>Ga0157374_10000060_pt1 | contig 115293 bp, 102 predicted proteins | sample M25metaG_FD_115308 | JGI IMG/M metagenome (GOLD analysis project Ga0157374, IMG submission 115308) | Miscanthus rhizosphere microbial communities from Kellogg Biological Station, Michigan, USA - M2-5 metaG | ecosystem: Host-associated > Plants > Roots > Rhizosphere > Soil | place: USA...
ACGATCTGCTCCAAAGGGCGACTTGATGAGCCGGGAGGCTGCATACCTCCCGGCTCAACCAAGAGCTCAAAGCAAGCCTTAAGCTCTGGTCAAATCCAAGATACAAGTCCGTGCATACGTGCAAAAGCTTCTTGGTTTTGCGGATGGCAGTGCGGTTTTCTCTAAAGGCAGCCACGGCGCGGCTTACATTGGAACGATGCCCCATCTGCAGCCGTTCGACAATCCAGGCATCGCCCACCACGGTTCGGCTTCGCAGCAGCCATGCCAGTCCCTGCTTGCGCACGTCATTCTTTCGCATCACAACCAGCTCCTCCGCAGCCACGCTCAGACAGGCCAGCCCTTTCTCCAGCCAGCGGGCGGCTTCTTCTTCATCGTGACGATGCAGGCTCTCCCCGGTAAATGATTCGCGCTTTTTCCCCGTCACCACTCCCTTCGCCCATTCCGTGAGTCGCTCCCGGAATCCATCGCCGCCCACATACCAGCCGCGCCGCAATTGCCGCCACGCCTCCTGCTCCTGACCAGCCGGCTCCAGCACCTCGCGCACCCGCGCCTGCATCCAGCCTGCATAGCACTGGCGCGCCCGGCTTCGCTCATCGGGCAAATCCAGGGCACTGAAAACCTGCGCCCGCCTTTGCCACTCCGGCAATCCCGCCTTTGCCACAAAACCCGGATAGCTGCTAGTCAGAGATGTTTCGACTCCATTGTGCTGCGCTCCATCCCGCTCAACATGACATCCTTTTTGGATGGGGAGAACCATGAGGGTGCCATCCATTCGGAAATTGATTTTGCGAGATGCTCTAAGCGATCGCTCGAAAATAATCGCGCCGGATTTTCAGAGCTATTTCCAAGGCGAGCTTTCGACCGTCCAATTCACAGGCCGACATGATGCCGATGCGGCTATTAGTCAGGAAGATTTCTTCGATCTGTTCCATTGAAGCACGGTGAATGATTTGCTCAGTCACCGGGAAATGATTCATTACCCATTCTCGGACCACTCCGGCGCGGGCTCCGGTGCTTTTGGGCGGGGTCATCAGCTGGCCATCTTGAACCCAAAAGACATTGGAAAAGGCGGCGGATATTAATTCCTCTTTTTCATTAAAAAGAAGTGTTTCATCCACGTTATGTTTTAGATGAGATTCAACATTCACTTTTAATTGAGCCGCATAGGAACCGGTTTTTCGTCCTCCAAACATGGGCGCATGCGGAGTGGAACCTGTGCGTAATTTCCAGCCTGTTTGATAGCTTTCTTCGGCAGGGAATGGGCGATTTTCGAGGAGCAGATAAATTCGGCTAGTCTGCAAGTCCAATCCATCACCCCCAGTGATATAGAGGCGGGCCATTCCGCTGAGATTCGCCAGCACCGGGCGGATGATTTCGGCCCCCAGAGCGGAGGGAGGCCAGGTGAGGCCCAGAAATTCCGCCGTCTCGATGAGCCGGGACAGATGCTCGGCTAGAAAGAGGGGGACCCCGTCGCGGACGGCAATGGTCTCGAAGGCGGAATAGCCCAGACGAAAGCCTACATCGGTGAGCGGCACGCTTTCACAGGGGAGATACCCCCCCTCACCCCATATCCAGGCATGCCAGCCGACGCGGATCATGGGAGAGCTATTGAATACTCAGCTCGCGGGTAATCCCAAAACGCTCGATGCGCTTGCGGAGAGTGGCCCGGGTAATCCCCAGCAGCTTGGCCGCCCGGACTTGATTGCCCTTGGTCGCCTTCATGGCGTGCAGGGTAAACTCACGCTCGAGCCAGGGCAGCAGTTCCACCGAGGGGTCGCTCTGCGCCGCTTTCAATAAAGCCTCGATGGCGGCCTCGGTTCCCACATTACCCGAGGGGGCTTCTTCAATGTGGACATTCGCCGTGGCATCCGCCGTCCCAAGCGGGATATCCTTCGCCAGCAGCAGGTCAGAAGTCGCCAGCACAGAGGCGCGCTGGATGGTATTTTCGAGCTCACGCACGTTGCCCGGCCAGGGGTAGTTTTCCAAGGCTCGAACCGCATCTTCAGAAAGACGCAGGCGCGGCAGATGTTTCTGTAACGCAACCTTATGCAGAAAATATTCCGCTAAAAGTCGAACATCCTCTATACGCTGGCGCAAGGGCGGCAACTGGATGCGGACGACGTTCAAGCGGTAGAAAAGATCTTCGCGGAAAAGCTTCTTCTGAACTTCCTGTTCCAGGTTCTTGTTCGTCGCCGCAATGATGCGGACGTCGCTCTTGAGGGTGGCCGTGCCGCCGACGCGAGAGAACTCCCCCTCTTGCAACACGCGAAGGATTTTCCCCTGGAGCGACATGGGCATGTCGCCGATTTCGTCGAGGAACAGGGTCCCCCCATCGCTCTGCTCAAAGCGGCCCACGCGCTGGACGACCGCTCCGGTGAAGGCCCCTTTTTCGTGACCGAAAAGCTCGCTTTCGAGCAATTGCTCGGGAATCGCCGCGCAGTTGATGGCGACAAAATTCTTTTCATTGCGCTGGCTGTAATTGTGGATGGCGCGGGCGACCAGCTCTTTACCAGTGCCGCTCTCGCCGGTAATCATGACCGGGGCATCGCTGTGGGAAACCCGTCCCACCATCTTGAACACCTGCTGCATGGCGTCGGACTGGCCAACGATGCTGTCCTGGTGCTGCTCCACCGTCATCTGCGGCTTGAAGGTGGTGGCGGCGCGCTTCTCGGCCTGCTGGGTGAGCGCGGCATCGACCACGGGCTTCAAGTTGAACGGCAGGGCTTCCTTGCGCAGGAAGTCGAATGCGCCCAGCTTCATGGACTCGATCACATTCTGCGTGGTGCCGAAGGCGCTGATGAGGATCACGCAGGCATTGGGATCGCGCTGGCGGGCCTTGGCGAGCAATTCGAGGCCACTGTAAGGAACCAGGTGGGTCTCGGTGATGAGCAAATCCGGAGATTCGCAGCAATAAAGTTTGTAGGCATCATCCGCCGACGTGGCCGTGAGCACCCGGGTGGTGGGCGTCTGCAACTGGTGCTGAGCCCACTCCAAAAAGTCGGTCTCGGGGTCAACAATGATGATGGTCTGAGACTTGTTCATGTCTTTTTTTATACTGCTCCGTAGCGTCGATGACGTTTACCGTAATCTTTGATGGCCTCAAGCAAATCTTGTTTGGAAAAATCTGGCCACAATTTAGGCGTTACGTAAATTTCTGTGTAGCTTAATTGCCAGAGGAGAAAATTAGACAGTCTAAGTTCTCCAGAAGTGCGAATGAGCAAATCAGGGTCTGGATAGTAGCGGGTGTAGAGGTGTTTACTAAAAATTTCGGCGTCAATCATCCCCGGATCGAGATGCCCCTGCTGCACCTCGTGGAGCAGACTTTTAATACCATCGACGATTTCCGAACGACCACTGTAGCTGAGGGCAAGAATCAGGGTGACCCCGGTATTTTTGGCCGTTGCCTCAATGGCACGGTGCAGTTCGCGCTGGCAGCTATCCGGAAGATCGGTCAATCGCCCGATCGCCTGCAAGCGGACGTTTTTCTGGATCAATTCCGGCGTCTCCTTCTTGAGAAAGCGCTCGAGCAGCAGCATGAGAGCATGCACCTCCGCCTTGGGGCGCTTCCAATTTTCGGTGGAAAAAGCGTAGAGCGTTAAAAACTCCACTTTGGCATCGGCACAGCCTTCGATCGCCGCACGGACCGCCTCCGCCCCTTTTTCATGCCCCCGGATGCGGGCAAAGCCCTGCTGCTTGGCCCAGCGGCCATTGCCATCCATGATGATCGCAATATGCCGGGGAGTATCGTTCACAGCACGATGGTTTGGTCGCGACGGGGGCCGACGCTGGCAATCGCCAGTTTTGCACCGGTCAGTTCCGCGAGCTTCTGCACGTAGGAACGCGCTTTTTCAGGGAGATCGGAGAATTTCTGCGCACCCTCGGTGGAGGTCTTCCAGCCCGGGAGCTCAATGTAAACCGGCTGGCATTGCTCCAGCAGGCGCACGTCGGAAGGGGGCACCTCGAGCAGCTTGCGGCCGAGCTTGTAATGGGTGCAGACCTTGATCGTGTCGAGGCCGTCGAGACCGTCGAGGTTGGTGATGGCGAGATCGTCGATGCCATTGAGCATGGCGGCGTAGCGGGTGGCGACGGCGTCGAACCAGCCGCAACGGCGCGCGCGGCCCGTGGTGGAGCCGAACTCACGGCCCATGCCGTGGAGCATGTCGCTGATTTCCTGATTCTCCGTCGGGAAGGGCCCCTCGCCCACGCGAGTGGTGTAAGCCTTCATCACGCCCATCACGCGATCCATGCGATGCGGCGGCACGCCGGAGCCGGTGCAGGCGCCACCGGCGGTCGTGTTGGAAGAGGTCACGTACGGATAGGTGCCGTGGTCGATGTCGAGGAAAGTGCCCTGGGCGCCTTCAAAGAGGATTTCCTTCCCGGCCTTGATCGCCTCGTGGAGGTAAACCACGGTATTGATCACGAACGGCTTCAACTTGGCGGCCGCTTCGCGGTAATCGGCCAGCACTTTGGCGAGGCTCACGGTCTTGCCGCCCATGGCCTTCAGCACCTTGTTGTTTTCTTTCACGTTCTTGGTGATCTTCGCCGTGAGGATATCCGGCTCCATGAGGTCGCTGACGCGCAAGCCGACGCGGGCGGCCTTGTCACCATAGGCCGGGCCGATGCCGCGCTTGGTGGTGCCAATCTTGTTCTTGCCCTTGGCCAGTTCGCGGGCCTCGTCGAGCAGGCGGTGATAGGGCATCACCACATGGGCGCAGTCGCTGATGAGAAGATTCTTGGCAGTCACCTTGATCTTCTTGGTCTTCAGCCCTTCGATTTCGCCGACGAGGGAAACGGGATCAATCACCACGCCGTTGCCAATCACGCACACCTTGTTGGCGCGAAGGATGCCCGAGGGAATGAGGTGGAGGGTGAACTTGCTCTCGCCGATGAGGACGGTGTGACCGGCATTGTTACCGCCCTGGCTGCGCACAACCAGATCCGCCTTTTCGGTGAGGAAATCAATGATCTTGCCTTTGCCTTCATCGCCCCACTGGGCGCCTACGAGAATCGTGTTCGACATAAAAAAGTTAAGTGCGGTCTTTTGCGTGTGGTTTTCGAAAAAGGGTCTTTCTGGTCGTAAGGGTCTATCGACGAAAAAAACGTCTGGTCACGCTCCAATGCGCGACGAGACGTTGGCAAATAGTAGAACCCTGCGAGCGCGCGGCAAGGTAAATTTTAACGAGGAGTGAAGAGAATTAACCACCAAGGCACCAAGACACCAAGAAAGAGGGAAATTTCAACCACGGGTAATGTCGTAAAAAATCAACGCGCAACCTGAACCGATTTGTGCGATTAAATCAATGCCATGCAGCCCTACGACGTATCGCAATGGGATGTCTTTCAAGCCGCGCATTTGCTGAACCGCGCGGGCTTTGGTGGTTCCCCCGCCCAGATTGAGGCCTTTTACCGGCTCGGCTTCGAGCAGGCACTCAACCGCCTGCTCAGCTACCAGGCCGAAAAGCAGAGCTTCCCGCTTCCCGAATATCACGAGCCACAGACCCTTTTCCAGATGACGGCCGGGGAGCCGTTTCTGGGGGTGACGCCGCAGGTGCAGCGCCTGCTCGACCCGAAGCCCAATACCTACATGGAAATCGTGCAGCTCCGGCAGTGGTGGCTGGATCGCATGGTGCGCACAGAAAATCCGCTGCGGGAGAAGATGACGCTCTTCTGGCACGGCCATTTTGCCACCGGCAACAGCAAGGTGGGCGACAGCTTCTTCATGTGGCAGCAAAACGAGATGCTGCGCGACCATGCGCTGGGAAACTTTGGCGACCTGGTGAAGGCGGTTTCCCGCGACCCGGCGATGATGGCCTACCTCGATCTACGCAACAGCCAGAAGGCGCATCCGAACGAGAATTTTGCGCGGGAGTTGATGGAACTTTTCACGCTCGGCATCGGCCATTACACCGAGGACGACATCAAGCAATCCGCACGGGCGTTTACCGGTTATCGCGTGAGCAGCGTGGACAAGATCGGCTTCCAGCTCGTGCCGCAGCAGCACGATACGACGCCCAAGAAGTTCATGGGCTGGATGGGGAATTTCAACGGGGACGACATCATCAACATCATCCTGCACCAACCGGCCTGCGCGGAGTTCATCGTGCGCAAGCTCTGGCGATTCCTGGCCGGGCCGGAGCCTTCGACGGAAACGGTGAAGGATCTGGCCGCGACCTTCCGCGACGGCCATTATGAGATTGCGCCCCTGCTACGGACGATTTTCAGCAGCCAGGAGTTTTTCAGCGCCGAGGTGCGCGGGCATTTGATCAAGAGCCCGGTGCAATGGCTCATCCAGACTGCGAAGTCGATGGAAGTCCAGCTTCCCCAGGATGCGCGAGCCTCGGGAGAACTGGCCGCGATGGGGCAGTCGCTCTTTGATCCGCCCAATGTGAAGGGATGGGACGGCGGCAAGGCGTGGATCAATACCAATACCCTGCTGCGGCGCTACAACTTTGCCTCCTACTTCCTGCGCGGCGGGCCGCCCGGGTCGCCTTATTTTGCGAACTTCCAAAAGATCGTCCCGCCGGCCATGCGCAGCGACCGCATGGCGATCATCGCCTCGGCCGCGTTCCGGCTTTACCAGCGACCGCTTTCCGCCGAGGAGACAAAGACGCTCGCCGACTTTCTGGAGAAGCGTCCGCAGATGGATGACTACACGCTGCGCAGTCTCTACAACCTGTTGATGAGCGCGCCGCAGTATCAGCTTTGCTAAAGCGTAATCTTTTGCTAGCAACAGCGGCCATGAGCGGAACTTTGAAAGGGAAAATCGCGCTGGTCACCGGAGCAAGCCGGGGGATCGGTGCAGGCATCGTAAAACGGCTGGCCGAGGAAAGGGCGCACGTGGCGCTCACCTACTCCAGTTCGCCGGAGAAAGCGCAGGAAGTCGTGAAAGCAGCGGAAGCTCTCGGCGTGAAGGCGCTGGCGATTCAAGCCGACGCCTCGGATACCGACGCGGTGACGGCGGCGGTGGAACGCACGGTCGCGGAACTGGGCGGCCTGGACATTCTAGTGAACAACGCCGGAGTGCTGGCGATGGCGCCCATCGATCAGCTCAAGCTGGAGGATTTCGATCGGACGATCGCGGTCAATGTGCGGTCGGTTTTTGTAGCGAGCCAGGCGGCGGTCAGGCACCTGAAGAGCGGCGGTCGCATCATCAATATCGGCAGTTGCAATGCCGAGCGCATGCCGTTCCCCGGCGGCTCGATTTACTCGATGAGCAAGGCCGCCCTCGTGGGCCTCACCAAAGGGCTCGCTCGCGATCTCGGCCCGCGCGGGATCACCGTCAACAACGTCCAGCCCGGCCCGGTGAATACCGACATGAATCCCGCCGATGGTCCGGCCGCGGAAATGCTCAAGGGGCTGATGGCCATTCCGCGCTATGGCAGCGTGAGGAAATCGCCGCGCTGGTGGCGCACCTGGCGGGACCAGAAGCAGGCTATACCACTGGGGCCAGCTTTACCATCGACGGCGGCTTCACCGCCTGATTTTCAAAAACCATTCGTCTTATGAGAGCCATTTGTCTGGAGCAATCGGTCCCCTCCCCGGTGCTGATCGAACGCGATCTCCCCATTCCCCAACCAGGCCCTGGCGAGGTATTGATTCGCGTGGCGGCGGCGGGTGTGACGCCCACCGAGCTGGCCTGGTATCCCACGACCCACACGCCGGCTGGTCAACCACGCCTGAATGCAGTACCCGGCCATGAGTTTTCCGGCAAAGTCGCAGCCGTGGGGGAAAACGTGACTGCATTCACCGTGGGACAGGCAGTGTATGGCATGAGCGACTGGTTTGCCGATGGCGCGACCGCTGAATATTGTCTCACCCAGCCCGGGAGCATCGCCCCCAAACCGGCGAACCTTACGCATGCGGAAGCGGCCACGGTTCCCATTGGTGCGCTCACGGCGTGGCAGGGGCTTTTTTCCAAGGCGAAGTTAAAAGCAGGCGAGCGGGTGCTGATCCATGGCGGCGCGGGAGCAGTGGGTATTTATGCGATTCAAATGGCCCGCCAGGCCGGGGCACAGGTCATTACCACAGCCTCGGCGCGCAGTGCGGATTTTCTGCACGAACTGGGCGCGCAGAAGGTCATCGACTACCACACGGAACGCTTTGAAGACGCGGCTGGAACGGTCGAGGTAATTTTCGACGGCGTCGGTGGCGAAACCCTCCAGCGCTCGTGGGGCTTGCTGGGAGCCAGTGGACGGCTGGTAACGATTGCAGCCGACAGCGAAGGCACGGCGGATGAACGCACGAAGGCCGCCTTCTTCATCGTGGAGCCCCACCAGCAGCAGCTCCAGGAAATCGCCGCCATGCTGGACGCCGGAACGTTGAAGTCCTTCGTGGACGCCGTGCTGCCGCTGGCCGAAGCTCCGCAGGCGTATCTCGGCAAAGCCACCCGCCAGCATGGACGCGGCAAGGTGGTGATCGATTGCAGCCGGTAGCGGGTTAGGGCGGTCTTAGAATAAATTCCCGAAACGAAAGCCGATGGCCCCCTCATTGGCTCGTCATCCCGAGCAAAGCGCAGCGATGTCGAGGGAGCCCGCAATAGTGGCCGGTGATGAAATTACAGAGCCTTTAGTTTGAAGGGAGATTGAGGGCTAAGTTGCAGGTGAAGTCGCGCGCCACCAGGACGGGATCCGTTCGACTCCATTGCGCTACGCTCCATTTCGCTCAGGATGACCCCGTGGTGGAGTTGCGACTGGGTAAATTGATTTCAAGAATTTCTCTAATCCACTTCCTCTTCGGAGCCTCGTGCTTCGAGCCGGGCTTTTTCGGCCTCCTTCTCGGCCTGCTCTCTTTCGCGGGCATCGCGACGGACATGCGCTTGCTCAATCACCCGGAGGGCAATGAAATAAGTGATGAATCCGAGCGGGATCGCCAGCACGAGCGAGCCCACCAGAGTAGGCCACAGGATTTTCAGCGTGCGCCAGTGCAGGAAAGCATCGATGTGGAATTCCTCGAAGCGAAAACGCTTGGGCAGGTGATGGGGGCTGGAAAGCAGCCAGAAACCAATATTGTACTGCCAGCGAAAGATGATCGGCGCGATGGGGATGAGCACATCATGTAATGTCACCGCGATGACGGCGGAAATCTTGCTGCATCGGGTCAACCATGCGACCACCAACGCCAGCGCGGTTTTCAACCCGATCAACGGCGTCATCCCAAAAAACACCCCAATCGCGAGCCCACCCGCGATCGCATGTGGCGTGTCGCGGATTTGCATCAATCGATGGTAATGTTCGCGAAAAAACTTCCCAAGGAGACTCATCGACCAATCGTTGATTGAATATAGAATAGAATACCACCATATTTTATCCGTCCTAGTTTCCATGAACGACGCTCACTATCCCGAATCTCCGCAATCCGACGTCATGATCTTCCGGCGCTGGCTCGTGGGAGCGCTGGCCTTTTCGCTATTGCTGCATCTTGCGCTGGGATTTTCGTTCTACTTCGTCCCGCTCGATCATTTTGACGCCCCGGTGCAGCGGCTCGTCCCGCCAACCTTCAGGGTGAACCGGGTGGTGATCGATGCCTCCAAGATGAATTCCAGTGACGAGCAACCGGCGAAACCGGCCCGCAAGGCCGATACGGCGAAACCGAAAGTGGACCTGCCCTCGGATACGGAGTCCTTCGACAAGCTGCTGTCCGAGGTGCATGCGGTTCCATCGGCTCCCGATCCAATCAAGCCGATGATGACCGAGAAGCCGCGCGTGGAAGCAACGAACCTGAAATCCCTCGCCATCCAGCAGAAGGCAGCCGCGGAACAGGCCGACAAGGAGCTCGCGCTCGCCAGCCAGCAATTGTTGCAGGACTCCTCCAAGCGGCCGACACAACCATCAATCAGCCTCGACCAACTGGCGAAGGCGGCGGAAAGCAGCAGCAACCAGGGCAAGGCGGTTCCCGGTTCCGAGGGTTCGCAGGGCTACAGCGATCTCGACAACCTGCTCGGGCAGGGAGAGTTGAAGGGCAAGGTGGCTCCGCTCAAAGTGCCCGGCGGCGCGTTGTTTGAATTCGACAAATACGACTTGCGCTCCGATGCCATTCTTACGATGCAAAAGCTGGGACAGCTCATTCAAAAAAATCCCGGTTCCACCTTCACGGTGGAAGGTTATACAGACTCCATCGGCGATGCGGCACATAACCAGGACCTCAGCCAGCGGCGCGCGGAAGCGATCAAACTATGGCTGGTGTCGAACATGGGGATCGATCCCGCGAAGGTGGAGGCAATCGGCTATGGCAGCACCAAGTTCAAGGTGCAGCCCACCACCACGGATGCGAAGGGAAACCCGCTTTCCCTGCAGCAGCAGATCGACCTCCAGGCGCCAAATCGCCGCGTGGAAATCGTCATCAAGACGCCAGAATAGACAGCTCCCTTTCGGGAATTGAACCGGTTCTGCCTTGGCGGCCCAGTTTTCTTCCGAGCTTGCCAGATGCAAGCCAAGTCTGACTTTTCAACTCCAAGCCTGCGGGGAACTGGAGCGGCGGATGCCCGCAGTCAAACGCTTGCAAAGGATCAAATCTTCTAATTTTAACCCGCGCGAATCTCTAATTTTTTAATCATTTTTTCTACCAACGACCGAGGATCGGTTCTTGCATTACTTAACGTCGTGAACTATAAGCCGGGGATGATTGAGTTTGTGCAAAGAGGCGGCCCTTTAATGTGGCTGCTCATCCTCTGCTCGGTGATCGCATTTGCCGTGTTTCTCGAACGGTTTTTTTACTTCCATCGCGCAACCATCGTCGTTGGCGATTTACTGCGCGGCATTGCCAATCTGGTCCAACGTCGCGACTTCGCCGGCGCCCGGCAGGAATGTGCCGTGACCCCGGGGCCGGTGGCCCGTGTCATTCACGCCGCCATCATCCGCCACGATGCTCCCCGCGCGGAGTTGAAAGACATTGTGCAGGAAGCCGGCCAGTTGGAAGTGCCCCGCCTGGAGCGCAACCTGGCGGTGCTCAATACCATCGCCTTCATTGCCCCGCTGATCGGCCTGCTTGGCACCGTGCTGGGATTGATCGAGGCTTTCGTGACCATCTCCAGCCAGAGTGGGTTCACCAGTTCCACCGACATCTCGCATGGCCTCTACCAGAGCCTGCTGATGACCGCCGCCGGTCTGGCGGTGGCGATTCCCGCCGCCGTCGCGGGCAGCTACCTCTCGTCGCGGGTAAATACCCTGCTCCACGACATCGAGCGGGGCGGCATCGAGATCGTGAATTTGATCACCGACAGCCGCAAGGGCGCGGCCGACATCATCGAATTCGGCCCCACTCCACGCAAGGTAAAGGCGGATTAATTCTCCGCACGCAGGTCTTCGATGAAACTGGAGCGCAACGTCAGCTTCAACCCCGCGTGGCTCGGCGTGGTGCCACTGGTCAATGTCGTCTTTCTGGTGTTGCTGTTTTTTGCGCTCAGTTCCACCTATGTGTTGCAACCCGGCATCGCGATTCATCTGCCCACGTCGCCTTTCACGGTGCATCCGCAGCGTGATCCCCAGGTGGTCACCATTGTCGCGAGTCCTACGCCAGTCATTTACTTTCATGACGAACGGCTCACGCTCGACCAGTTCGCCCAGCGGCTGACTGCGATCAAAGGCAAGAATCGCACACTTATCATTCGCGCAGACAAGGGCATTCCCTACGACACGGTGATGGAGGTGATGAATACGGGCTTTAAGAACGACTGCTCGGTGGTGCTCGCCACTGCGGAACAACCATATCATGGCCCGGATGACGCCCGCTGAGGAATCTCCCCTCATCTTCCGCTGGCCGGACCGCAAGGAAATCTCGCTGGCGCTGCCGCTGTTTCTCATCGTCTCGCTGCTGGCGCACGCGGGCACCTTTTACCTATTCCAGATCGTTTATCCGCCCAGCGCCACCACGCCCAATCCTCCGGTGGAGGCCAGCTTCTGGCAAAAAACGAGTGACGACAGCCCCATCGGTCTCTGGCTGGCCGCGGAAGATCCCACGCTGATGACGTGGCCCAAAGCCGCCACCCCGCCGCAAAGTTTCGATCAGCCCTACCAGCCGTTTTTCAATACCGTGCGCGCGGAACCGCAGCAGGTCAGCAACAACGATGGCTATGTCCCCTTTCCGCGGGGCCTGTCGCTGCACGAGGAAATGCGGGCAGGCCATTCCCCAGTGGGGGATTCCCTGCCACAGAAGGCACTGCGCACGCAAATCACTTTCTCAGCCGATCTCAATTCCCTGGCACCAGATACCTTTCCCGAACTGCCTTTTAAACGATTAAGTATCGAGACACTGCAACCGGCTATATTTTTTATTGGCATCTCTGATGCGGGTGATATTCTCTACTCTTTCGTAGAGGTGTCTTCTGGTAATCCCTCCGCAGATGAAGTAGCCGAAGCCTATCTTTCCGCATTGAAGTGCAAACCTTCAGGCGGGCATCCAAGATGGGGCTTTGTCACGTTTCATTGGGGTGTGGACTCGATGAAGGCCACATCGAAAGAGCAACCACCCCACCTACCAGAACAATGATTCGTGTGTCCCTCACCGCGCTGATTTGCATCTACATGAGTGCATTTCTCGGGTTTATCTTTTTAATCTGGCTCCGCGACACGTGGCGCCGCCGTCGCTACGAGGCGCTGTCCGTGCGGCACCGGCTTCAGTGTCATATCTGCGCGCTGGAATTTGAAGACCGCACCGACGACCTGCTGGCCCGCTGCCCGCACTGCGGCGCGCTGAACGAGCGTTTCCGTTACAGTACGCTGTAGTCGATTCGCACCTCGTCATTTCCCGGCCATCGCACAACCCACTTGCGTCCCGGCGCAAAGTTCTGGCATGTTCCGACATGGCAGATATTACCCACCCTTCCGCGATTGATGAATTGCTCTATCAGCCCGCGGATACCTTTTTCCTGTCGCAAAGCGGCACGGCGCTGACGTACGACGACGTCACTCTCGCCACGCTCTACTCCGACATCCTTCCCCGCGACGCGCAGCTCGACACCCCCCTCGCCGAAGGGCTGCAACTCCACATCCCGATCATCTCGGCGGATATGGACACCGTCACCGAATCGCGCATGGCCACCGCGATGGCGCTGGCTGGCGGGCTCGGGCTCATCCATTACAATATGACCGAGCGGCAGCAGCTCAGCGAGGTGAGCCGCGTGAAGTATCACATCCAGGGACTGATCCAGGAGCCGATCAAGGTGAGCCCGCAGATGCACATCGGCGATGTGCTGAACTTGATCGACGAACGCCACTTCAGCTTCAGCACCTTCCCGGTGGTCGATGAATCGGGCAAGCTCCTCGGCCTGCTCCCCGGCCACGTGGTGAAGCCCCGCTACGCGACAAAGCTCGTGAGCGAGGCCATGACGCCACGCCAGGAAGTCCACACCATCAACGAGAAGGAGCTCGTCCCCGATCCCATCGCGTGCGCCGATCAGTTCTTCAGCGAGCACATCGGCATTCACAAGCTGCTCGTGGTGGATAACGACGACAAGCTGCGCGGCCTCTTCACGATCAGCGACATCGAACGCATCAACCAGGAGCGCAATGCCCAGCTCAAGCCGGCGCGCGATTCGCAGTTTCGCCTCATCTGCGGCGCGGCGGTCTCGGCCACGCGCAATTCGACGGGCGAGCTCGACAAAAACCGCATTCTCACCCACATCGGCGCGCTGGTGGATCGCGGCTGCGACGTCGTCGCGGTTTCCACGGCGCACGGTCACAGTGCGGGCGTAGGCGACACCGTGCGGCTCATTCGCAATGAGTTTTCCAAGCTGCCGATCATTGCGGGCAACGTCACCAGCGCCGCCGGCGTGGAGTATCTCGCGCAGTGTGGTGCGAACGTCGTCAAGATCGGCCAGGGTCCCGGCTCCATCTGCACCACGCGCATCGTGGCCGGCGTGGGTATCCCGCAGCTGACCGCGCTCTATGCAGCCTCGCAGGCGGCGAAGAAGCTCGGCGTGCAGATCATCGCCGATGGCGGCATCACCAAGAGCGGCGACATCGTGAAGGCGCTCACCCTCGCCGGATCGGTCATCTGCGGCGGCCTCCTCGCCGGTTGTCCCGAGGCGCCGGGGCAGATCATGGAGATCAACGGCAAGCTCTACAAACAATACCGCGGCATGGGCAGCCTCGCCGCGATGAAGGCCGGCAGCGCGGCCCGTTACGGGCATTCGAAGGACACCACGCGCAAGGTCGCAGCGGAAGGGGTCGAGGCGCTCAAGGAAGTCTCCGCCTCGCTCGACAACGTGCTCGGCCAACTCGTGGGCGGCATCCAGAGCGGCATGGGGTATCTCGGTGCCCGCAACCTGATCGAGTTGCGGGAAAAGGCCCGCTACATTCGCGTCACCCCCGCCGGCCAGCGCGAAAGCAGCCCGCACGACATCGTGGAGGTAAAGACCGGAAACTGACGATGCACCTTCCCAGCCTCATCGAAAAGAAGCGCGACGGCGGCGAGCTGTCAGCGACCGAAATCGAGTTCGTCATCGGCGCATTCAGCCGGGGCGAAATGCCCGATTACCAGATGAGCGCGCTGGGAATGGCGATCTTTTTCCAGGGCATGACGCCGGGGGAAACCGCCGCGTTGACCAGGGCGATGATGCACAGCGGCCGGGTGCTCAGCTACCCGGCCGATGCGCCGCCGCGGGTGGACAAGCATTCCACGGGCGGCATTGGCGACAAAGTCTCGCTCGTGCTCGCTCCCCTGCTCGCCTGCGACGAGCTGTGGGTACCGATGATCTCCGGGCGCGGACTTGGCATCACCGGCGGCACGCTGGACAAGCTGGAGAGCATCCCCGGCTTCAACGTCAATCTCGACGAGCCGCGGGCACTCGCGCAGTTGGAAAAGCTCGGCGTGTTCATGATCGGCCAGACGGCGGACATCTGCCCCGCCGACAAAAAGCTCTACGCGTTGCGCGACGTCACGGCCACCGTGCCATCGCAGCCGCTCATCATCGCCAGCATCATGAGCAAGAAGCTCGCGGAATCGCTCAACCGCCTCGTGCTCGACGTGAAATTCGGCAGCGGCGCATTCATGAAAACCCGCGAGGATGCGGAATCCCTCGCGGCGGGGCTCACGACCGTCGGGCAGCAAATGGGAGTCATGGTGTCGCATCAGCTCACGCCCATGAGCGAACCGCTCGGAGAAACGGTGGGCAATGCGCTCGAAGTTTCCGAGGCCGTCCATGCCCTGCACGGTGGCGGCCCGCCCGCCTTGCGCGAGCTCACGCTCGACCTCGCGGCCCAAGTTTCCAACGCCTCGCGCGAACAACTCGCCCGCTGGCTCGACGACGGCTCCGCGTGGAATAAATTCGTCGCCATGGTGGAGGCGCAGGATGGCGATGCGACCCGGCTGGAATCCCTCACCGAGGTTCACGCCGCGCCGGTGCAGTTCGACCTTGTCGCCGAAGCCAATGGCACCCTGCAAAAAGTGGATGCCGGAAAGATCGGCCACGCCTGCGTGCTGCTGGGCGCGGGCCGGCAGAAAACGACCGATTCGATTGATTTTGCGGTGGGCTGCTCCGCCATCAAGACCACTGGCACCGTCCTTGGCAAAGGCGAGCCGATCCTCCGCATTCACGCGCGCAGCGAAGCAAGCCTCCAGTCCGTTCTTCCCCGCTTCCGCGAAGCCGTTTCCATTGCATGACAGATTGGCGTCGTCAGAAAGATGACAAGCGCCGAAAATCAGCCCATAATTTCCTTCACCATGAGCAAGCAGCCTTTTGAATTCGATTCCATCGAGGAGGTTTTGAAAGACATCAAAGCGGGGAAAATGGTCGTCGTCACCGACGACGCCGACCGCGAGAACGAAGGCGACCTTTTAATGGCCGCGGAAAAGATTACGCCCGAAGCCGTCAACTTCATGGCCAAGTTTGGCCGCGGCCTCATCTGCGCACCGATCACCGAGCAGCGCGCCGGATTGCTCGGCCTGCCCCGCATGGTCGCGCAAAACCGCGAGAGCCAGCGCACCGCCTTCACGGTGAGCGTGGATGCGGCCAAGGGCATCACCACCGGCATCAGCGCCGCGGACCGCGCCCGCACGATCGCGCTGCTGGCCGATCCCAAGACCGTCTCCGACGATCTTGTGCAACCCGGGCACGTCTTCCCTTTGCAGGCCAAGAGCGGCGGCGTGCTGCGCCGGGCCGGCCACACCGAGGCCGCAGTGGACCTGGCACGGCTGGCGGGACTCGAACCCGCGGGGGTCATTTGCGAAATCCTGCACGACGATGGAACGATGGCCCGCGTGCCGGATCTCAAAAGGTTTTGCCGCCGCCACAAGCTCAAGATGTGCACCATCCGCGATCTCATCGAGTATCGCCGCACCCGCGAGAAGCTGGTCGAGCGCGAGCAGATTATCAAGATGCCGACCGACTACGGCGATTTTGATTTGCACATGTATCGCTCCCTGGTGGCCGATGAACATCACCTCGCGCTGGTGAAGGGCAAGATTTCCAAGAACAGCACCATCCTCGTGCGCGTGCACAGCGAATGCCTCACCGGCGACGTCTTCGGCTCGAAGCGCTGCGACTGTGGGAACCAGCTCCATTGCGCGCTCACCCAGATTCAAGCCGCCGAAAACGGCGTGCTGCTCTACATGCGCCAGGAGGGACGCGGCATCGGCCTCCCCGCAAAGATCCATGCCTACAAGCTCCAGGAAGCCGGCCTCGACACGGTGGAAGCCAATGTAAAACTTGGTTTTGCCGCCGAACTCCGCGACTTCGGCATCGGTGCCCAAATTCTGGTCGATCTCGGCATCCGGAAGATGAAGCTGCTCACGAACAACCCGAAAAAAGTCGTCGGCCTGGAAGGCTATGGTCTGGAAATCGTGGAAGTGGTACCGATCAAATCCGAGCCCAACCCGCACAACGCGCGGTATCTGGAAACCAAGCGGGTGAAGATGGGTCATATTTTGTGATTTTGGAACCCTGAGGTTGCCCAAACCATGATGTCATCCCGAACGAAGCGAAGCGAAGTTGAGGGATCCCGACCGAGTGGCTAGAGGCAATATTTGCAGGCCAGGCCGTCTTCGCATGGTTTTTAGTCAAGGGCGCTGGCCACTTGGACGGGATCCGTTCGACTGCATTCCGCTACGCTCCATTTCGCTCAGGATGACCGTGTAGTTGAAGGCCGTTGAAAAGCAGCTTCGAGAACTACTTTACGTTTTCTCCTGCCGCTTCAATCCTACTGCAGCGGCGATATAGCCCAGCACGGCCCACAACAGTAGTATTCCGGTCGCCATGATTCCCGGCATCGCATCGCTGAAGACGTCGCCGTTCTTGATCGGGGTCGCAGTCTTCAGATTGCGCACGGCGACCCAGTGGTCGGCGAGGAAATCGCGTTCGATCTTTTGCTGCCAGAGCAGGCTTTCATCCATCAGGCGTTGCGCGGCGAAGGATGGGAGGGCAGAGGCCACGGCGCGGACTTCCGGGCGCATCTCGTGGGCGGGGACGGTGAAGCCGGAGAAAATGATGAGCGGGATGAGCAGCAGCGGGACGGCGATCACGGATTGCATGACATTCCGCGCCCAGGCGGAGATGGCGCAACCGATGCCCACCGCGGCGAGGGCTGTTCCAATCAGCGAACTGGCCTGCCAGAGCGTGTTGCCAAAGAGGCCGCCGGAGAGAATCTGCAAGGCAGCGAGGAGAATCGCGGCCTGCTCAAGCGTAAGGGCGGCGAGAAAGGCGAACTTGCTGCCGAGATAGGCATGGCGGCCGACGCCGATCAACCGTTCGCGGCGATAGATGGGAATCTCCCGCACGATTTCCTGCGCGGCGTTGCTGCAACCAAACCACAGCGTCGCGAGCAGACCGAAGAACAGGATGAGTGAAACATCACGGCTCACCCAGCAGACGAGGGCGGCGATCCAAAGCGGTTGCGTGGCAAGCAGGATGAGATTGCGCCGGTCGGCCATGAGGATCGCCCATTGGCGCTCCAGCAACACCGGCAGCGCGGAGGCCCGCTGCACCTGGGCCCGGCGCCGGATGACCGGACGGCCTTTTTCCGTCTCGCGGAATGAACCGGCAGGCGTGAGGTTGAGCTTGTCGTAGATGGCAGTGAGGCGGGTGACGCCAAAGTGCTCGCGCACCTCTTGCGGCGTGCCGTCGAAGACCAGCGCTCCGGCAGAGAGCACAATCAACTGGTCCATCAAATAGACGTTCTCCACCACGTGCGTGGTGCAAACGATGGTGCAGCCGCCATCCGCCAGCTCACGCAGCACTTCCATGAGCTTGAACTCGGTGCCCGGATCAAGCCCGCTGGTGGGCTCATCGAGAAAGATCACCGACGGACAGGCCAGCAGCTCCACCGCCACGCTGACGCGCTTGCGCTGGCCACCCGAAAGACGGCGGATGGACGAATCGGCACGCTCGACCAGGCCAAGCCGACGCATGGTCTGCAGGATGAGCTTTTGCCGTTCGAGGGGCGGAGTGCCTGCGGGAAGCCGCAAGCGTGCGCTGAAGCCGAGGGCCTGGGCCACGGTGAGCTCGCCATGCACGATGTCTTCCTGCGGTACATAGCCGAGCTGCCGGGGCGGTCCATTGAGCGCGACATCCACGCCATCAACGAGGGCCCGACCACCATCGGCGGGGCGCATCCCGCACAGCGCGTGTAACAAGGTGGACTTGCCGGCGCCGCTCGGCCCGAGGATGCCCGCAAAACGACCCGAGGCAATGCGCAGCGAGATGTCTTTCAGCAACAGATTGGCACCGGAACTGCGGCGTAAATTCGTACTCTCCACCGTGGAGCCCGCCACGCTGGGGACGCGGGTGAGGCTGGTGCCATCGAAGCGGAAACAGAACGGCCCAAACTGCACGCGATCCCCGATCACCAGCAGATGCTCATCGAAGCGGCGACCGTTCGCCAGGGAACCGGCGCGGCTTTTGAGATCACCCACCATGAAGCCATGCGGAACCGCCCGAATCACCGCGTGATTGCGCGATACGGCCGCATCGTCCAGCCGCAAGGCGACGGTTTCATCGCGCCCGATTTGCAGCCCGTCCGACAGCGGAATCGCCATCGCCGGCTTGCCATGGAAATAAGCGGCAGCGCGCAAAGACTCATCGACCGTGGCGGCCTGGGCGGATTGAACGGGCGGATCTCCGAGCCCGACTCCGATAATCACCGGCCCGAGCTGGATGCGATTTCCCGGCTTCAACTCCACCATGCCCTGGATCGTCTCGAAATTTACCTTCGTCCCGAGGCTGCTTCCTTCATCGGCAATCTTCAGCACCCCGTCGGCAAAAGTAATGCGGCAATGCTTGCGCGAAATACTGGGATGCTCCAGCCGCCAGCCTGCTTCGGCGCTGCGTCCAATGATGAGTTCACCCGGTTCGAGAATGCGGCTGGCAAACGGCATCCCGCCCAGCACCGCAAGATGCACCACGGCTCCCTCCAAACTCGCGCCAGCTGGCGGCTGCTGGTCTGGGGAAGCCATAACGTCAGGGAAGCACGGCCCAGATTTCCACCACGCGGTTCTTTTCCTTGCCGCTGGCGTCGAAGAGTTGCGAGCCGCCCATGCCCACGGCGTGCATCACATTGGCGACGCCGCATTCCTCGCGCATGGTATTGATCACGCTCTCCGCGCGGGTGTCGGAGATTTTGATGTTGGCCTTGGGGTCGCCGCTCATGTCGGCAAAGCCAAGCACCACGAAGACGGCGGTCGGATCGTCGAGCAGGGTCTTGATGGCCGGCTCGTGCAAAGCATCGCGCAGTTTCGCCACGTCGCCCTCAGCCATCCTGGTGCTGCCGGAGGCAAAGGGGATCACCAGCATCCGCCCCATCTGGCGCGCGCGGTCCACGCTCATGTAGAGCTTGTCCTTGTTGTCCTCGGAGACATTGGGCATGAGGTCGATGCGCTTGAGCACTTCGGCTTTGACCGCGCGGTTCTGGGCATCGTCCTTGTCGAGATTCGGCTTGGCCTCGGCCACCACGGCGTCGGGCGCGGGAGCGGCTTCGGCGACGGGCGTTTCCGCAGGAGTAGCCGACGACGCTGGAGCGGTGGTAGTCGCTTCGGCTGGCGCGGTCGTCGGGGTCGGGGTGGCGGCCGCGACGGCCTGTTGATCGGCAAGCTCACTGGCCTTTTGGAATCGGCTCAGGATGCTGCCCAGCACGAAAATCCCCACCAGCGCCACCACAATGATTCCCCCGATCACCAGTGCGGCGATTTTAAGGTTCCCCCCTTTGGCGGTGGCGGCGGGCTGCAGCGTCTTGCCGCACTCGGGGCAAACGAAATCCCCCTGCGAAATAGTGATCTCCTCGCCCCGATAAGCGGTGAGACAGCTGGTGAAATTAACGCACTTGCCCTTGCGAATCATTTGCCCGGAATATCAGTCCCCGGCGGCAAGATCAATGCCCGATGCATGTAAAAACTCCCGTAAATCACCCGCCAGCGGAGCCTGCCAGCGAAATCCTTCCGCTTCGATGCCCATCACCGCGGCGTGGAGCGCGTGGCGGGGCAGCCAGAGTTGCGCGGCCAGCTCGGGCGTCCAGCCCGTTTCAATGAAGCGCAGATAGCACGTCTCATCCTCGCCATAAATCTTGTCGCCCACCAGTGGATGCCCCAGATGGGCGGCATGGACGCGGATCTGGTGCATGCGCCCGGTTTCGGGAAAGGCACGGAGCAAGGAAAGCCGGGCGTCGCCATGCGATGGGGCCGTAAAGCGCCGCTCCACCACGAATCGCGTCCGTGCCGCCGCGCCCAGCGGATGCACGCACTGCTTCAACCAGATGGGCGAGGTCTCATACTCGCCTTTGCGCGCCAGGGGAGCCTCCACACTGCTTTCTTCCCATTCCGGCCACCCGTGGACAATCGCAAGGTATTCCTTGTGAATCACCCGCGACTCCATCAGCGCGGTAAACCGGCGGGCCGCATCGGGATGCTTCGCGATCAGCGTCACGCCGCTGGTCTCGCGGTCCAGCCGGTTGATGATCGAGACCTGGCCGCCGTTGGCCAGCTCGTAGGCCAGCAATTCACGCAGACCATGCCAGAGCGTGACCGGGCCATCGGGCTTGCTCGGGTGGACGAGCAGCCCGGCCGGTTTGTTCACGACCAGCCAGTCTCCGCCCTCGGCAATAATGTCGGGACGCGGCATCCTGCACTGGTCCTGGAACGTAGAATTCATCGTAAATCCGGACGACAATGCCATAGTAACGCATCTCGCCGCGCCCTTCTTGTAACACATGATTGAACTTTCGCACGTCACCCGCCGCTACGAAGGCCAGCCCACGGCGGCCCTGGACGATGTCTCACTCCAGATCGCCCCGGCGGAATTTGTCGCCATCACCGGCCCCAGTGGCTGCGGGAAAAGCACGCTCATGCACCTGATCGGCGGGATGGACCAGCCGACCAGTGGCGAGATTTTCGTGGATCGCCTCGCGCTGCACCGGGCGGGGGAAAAGGAGCTGACGGAATATCGCCGTCGCAAGCTGGGGATCGTCTTCCAGTTCTTCAATCTCCTGCCCACGATGACCGTGCTGGAAAATGCAACGCTGCCCTTGCTCCTGCAGGGAGTGGCGCAGGCGGAGGCCGATCAACGGGCCTGCGAGTTGCTGGAAATGGTGGGGCTGACTCCGCGCCTGCGGCAGTTTTCCAGCCAGCTCAGCGGCGGCGAGATGCAGCGGGCCGCGATTGCCCGCGCGCTCGTTCACCGTCCCTCCGTATTGCTGGCCGATGAGCCCACTGGCAATCTCGATTCCAAAAATGCCGGGCACGTGATGGAGCTTTTCCGGGAAATCGCCCAGCGCAAGCTGACGACGCTGGTAATCGTCACCCATAGTGCGGAGGTGGCGGCGATGGCGACCCGGGAGATTCGGATGAAGGATGGGCGGGTGGTTTTAAGTAACATTTAAGATTAACTCCGTTTGTCTCGAAGACCCGGCTTGGCATTTAGGAAGTTTTGCAAGTGGCCTGCGGCGCTTGCTTTTCGAACACCACATCATGGCGTCATCCCGAGCGGAGCGGAGCGAAGTCGAGGGAGCCCGTGCAAGTGGCGAGTAACGTTGACTGCAACCTTTAAAATTTCCCTGCCGCCGCAAGGCCACTTGCAAAACTTCCTAAATGTTACTTTCAGAAAATTCCGTGCTTCTCAATACCACCTCCCCCATGTTTATTGTCGGACTCGCATTCAACCATTCGTTCCCATGAGCACCGCCGATACCATTTCTCATCTGAAGGACATGATCCTTTGCCACGAATTCACCCAGGATGAATTGGTGGCGTTTGCCGAACTGGTGGAACCCGTGAAGGTGAAGAAAGGTGATCTCATCGTCCGGCAGGATGAGCACGGCGACTCGATGTATATCCTCCTCGAAGGCAGTGCCCGCGTCGTCCACCGCCACGAGGGGAAGCACTTCGAGCTCTCCAAGCTGGAGGCCGGCAATTTCTTCGGTGAACTAGCGCTCGTGGACGAAGGCCCCCGCTCGGCGGATGTCGAGGCGCTGGAGGACAGCACGCTGCTTTCGCTGAACCAGGGCGTCAGTCGCGCGCTGGCCGGCATTTATCCCAGCGCCGCCTTCAAGCTGCTGGTCGCGGTGGGCCGGGTGCTCGTCGCCCGCATGCGCGCGTCGAACCAAAAATACATCGATTCCCTGCTCCTTTCAGCTCCGGCGAAGGACTAGAAACCGGGGAAATTCACCCAAACAATCGGTAATAAAGCCGCTTGCCGATGATGCGTCCCTCTTGTTAGATGGGCTGTTCCATGTCCTCGGATAACCAGTTTCAGCATACCCTTTCCCGTAGCGCGTCCCTTGCCGGCACCTCTTTGCACACCGGTGAAAAGGTGACCCTCACTCTTCATCCAGCGCCCACCGGGCATGGATTTAAGTTCAAGCGGCTCGACCTGCCCGACGAACCAGTGATCGATGCCCGCATCGAAAACGTCAAGACGGTCGAACGCTCAACCACGATTGCCGAAGGCACGGTGAAAGTTCACACGGTGGAGCATGTGCTCTCCGCCCTCACCGGCATGGGCGTGGACAATGCGTTGATCGAGATGGACGCCAACGAGCCCCCGATCGGCGACGGCAGTTCGCGTCCCTTTGTCGAGTTGATCAAGAAAGCCGGCATCGAAAAGCAGGACGAACTGCGCAGCTACTTCGAAGTGGACAGCCCGCTCCACATCGAAACGAAAACCGGCTCGCTGATGACTATCGTGCCTTCCGACCGCTTTCGCATTTCCTGCACGCAGGTGGGTCCCGACGGACGTTTTACCCAGTTTTACAGCACCGAGATCACGCCGGATATTTACGAGAAGGAAATCGCCTCCGCCCGCACCTTCGTTTTCTACGAAGATGTGAAGCCGCTGATGGACAAGGGCCTCATCCAGGGCGGCAGCCTGGAGAATGCCGTGGTCATCCGCGGCGACCAGGTGCTGGGCAAGGAAGGCCTGCGTTTCAAGGACGAGTTCGTCCGCCACAAGATCCTCGACATCGTCGGCGATCTGTCGCTGTTCGGTCGCCGCATCCGCGGCCATGTGATTGCGGTGAAACCCGGCCACGGACCCAATACCGAGCTGGCCCGCGCCCTCGGCAAGCGTATTGCCCAAGTGGCAGCGATGGTCCCGCCGCGCATCAGCCCGAAGGGCGGCTCCATCGTGGATACCAACGAGGTCATGCGCATCCTGCCGCATCGTTACCCGTTCCTCATGGTGGATCGCATCGTCGCCTTCGAGGGCGAGACGAAGTGCACCGGCATGAAGTCGGTCACGATCAATGAACCTTTCTTCCAGGGCCATTTCCCCGGCCATCCGGTGATGCCGGGTGTGCTCCAGCTCGAAGCGATGGCACAGGTCGCCAGTTTCGTCTTCTGCAAGCAGGGCGGCAACGCGGGTCGGGTCGGCTACTTTATGAGTGCCGATGCGGTGAAGTTCCGCAAGCCGGTCGTGCCCGGCGACACGCTTTTCATCCACATCGAAGTCACCCGCTCCAAGCGCAACCTCGCCAAGGCGCTCGGCAAGTGCGTCGTCAACGACGAGGTCGTCTCCGAGGCGGAACTGATGTTTGGCTTCCCCACGACATGAGCGGCTCCGTGATTCACCCCACGGCAATTGTGGATCCGGGTGCGGAACTCGGCGTGGACGTGCAGATTGGCCCGTACTGCATTATCGGCCCTGGCGTCGTGCTGGGCGATGGCAACGTGCTCCAGCACCACGTCACGATTTGCGGCCCGTCACAGATCGGGCCGCGCAACCGTTTCTATGCCTATTGCTCGATCGGGCAGCAGACGCAGGATTTGAAATACGCGGGTGAGCCCACGCATCTGATCGTCGGCGAAAACAACTGCTTCCGCGAGTTTGTCACGATTCATCGCGGCACGGCCATTGGCGCCATCACCAAAGTGGGCAGCCATGGCAACTTTCTCGCCTACTCGCATATCGCCCATGACTGCACGGTGGGAGATCATGTCATTTTCTCGAACAACGGCACGCTGGCCGGGCATGTGACGGTCGAGGACCATGCCGTCATTGGTGGGCTCACCGCGATTCATCAATTCTGCCGCGTGGGCTGCCACGCCATCACCGGCGGCTGCTCCAAGATCGTGCAGGACGTGCCCCCTTACATGATCGCCGATGGAAATCCCGCCGCCGTCCGCGGCATCAACCAGATCGGCATGGAACGCCGCGGTTTTACGCCCGAGACCACCCGCCTGATCAAGGAAGCCTACCGCACGCTCTACCGCTCCAAGCTGAACATCCGCCAGGCCGTCGAGCTGCTAAAGCAATCCGAGGCGCAAGCCCCCGAGATCGAGCACCTTATTTCGTTCATCGAAAGCAGCCAGCGCGGGATTATTCGTTAGCAGGTCGTTCCGGTTCATCCAATTCCAGGCAACAGGACCGCGACCTCCTCGTCCTCTCGGCAAATTTGGGTTTACGAGAGTGTAATATTCACTAACTCATAGTGTCATGTATAGGGATGCGCTCGCTTATCCGTTTCGAAACAGTGGATGGATTATGATCGTGATTGGGGCGGTATTTGCCGTCGTTTTGACCTTTGCCTCCGCACTGCCGCGAATTGGACTCGCCGCCTCCGTTTTCTTCGGCGGCTACTTCTCAGCCTTTTATTTTGACATCATTTCCTCGACGATCACCGGCTCGGAGCAATGTCCGGATTGGCCCAGCATCAGCAGCTTTTGGGAAGATATCTTGCTGCCATTCTTCCGGCTCATTGGCGTCTCGATCCTCTCGTTTCTGCCGTTCATCATTTGCCTGTTTTTCATCGACGACGAGTCGAATGCCTTCTGGCCCGTTCTGCTGGCCGCTTTGGGCTATGCATTCCTTTATTTTCCCATGGGGATTCTCGGGGTGGTGAATTTTGGCGGCATCGGCGCGGCGCTGCCCCATATCGTCTTTCCGGCCATTATCCGCTGCCTGCCGGGGTATCTGGTCATTGTCGCAGGCATGTTTTTGGTTTCCGGATTACTATTCGTTGCCGATGAATTTGCCGCCCGCATTCCCTATGTCGGATGGCTTCTGAGCGCCGCCATCCTGCTTTATCTACTGATGGTGAAGGCAAGGTTGCTGGGATCGATGTATCTCCACTATCAGGAAAGACTGGGCTGGGAGTAACCCACCATCCTTTTCTGGGGAGCATCTACCAAAAACTTTTGAACCATCCTTGGAAATTATCGCGGCGGCGGCTCGGCGATCGGAGCGAGCGGCTTGGGCATCGGCACACCGGCGAGCTTGGAGGCGAGGAGGAGATTTTCCTGCACTGCTGCGTAGCGGGTCAGGGCAAAGTCGCGGATTTTCGGATCGGTGGAAGCCGAGGCGGCCTGGTAGGCGGCGGATCGCTGTTGCTCGAGGCTGACGATGGTTTCGAGCAGCTTCTTGTCGAGCTTCATCCCGTTGAGACGGGCCAGCTTTTTGGAAAGGGTGTGTGCCTCGGACGATTGAATGACGGTGATGGGAAACTGCCGGTCGGCCGCCAGCTGGGCCAGCGAATCCTTTTCACTCACGCCATCCTCGTAGAGCGCCTTGCCGAGCAACTGGAGCTGGTTTTCCGTGGCCTTGGTGGAGGCGAGCCGGGCGACCAGCATTTGCAACTGCTGGGTCTGCGCGGCGGTGGAAAGGAATTCGGCATCCGCGCCGTTCATCTCCGTGGTGATGAGCGGCTGCGGGTTGAGCACCTTTGCCACTGCCGGAGCCGCGAGGCCCGTTGCCATGGACAGGCAGCAGACGGCGGGAATCGCGAGGGCGGTGGCGAAAGGGCGGACATTCATGGCGGCTGGATTACTCGGCGAGTTTCTTTGCCAATAATTCGCCGACGATGCCGGGATTGGCCTTGCCTTGCGAAAGTTTCATCACCTGGCCCTTGAGGAAGTTGATGGAAGCCGTCTTGCCGGCCTTGTATTCGGCGACGGCCTTGGGATTGGCCTCGATGGCCTGCGCGCACCAGGCGTCGAGCGCCCCGGTATCGCTTTCCTGCTTCATCCCCTTTTCTTCCACGATGGCTCCAGCGTGCTTGCCGGGATTGGCAAACATTTCGGCAAAGACTTCCTTCGCCTGCTTGCCGTTGATCTTGCCTTCCTCCACCAGGTTGACCAGTTCGTCGAGCGAATGCGCGGAAATCGGGCATTCCGTGATGGCAAGGCTGGCGTTGCTCAACGCGCTCTGGAGATCGTTGAGAATCCAGTTTGCCACGTTCTTGGGCTTCTTCGCGCCTTTGGCCGCGGTTTCAAAGTAGCTGGCGAGGTCGAGATCGTTGGCCAGCACGCCGGCGTCGTAGGAGCTCACCCCGTATTGCTCGACAAAACGGGCGCGCTTCTGCGAGGGAAGCTCCGGCAGGCGCTGGCGCACCTCGTCGAGGAAGACATCGCTCTTGACCGGCAGGAGGTCGGGATCGGGGAAATAGCGGTAGTCATGCGACATTTCCTTGTAGCGCATGTGAAAGGTCTGGCCTGCCATGTCGTCCCAGCGGCGGGTTTCCTGGCGGAGCGTCTGCCCGGCTTCCACGGCGGCAATCTGGCGCTCAATCTCGTAGGCGAGCGCGCGACGCACGCCGCTGATGGAGTTCATATTCTTGATCTCGATCTTGGCGCCGAATTCCTTTTGCCCCTCGGGGCGCACGCTCACGTTGCAGTCGCAGCGGAGCTGGCCTTTCTCCATATCGGCATCGCTCACGCCGCCGTAGATCAGCACCTGCTTGAGCGAGGTGAGATAGGCGAACGCCTCCTCGGGCGATTCGATCTCGGGCTCGGAAACGATTTCCATGAGAGGCGTGCCAGCGCGGTTGAAATCAATCGCGGTGTTGGTCTCAAAGTGGAAGGACTTCGCGACATCTTCCTCCAGGTGAATCCGGGTCAGCCCCACGCGCTTGCCCGGATGGGCAATGGTCTTCTGCGCATCCTTCGGGTAGGCGAGATCGTGCAAAGGAACCCCGCCCCCAAGGCAAATCGGCAGATCGAACTGCGAAATCTGGTAGTTTTTCGGCATGTCGGGGTAGAAGTAGTTCTTGCGGTCGAACTTGCACACGGGAGCGATGCTGCAATCGAGCATGAGCCCGGTAAGCGCAGTCATGCGCAGCGCCTCTTCGTTCATGACGGGCAGGGCGCCGGGAAGGCCGAGGCAGACGGGGCAGGTATGCGAATTGGGCTCCGCGCCATATTCAACCGGGCAGCCGCAGAACATCTTGCTGCGGGTCTTGAGCTGGACGTGAACTTCGAGGCCGATGGTAACGAGGTATTTCATTGCGGGATGGAAGTGGAAAGTTTGAGGCTTTTTGCCATGGGCGGGAAGCAGAAATTAAAGCGCGTTGCTTGAAATCACCAATGTAAAAACGCCCGGCTGGACGAGTGGCGGGAGCATGGGCAGCCGACTATCTTTGCAACGCGTAATCGAGGGCATTCTCCAATTGGAAGCTGCTGAGCTGTCCCCGCAATGAAGGATCATCCGCCGCGGCCATGATCTTGGGATCGCGCAGGAGCGCAATCAGGTTGTGGGACTGGGCCAGCCGGGCGATTTCGGGATCGTTGCGCAGGGCGAGAATTTTGGGATTCTGGCTCAACTCGTTGGCGCCCGGATAATCGAAGAAGCGGGTGGAGGCCCGGGGATCCGCCAGCACCCGGGTCACCTTGGAAAGGACCCGATAGACCTGCGCAGGCATCGGGTCCACTTGCTTCATCATCGGGCCAACGATGCTGGTGTCGAGCGTGTGCTTGATCGCGGCCAGGCTAGTGAGAATCGGCCCCGGCTCGGGACGTTCCACGCCGATCACACGAGGTTGCGTCCGGGCGGTCTGCACATCCGCCTCGGCCACCGTTCCCAGCAGGCGAATCGCAATGAACAGGATGAAGACCGTAAAGCACCCATAGGCGGCCCCGAGAATGGCCCCGCCGATCCCGTATCCCCACCGAACGGCGGAAACACTCTGTTGCGACGTTTTCTTGAACAAAACCGTCCCCGCAATGCGGATGGCGAAATACACGACCAGCCCCAGCAGCGTAGAGCCTACCGCGACACTGGCAAACTGCGGCAGCCCCAGTTGCTTCACCACTGGCGCAAGCAGTCCCCCACCCCAGATGCCCGCGACACTGGCGGCAATCACGGCCACGATGCTTACCAACTGCCGCACGATCCCGCGACGCCACCCTTGAATTGTTCGCACGAGAACAATGACCGCCGCAATCGACACTAAAATCAAATCCCAAGGACCAGACGCCATGCGGCGAAATCTACGCGCAGCCTGCACTGGATTGCAAACTTCGCCTTCGACCGCTGGATAAAAAATAGAGGGTTGCCGCCCCACCCCCCAATACCTGGATCAATCTCTACGCTTGCGCTGGAGCTCGAGCGCGGTTTTATTGGCCGTCCGATGTCCACCGCATTGCCAAACCGTCCACGCCAGATTCTGCACCGCCGCTCCATTGCGGTGGTGTCGAGCAAGTATAACGATGAATTTGTCCACGGACTGGTGAGCAATTTCGAGGAGGAGATCTCCATCGTCGCGCCGGGAACGCACATCCATCGCTACGAAGTGCCGGGTTCTTTCGAAATCCCGCTTATGGTACAGGAGCTCGCCAGCTATGGCGGGTTCGATGCGATCATCGCCTTTGGCCTGATCATTCAAGGCGAGACCAAGCACGCCGAGCTCATCGGCAGCGCCGTGACGCAGGCCCTGATGGACACCTCGCTGAAACACCGCGTCCCCGTCATTCACGAGGTGTTGCTGGTGAAGGATGAGGAACAGGCCCGCGCGCGCTGCCTGAGCAAGGATTTGAACCGCGGCATCGAAGCCGCCCGCGCCACGGCGCAAATGATCCATTCCTTTAGCGAAGTGCGGAACCGGAACTAATTTTTCACGTATTTTTTCAAGTATGGGCAAGCGACGAGAAGGCCGCGAAGCAGCGGTGCAGTATTTATTTCAGCGGGACTTGAATCCGGCCGGGGAGGCGGAGTTGCGCGCCAATTTCTGGGAGCTTCGGGAAGCCGCCAAAGGCATCCGCGATTTCGCAGTGGAATTGATTCAGGGCGTGGTCGATCATCAGGAGGAGATCGACAACCGCATCCAGGGTGCCACGGCCAATTACGAATTGAAGCGCATCGCAGCGGTCGATCGGAATATCCTGCGGGTGGCGCTTTACGAAATGCTCTACTGCACCCAGGTGCCGCCGGTCGTGTCCATCAATGAAGCGATCGAGATTGCCAAGCGCTTTGGCAGCGAGGAATCGGGGCGGTTTGTGAACGGGGTGCTGGATCGCATCCGCCATGAGTTGCCGCGTCCGGCCCGGGAGGCAGGAACGAACTGACATGGCCTTCGGGTTCTTCAAATCGCTGATCCAGAAATTCTCCGGCAAGCCGGTGGACTGGGACGAGCTGGAGGAATCACTCATTCGCTCGGACATCGGCGTGCCGATGACCACGCGCATTATCACGGCGCTACAAAGCGGCCCGGAAAAACCGACGGCGGATACGGTGGTGGAAGTCACCCGGGCGGAAATCGCCAAAGTCCTGCCCCTGGAAATCCCGCCCATTCGCCCGCTGCCTACCAAGCCCAAGGTCATCATGATCGTCGGGGTGAACGGGACCGGCAAAACCACCTCCACCGCCAAGCTCGCCCACCATCTCAAATCACTGGGACATAGCGTGATGCTGGCCGCGGCGGATACCTTCCGTGCAGCGGCGATCGAGCAACTCGACATCTGGGCTCAACGTCTCGGCGTGGAAATGATTCGCGGCCAGTATAATGCCGACCCCGCCGCGCTGTGCTATGACGCCTATATGGCGGCGGACAAGAAGAACATCGAGTTTCTCATCTGCGACACTGCCGGTCGCCTGCACACGAAAAACAACCTGATGCAGGAGCTCAACAAGGTGAAACGCATCATGGCCAAGCATGACCCGGATGCGCCGCATGAATGCTTCCTGGTCGTGGATGCGACAACGGGCAGCAATGCACTCGCGCAGGCGAAGGAATTTCATCAGGCCGTCGGCCTCACCGGCCTAATCGTGACCAAACTGGATGGCAGCGGCAAAGGCGGAGTGGTGATTGCGATCCAGAATGAACTTGGCATCCCTACCCGCTTCATTGGAACGGGCGAAAAGATCGATCAACTCGCACCCTACGACGGGCGGCAGTTCATCGATAACATGCTCTAAGTCCTAAAAACGCGACGCGGAGTTGTCCGCAGATTTCGCAGATTAACGCAGATTTTTTGAAACGAAAGTTCGTCTGTGAAAACCGGAGTAAAGGTCCTCTCCCAATAATTTGCGCTGAAATTAATCTGCGTTAATCGGCGAAATCTGCGGATAACCTCTCCTCACTGCGGTCCTATTATCCGCGAAGATCGCGGACGGCGGCGGAAAGATCGGGGGCACGGAAAACGGAGGTGCCGGCAACGAGGACATTGGCGCCACTTTCGATGCTTATTTTGGCGGTTTCAACACCGATGCCGCCATCCACTTCGATATGAAAGGCAAGGCCGCAGCTTTCGCGAAGATCACGCGCGGCAGCGACTTTTTGCATGATCTCGGGCATGAAAGGCTGGCCACCAAAGCCGGGAACCACTGTCATTGCCAGCAATAGATCGAACTGGCCGAGATAGGGCTCGATGCATTCGATGGGCGTGGCGGGATTGAGCGCAAGACCGGCGGTGCAACCTGCTTCGCGGATGGCGCGAAGCGTGGCGGAGACGTCATGCGGCGCCTCCACATGCACGGTGATGTTGCCTGCCAATTTCAAAAAACGCGGCAGGTAGTGATCGGGATGCGCGATCATAAGATGCACATCCAGCGGGAGCTTGGTGAAGCGGGAGACCGCCTCCACAAAAGCCGGGCCGAAGGAAATGTTGTCCACGAAATGGCCGTCCATCACATCGCAGTGAATCCAGTCGGCCCCACCGGCCTCGGCCCGCTGAACCTCCTCCCCCACGCGGGCAAAATCGCAAGCGAGCACAGATGGAGCAATGAGGGTGCGATGAAAATCAATCATGGGATGAGGTTAAGTAATATTTAAGATTAACTCCGTTTGTCTCGAAGACCCGGCTTGGCATTTAGGAAGTAGTAAATGTGGCCTGCGGCACTGGATTTTCCAAAAAGCGTAAACCAAGGACGAAGTCCAAATTTAAAACTTCCTAAAGGCTAAATCTCAAGTGCGACCTTCAATTCACCAGTTCGGGATAATTCTTCTGCGCCATCGCCAAGCAGAGGGAGGCGATTTCCTCGGAAGTTTCGAGGCGGCGGGCCTGCTCCACCATTTGCAGGCACTCGCCAATGTCGAGCGATTGCACGGCACGCTTCACCCGCGGGACCTGGGCGGGGCTGGTGCTGAGTTCATCCACACCGAGGCCGAGCAGGAGCGGGGTGAACATCACCTCGCCCGCCATCTCGCCGCAGACGCCGACCCAGCGGTTGTGCGCATGGGCGGCGTCCACCACCATCTTGATCAAGCGCATGATGGCTGGATGCGTGGGCTCGTAAAGATGCGCGATGCGCTCGTTCACGCGATCCACCGCGATGGAATACTGGATGAGATCATTCGTTCCGATGCTGAAGAAGGAAACCTCGCGAGCCAGCGTATCGGCAGTAATGGCCGCGCTGGGTACTTCGATCATCGCGCCCACTTCCATGTTTTCGTCGATGGGGATTCCCTTTTCGCGAAGCTCCTGGCGGCATTGGTTGAGGAGATCGTTGGCCCGGCGAAGCTCGGTGAGGCCGGAGATCATGGGATACATCATCTTCACGTTGCCCACGGCACTCGCGCGTAGAATAGCTCGCAGCTGGGTCTTGAAAATCTCGACGTTTTCCAGGCAGAAACGGATCGCACGCCAGCCCAGGAACGGGTTCATCTCGCCTGGAAGCTCCAGCGCGCTCATGAACTTGTCGCCGCCGAGATCCAGAGTGCGAATGATGATGGTGTTCGGCCGGGCCGCTTCGGCAACCTTGCGGTAGCTCTCGTACTGCTCGTCCTCATCGGGCAGCGAGCTTTTGTTGATGTAGAAAAACTCGGTGCGATAAAGCCCGACGCCCTCGGCGCCACTGCTGACCACATTCTCCATTTCCTCGGGCAGTTCGATGTTGGCCGAGAGGATGACATGGCGGCCGTCTCGGGTGGTGGAACTGGTCTCGCGGAGTTGCTCCAGCGTCTCCTGCACCGCCTCTTTCTTGATCTCCAGCTCGCCGTATTCCCACAGCGTCTGGTCGCTGGGATTGACCACCAGCAGCCCATTGTAGCCATCCAGCAGCACGTGATCGCCGGAGGCCAGCTCGATGCTGGCCTTGTGCAAGCCGACCACCGCGGGAATCCCCAGTGACCGGGCCATGATGGCCGTATGCGAGGTGCGGCTGCCCACATCGGTGGCAAAGCCGAGCACCAGCGCGCGGTTCAGCAAGGCCGTGTCGGACGGGGTCAGGTTATGCGCCACCAGCACATGGGCGGTGGTCACGCTGGAAAGCGAACGGTTTGCCTTCCCCTGCAAGTTCTGGAGCACGCGACGCGCGACATCGTTGATATCCAGCGCGCGCTCGCGCAGATACACATCGTCGATCTCGCTCAGCGTCTGCGCATAGCGGCTGGCGACATTGTGAAAGATATGCTCAACGTTGAACTGGTCGCGGGAAAGCGTGCGCAGCACCTCGTCGATGAGCGTGCGATCCTCCACAACCAGCAGGTGCGCGTCGAAGATGCTTGCGTCCTTGGCTCCAATCGCCTCGGAAATCTTCGCCTGCATCTCCAGGATTTGCGCCCGCGTCTGAATCAGCGCCGCCTCGAAGCGCGCGATTTCGCCAGGGATTTCCTCCTCGGTAATCCGGCGAACCGGCACCTCTTCCTCATCGGTACGGTACAAAAATACCGTCCCCCGGGCTATCCCGGGTGAAACACCGAGGCCTTGATAACGCCTCTCCTGTTTTTGGTTCTGATCACTCACTGCACATCCTTTCGGGGGTGGAACAAAAGGGCATCCGCGGAACGCCGAAAAAAGATCAACGCCCGTTTTTCCAAGCTCAACACTGCTGGTTTCACTCCTCGTCGAACCGACGCTTGATAAGGTCTTCGATCTCCGCCAGGGCCTGGGAGGCATCTGCACCGACGCACGAAATGCGCAGTTTCGAGCCCTGCCCGGCGGCCAGCATCATCAGTCCCATGATGCTCTTGCCATTCACCTGCTCCCCGTCTTTCTCAACCCAGATCTCGCATTTGAACCGGTTGCAAACCTTGACAAACATGGCCGAGGGGCGGGCGTGCATGCCGAGACGGTTCTGGATGGTCAATTCCTTTTCCACCGTGTTCCCGGTATCCGCGTTGTCATTTTTTCGGCTGAGCAATCCCATTAGTTTTTCCGGTTCCTTTCCATGTAATTGAGGAGTCTTTGGTTAAATTCGACCGCGCTGTTTTGCCCCATGCTTTTCAGTTTCTGATCCATCGCCGCCACTTCGACGAGCCGCCCAAGGTCGCGGCCCATGCGCACGGGGATGGTCACATGAGGCACAAGAATCCCGAGTATCTCGTAAAATTCCTGTTCGATGCCAATTCTATCCACTTCTTCCAATTCCTGCCAATCTTTTAATGTGACGACCAGATCAAGCCGTTTTTCGGTGCGGATGCTGCCAATTCCGAACATGGAGGCCACATTGATGATTCCCAACCCCCGAACTTCCATGTGGTGGCGGGTCAGGTCCGGCGCGGAGCCGATGAGTTCCCGCCCCTCGATTGCCCGCAAGCGGGTCGCATCGTCACTCACGAGGCTGTAACCGCGCTCAATGAGCGCCAGCACGCACTCGCTCTTGCCCACGCCGCTGTCCCCACGAACCATCACCCCCACCCCCAGAATATCAACCATGCTGCCATGCTCGGAGGTACTGGGCGCAAAATCCAGCTCCAGGGCGATTGTGGCCGCGTTGATAAATTTCATCGTGACATTCGGCGTGGTAAAAACGGGGACCCCGGCCTTGTTCGCCTCCTCCACCAGCACGCGCGGGGGACGCTTGTCGCGAGAAACCACAATGCAGGGGATGGGTCGCGTGCACAGCTCGGCCATGCGGAGCCGCTGCTCCATGGTCCCCAGGTTTTTCAGATAAGCCAGCTCGGCGCTCCCGAGCACCTGGATGCGATTGAGCGCAAAGTAGTCGTAAAATCCCGAAAGCGCGAGGCCGGGCCGGTTGATCGTGGGTTCCTTGATCCGGCGGTCGAAGCCGACTGAGCCGCCCACGAGCTTGATCTGCAGCGCCTCGGAATGCCGGGTATAAAAATCGCCGACCGTGACCATGGGAATCTTCGGCTTCATGGCCGGCATTCCCGAGCGATTCACTTTTTTGGTGGGGAGCTTCATTCCGAGGGGGGGCGGATTACATCTGGAAACGTTCGCCGAGGTAGAACTGGCGGCTGATCGGGTCGTTGATCAGGAAGTCCTTGGAGCCTTCACTGAGCACCTTGCCCTCGTAGATCAGATAGGCCCGATCCACGATGGAGAGCGTTTCCCGGACGTTGTGGTCGGTAATGAGCACGCCCAGCCCCTGCTTGCGCAGGTTGATGATGTGTTGCTGCACGTCGTAAACCGCAATCGGGTCCACGCCGCTGAAGGGCTCGTCGAGCATGAGGAGGCTCGGGTTGGTGACCAGCGAACGGGCAATGGTAAGGCGGCGCTTTTCACCACCGCTAAGGGTGAGCGCCTGCTGCTTCGAGACGTGCTCGATGCCAAACTGGGTGAGCAATTCCTGGCAGCGATGCTTGCGCTGCTGCTTGCTCAACGGCTGGGTTTCGAGAATCGCCATGATGTTCTGCTCCACCGTGAGCTTGCGGAAGATGGACTCTTCCTGCGGCAGATAGCCCATGCCCATGCGTGCGCGCTTGTACATCGGGTAGTCGGTGACTTCCTTGTCCTGGAAAAACACCCGTCCCCCATTGGGCCGCACGAGACCGACGATCATATAGAAGCTCGTGGTCTTGCCCGCGCCGTTGGGACCAAGCAACCCGACGATTTCGCCTTTGCGCAGATTGATATCCACGCCGTTCACAACCGCGCGACCGCCATAGATTTTGACCAGCTTGTCAGTCTGCAAAATGGGCGGGCCCAGCGGTGAAGGCGCAAGACTGGGGGCCGACGATGAAGAGGGATGAGAATCCATGGAAATTACTCGAGTGAACGGAGCGGGCTTCCGGAAGCTGAAGGGCTGGGTGAAGGCGAGGGCTCGTCGGGCTGGTCCTGGATGACGGTGCGGCTCGGACCATCGGTTTTCAGATGACCATCCCTGGTCAGGGTCATGACGGTGGACTCCGCCAGCGCGATGTGCGTATTGATGCCCTGCTGGAGTTGAGGCCATCCGAAAAGCACCATTTCCCCGGTCTTGTTGTTAAACTTGGCTTTGGCCGCCTTGCCGATGTCCACTTCCGGCTTGCCGCCGTTGGCGGAAGGCTTCTGCTCGACGATCACCACGTCTCCCTCCGCCACCGCATGGTCGAGTCCGCCGCCGGGAGTATCGTCCGCGGCATTGGCCTTGCCCTTGGCCGGAGAGGCGGCAGGCGTGGCCGAAGCCTTGGGCGTCGGCGAGGCATCGGCAGGCTTGTCTCCGTTGTCGGAATTCAAGAAAGCCGTGAGCTTCTTGCAGGTAAGCGTGAACTGCGGCGAGACCACTTTAACATTGCCGGTAAAAACGGCGACGTGCGCCTTTTCATCAAAGGTCGCCTCCTGGTCGGTGGTGATGATCGTCGGACCGCTGGGGGCGGCATTGGGATCCTTTTTGGCCTTGGCCGGCTTGGGCGATGTGGAAGGCGCGGCGGCGGTTCCTGCCTCCTGGGCAAAGGCACCGGCGGTCAGCGCGGCGGCAAATATGAGGGTCGAAGCAAGGCGCATCATTTGGCGTCTCCTTCACCAGCGGACTGGTTCAAATTATAAATCGTCATACGAACATTGCCGGTAAAATGGCCGGCGTGGGTTTTGGTATTGAACTCCATCTTGTCCCCCGTGACTTCAAAGTCCTGACGGCGAACCGTGGCAGGATCATTGCTTGTCACGATCCGGGTATCCAAGTCGAGTACGGATGTTTTCATTTGCACACTCAGGTCGGGCGAGCCGTCCTTGCTTGAGTAAGTCTCCAGGAACGTGCCTTCCATGTTGAGATGGTTCTCATCCACGCGGCGGGCAAGCTGGATGGAAAACATCATCTGCAACTTTCCATCGCGATCGAAGGAGGGCAGGCGGATTCCCTTGGCGTCGTGGCCGACCGGGATCGGCACAGTGAATTTCGATTCACTGGGTGTCTTCTTTTTGTCCTTGTCGGGAGTGCTCGAGGGCTTCGAGCGATCCCAGGCCTGCGCCGACGGAAGCACGCAGGCAAGGCAGAGGGACGTGACCAGGGTTTTAGCGCACCAGTTCATGAATCTGTTTCAATTGTCGCAACAAAGCCGGGAGCTTCGCCAGCGGAATTTGATTGGGCCCGTCGGAAAGCGCTTTTGCGGGGTTCTCGTGCGTCTCGATAAAAATGCCGTCGCAGCCGGTCGCAGCCGCCGCCCGGGCCAGCACCGGGGCCAGCACGCCGTCGCCGGAAGTGGAATCCCCCGCCCCGCCCGGACGCTGCACCGAGTGCGTGGCGTCGAACACGGTGAGAAAACCCGCCTCGCGCATCCAGTAAAGCGAGCGCATGTCGGCCACGAGGTTGTTATAACCAAAGCTCACCCCCCGCTCGGTGAAAAAGAAATCCTTGCAGCCAAAGGCGCGCAGCTTTTCACCGATGTTGCGGACGTCCCACGGCGCGAGAAACTGGCCTTTCTTCACATTCACCACCCGGCCGCTTTCGGCGGCGGATTTGATCAGATCGGTCTGGCGGCACAGAAACGCCGGGATTTGCAGGATGTCGATGAACTCGGAGGCGATCTTCACGTCCTCCGGCGAATGCACGTCGGTGGTTACCGGCACTCCATACTCCTGGCCGATCTCCGCCAGCAACGCACAGCCATCGCGCACGCCAGTGCCACGAAAGGAGCGCACGGACGTCCGGTTGGCCTTGTCATACGAGGCTTTGAAAACAAATTGCACCCCCGCGTCGGCGCAGGTTTTGGCAATTTTTTTCGCCATACGCCGGACAAAGGCCGGGGATTCAATGACACAGGGGCCCAGAATGAACAATGGCTCCAGGCCCCCGAGGGTCACGGAACCGATTTTGATTTTTGGGCGGGATGGTTTTTTCACAGAAAAAAGGATCGCGAGAACGCACTCGCGTGCGCTCCGCATTTAAAATGCTGCAAGGCCGTAAACTACGCGCCGTAGCTCTTGGTGAACTTTTTCTTCGACTCCGTCTCCCCTTCCGTCGGAGATTCGGGCGCGGTCGCACCGGCTTCCACTTCCGGAGCCGCTGGCGCCGCCGGTTCTTCGACCGCTTCGCTTGCGCCGCCCCGGGAAACCTCGACGAAGACCATCTGCAGATTGCTGATCGCATTGTTGAGCACCCCAAGTTCATCGTTGCTCAGGTTGCCGCGGGTTTTCGAGCGGATCATCACGAGCTGGTCAATGAACAGCCGGGCCAGATCGAGGTTCACCTCTCCCTTGCCGGTTTGAGGATTGGGAATCTGGCCGAGAAAATGGGCCGCGTTCTGCGCCGTCATCATGACAAACTCGATGAAGCGCTGCGTCATCTCGCCGGATTCGGTGTGGGTTTGGACTTCTGCCATATTCACAATCTGGGAAAAAAACTGCGCTTTGTCCAAAGGATTTCCCGAAGGGGTGAATTACAATTCAGGCAATTCGTTTCCGCTTCACCACTCATTCCGCTCAATTCTTCCTTCGGCACCGCTTCAGCCGATGGAAAACGTACACTGATAAAGCCCCGAAACCGTCTGCTCCTCGCGGCTCACCGGAGAATGCAGGGCCCGTTGGAAAAGATCAGTCTCCAGCCGCGCCACGATGGGGAAGGCGTGCAGCAAGTCGGCAATCGGCGAGTGAAACTCCACGATGCGCGGCAATGGCTCCGGCTCCAGCTCGGCCATGCACCCCTCGGCATTTCGCAGGCGTACCAGTGATTTCGCCCGCTCAAGGAGCGTATCCCCTTTCACCTTTGCCTCGTAGTGGTCGCCCCGCTCCTGAAACCAGACCATCAACATTTTGTCCGGCGCGGTCGGACCGTAAAGCTTCTCGGCCACCCGCAAGAGGTCGATGGTCACCGGATTGCTCGCGGCGGGAAAAAGATCGTTGGCGCGCTGGGTGAGACGATAGGCAATCTCGGGGCGTCCGGTGCCGTTGGTTCGCGGGCGGCGGCGCGTGTCCAGATAGCCGTTTTTCTCCAGCTCGATGCAGTGCTGCTTGATCCCCATATAGCTCATGTTCAAGCGCTCGGCGATTTCGTTGACAGACATTCCCTGCGAGCGCTTGAGGAGATTGACGATTTGCAGACGCTGGCTCTTGCCGATCTCGAAAATCATCCGCTGGTTCATGCCCGCACTATTGCCCCCGGATGAGAAGGTGGCAACCCCTTCACCACCAACAGTGGGTTTTCCAATTATCGGCGACCGCATCTTTTTTTATTTCAAGGTGACAAAAGCTGGAATAAACAAAGGGTGCGGTAACTCTCCCTATTATGAATGTAAAATCCCTCTTTGCGGTAATGGCTGGGTGTGCGCTCCTCGCTGGCAGCCCTTGCGCCATGGCAGCCGGTGATGCGGCAACCGAATTGCAATCTCTCATAACGACCATCAAAGCGAAGCTGCAGTCGGGAAAAACCAAGGAAAGCGACTTCACGGCGGAGCTGAAGCAGTTCGACGATCTGCTGGCCGAGCATCGCGGCGAAAAGACGGACGACGTGGCCAAGATCGCCTACATGAAGGCGATGCTTTATGAGCAGGTGTTCCAGGATCAGGACAAGGCCGACGCCATAGTGAAACAAGTGGAGACCGATTTCGAGGGAACTTCGGTGGTGAAGCAGATCAAGGCACAGGAAGCGCACGAAGCGGCTTCGAAGGCAGCTCAAGCGGCGCTCGCGGAAGGGAAACAATTCCCCGATTTTCAGACCAAGGACTCCAACGGAAAGCCACTGTCGCTCTCCGATTTCCATGGCAAAGTGGTGATGGTCGATTTCTGGGCCACTTGGTGCCCGCCCTGCCGTGAAGAGGTTCCCAACGTGGTGGCTACTTACAAGAAGTTCCATGACAAAGGCTTCGAAATTGTCGGCGTGAGCCTCGATCAGGACAAGCAGAAGATGGTCGATTTCACCAAGCAAAACGGCATGTCCTGGGTCCAGTATTTCGACGGCAAGGGCTGGCTGAATGAGTTGGCCCAAAAATACGGCATCGAAAGCATCCCGACCATGTTCGTGCTCGATGGCAACGGCAAGATCGTCGCCCGCGACGTCCGTGGCGAGCAACTTGGCCAGGCGGTCGAAAAGGCGCTTGCGACCCACTGATCAGCGGAACCTCTGCGGATAAGAGGTTTGTCCACAGCTTGACGTAGATTGGCCCGGAGCGTTCGACCGGCAATCTGGCGATGAAAATTTCCCCATCTTCTCGGGATTTCTTCTGAGCCAGAGGTGTTGCAACTGTACTAGGCTGCAACATTTGCAACAGCACACGGCAAGCAACCACCATCTACAGAGCCTCATCAATTTTCATAACCCCTTGGCTTCCAGCATGAAATAACTTTTCAAACCCGACTGGCACGGAATGCGCTTAGAGGCGGGAAAGGCAAACTGGCACCCGCCGTTGAACCATTCCGTATATGAGTAACCTGAACAGCAGCACCCTGATCGTAGAAGCCGATCCCTACGAATATCAATTGCACCCGGACAAGTGCGCGCTGCTCATCATCGACATGCAGCGGGATTTCCTGGAGCCAGGCGGCTTTGGAGAAATGCTGGGCAACGACGTTTCCCTGTTGCAGAAGACGATCGCCCCCAACCAGAGGTTGCTGGCCGCCCGGCGCACCGCCGGGATGATGGTGCTGCACACCCGGGAAGGGCACCGGCAGGATTTGCGGGATTTGCCGCCTTCGAAAAAGATTCGCGGGCGGAGTGAGAAAAAAATCGGCGATGACGGGCCGAAGGGACGAATTTTGGTGCGAGGGGAAGACGGACACGACATCATCCCGGAGCTGTATCCCATTGCGGGAGAGCCAGTAATCGACAAGCCGGGCAAGGGCGCCTTCTGGGCGACGGATTTGCATGCAATTCTCCAGCATGCGGGCATCAAGCAACTGGTGGTCACGGGCGTGACGACCGAGGTGTGTGTGAATACGACGGTGCGCGAGGCGAATGACCGGGGCTACGAATGCCTGGTCCCCTCGGACTGTGTGGGCTCGTATTTTCCGGAATTTCACGACGTGGGACTGCGCATGATCACCGCCCAACGGGGCATCTTCGGCTGGGTGACCGATCCCGCGAAAATTTTGGCCGCCCTCTCCTCGGGCGCGGCCAGTTAAGCCAACCAACCAATAAAAGGGGAGACCACACTATGACAGCCACCAAACCAAAAATATGGGTTCCGGGAGATTGGAATGCCTTCTTCGGCTTCGGGACCAACATCCTCGTGAACCTGCTGACGCTGAGCGGCCTGCTGCTCTTCGTCTTAAAGATGCCACCCGACATGGTGTTCAAGCACGTCCTGCCCGCCGCGGGCATGATGATGTGCCTGTCCACCTTCTATTACGCCACGCTCGCCTACCGCCTGGCGAAGAAGACAGGCCGCACCGATGTCTGCGCCCTGCCCTCCGGTATCAGCGTGCCGCACATGTTCATCGTCACCCTCGTCATCATGCTCCCCATCAAGATTGCCACCGGTGATCCGATGAAGGCGTGGCAGGCGGGTCTGACCTGGGTGTTCATCCAAAGCTTCGTCTTGATGGGCGGCGGCTTCCTCGCACCGATCATTCGAAAAATTACTCCCAAAGCCGCGCTCCTCGGCGCGCTCGCCGGCGTTTCGATCAGCTTCATCTCCATGAAGCCAGCCCTGGAAATGTTCATGACCCCGCTCGTTGGTGTGGTCTGCTTCGCGATTATTCTCGTCAGCTGGTTCGGTGGCGTTAAATACGGTGGCATTCCTGCTGGTCTGGTCGCCATTGCGGCCGGCTCCCTCATTGCCTGGGGCTCGAATCTGTTCGGCCTGAATTTCGGCGGCATGAATCTCGCCGCGCTCAAGAGTTCCTTTTCCACCTTCGGCTTCTCCGCTCCCACCCCGGTCTTCGGCCTGGTTTTCGGCGGACTGAACTGGCAGTTGCTTAGCGTGATTCTAGTCACGGCGATTCCCTTCGGCATCTATGATCTGGTCGAAGCCATGGATAACGTGGTCAGCGCCTCCGCCGCCGGTGACGAATATCCCACCACCCGCGTGCTCACGGCCGACGGCGTGATCAGTCTCATCGGCTGCCTGATGGGCAATCCCTACATCAACGCCGTTTACATCGGCCATCCGGGCTGGAAATCCATGGGCGGTCGCATCGGCTACTCCGCCGCCACCGGCCTGATGGTGATCATCCTCTCGTGGTTCGGCGTGATCTCGCTGATGACCGCGCTCATCCCGGTTGTGGCCATCTCGCCGATTCTGCTCTACATCGGCATGTTGATCGGCTCCCAGGCCTTCCAGGAAAGCCCGCACAAGCATGCACCCGCGGTAATCATGGCCATCGTCCCCTCGCTCGCAGCATGGGGCAAGCTCCAGATTGACAATTCGCTCGGCGCCGTCTCCGGCATTCACGAGGTCACCCCCGATATGATCGCCGCCATGGCGCAGACCGGGGTCTTCTATCACGGCCTCTCGATCCTGGGCGGCGGCTCCATCCTGGCTGGCGTCGTCCTCGGGGCAATCACCGTCTATATCGTGGAACGCAAATTCCTCATGGCCTCCGGCTTCGCCCTGGCTGGCTCGGTGCTCACCTTCTTCGGCCTGATGCACGGCGAGCACATCGGCATCGCCCAGACACCGTATGTCTCCTGCGCCTACTTCACGGTGGGCATCGTGCTCGCCGTTTGCGCCAAGTTAACCGCTCCGGCGACGGAGACGGAAACCGAACTGGCGGACGAAAGCGGTCTCGTACCGGCGGAGTAGCACCCCCCGCCCGGAGCAGGCGAAAACTGTTTCCATGTGGTCGGTTTACCGGCGATTGTTTGCGGAGCTCAATGCTTCGCAGCAATCGCCGGTTTCGTTTTTGCAAAGGAATTGGCCAGTTAAACACACGGAAAATGCGGAAAAAAGGCCAAGTCCCCTCTTTTCGAATATTTCCTGGATTTCGCTGGCTCCAACCGGCGTAAATGACGCGTTCGAGACTTGAACTCACCCCATGTCCCGCTATGTTGGCACTCCACTTTTTTAGCCGACCTATCTACTCATCGTGTCATCGCAAAAACTAGTCCTCTTCGTTTGCACCGGAAATATCTGCCGCAGCCCAATGGCGGAGGGGCTTTTTCGTGAAATGACGAAAAACGACCCGGAGTTCAAGATTGGCTCGGCCGGAGTCGGCGCGATCCCCGGACAGGCCGCCAGCCAGCACTCCGTGACGGCGTTGAAAAAAATGGGGATCGACATCTCCAAACATCGCAGCCAGCCGCTCACCCAGGGCCTGGCGAACAAGGCGGACATGATCTTCGTGATGACCAAGTCGCACCTGGAAACCATCCGCTATCTTTTCCCCGAGGCCGAGGAAAAGACCTTCCTCATCCGTGAATTCGAACAGTCCGGCCTCCGCCCCGTCCGGGAAGTCCCCGATCCGATCGGGATGAACCTCGACGCCTATCTGGACTGCCGCGACACCATCCGCAAGGCGCTCCCCGGGATCCTTTCCTTTATTCGTCAATCCGAACCACCCACATCCATGATATCCACCACTGAAGAGCCCGCCGCCGAGACCAAGTCCCTCCGTATTTCCCTTGGTTCGGATCATGGCGGCATTGAGCTGAAGCAAAAGATTGATGCCTTCCTGAAAGGCAACGGCCAGAAGATCGCCGACCTCGGCACCTTCACCAATCAATCGGTGGATTATCCCGACTTCGCCCAGGCAGTCTGCGAGCAGGTCGTTGCCGGTGAGGCCGATTACGGCATCCTCGTCTGCACCAGCGGCATCGGCATGAGCATCGCTGCGAATCGCTATCCGCAAATCCGCGCCGCGCTGGTCGCCACGCCTGAGAACGCCGCGCTTTCCCGCCGTCACAACAACGCAAATGTGCTCTGCCTCGCCGGTGCCCAGCTCGACGAAGCGACCACGCAGAAGATCGTGGAAACTTTCTTGAACACCGCATTTGAAGGCGGTCGCCACGAGCGCCGGGTCGAAAAGCTCGGCCATCTCGGCGGGGCCGACGCTCCGAAATCGCTTTCCGAAGTGGATCCGCAGGTCTTTGCGGCGATCAAGGAGGAAGAGAAGCGCCAGTTTGAAAACATCGAGCTCATCGCAAGCGAGAACTTCACCAGCCGCGCGGTGATGGAAGCCCAGGGCTCCTGCCTCACCAACAAGTATGCGGAAGGCTACCCGGGCCGTCGCTGGTACGGGGGCTGTGAAAATGCCGATACCGTGGAGCAGCTTGCCATCGATCGCGCCAAGCAGCTTTTCGGCGCAGAGTTTGTGAATGTGCAGCCGCACTCCGGCAGCCAGGCGAACATGGCCGTCTATTTCAGCGTGCTCCAGCCCGGCGACAAAATCCTCACCATGGATCTCGCCCATGGCGGTCACCTCACCCACGGTCACAAGGCCAATTTCTCGGGCCGCTTCTTCACCGTCTCCCACTACGGCGTGAGCCAGGCGAATGAGCAGATCGACTATGACGCCCTCGCCAAACAGGCCGCGGAGTTCCAGCCCAAGATGATCACGGCGGGTGCGAGCGCCTATCCGCGCATCATTGATTTCAAGAAAATGCGCGAGATCGCAGACAGCGTGGGCGCGATGCTTTTCGTGGACATGGCCCACATCGCCGGTCTGGTGGCCGGTGGACAGCATCCCACGCCGGTGCCCTATGCCGATTTCGTCACCACGACCACGCACAAGAGCCTGCGCGGACCGCGCGGCGGCCTGATCATGGCCAAGGAAAAGTATGGCAAGGGCATTGATGGCCAGACTTTCCCCGGCATCCAGGGCGGCCCGCTCATGCACGTCATCGCCGCCAAGGCGGTGTGCCTGCACGAAGCGCTCCAGCCCGGCTTCAAGACCTACACCGCGCAGATCGTGAAGAACGCCAAAGCGCTGGCCGACAGCCTCGGTTCGTTTGGCTGGCGCATCGTCAGCGGCGGCACCGACAACCACCTCATGCTGGTGGATCTGCGCCCGAATGGCCTCGACGGCAAGACCGCGCAGGAAACGCTCGACCGCGCCGGCATCACCATCAACAAGAATGGCATTCCTTTCGACACCATGCCGATCAGCAAGGGCGGCGGAATCCGGGTCGGTACTCCGGCGGTCACCACCCGCGGCATGAAGGAAGCCGAGATGCTGCAGATCGCCGATCTCATGAACGAAGCCCTCCGCAACGTCGGCAACGAGCAGGCGCTGGAAAAGGTGCGTCATCGCGTGATCGAGCTCACGGTGAAATTCCCGCTGCCCTACTAAGCGGCACTGAGTTTCATTGACCACCCGCACCTGTCTCCAATGGCCGATCTGACCCTGATCTCCGGTTTTGCAGCAGGTGCGGTCATCGGCGGTGCCCTTATTGCCCTCTGGCTGCGCAGCAGAAGCGCCGCCCAGATCGCCGTGCTCCAGGAAAAGCTGGCCCAGGTTTCCGGTCTCGAGCAAAAGCTGGAAACCGAACGGGCGCATGCCACGGCCCTGGCAAAAGAGCATTCCGCGCTGACCGCCCGCATCGAGGAGGAACGCAAGGCCGGGGCGGAAAAACTGGCCCTGCTGGAGGAGGCGCGCGCCAAGCTTTCCGATGCCTTCACCACGCTGTCTTCGGAAGCTTTGCGGGCCAACAACCAGTCGTTCCTTGATCTCGCCAAGGCCAAGCTCGCGGAATACCAGGAATCCGCCAAAGGCGATTTGGAAAAACGCCAGCAGGCCATCGGCGAACTGGTCAAGCCGGTGCGCGATTCCCTGGAAAAAGTGGATTCGAAAATCCAGGAAATCGAAAAGGTCCGCGCGGGCGCTTACGAGTCGTTGACCACGCAAGTCCGATCACTCATGGAATCGCAGAAGGAACTGCGCAACGAAACCGGCAACCTTGCCCGCGCCCTGCGCGCGCCCAATGTGCGCGGTCGCTGGGGCGAAGTGCAGCTCCGCCGTGTGGTGGAACTGGCAGGCATGCTGGAGCACTGCGACTTTTCCGAGCAGGTTTCCACCGCCCAGGACGACCAGCGTTACCGCCCAGATTTGGTGGTGCGACTGCCCGGGGAGAAAACGATCGTCGTCGATTCCAAGGCAGTCCTGAGCGCCTATCTCGAAGCCCTGGAGGCCCAGGAGGAAATCACCCGCAAAGCGCTGCTCCAACGCCACGCCAGCCATCTTCGCGAGCGCGTGGAGGAACTGGGTCGCAAAGCCTATTGGGAACAATTCCAGCCCGCCCCAGAATTTGTGGTGCTCTTCGTGCCCGGCGAAATGTTCTTCAGCGCCGCATTGGAACAGGACCCGATGCTCATTGAATTTGCCGCCGACCGTAAAGTGGTGCTCGCGACCCCGACTACGCTCATCGCGTTGCTCAAGGCGATTTTCTACGGGTGGCGTCAGCAACATCTCGCCAGGAACGCGCAGGAAATCAGCGCCCTTGGCCGCGAGCTCTACAAGCGGCTGTCCGACATGAGCGGTCACCTCATCAGCGTCGGCAAAAATCTCAACCAGGCGGTAGGTGCCTACAACAAGGCCATCGGCTCGCTGGAATCCCGCGTGCTGGTGAGCGCCCGCAAATTCGAAACCCTGCACGCCGCCCCCGAGGGTGAGACGCTCGAATCCCCCACTCCGGTGGAACAGATCACACGCTCAATCTCCGCGAGTGAGTTGTTAAACGGGGATCAACTACCGTTGCCGTAAGGGTGCTCCCCGGAATCACGTCCATCCCGCTCAACGCCGCAGCTTCTGTCCCTCACGGACTTCATGGGCTTCGTGGTTTATCCGCAGATTACGCCGATTTTCGCAGATTAAAGGGAAGTTTTATCCACAGATTTCACAGATTAACACAGATTAGAATCTCAATCGGATGCCTTAAAATCTGTGCTAATCTGTGAAATCTGTGGACCATTGCCTTTTTAAAATCGGCGAAAATCGGCGTAATCTGCGAACGCCCCTCCCCATCCGTGCCCTCCGTGAAATCCGCGGTTGAACAAGCTCCCCTCCTCTATTCATATTTTTCATCGAAACCATCGAAAACACGGTGCGAGAAAAGGACAATTCCAGTTGCCGAAAGGCACGGGCTTCTACAGAATAATCCCCCATGCAAACCACCACCAACCCACTTCGCGAAGGACTGGCGAGCCGGACGATGCCGCAGCCTTGCACGATTGTGATCTTTGGCGCCACGGGCGACCTCACGCACCGCAAGCTCATTCCCGCTCTCTACAACCTGGCGGCTGACGGAGATCTTCCCGCCGCCACCACGGTGGTGGGCTTTGCCCGTCGCGACAAAACGGATGAGGTGTTCCGCACCGAGATGGAGGAGGCCACGAAGAAATTCTCGCGCCAGGCAGTGAAGGACGAGCTGTGGCAGAGCTTCGCCAGCGGGCTCTACTATCATCGCAGTGAATTCGGCGATGCCGATGGCTACAAGCGTCTCGCCGATCGTCTGAACCAGATCGATGCCGAGCGCGGCACGGCGGGCAATCGGCTGTTTTATCTTTCCGTCGCCCCTTCCGAGTTCGAAGGCATCCTGGAAAAGCTCAAAGGCGCAGGCTTGAACAAGACCTCCGAAGGAAGCTGTGCCCGCGTGATCGTGGAAAAGCCTTTCGGCACCGATCTGCCGAGCGCCCAGGAGCTCAACAGCGTGGTGGCCCGTACCTTCCCGGAGCGCGACACCTTCCGCATCGACCATTATCTGGGCAAGGAAACCGCGCAAAATATGATGGTGCTGCGCTTTGCCAACGCGATTTTCGAACCGCTCTGGAACTGCCGCTACATCGACCACGTACAGATCACCGCCAGCGAACCGCTCGGCGTGGAAGGCCGCGGGCCTTATTATGAGGGCTCCGGTGCTCTGCGCGACATGGTGCAGAACCACCTGCTCCAGCTCCTCTGCCTCACCGCAATGGAGCCGCCGACCGACCTCACTGCGGACAGCATTCGCGATGAAAAAGTGAAGGTGCTGCGTTCGCTGCGCCCGATCCTCGGCGAGGACGTGGGCACCAACATCGTGCGCGGCCAGTACAGCGCGGGCGCGATCAATGGCAAGGACGTCCCCGGCTACCGCCAGGAAGATCGCGTGAGCCCGCAGTCGATGACCGAGACCTTCGTCGCGCTCCGCATCATGATCGACAACTGGCGCTGGGCCGATGTCCCTTTCTACGTGCGCGTGGGCAAGCGCCTGCCGAAGGGCGGCACCGAGATCGCGGTGACCTTCAAGAGCGCCCCCTCGGTGCTCTTCAACAAGGAAGGCGCCAAGGTCGGACAAAACGTGCTCGTGATTCGCATTCAGCCCGATGAGGGCGTATCGTTGCGCATGCAATCGAAGATCCCCGGGGCCTCGGTGCGCATTGAGCCGGTGAAAATGGATTTCCGCTACGGAACCTCCTTCGGCAAGGCCAGCCCGGAAGCCTATGAACGCCTGTTGCTTGATGCCATGAGCGGTGATGCAACACTCTTTGCCCGCCGCGACGAAGTGGAGCAGGCCTGGCGGTTCATTGATACGATCGAAGATGCATGGCACAAGACGGCGCAGCCGCCCGGCCTCTTCGAATACTCCGCGGGCTCGTGGGGACCGGCGGAAGCCGATGCCTTGCTGGAACGCGATGGTCGTGCCTGGAGAAAATTCTAACCCCTGTTTTTATGTCGGACTCTCCCTCTTCCGTGGCTGAGATCACCTCTGCTGGCATGCCAGTGGAGATCGGAAAAATTGACAAGGAGCTCAAGAAGCTCTGGGACGCGGACGGTGGAACCAAAACGCGCGCGTCGCTCACGAATTTCGCCATCTTCTGCCGCGGCGCGAAGGCGATGGATGAAAACACGGCCTTGATTGCCGAGTTCACCAAGGATCACGCCTGCCGCGCGATCCTGATCGCCGCCGAGGCGGACTCGAAAGAGCGCCGGGTGCAGGCGTGGATCAGCGCGCACTGCCATGTGAGCCGCTCGGGCGGCAAGCAGGTCTGTTGCGAACAGATTTCCTTCCTCATCGAAGGGCCCTCGCAGCAGATCGTGCGCAACATCGTGTTCTCGCACCTCGACTCCGATCTCCCGCTGGTGTTGTTCTGGCGCGAAGATTTTCCGCAGGTGCTCGATGAGCGCCTGTGGGCCTGGGTGGATCGTCTGATTTTTGACAGCCGGGCCTGGAGCGATCCGCAGGTGCAGTTTGGCCGCCTGCGCAGTTCCTTGAGCCGGATCAAGTGCCGCCTTGTGATGTGCGACTTGAACTGGACGCGCCTGCTCCATTTCCGCTGGGCTCTGGCCCAAATGTTCGACCATCCCGACAACGCAGCGGAACTGCCGAACATCGAGAAGGTGGAAATCACTCACGCCCCCGACAGCCGCTCGACCGCCATCCTCCTGCTGGGCTGGCTGGCCGCGCAGTTGAAGTGGAAGCTGCATGGCAAGACGGTGGACGGCTATCAATTTGGCAGCGAAAAGGGACGCATCTCCGTGCAGTTGACGGCTGCCGAAGGCGCCCCCGTTTCCTTCTGCAAACTGAGTCACGACAAATTCAGCTTCAGCGCCACCCACAAGAAGGACTCCATCTTCATGGATACCGAGGTGACCCTGCCGGATGGCCGTCATTTCGTGCATCTGGTGCCTGCCGGGAAGGACGATGTCTCGTCACTACTCGACGAGGAGTTGATGCGTGGGGGACGGCATCAGGTGTATTTGCGCGCCCTCGCTGCCTGTGAATCCATGATGTAAGCAGCGGGGGAGTTTGTCCGCAGATTACGCCGATTTTCGCCGATTTTAAAAAGGCAAGGATCCACAGATTTCACCGATTAACCCAGATTTAAAAGCCGCCGACCAAGGGTTTCTAATCCGGGTTAATCGGTGAAATCTGTGGATAAATCTCCCCTTTAATCTGCGTAATCTGCGGCCCCCTCTCTAAACCGGGTTGATTTCGTTCGCGTTTCACCGCTTACTGAACAACCCGCAATGACCACGGCCAACAAAATCACCTGCACTCGCATCCTGCTCATCCCGGTTTTCGTGATGATGGTGATCTATTATGGCAAAGGGGTCCAAAAGGGTGAACCGCAGGACTGGCAACGCTTCGCGGCGATTCTCGCGTTCCTGGTCGCCTCGGCCAGCGACGGGCTGGATGGCTATATCGCCCGTCGCTACAACCAGCGCAGCAAGCTGGGCGTGGTGCTCGACCCGATTGCCGACAAAGGGCTGCTCCTGAGCGCGATCATCACCTTGAGCGTGAGCAAGTGGAGCTATGAACTGCCTACCTGGTTTCCCGTACTGGTGATCACCCGGGATGCGGTGGTCGTCGTCGGCTTTCTGATTCTGCACTACTTGATCGGCAATGTACACGTAAAGCCAAGCTGGACGGGCAAAGCCGCGACCGCGCTCCAGATGGTCGCCATCTCGCTCGTGCTCCTGCAACTCGATTTTTTTCAAACCACCATCAATCTCGCCAGCTGGAAAATCCCGCTGGAATTTCTGGATATACCCGTGATTCTCGCGGGTTTGTTTACCTTGGTTTCCGGCATCGGCTATGTGATGCAGGGAATCCGCCAGCTTCAGGAAGAAGGACACGCCCATGCCAAGTAGAACCGTAGCCATCGTCGGACGCCCGAACGTTGGCAAATCCGCCCTATTCAACCGCCTCGCCGGGCGGAAAATTTCCATCGTGCACGACCAGCCAGGCGTGACGCGGGATCGTATTTTTGCGACGTGCAAGCTGGGGAAATCTCCGTTTGCGATTGTGGACACCGGGGGCATCGGCAGCGCAGCCGATCCCAGCTTCACCGAGCAGGTGCGCTCGGAGGCTGATATCGCGATGCATGCTTCGGATCTCATCGTCTTCGTTGTCGATGCGCAGGATGGAATCACGCCCGTCGATCAAGAACTGGCCCGTCAGTTGCGCCGCTCGGACCGGCCGCTGCTGCTGGTGGCCAACAAGATTGACCATGACCGCCACGCCAGCAATGCCGCGGAATTCACCCGGCTCGGGTTCCCCGATGTGATCTCAATCAGCGCCGAGCACGGACGCGGCATCGGCTTGCTGGTGGACGCCATCGAGGAGCGCCTGCCTGAGTATGTGGACGAAGCCACTGAGGAAGCCGCCAAGCCGCTTTCCGTGGCCATCGTCGGCCGTCCGAATGTGGGCAAATCCTCGCTCATCAACGCGATTTTGGAAGATCACCGCACGCTGGTCAGCTCCATCTCGGGCACGACGCGCGACGCGGTGGACATCCCGTATTCCCGTGGCGACAAGCATTACGTGCTCATCGACACCGCCGGCATCCGCCCGCGCGGCAAGGTGGACAACTCCGTGGAAGTCTTCAGCGTGATGCGGAGTGAAAAGAGCATCGAACGCGCCGACCTCTGCGTGCTGGTGATCGACGCCAGCATGGGCATCACCGCACAGGACAAGAAGATCGCCGGCCTCATTCAAGAAGCGAAGAAGCCGTGTATCATTGCCGTGAACAAGTGGGATCTCTTGAAGCCCGCCCCGCATTCCGAAAAGACGCGCAGTGAAGTGCTCGAAGAAAAGCTGGAGGAGTTCAAGGCCGAGCTGTTCTTCCTCGACTACGCGCCGCTGCTTCTCGTCTCGGCCAAGACCAACGAAAATCTCGGCCGCCTCTTCCGCGCCATGGATACGGTCCGTCGCGATGCGCAGCAAAAAATCGGCACCGGAGTGCTCAACCGCATGCTGCAGGATGTGCTCAGCGCCAACCCGCCACCGATTCGCTCCGGCAAACGCTTCAAGATTCTCTATGCCACCCAGGTGGAGCAGAAGCATACCGGCGCGATCACCACGCCGCGCTTCCTTTTCTTCGTCAACGATCCCGAGGCATTGCCGCCAGCCTATCGCAAGTACCTGGAAGGCCAGCTTCGCGAGCATGCCCCGTTCCGGGGATTGCCGGTGCTGTTCCAGTTCCGCGGACGCAAGGAGAAGGAAGGGAAGTAAGGGAGTTTAGGATTTAAGAAGCCTTCCGGTTCTTTGCTGGACGCTGGCGGGCGACGCGCTATTTTCTCTGGCATCAAGCAAATCCCTTCTCCATCGAATCGAATGAAAAACTGGCGTGTTTTCCCTTTGGCTCCCGTGGCCTTTTTGACGGCTCTCTCCGCATTTTCCCTCCGGGCTCAGGATGCGTCCCCGACGGCCTCGCCGGTGCTGGAAGCGGTCTCACCGACCTCGACGGCCAGCACGGCTCCCGCGACGCCGATTCCCACCACCACGCCCGTCCCCAGTTCCAGCCCAAGTGATGAACCGCAGGCCGCCAAGGCCGAACCCGCCGGAGCCCAGGAGATTGTCACCCGGTTGCAAATCTTCCTCGACCAGCAAAATTTCGGCCCGGGCAAGATCGATGGCGGCTGGGGCGAATTCACAGGCAAGGCGCTTGCCAAATACGCCAGGCTGCACGGTCTGGCCGTGGACGCCACGATCTACGACAAGCTCGATTTGCGCGATCTCTACCCCATTTACACCCAATACACCATCGGTTCCGACGATGTGAAATGGGTCGGCCCCACCTCATCGAAGCCTGCCCAGCAAGCCAAGCTCAAAAAGCTCCTCTACGGCGATCTCCTGACGTTTGTGGCCGAGCGCTACCATAGCGACCCCAATTTCCTGCGGAAACTGAACCCGGGCATGAACCTCGACAACTTGAAGACCGGCGACACGGTGCGGGTGCCGAATGTGGCGCCGTTCAAGATCGAGGACATCAAGGAAATCGCCCACCTGCCCGAGGTGGCGGAATTCAAGCAGCGCCACATCGAGATTGATCGCAAGCAGCACATGCTCACGCTGTTCGACAAGGATCAGATCGTCGCCTCCTTTCCGATTACGCCCGGCTCGGATCGCACCCCCACCCCGGTGGGCAACTGGAGCGTGGTGGGCATCACCATTCTTCCCACCTTCCGCTGGGATGAAGGCGTCCTCGAGCACGGCGTGCGCACCAATAATTTCTACATGCTGCCCAGCGGTCCCAAGAATCCCGTGGGCGTCGCCTGGATCGCGCTCAGCAAGCCCGGCATCGGCATTCACGGCACCAATAACCCCGATACCATCGGCCGCGCCGCCAGCCACGGTTGCATGCGCCTGGCAAACTGGGACGCCGTCCGCTTCGCCCACATGGTCACGCCGGGGATGAAGGTGCATATTCAGTAACCCCTCCTCATGGATAAACCGGCCAAAAAGATCTGGTTCCCCGCCAAGCGCTACGGCTGGGGCTGGGGACCGCCGAATTGCTGGCAGGGATGGATGGTCATCGGCCTCTGGACTTTATTAATCGCCGCCGGAGTTCCGCTGGCAAAACCGTCCCCGTATCTCTACCTCGGCTTTATTCTCGTGATGATCGCGGGCCTGATGACGGTGTGCTACCTCAAGGGAGAAAAGCCCCGCTGGCGCTGGGGCAAGGATTAAGCGCCGTTAGCTTCATGAAAACCTGGGTTCTCTACGCCGTCATCTCCATGGTTTTTGCCGGGATGACCTCCGTGATCGCCAAAATGGGGCTCAATGGCATCCCGAGCGAACTTGGCCTCGCCGTGCGCACCACCTTTGTCTTTGCGATGGTACTCGGGTTTGCCTTCTTCACCGTCCCGCTCTCGGAAATAAAAGGTCTCGCCCCCATCAATTTGCTCTGGCTGGGCATCTCCGGCCTCACCACCACGCTCTCGTGGATCTTTTATTACAAGGCGCTCAAAGACGGCAAAGTTTCCACCGTGGCCCTGATCGACAAAGGCAGCATCGTGGTCGCCATCCTGCTCGCCACGGTGATCTTGAAAGAACAGCTCACCTGGAAAACCGCCCTCGGCGGCGCCATGATGCTCGCCGGGCTGGTGGTGATCGCAAAAAAGTAGGTCGTATCCGACCTATTTCGTCGTGAAAGGCTTCACGGCCTTTCCCTGGTCGGAAAAGTAGTCCATCAACTTGCAATCCGGCAGCGCGGCGAGACCGGAGGTGACGCATTCAGCATTTAATTTGGCTCCGGCGGGGGTGGTGTGGGTGCGAGCGTCGCCGAAGAGTGGCTTCACGGCGTCGGGGCCCATTGCCTCGTAGCGCTCGGCGATAATCTCGTTCAGGTCCACGAAGAAGGCCTTTTCCTGCGCAGCCACCTGCTGGTCCCAACCGCCGTAGCTGCCGACAGCGCGCTCCATCTTTCCGTTGGTCCAAACTTGATGCGGGATCGGCGAACAGACGATTGGCACCGCGCCTTTGGCCTTGGCGTCATCCACGTACTTGCGCATATACCAGCCGAAGGTATGCACCACCTCATGCTTCTTGGTGAGCAGGTTGTCGATCTCCTGCGTTTCTTCGCCAATACCCTTCAACGAGGCGCGGGCGCGGAAATTGTCGTTCACCGCGCCGCCATCATTGTGGCCGAATTGCATGAGCACAAAATCGCCGGGCTGAAGTTCCTTGACGATGTCGTCCCACCGGCCTTCGGTGTAAAAGGTTCGGCTGCTGCGTCCGCCGATGGCGCGGTTGACGACGTTGATCCGGCTCTCATCAAAAAAGGCCGGAAGTTCGCTTCCCCACCCTTCTTCGCCCTTGGTGCCGACCTTCACGGTGGAGTCGCCGATGATCCAGAGCGTGGGCAGTGCGGCGCTTTTCTTTTGTTCCAAGTGCTGTTTCGAGGCGTCCTCCACCGGGCGGGCATCCTCGACGGCAGAAACGGAGAGGGTGGTGAGAAGCAGCGCGATGGTTCCAAGAAACGCGCCGGAGCGAAAAGAGGACAATTGGGGCATGAGTTGAGATCTTTTTGGGGTTGGGCAGTTAAACTCCCTCAGGAAACCGGAAGTTGCAGGCAAAAAAACAGGACGGAACACACGTATGCGCTCCGTCCTGCAAAAGATTTTCAAAAATGACTAGGCGATCGCCGCGGCGTATTTCTCCGCCACCACGGGCCAATTCACTACATTCCAGAAGGCCTTGATGTAATCGGGACGGCGGTTCTGGTAATTGAGGTAGTAGGCATGCTCCCACACGTCGAGACCGAGGATCGGGGTGCCGGGGCACTCTGCCACGCCCTTCATGAGCGGGCTGTCCTGGTTGGGCGTGGAGCACACGCAGAGGGACTTGTCGGCCTTCACGCAAAGCCAGGCCCAACCGCTGCCGAAACGGGTCGCACCGGCGGCGGCGAATTTCTCCTTGAACGCATCGAAGCTGCCAAAGGTGCTGGTGATCACCTCGGCGAGGGCACCGGTCGGTTCGCCACCGGCATTGGGGCCGATGATCGTCCAGAAAAACGAATGGTTGGCATGGCCGCCACCGTTATTGCGCACCGCACCGCGAATTGCCTCGGGCACCTTGCTCAGATCGCTGATGAGGGTTTCCACGTCGAGCGCGGCGAGTTCGGGCTGGTCTTTCAGCGCGTTGTTGACGTTCGTGATGTAGGTCTGGTGATGCTTGGTGTGATGGATTTCCATCGTCTTCGCATCGATATGCGGCTCAAGCGCCGTGTAGGGATAGGAAAGAGCAGGTAGTTCGTAAGCCATGGTGTGTTACTCGTTTGAGGTTTTTGGTGACTGTCGTTTCTGATTTTTGAGCCATCGCTAAAACGGATGCAAGGTAAACCTTGGCCGTATGACAAAGAGATTCCGCGCAAACCGGCGTGCGTTAAGCAACTTCCAAAGGCGTTCTCCTAGGAGCCCGACATGCTGATTTTCAGGTCGTTTACATGCCCGTCTTTGAGGCCGTAAACCCAGCCGTGCAAGGTGAGCTTTTGACCACGATCCCACGCGTCCTGGACAATGGTGGTTTCGGAGAGATTTTTCACCTGGGCGGCCACGTTCAATTCACACAGCCGGTCGGCCCGCGCATCGGGATCGTCAATGGCTTCCAGTTCGTCGCGGTGAAGCCGGTAAACATCGCGGACGTGGCGCAACCAGTTGTCGATCAGCCCCATTCGGCGGTCCTCCATTGCCGCGCGCACACCGCCGCAGCCATAGTGACCGGTGACCATGATGTGATCCACCTTCAGCACGTCCACGGCAAACTGGACCACGGAGAGACAGTTAAAATCCGTATGGCTCACCACATTGGCCACGTTGCGATGCACGAACAGTTCGCCGGGCAGGAGATCTACGATCTCATTTGCGGGCACGCGACTGTCCGCACAGCCGATCCAGAGATAATCGGGGTCCTGTTGCTTCGCCAGCGTGGCAAAAAAGCCCGGGCGGGTGGCTTCCATGCCGGCCGCCCAGCGGCGGTTGTTTTCGATCAAGTGAGCTAGTGCGTCGGATTTCACGAGGCCCGTTGTCGCAAAGCAGGCGGTGCGATGACAAGTGCAAACGAGACGAGGAAGAGGTTGTCCGCAGATTTCGCAGATTAACGCAGATTTTTAAAAACACTTAACCTGAAAGTTCTCTTTCCCAAAAGCCGGTGCCGTTCCGTTCAAGATCAAACCGGTTTCTTTTAATCTGCAAAATCTGCGGATAAAGTCTCCCGTAACGATCGGCCTAGCGGGCTTCCGTCTCCGGCGATTCCCACGTTTTGGCGAAGGAGAGTAACTCGCCTTCGGCGACATCGCTTACCGCCCAAAAAACCATTCCGCCGCGTGACCAATGAACGACGTTATAGCCCTCCAGCGCGGAAAGCAGCGTCGGTGAGACGTCGGCCCCGGAATCGGGCCAGATGAAGAGATTGATGACATGTTTGCGGCGCTGGCAGACGATGGCGGCCACCGGATGGCCTTTCAGATAATCGAGCCGCCCGCCCAGCAACGGGAATCCTTGCGGCGTGAGGTCGCGGACGGGAGGCGAGAAATCGAGTTTGCCGTCGAACCACGGCTTTACCGTGTGCTGATCGGTGGAGACCACATCGAGCGCATGGGAAGCCATGAGCGAACGGATGTGGCTGGCGACCACCTCCCGCTCCAGCATCTGCCGGGAAGAGGGCTGAGTGAAGACCACCGTGAGCAGCGCGGCAAGACAGGCGGCGGCCAGGCCGGAAGCGGTGAAGAATCCCGGCCGACTCCAGTTCCAAGCTTTCCTGGGTGTGGGATCGCCCACTTCATCGCGCAAGCTTTCCAGCACCCGGCTCCGCAATGCCGCCGGGGCCGGGAAATAGTGCTCCTCCTTCCGCAGCGTCTTCTGCAAAGATTGCAAGCGGGCCAGAGTGGCGGCGCAGGCCGGGCATTCCCGCAAGTGCTGCTCCAGTTCCAGCACCCGGGCGGCATCGAGCTCACCGTCGGCATAAAGTTCAAGCAACGACTGGTCGCAGTTCATGGCCGGCCTCCGGGGTTGAATTCGTCGCCCAGCCGCTTTTGCAAATGCTTGCGGGCGCGCGACAGGCGGGACATCACGGTACCGATGGGCAGCTCCGTGAGCGCCGCAATTTCTTTGTAACCGAATCCTTCCATTTCACGTAAAATAATGATCTCTCGAAACTCGACCGGCAGGCTCTCGATGGCGTGCCGGACGGCTTCCACGTCGGCGAGTCGCTGGGTGAGCGTATCCGCGTGGCAGGAGACGTCTTCAATCTCCATCGCCTCGTCGCCGAGTTCCAGCACCTCCGGCGGGCGGTTCTGGCGCAGCCAGGTGTAAAAGGTGTTTCGCACCACCGTGAGGAGCCACGCGCGGGCATTCTCCCCGCGAAAGCTGCGGAAGAATTTAAACGCGCGCAGCATGGATTCCTGCGTGACATCCTGCGCGTCCTGCTCATTACCGGAGAGCCAGCGGGCGAGGTTGTAGGCAGCATCCAGGTGCGGCAGCATGGTCTGCTCAAACGTTTTCAATCGCTGGCGCTCGTCCACCGGTGGAGTTTGTAATTCATCGTCTCGAATAGGAAGACCAATCTCGGTGGTCGTTTATTCCCCAATTTTTTTTTGAACCTCGCGGGAATAAAGCCGGGGCGGGCTGAGTCTGGAACGCAAACGACCCAACTCATCCTATGAAAAAGAAAGACTCTCTCATCCGCCGGATCACCGAAGTGCGCCACCTCGACGCCGATTCCGACCACATCGAGGACAATGTGGAAAACGACGGCGTGGATCGTCGCGGCTTTCTCAAGTGCATGGCCTGGGCCGGCACCGGTATGCTCTGGACCGTGGGCGGCGGCGTCCTGAGCTCACGCATGATCGCCTCGGCAGCCGAACTCGGAGCGCCCGCGGGCGATTTCAGTTTCGTGCAGATCAGCGACAGTCACATCGGGTTCAACAAGCCGGCGAACACCGATGTGGTCGGCACCTTGAAACAGGCGATCGCGAAAATCAATGCGCTGCCCAAGGCACCGGACTTCATCCTGCACACCGGCGATCTCACCCACTTGTCGGACCCGGAGGAATTCGACACGCTCAGCGAGTTGCTCAAGAGCGCCAAGACCGGCCAAGTCTTTTACGTCCCGGGCGAGCACGACGTATTGAGCGACAACGGCAAGGAATTTCTCGCCCGCCATGGCAAGGGTACGAAGGGCAACGGCTGGTTCAGTTTTGATCAACGCGGCGTGCATTTCATCGGGCTGGTGAATGTGCTCGGCATCGCGGAAGGCGGGCTCGGGCTGCTCGGCGAGGACCAGCTGGCGTGGCTGAAGGACGACGTGAGCGGGCTCTCCAGCAGCACACCCATCGTCGTTTTCGCCCACGTCCCGCTATGGTCGATCTACCCGCAATGGGGCTGGGGCACGCAGGATGCAGAGCGTGCGCTGGGTTATCTCAAGCGCTTCGGCTCGGTGACGGTGCTCAACGGTCACATTCACCAGACGGTCAAGAAAGTGGAAGGCAACGTGACGTTTCACACCGCCATGTCCACCGCCTTCCCGCAGCCCAAGCCCGGCTCCGCGCCGAAGCCCGGCCCGATGAAGGTGGAGCCCGCCATCCTTCCGACCGTGCTGGGCATCACCGAAGTGAGCTATGTGGAGACCGCGCACAGCCTCGCGGTGATGGATGCGACGCTGGCCTGATCGCCTGCCATGTTCGACGCGCTTTTTTGGGAACGCCTGCACGGGGGCAGCACGCATTTTCCCATCGTGCTGCTCCTCGTCTCGGTGGTGCTGGATGTCATCGCCCTGCGATCACAGGATGAGGGACTGCAACGTGGCCTCCGCGCCACCGCGCTGGGCATGGTGGTGCTCGGCGTGCTCGGGGGCTGCGGCGCCGTGATCTCGGGCCTCGTGATGAGCGATGGCCGGATGCTCGGCAGCGGGCTGGAAAGGATGCACCATCTATTTGTGTGGCCGGCCTTCACCCTGGCCGTTGGCTTGAGCACATGGCGACTCATTCGCGGGGGCCAGCTTTCCGCTCGAGCCTTCCGCGTCTATCTGGGCGGCATGGGTCTCGCCTCGTTGCTGATGATGGGAGCGGGCTATTGGGGCGGAGAAATGCTGCTCGGCCCGCCCGCCGATTCCCCGGCGACATCCCCCGCTGCGATGGGCAATGAGAAACTGACGGTGGAACAAGGCCATCACCTCTTTCTCATGAACTGCGCCCACTGCCACGGCACCGATGCCCGGGGAACCGATGACGGCCCGGATCTCACCACGTTCAAAAAATCCGACTCACGAATCGCGACCGTCATCACCAACGGAATCAAAGGCGAAATGCCCCGCTTCCAGCAGAAGCTCCATGCGGACGACATCCGGCAACTCATTCAGTTTCTCCACTCGGTGCGCGGGATGCCGGTGAGCCAGCAAAACCGATTGCCCTTGCGGAATGCACTTGTTCCGACAAGTGCGTGACGAAATAGAATTTTGTCACAAGGAGTCAAACGGCCCAGAGGGTCGTGGCTACCGCCGCTCACAAAATTGATCCCGACGCGAAATGCAGGTTCCGTTTCGCGGGTGACGGAAAAGTGATTGCGCTACCGCTTCAGCTTGAGCACCACAATGCCAGTGGCCGGAACTTCGTAGCTGAACCCTGGCTTCACATCGCTCAGGCTCGTGGTCACGGGAACTACTTTGGTCGGCTCCACGATGCTGTTGGTCGCCAGGGGATCGGCCGCGAGCGTGATGGCGGCCGCAGTCGAGACCAGCGAGGTGACGCCCTTCACATTGATCGCCACCTTCTGTGCAGTCGTGGTTGGGTTCACCAGCTTGAGGTAAATCTCGCCGGTCTTGCTGTCGCGGGTCGCGGAAGTTTGCACTGCGGTGTCCGTGGAGGATGCCTTCAGGATTTCATCCCCGATATTCTGGTTGAACATGCAGATGGCGTAGTAGCTTGGCGAACCGAAGGATTTCAGCGCATCGTAGCCGATGAGATTGGGCCGCCACTGGTAGGCGCCAGGATTCACATTCACAAACAGCGGCGCGTAGCATTGCATGACTACATGGTCGGCATTGCGCTCCATGGCCGCCATCCAGGCCGCATCGCCAATTGCGGCGCGCATATCGGGCGTGGGCGGCTGGTTGCGGGCTCCTTTGGTCCAGGGTTTGATCTTTGGGTCTTCAAAAGCGGCCCATTCTCCCACGAAAATCTTCGGCCCCTTGCGGTCGTATTTCTCGTAGTAGCCGGGCGCCACTTTCACAAACTCATCGGCGGCGCGGTAGTAGTGCTCATCCACCGCATCGGGCGTGCGGCTATGGACGCGGCGCTTGTCGGGCTGCTCGAAACCTACCGTCGAGATGCACTGGAGCTGCGGGTAATGCGCCTTGATTGCATCGTAAAACTGCGCAAACCGTGCGTCGTAGCTCCCCGTCTTGTCGAAGAAGTCCTCATTGCCGATTTCCACATAGGTGAGCTTGAACGGCTCGGGATGCCCGTCCTTTGCGCGTTCGCCACCCCACTTCGAGCTGGTCGGGCCGGTCAGATACTCGATTTCGTCGAGCGCATCCTTCACGTAGGGCTCCAAATCCGGGCCCGGCTTCACCTGTTCGCGGAAGGAATAACCGGCGTACACTGCGAGCACAGGCTCGGCCTTCATATCTTCACACCACTGGAGGAACTCCATGAGCCCGAGCCCTTCCGAGGAGCGATATTCCCACGGGCCCTGATGCCCGCTGCGCTGGCTGATCGGCCCGAGGGTCTTCTTCCAGTCGAAGCGGGTGGCAATGGTGTCGCCTTCCAGGTAGTTGCCGCCCGGGAAGCGCAGAAACTTCGGATGCATGTCCACCAGCATCTGCATGAGGTCTTTACGGAAGCCGTTCGGCTGGTTGTTCCAGGTCGGCGGGAAAAGCGACACCAGGCTGAACCACACCGTGCCGGGCTGCTTTACCGACAGGACATAGCGCGCGTTCATGGTCGTCGGCACATCACCGGTGGTGAGCGTCACCTCGTATGGCTTCCACTCCCCGCTCACGCGCAGAACCTTGCCCTCGGCATAGGTGGTGTCGCCATTCGGGCTCTGGATCGAAACCAGGATCGGACCGGAAAAGCCGGGCGCCGCCTTGGCATAGAAGGACGCTTGATAGTTCGTATGCGGCTGGATGGGAATCCCCCAGAATCCATCATTCGCGACGCTGGCGATCGCAGCCGGGGAGGTTGCCGCCCCCCTGGCATCCAGGCGCAGACTGGTCGTGATCCGGTCATTCAACGGCTGCGAGGGATCGAGAGTGATGGCGGCAGTGAGGCCGGCATTTTGCGTCGGCGACCAGTGGACAGGCGATTTGGCATCGTCGAGGAAGGCCCGGTTCTGCACCAGCTCGGCGTAGAGACCGCCATCGTAGCAGTGGTTGATCTCCTCGGTCATCAGGCCGGCATGCAACGGGCTCACCTTCCCCGCCGCAGCGCCTGCTTCAATGGTGATGGAGGGCTCCGCGGCGCAAAGAGTGACAAAGGACAACAGCGCGACTGGAACACAATGACGCAAGGGGTGGAGGAGAGAGCTCATGTGAGGGGCACACAATCGCAACAACCATACTCGTGCAAGTGCATTTCCCTTTCCCGCTGGTTTGACAGTCCAGTAAACCGATTAAGAAAAGAACCATCCCGGGACCGCAAGACCCGGGGCGGGCCACTCCGTTTAGGCCACCGCTTCCACGTTGTGGCGGCGCTTCATCCCGGGTTCGATAGCCGGGAGAATGTCCTCCATCTCGCGTGCCACGACGAAGTCGCCGGGCTGGCAGAGATCGCTCAGCAAATCGATGAGCGGGTCCCAGAACTTGAGTCCGGCGTGGTTTTGCCGGTTGAAGATCACGACCGGCTTGCCTTCCATCAGCGGGTTCTTGCGGTGCTTGAAAATCATCAGCGCCAGCAGTTCCTGCACAGTGCCGGCGCCGCCGGGGAAGATAACGAAGGCATCGGATTTCTCGATCATCACCTCCATGCGAGTGTAGATGTCGGGCCGCAGCCAGAAGCTGGAGAGGCCATCGGGCAACCCTTCGAGTTGGATGATGTGCGGCACGTTGGAGCCGCCAGTCCAGCCCCCCGCCTCGACCGAACCCTTCACCACCGCGCCCATGATGCCGGAACGCCCGGCGCCGGAAACGCAGCCAATCTTGTTTTGAGCGAGGGCGCGACCAAGCGCCTCGCCATCGGCCAGATAGCTGGGATCTTCAAGCGAGGCCGAGCAAAACACACACGCACTGCCGACATATTCCTCGGGCAGCGGCACATCCATCACGGTGGCGGCGTGCTCTTCCAGCTTGTGACGACCCGCATCGGGAACGCCTTGCGATTTGATCCGCTCCAGCGCTTCGAGCACCTGCTCGGGCGTTTCCACCGGGAGCAGGAACTGCTCATAATCCTGCTTCACCGTGCCCAGCTTTTTTAAATGCGCGAGGACGGCAAAAAACGGATCCCACGAGCGGTCTTCGTTCAAAATGACCGTGGGCTTGCCGGCGAGGTTACGGTCCAGGGTCTGGAAGCCTACGAAGATCGAAACCGCCTTGAACATGTCCTCCAGCGTCGCGCCGGGAGTAAAGACGAAGGCATCGGATTCGATGATCTTCTTCTCAATATTGGAAAGCGTGATGCGCTGGTCGCCATTCGAGTTATAAATATCCCACCCGGCGGCAAACAGCAGGTAGAGCAGGCGGGCGCGCGCGGCCCGATTCGGGTCGTCAGCGCCAAGAACGGTTCCGGAAAGTCTGATCTTTGGCATAGGTAACAATTTTCAAGGGAGGAACATAGCAATTGCCTTGCCGGGAAGCCCTTTCCTCCGAAGGGAGTTAAATAAAATTGAATCCCGGGAAAATCCAATGGAATTTTTCACCGGATTGTCGCTGGCGCGGCCCAGCCATCACAAAATGGTGAAATCTGCCGTGCGTTCGGTGCAATTTCAGACGCTTCGCACCAATGGCGGGATGGTCTGAGACAGTTAGCGATTAAGGCGATTTCGCCAGCGCCTTTTGCAAGGCCCCGAGCATGGCCTCGGCGGTGTAGGGCTTGGTGATGAAATGCTTGATGCCTTTATCCACCGCGGTCTCCTGTGTGACGAGCCCGCTGGAGCCGATCACCCGGATCATGGGGTCCCAGGATCTCAGGGCATTGATCAATGCCGCGCCGTCCATCACGGGCATGGCCATGTCGGTCAACACCACGGCAATTCTGGAGCCGTGTTCCTTGTAAAGGTCGAGCGCTTCCAGGCCATCGGAGGCCACGAGCACTTCGTAGCCAAAGCAGCGCAGGGTCGTCCTCGCTATGCGGCGGATGGATTCCTCGTCGTCCACTACCAGCACCAGTTCCCCATTGCCACGCGGCAGCCGGTTTTGCGGCGTGGCCTGTTTCTCCTCCCTGGCTTCCACATGCTCGGCCGGCAGGAATACTTTGAACTCCGCTCCCCGGCCAGGTTCGCTGTGGAGGGTGATGAAGCCGCCGTGGCTTTTCACGATGGCGATGGCGGTGGAAAGTCCCAGGCCAGTCCCCTCGCCCACGTCCTTGGTCGTAAAAAAGGGTTCGAAAATCTTGTGCTGGATTTCCTCGGAAATGCCCTCGCCGGTGTCGCTCACCGTCACCACCACATAGTCGCCCGGCCAGGCCTCGGGATTGCGCGAGGCCGCCACTTCGTCCAGCGAAACATTCTCCACCTTGATGGAAAGAACTCCACCCTCCGCCATGGCGTCGCGGGCATTCACGCAGAGGTTGAGAAACACCTGATGCAGTTGCGTAGCATCGCCGACGATATTCCACGGCTCGCCGGGAAGCTTTACCCGCACGTCGATGGACTTCGGAAACGTCTCCATCGCCACCTTGTGCAACTCGCGGATGAGATGAACGACATTCACCGGCACACGCCGCCCCTCCACTCCGCGGGCGAAGGAAAGCACCTGCCTTACCAGATCCGCGCCGCGTTGCGCACTGGCTTGAATGCTTTGCAGCGCCTTGTCCGCCTCCTCGTCGCGATAGGTCATGCGCAGGAACTCGATGGACATCAAGACCGGGGCCAGCACGTTGTTCAAATCATGCGCAATCCCGCCGGCCAGCGTCCCGATGCTCTCCATGCGCTGGGCGCGCAGGAATTGCGCTTCGAGTTTCTTCCGTTCGGTGATGTCGGTATCGATGGAAAGAATGGCCGCAGCCGCGCCCATGGCATTGCGCACCAGAGTCCAGCGGGCCTCGATGACAAGCTGGCGGCCATCCCGGGCCGTTTTGTGCAATTCCCCGGCCCATCCCCCGGTCGCCAGCACCTGCTTGATCGCTTTCTGATCGTTGCCGCCATCGAGTAATTCGGAAACCGTTTTTCCCACCGCCTCGAAAGCCGCCCAGCCATACATTCGCTCCGCTCCTTTGTTCCAATAGGTAACCCGATGCTCAAGATCGCGCAGGAAAATGGCGTCCGTGGCCTGATCGAGCAAAGCCGCCTGCCAGGCGATTTCCTGTTGGGCTTTGCGCCCCTGCTCGCGAGCGCGAAGGTTGCTGATCCCGAAGGCCAGGTTGTCCGCCAGCCCCTGCAAGAGCTTGATTTCATCCGGGCCGGGCTGGTGAATCTCACCGCTGTAAAGCCCGAGCAGACCGAAGGTATGCCGGCCCTCCCGCAACGGCAGGCAGATGACGCTGCGGTAACCACGTTCCAACGCCGCCTCCTGCCAGTGAAAGCCTGCGGAATCGTGGGTAATGTCCTCACTGTAAACCACCTCTCCATTGCGAATCGTCCGCCCGGCGGGACCACGGCCACTCGCCTCCGTTTCGGACCAGCAGAGGTGAATCTCACCCAAATAGCCCCGTTCCTCGCCCGCATGCGCGATCGGCGTGATGGACTTGCGCTCGTCGTTTTCCGCATAGCCCGCCCAAGCCATGCGGTAGCCACCGGTTTCCACCGCCAGCCGGCAGATTTCGCCGAGCAGTTGCTTTTCATCCGCGGCGCGAATAAGCGCCTCGTTGCAAAAACTGAGCATGCGCAACGCCCGGTTCGAGCGCGCCAGCGCCAGCTCCACCTGCTTGCGCTCGGTGATGTCCTGGAAGGCGCCTTGCAGCCGGATGATCTTCCCGCTCACATCCCGGACGGCCTCGCCGATCCCCCGAACCCAGATGCGACGCCCCGAAGCGGTGATTTTTTGCACTTCGTAATCGTAGGACGTGCCGTCCCGCTCACATGCCTCCACACAGCGGATCACCTCCGCCCGGTGCTCGGGCGGGAACATGGAGAGCCCCTCCTCCAGCGAAGGCTGGTAACCCGGCGGGAGATCGTGGATGAGACAGGTTTCATCCGACCACGTCAGCTTGCGCTCGGGCAGCTCAATCGTCCATCCACCCAGGCGTGCCACCTTGCCGGCAATTCGCAACATGGCCGCGTTCTGCTCCAATTGCTCCCGGTCGGGATTTGGGGGCTGCGGACGATGATCCGGGTCGCTCATGGTCGCGACCTCCCAAACTTGCCCTCTCCGGTTGTCTCCATAAATCCCCGCAGCATGAAGAGCCGCCCCGAGGCGGGCTCATGGTTCACATCGAAAAAAAGATTTTTTTGCACTACGGGGAAGCGACAGGTCCTGGCAAATCCCCCTACCTCCATCAGCTGGGCAAAGGGTCGCCGTTTTCCGCACTGTTATTTTGGATGGCGGAAAACGCAACGAATTTTATCCCGCCCCTTTCCCGGGAGTTCGTCGATCACGCTTCGAGCGGCAAGCGGCCCTCATCAAGATCGATGAACTCAAACATCGTCAGCACCGTGCCCGGCGGCAGGCCGATCTCTGCCAGCCGTTCATTCACCCGTTGCGTGCCTGAGTCGCGCCAGCCGCGCTTGGTCATGAAGCCGTTCCAGACCTCGACTTCCTGTTCATCAGGTCGGCGTCCGTTTTGGAAGGCCCATTCGAGCAGCTCTTCATCTGACTGGCCGCCCTTGAGCGTCTCCGCCTCAAGCGCAGCATAGTCGATCTTCAAGAACTTGCAGCACCGGTCATCAAAGCTGTTCGCTGCCTTGCTCCCACGCGGTGCTTCCCAGCCCTCGGGCAGCTGGCCCGCCGCCGCGAGGCGGATCTTGTCCACCATGCGTCCGAAATAAACGACGCCATTGATTTGATCGAAAGGGCTGCGCAGACCGGGAATGATGGTTGGGTAAGAATGAGCCATGACCATAATGAACATGGAGAAAAGGGCGGGGTAAAGTGGATTACGCCGTCACCGCGGGCGTTTACGCGGCGGCTCCCTCTCCCTCATCGCGAGGAACGAAGACCGTGTTGTTGGTGGCATTGTAGTCCATGATGCCGGCATAACGGCCCCAGGCGACCATAGTTTGGAGGATTTTTTCCGGATTGTCGTAAGGCAAGGCGGTGGCAATGTCCTTGAGGATCTTATCCGCATCCACGGACTCCTCGGTCTTGAGGTATTCGATGATGATGTGGAAGAGGCGCAGCTTGTAAACCTGTTCGGTAAAAATCAGCTTTCGCCCCTCGCGATCAGCCGCGAGAAAACGCTGCCCCAACTCGGTGAGGAAAACCTCGTTTTTCGGGGTGTCCACCAGTTCCAGAATTTCGGCGGCTTTCACCAGCGAGATGGTTTCGCCGAAGTCTTTCCCGATCTCGTTGGAGATATCGTAAATGTTGGTCAGATCGGGCGTGTCGCGAACGATACTGAGCAGGCCGAGAATCTGGCCCACTGGCACGCAAGGGATGGATTCCATGCGACTGCGGGCGCGGGAAACCGGGCGCCCGGAAACCGGCGGAGGCTCCGGGGGATGATCGGGAAGGGTGAGCGTGGTGATGGTCTCGTGAATGGTGGCCACGAGTTGCTGGAACTCGGGGCTCTTGGAATCGCGAGGATAGGGCAGGTTGTTTTCGAGCACGAGACCCAACCGGCCCGGGCGCGGGAAGAGGATGCAAATGCGGGTAGCCATTTCCACCGCCTCCTCAATATTATGCGTGACCATGAAGATGCTCTTCAGGCTGGTGTCTTTTTTATTCCAGAGCGAGAGCATCTCATGCCGCAAGTTCTCGGCCGTAAGCACGTCGAGCGCGCTAAAGGCCTCATCGAGGCACAAAATCTTTGGCTCGGAAACCAGCGCCCTTGCAATGCCCACCCGCTGGCGCATGCCACCGGAGATCTCGCGCGGATAGGCGGCGTGGTAATTGGCGAGGCCGATGAGTTCGATCGCCTTTTCCACCGCAGCGTCTTTTTCGACGCGGGACATGCGCTTGGACATCAAGCCCACAGCAACGTTTTGCTCAACCGTGAGCCATGGATAAAGCGCAAAGGTCTGGAAGACAATGGAGGCATGGGGATTAATGCCCCGCAGCGGTTCGCCATAACAAAGGACGCGCCCCGTGGTAGGCTGGGCCAGGCCGGTCAGACAGCGCAGAATGGTGGACTTGCCGGACCCGGACTGGCCAAGCAAGGCGAGCAATTCCCCTTCATGCACGGCGAGGTCGATCTCATCGAGCACCTTCAACTCATGCGCGCCGCGAATCGAGAAGGTCTTGGTAAGATGGCAGAGTTCAGCAATCACCGAGCGACCGGTGACCGGCAGGCTGGAAGCAGATTCGGCAGGCAGGATCATGGCATTTAGTCGAGACGGAAGCGCCGTTCGGCGAGGCCATACAGACGGCGCCAGAGCAGCTTGTTCATGATGACAACGAAAAGGGACATGGTGGCGATGCTGCAAATGATGAGCGGCGTATCGCCGCGCTGTGTTACATCGGCAATGAACGCGCCGAGACCGTCGGCCTTGAGCGTGGTATCCCCCCAAGTGGCAAGTTCCGCCACGATGCTGGCATTCCAAGCGCCCCCCGCGGCGGTGCAGGCCCCGGTGACCCAAAAGGGAAAGAGGGCGGGCAGGATGAGGGTGCGCCAGAGCGGCCAGCCGCGCAGGCCATAAGTGCGCGCGGCTTCCAACAAATCATTGGGAATGGCCATCGCGCCAGCGATAACGTTGAAGAGGATGTACCATTGCGTCCCCATGGCAATGAGCAGGATGCTGCCCCAGTTCATCGCGATATGATGCGCCACATAAAAGCCGACGACAAAAGGGAATGTCATGTTCACCGGGAAAGAGGCGGCAATTTGCGCGAGAGGCTGGGCGAGGCGCGACACCCGTGGCTTGAACCCGATCCACACCCCCACCGGCGTCCAGATGAGCGTGGCCAGAACCGTCATGGCCAGGACGCGCAGCAGGGTCAGCAATCCCAGCCAGGCGATCTGCCCGAGCTCTGCGGGCTTCACGTGTTGATGCACCGTGGCCAGGCCGGCGAGAATGCCGCAAACGGCATAATAACCAATCCAGAGAGCCACCGCCGCCCCGGCGAGACGAATCGCCAGCCCCGCATAGCTGCGTCCGTCGTGGCGGGGGTTCTGGCTCTTCGCGGCAAAGCGCAGAGTGAGGTTGCGAAATTCATCGCGGACCGGGAGCAAAATTTTCTCCTCCAGCCAGGTGAAAAGATAGGCGCCACGCAGCAGATTGTAGAGCCAGGAGGTGGGCGGATCGGTGGACTCGGTGAGCTCGATCTTGAACTTGTCCGCCCAGGCCAGCAACGGCCGCCACACGAGCTGGTCGCTGGCGAGGATCACCACCAGCATGGCGGTGATGGCCCAGGCCGCGGCGCGATTATCGCCTAGCTCCACCGCAGAAGCCATATAAGAGCCGAGGCCAGGGAGACGAATGTTTTTGTTCATCACGCTAATGGCCTCGCTCTGCGCGACGAAGAACCAGCCGCCGCCGAAGGACATCATGGAATTCCAGATCAGCCCGTGCATGGAGGCGGGCACCTCCACCGTGACAAAGCGCTGCCAGCGGTTGAGCCCATAAGTCGAGGCGGCCTCCTGCATATCGGTCGGAATGGTGACCATCGAGTGGTAGAAGCCGAAGGTCATATTCCAAACCTGCCCGGTAAAAATGGCGAAGATACTGGCGCATTCCACCCCCATGAGACTGCCGGGAAACAGCGCCATGAAACCAGTCACGGTAATCGAGAGGAAACCCAGCACCGGTACCGACTGCAATACATCGAGCGCCGGAAGAATGATGGCGCGGGCAAGTTGATTTTTTGCGGCGGCGTAGCCGACGACAAAGGTAAAGAGGAGCGAGCAGCCAAAAGCGATCCACATTCGCAACAGCGTGCGCCCGGCATAATAGGGCACATTCCACACGCTCATATCGAGAGGCGGAGCGGAGTGCTCGTCGAAATGCACCACCATGCCGCGGCCAAAATGCAGGATACTCCACAGCAACCCAAACAGCCCCACCAGCACCACGCCATCCACCCAACCGAAGGTTCTCCGGCTTTCCGCTACTGATGGTGAGGTGGCAGTGTGCTTCATGCCTTGACGCAGTTTCGCGTCGTTAAAGGTGAAAGGTACCGACCGGGCAACCCTTTTCCCATAGGTCAAAAATTTGTAATCTCTCCGCTTCCCCGGTTAACGCCCAAATGGCAATGGAACAAGAGTAACTCCCCGGCAAAAGAAGATGTGAAACATCTGTGTAAAAAAGTCTCGCGCTGAACGGGGCGGGTGTGCATGATGTCCCATAGTCAGCATGATCCAGCGAGATTACCTCATTGTCGGGGCCGGAATCGCGTCGGGCAGCGCGTGTGCATCCTTGCGTGAGCATGACCGAAAAGGTTCGGTCACGCTTGTGGGAGCTGAAAACTTCCCCCCTTACCATCGTCCCCAACTTTTCCCCACCCTGCTTGGCAAAAAGCAGGGACCGCCAGAAAAGCTCTTCTTCCAGCAGCCCCCGTGGTGGCAGAAGCACAAGATCGAGCTCCGCCTCGATACCGTGGTCACCCAGTTCAATATCGAGCGCAAACTTGCCGTCCTCTCCAGCGGGCAGAGCATCGAGTTCCGCAAGGCCCTGCTGGCCACCGGCAGCCGTGCGCGCCGACCCCAGGTCGCCGGCGCCAGTCTCGGCAACGTCTTCTACCTCCGCGGTATCCGCGATTTGCAGGCGCTGCGCGAAATGGCGGATATTGAGAAAAGCATCGTCATCCTCGGCGGCGGCCTCATCGGCGCGGAAATCGCCGCCCACCTGCGCCAGCTCGGCAAGCACGTCACCCTTATCTCGCGCCAGGCCCACTTGTGGCAGTCCAAGCTGGATCTCAATACGGCCGCCTGGCTCACCGATTACTACCGGGCCCACGGCGTCACGCTCATGATGCAGGAGGCGCTCAACGGCTTCGAAGGCAAGACCGTCGTGCGCAACATCCAGACCAAGAGCGGCCAGCGCGTCGCCGCCGGTCTCGCCATCGTCGCCCTCGGGGTCGAGCCCAACCTCGACCTGGTGATGAATACTCCCCTTGCCAGCCCGCAGGGCACCCCGGTCAATGAATACCTCGAGACCGACGAAAAAGGCATCTTCGCTGCCGGCGACATCACCCTGTATCCCGACCGCATTTTCGGCGGGGTACGCCGCATCGAGCATTGGGAAAACGCCGTGGAACAGGGCCGCGTCGCCGGGATGAACATCACCGGGAAGAAGCGGCAGAAATTCGAGTCCATCCCCTACTACGACAGCTGGCTCTTCGACCTCCACTTCGAGTTCATCGGCGACACCAGCCGCCCCGCCTCCCGTTTCGAAATCGTGGAAGGCGATCCCGTGAAAAAGAAGTTCGTCGCCAAGTGCTGGCAGGGCAGCTACCTCATGGCCATGGTGCTCTGCAACCAGACCCCCGAGCGGAGCAAGGCGGCACGAAATGAGCTAAGGGCGGCACATGGGTAGAGAAATCGTCCACAGATTTCACCGATTGACACAGATTTTAAAGACAGGAAGACAGTCCCCAGATTGCGCAGATTAACGCAGATTTTTAAACCGCCTGCCGACGCCATCATTCCGAGTATAGGGTAACGAAAATCGAGTGGCCCCCGTGGCGGACGGCTTCACCTGCAATCCACGCCTGTCTTTTTAATCTGTGTTAATCGGAGGACGTTTCTTCCCTTGGTTGTCCCGCCATTTTCGTTTCGGTTTAATCTGCGCGATCTGCGGGCCTCTTAATGTGCTCCCCGTCTTGCCAACCGCCCCTTCGTAGCGTATGCAGAGAGTCCCTTTTATGAAAACCGCACCAGTCACCATGTACGACACGACGCTCCGCGATGGCACGCAGGGCACCGGGATTTCGTTTAGTGTGCTGGACAAAATTCGCGTCGCCGAGCGGCTCGATGCCTTCGGCATTCACTACATCGAGGGCGGCTTCCCGGGCTCGAACCCAAAGGACGCCGAGTTCTTCGAGCAGGCCAAGCACCGCAAGTGGAAGCATGCGAAGATCGCCGCCTTTGGCGCCACCCGCCGTGGAAAACTGGCGGTCGAGGACGACCCGCAGGTCAAGCTGCTGCTCAATGCGGAAACGCCCGTCGTCACCATCGTCGGCAAGACCTGGCCGTTGCAGGTGACCGATGTCCTCGGCGTCACCCTCGATGAAAACCTGGCGATGATCGCCGATACCGTGCGCTATCTGAAGGAGAACGGCCGCGAAGTCATGTACGACGCGGAACACTTTTTCGACAGCTTCAAGGACAACCCGGCCTATTCCCTTGCCACCCTCAAAGCCGCGCGTGATGCGGGGGCGGACGTAATGGTGCTCTGCGACACCAACGGCGGTTCGCTGCCCGATTTCGTGGAAGCCACCGTGCGCGAAATAGCCGAGACACTCGGCGCCCCCATCGGCATCCATACGCACAACGACTCCGGCCTCGGCGTCGCCAATGCCCTCGCCGCCGTGAAAGCCGGGGCCGTGCAAGTGCAGGGCACGATCAACGGCTACGGCGAACGCGTGGGCAACTGCGATCTCGTCACCGTCATGCCCACCTTGCAATTAAAGATGGGCATTCCCGTGGTGGCCGATCTCACCCGCCTGCGCGAACTCGCCATGGTCGTGGATGAACTGGCCAACGTGACCCACAACATCCGCGCGCCCTACGTCGGCTCTGCCGCCTTCACTCACAAGGGCGGCCAGCACGTCCACGCCGTGCAAAAGCTCGCCAGCAGCTACGAGCACATCGCCCCCGAGCTCGTCGGTAACGAACGCAACATCACCATCTCCGACCTCGCCGGCCAGAGCAACGTGCTCGTGAAGGCCGAGGAACTGGGCTTCAAGCTCGAAAAAGGCACGCCCGAAGTGGCCAGAGTCCTCGCCGAGGTCAAGCGCCTCGAAAGCGAAGGCTACGAATTCGAATCCGCCGATGCCTCCTTCGAGCTGCTCGTGCGCAAAATCCTCGGCCAGCACACTCCGCTCTTCGAGTTGCTGGAATATCACACCACCTTCCGCCGCTCGAACAACCACTCGTGCAGCACCTGCGAGGCGACCGTGAAACTCCGCGTCAATGGTACCGACGAATACACCGTCTCCGAAGGCGACGGCCCTGTGAATGCCCTCGACTCCGCCCTCCGCAAGGGCCTCCGCCCCTTCTACCCGCAGGTCGATGAAATCGCCCTCGTGGACTACAAGGTGCGCATCATGGATTCCAAGCAAGGCACCGCCGCCCGCACCCGCGTCTTTATCGAGTCCAAGGACGGCACCGACGAATGGGGCACCGTCGGCGTCTCGGATAACATCATCGAAGCGAGCTGGCTGGCACTGGTAGACAGCCTCGAATACCGGCTGTCGCGTAAAGCGTAGCAAGTTCCGTAATTTGAACGGCGCGGACGCGACGACCGCGGCGCAAGAAACCAAGGAAATGAAGTTGCTCCCTCATCCTCGTCTCCTCGTGACCAGTCTCCCGACTAGGTCACGCCCTTGTCAGCGCGACTCCGATCGCCCCGGCAAGGGAGTTCGAGACCGGGCGGCAAAACCATCACGTCCACCCCGTCGAGGCGGGAGCCTCGCAGACAATTCCGCGCCCAGTCAGGAGACTGGGAGCGAGGGGAAGATAACTCCCTCCATATTCAGATGTCTCATGGAAATACTCGATTCCCTTTTGTCTCGCTCGGTTTGGCGGTCAAACTCCGATTCCCCACATTCACCTCGCTTTCATCTTCCCCCTTCGTGATCTTCGCGTCCTTCGTGGTAAAAATCCACGCCTGCTGTAGCGGAATGGCCGCTTGACGAAACAGGTGGCCCTCCCTATATTGCCATTCCCTTACCGGTGCCAAGCAAGTGGGATATACCATCCCGCTTTTTTTGTCGTTAGTGGGGGGCACGGAAATTACCATGAATAGCGAGATCATTTCAGTTTTAGAGTATCTGGAGCGCGAGAAAGGCATCAAACGTGAGGTGCTGATCGAAGCGATGCAGAATGCGCTGCTCACCGCCTCGAAAAAGGCGATCGGGCCGGCAAGGGAATTGCGTATCGAAATCGATCCCAAAACGGGCGACATCCGCGCCATGGCGAATCTCGTTGTGGTGGAAAAAGTCTTCAACGGCCACGACGAAATCTCCCTCCCCCAGGCCCAGAAGGTGAAGGCCGACGTGCAGATCGGCGAGACCGTCGAGTGGGAAGTCACTCCCAAGAATTTTGGCCGCATCGCCGCGCAGACGGCGAAGCAGGCGATGCTCCAGCGCATCCGCCAGGCGGAGAAGGAAATGGTCTATGACGAGTTCAAGGATCGCGCGGGCGAAATCGTCAGCGGTACCGTCCGCCGTTTCGAGCGCTCGGACGTGATCGTGGATCTCGGAAAATTTGAAGCCGTGATGCCCTCGCGGGAGCGCGTGCAGACGGAGGATTACAATGTGGGCGACCGCATCCGCGCCTACGTGGTGGCGGTGGAAAACGGCTCCCGCGGCCCGGAGATCATCATCTCCCGCAGCCACCCGAATTTCGTGCGCCGCCTCTTCGAGGTGGAAGTGAGCGAAATCGCGGACCGCACGGTGGAAATCCGCGGCATCGCCCGCGAGGCCGGCTACCGCACCAAGGTCGCTGTCTTCAGCGCCGATGAAAAGGTGGATCCGGTCGGCGCCTGCGTCGGCATGAAGGGTGCCCGGGTGAAGAACATCGTCCGCGAGCTCAACAACGAGAAGGTCGATATCATCCGCTGGAGCAACGATCCCAAGGAATACGTGCTCGAAGCGCTCAAGCCCGCCAAGGTGAAGAACGTGACGCTCGACTCCGGCAAGAAGGTGATCCACATCACCGTGGACGAAGAGAACCTCTCGCAGGCGATTGGCAAGCGCGGCCAGAATGCCCGCCTCACCTCCCGCCTCACCGGCTGGGACATCAATATTGAGAAGGACGAAACCGCCTCGCAGAAATTCGAGCAGCGGACGCACGAGGCGATCCACGTGCTCGCCCAGGCGCTCGGCATTGACGAGAAGACGGCGGGAAGCCTGGTGAATGCCGGGTTGAACAGCGTGGACGGCATCCAGGGTGTCGAACCGCAAGATCTCGTGGATGCCGCCGGCCTCGACGTGGAGACCGCGAAGTCCATTTGCGAAAAGGCCGCCCAACTGGCGACCACCTAATTTACTACCAAAAACCTTTTTAATCGCTGCGATGCGATGAAAGCCCAACCTCAGAATTTGATCAATGGCCACACCAAGAGCGACGACTAGAACAGCACCGAAAAAAACCTCCAAACCGATGGAGGGCTCTTCGGGCGCACCCTCGTCCTCTGCTAAAGATCCGCATCGCAAATCCGATTCGAAGCCAGCCGAGGAAAAGAAAGCCCCGAAGATTCCTCAAGAAACGGTCTCGTTGATCGACCCGGTCAAGAAACCGGCGGCGCCAACTGGTGATGAAGCGCCGAAGGTGCGGCGCGTGCTCCCGCCGATCTCCAAGATTATGGCGCGCCCCGAGCCCACGCCCGCCCCGACTCCCGCTCCTGTCGCTGCTCCCGAGCCGGAAGCAGCCCCCGTGGAAGCCATTGCGGAACCGGTCGTCGAAACTCACAGGGAACCCGAAGCGGCTCCCGACGACAAGATCATCCACATCAAGCCGCCGATCATCGTCAAGGATCTGGCCACGCATCTCGGCGTCAAGCCGTTCGAGCTGATCCGCGAGTTGATGGCGATGAACATCTTCGCCAACATCAACCAGTCCATCGAGCCGGACGTGGCGTCGAAAATTTGCACCAAGCGCGGCTATATCTTTGAAAAGGAAAAGCGCGAAAAAGGCGCCGGCGTGCACAAGCCGCAGCCGGTCGTCGAACCGCCGAAGGTCGTTGAAAAGCCGAAGGCCGACGAACTCCTGCCCCGCGCCCCGATCGTGACCTTCATGGGCCACGTCGATCACGGCAAGACCTCGTTGATGGACTCGATCCGCCGCAGCCGCGTCACCGCGGGTGAAGCGGGTGGAATCACCCAGCACATCGGCGCTTACAGCGTCGAGCGCGACGGCCAGAAGATTACCTTCCTCGACACCCCGGGCCACGAAGCCTTTACCGCCATGCGTGCCCGCGGCGCGAACGTCACCGACATCGTCGTGCTCGTCGTCGCCGCCGATGACGGCCTGATGCCGCAGACGTTGGAAGCCATCAACCACGCCAAAGCAGCGAAGGTTTCCATCATCGTGGCGATCAACAAGATTGATCTGGCCTCCGCGAATATTGATCGCGTGAAGAAGCAACTCCAGGATCAGGGGCTCACCCCGGAAGACTGGGGCGGCGAAACCATCGTTTGCCCGGTCTCCGCGACCAAGGGCACCGGCGTGCCGAACCTGCTCGAAATGATCCAGCTCCAGGCGGAAGTGCTGGAACTCAAGGCCAGCGCCCAGGTTCCCGCCCGTTGCACTGTCATCGAAGCCCAGCTCGAGCCCGGTCGCGGCCCGACCGCCACTGTGATCGTGCGCATGGGAACGCTGAAGATCGGCGCCGCCTTCATCTGCGGTAATTTCTCGGGCAAGGTAAAGTCCCTCATCAACGATCAGGGCCAGCAACTCAAGGAAGCCGGTCCCGCCACACCCGTGAAGGTGCTCGGCTTCTCCGGCCTGCCCAATGCTGGCGACGAACTGATGGTGATGGAATCCGAAAAGGCAGCCAAGACTCTGGGCGAGGAACGCCTGGAAGCCCAGCGCAAGCAAAAGCTCGCCACCCCCGCCCGTGCCACCCTGGAAAATCTCTTCCAGAGCCTTTCCGACAGCCAGCACAAGCGCCTCGACATCGTGCTCAAGTCCGACGTGCAGGGTTCGCTCGAAGCGCTCACTACCTCGCTCAACCAGATCAACAGCAAGAAGATCGACCTCGAAATCATCCACTCCGCCGTCGGCCCGATCAGCGAGTCCGACATCATGCTCGCCACGGCATCGAATGCGATTGTCGTTGGCTTCAACGTAAAGGTGGAAAACAGCGCCGCCCAGGCCGCCAAGCGCGAGGGCATCCAGATCAAGCTCTACTCCATCATCTACGAACTGCTCGACCAGATCAAAGAAGCGATGGCCGGCCTGCTCGACCCGGAAGTGCGCGAAACCGTCATCGGCCATGCCGAGGTCAAGAAGGTATTCGATCTCTCCCGCGGCATCGTCGCTGGCTGCCAGGTACAGGATGGTCGCATCCTGCGCACTGCGCGGGCCCGCGTGCTCCGTGGCAAGCAGCCGATCTACGACGGCGGCATCTCCACGCTCCGCCGTTTCCACGACGACGTGAAGGAAGTGCGCAACGGCCTCGAGTGCGGCATCAAGCTCGGTGACTATACCGAATACGAACCGGGCGACATCATCCAGTGCTACCAGTTGGAGAAGGTCGCGCAGAAACTCTAATCGAAGCGGTTGAGCGTTAATGGTTGAGAGTTGAGAGCCGCACCAGGCATTTCCTTCTCTCAACTTTCATCTCTCAACTTTCTACTACACTGCCATGAAACACCGCCTTGAACGCGTGAACGAACTCCTCAAGCGAGAGCTGAGCGAGGTGATCGCGCGGGATATCCCTTTCGGGAATGCCATTCTCACGGTGCAGGGCGTGGACGTCACGCCGGACCTGAAACACGCCCACGTCTTCGTGAGCGTCCTCGGCGATGAAGCCGCGCAGCGCCAGGCGATGAAGAAACTGCACGACAATCGCAGCGAGCTCCAGCGCACCGTCTCCAAGCGCGTGATCCTCAAGTACACGCCGCACCTGCATTTCAAGCTCGATGAGTCGGTCGAACGCGGCACGCGGATCATGCAGATCCTCGACGAAATCGACCACCCGGCCGAACCCGCCGCCGAAGAACCCACGGACCATCACGATGAAGACTAACTGCACTTTTGAAGAAATCGCGGCGGTCCTGCGCCAGGAAAAGTCCTTCGTCATCATGAGCCACGTCCGCCCCGATGGCGACGCCCTCGGCTGCGAGCTCGCGATGGCCTTTGCCCTCAAGCAGCTCGGCAAGGACGTGACGGTGTGGAACGAGGACGGCATGCTCGACAAATACGCCTTCCTGCCCGGTGCGGAACTGGTGAGCAAGCCGCCCACCGAGTCGCAGGATTTCGACGTCGCGATTGCGCTCGATACTGCGGTGCAGGATCGCATCGGCAATTGCGCCCAGGCGCTCGGCCAGGTGAAAACGTGGATCAACATGGATCACCACGTGAGCAACAACCATTACGGTGATCTGGCCTACATCGACCCGAGCACCCCGGCCACCGGCCAGGTGTTGCACGAGTTTTTCCGCGCCACCGGCTTCCCCATCACCCAGGAAATGGCGGACAACATCTTCGTCGCCATCTCCACCGATACCGGTTCGTTTCAATATCCCAGCACGACCGCGCGCACCTTTGAAATCGCAGCCGATTTGATCCGCTGCGGCGTGAATGTCAGCGATCTCTCGCAAAAGATGTACGAGAGCCATCCCCGCCGCCGGGTCGAGCTCCTGCGCGCGCTGCTGAACGTGATGAAAGTGAGCGGCAACGACCGCATCGCCAGTTTTTCCCTCAGCACGGCGGAAGCCTCGCGCCTGGGCGTGATCCCCGAGGACAACGAAGGTCTCATCGACATCATCCGTGGCATCAACGGCGTGGTCGTCGCAGCCTTCTTCGAAGAATTAAACGACGGTAAAATTCGGGTGAGCCTGCGCTCTAAAGATGCCCGCACCGACGTCTGCAAAATCTGCCAGATGTTCGGCGGCGGTGGTCACAAGCTGGCGGCGGGAGCCCGGATCAAGGGCACCCTCGCCGAAGTGGAGGAGCGCGTGCTGGCAGCCATAGAAAATGAGATCGGAAAAGGAAATTGACGGCGTATTGCTGGTGGACAAGGCCAGCGGAATGACCTCCCACGACGTGGTCGCCATCGTGCGAAAACGTTTCAACTTCAAAAAAGTCGGCCACTGCGGCACGCTCGACCCGCTGGCCACCGGCCTGCTCATCGTCGTGCTCGGTCGCGGCACCAAGATCCAGGACCTCCTGATGAGCGAGGACAAGGAATACGTGGGCACGATGAAGCTCGGCGAGCTCACCGACAGCCAGGACGCCGACGGCCAGATCATCGAGAGCCGCCCCGTGCCGGAACTGGCCCCCGGGCAGTTGGAGAACGCCTTCAAGAAATTCGACGGCGACTTTTACCAGACCCCGCCCATGGTTTCTGCGATCAAGAAGGACGGCGTCGCGCTCTACAAACTGGCCCGCCAGGGCAAGACGGTGGAACGCGAGCCGCGTTTCGTCCATGTCTTCGCCCACGAGATTCAAGCCGTGCGTGAGGCCGAGGTGGATTTCCGCGTCGTCTGCAGCAAGGGCTTCTACGTTCGCACCTACGCCTACGACATCGGCGAGACGCTGGGCTGCGGCGCACACCTGAAAGCACTGCGGCGGACCAAGTCCGGCCGCTTTGATCTCAGCCGCGCCGTCACCTTTGAAGACTTGAAGGAAGGCCCCGTCGAAAAGCTGCTCGCCAGCGTGCTCACCCTGCCGGAGGTCTCGCGGCTCCGCGGAGCGTAATCACCCATGCACATTCTGCACTCGATCGCAGAATTAAAAGAGTTGCCCGGCCCGATCTTTCTGGCCATCGGGGTATTTGATGGAGTGCATCTGGGCCATCGCGCAGTCATTGAGCGCGCGGAACGCGATGCCACCGCCAACCATGGCACCGCCGTGGTGGTGACCTTCGATCCTCATCCGGCGCGCGTGCTACGTCCCGAGGCTGCCCCCCTGCTCCTCACCGCCACCCGGCACAAGGCGCAGTTGATCAAGAAGCTCGGGGTCGATGCACTGCTCATCATTCCTTTCACCCAGGAATTTTCGCTAAAGGACGCGCGCACCTTCATCCGCGAGCTCCACGAGGCCAGCCAGCCGCTGCGTGGCATCTGCGTGGGACATGAATGGTCGTTCGGCCACCGCCGGTCGGGCAATCTGGAATTGCTCCAGCAGCTCGGCGACGAATGGGGATTCGATGAAGTCGGCATCCCCGCCGTACAAAGGGATGGCATGGTCGTGAGCAGCACCGCCATTCGCCAGGCCGTTGCGGCTGGGGATTTGGAAATGGCCGCGCGACTGCTGGGTCGTCCTTACACCGTGCTCGGCACCGTGGTCGAGGGCCAGCAACTGGGACGTCAACTGGGATTCCCCACCGCCAATCTCTCCGTGCACAGCGAGCAGTTGCCACCGGATGGTGTGTACGCCGTCGTAGTGGAATGGGAGGGCCGCCAGGAAAAAGGCGTGCTGAATATCGGCCTGCGCCCCACCGTGGGTGCGGGTCTCTCCCGCACCATTGAAGTACACCTGCTCGATTTTTCCGGCGAGCTCTACGGAATGGATTTGGAAGTCACTTTTCGGGATTATCTACGCGGCGAACGCAAATTTTCGGGCGTGGAAGAACTTCGGGAACAGATTCTGCGTGACGCAAATGAGGCCCGGAAACGGCTGAATTATCAGAAATGATACTCTAGAGACTCTAAAAACCATGCCAGAGATTGTGGTTTTTATAACTTTTCTAGAAAATATCATTGACTCTTTCTGAAAAATTGAGATTCTGTGACGAAATTCAATTCACCTCGTCATGAACATCAAAAATCTCACGGTTTTGGCATTGAGCCTCGCAATGGTCAGTTTGAGCGCATGCGCGAACATGAACAAGAAGTCGGCATCGACGATGCGGCCTTCCAGCGACGTGGCCGCCAGCCAGTCCAATCCCGACCTCGCCCCCGTGGCCCAGGGCCCGCAAGCTCCGAGCCACAACGCCTGGGGGAACCAGTTCCCCTCGTCCTACTAATCCCTACGAGGGAAATCCAAGGCTGCCGCGGCCGATATTTGCAATATCGGATGACATGATAATCCTGCGGTAGCCCACGGCTTGATGGAAGCATTCCAGAAGGAATGCAGTTCTCTCTAAATTGCTGCCCTAATCACGGCAGCTTTCCTCTCCTTTTCAAAATGGCCGTCAACCGACCATCGTTTGAAAGTCATTTTCGGCGAGGCAATTCTCCATCGCTCATCCGCGATTTATAGGGCGGTCATCCTGGCCACCATTCCAAAAAGCGCTTCACCTTCATTCCATCCCTTCCCCATGGCCGCCAAGCGCAGAAAAAAAGCGGGGCTGCCAGTCCCATCCCGAGCATGAGCTCGAAGATAGAAGGCAGCCCCGGAGAAGCGGGCCTCTCGATGAATTAACGGTTATCGGCGCCGAGGTTCGGCGCGGTGGAATCCACCGTCACGCCCCAGAAGTCGAAGCCGCCATTCCCGTTGATCACCGCACCGCGGGCGATGCAGGGGGAGCTGTTCTTTAACTTGTAGCCCGTGACCGTTTCCCAGCCATTGCTACCGGTTCCCGGCGAGACAAACTGCGGATCGGTCGTAACCATCGCGGTATCTGTCGGCAGTTGGTAAAATACGCCGTAGAAGCAGTTGTGGGTAAAGGTCGGCGGGGTTCCACCGTTCCACTTGAAGATGCTGTTGCTCGTGCCGTAGAAGATGTTGTTCGAGAACGTAATATTCGCCGGCAGGCCAGCCCCCCAGGTGTCATAGCGAACGACGCAGAGCTGCGAAACGCCCGGGCTGGTGTAGATCACGTTGTTGTAGATCTGCGCGTTCGTGACATGGCCGATGATCTGGAAACTTCTCCAGGTATCGTTCTGGCTGATGTTGTAGCGCACGATCGAACCGGTGCTGCCGATGTTCTGCGGCGCCACCTGGTTGCCGTTGTTGCACATCAGCATGAAGCCACCTTCGTTGTCGTGGCTGTAGTTGTACTGGAAGATGGTGCCCTGGCAGTTGTAGTCGCAGTCGAAGGCTTCGCCATCGGCCAGACCCACCATGCCGCTCACTTCGTTGAACTGGAACACCGTGTTGTCGCTGCTCCACGGCCACATGCCGGCGGCGGAATCCTGCGAGCGGGTGCGCCCGCCCTTCAGCACGTTGTTCTGCACCACCGCGCCGTTACAGCCGATGACCACGATGCCGTCACCGCCGATGTCCTGCAGCGTGTTGTTATCAATCAGTACCTTGAGGCTCGGGTTCCAGGTGGAATCGTGATAGCAGTGATCGTTATACATATTGATCCCGGTCCGGTCGCAGTGAACGATCCGGCAATTTTTCACCTGGAGGTCGTTGAAGCTGGAAGGCCGGTTTGCGCCGCTGGCTACCAGATAGATCGCCTGGCCACCGCCGCCCTTCTTCACGATGCTTCCATTCACATCGTGAACGTAGAGGTTGTTAAGCACAATGTGGTGAGCAACCCCATAGTCCTGCAACTCGATGAGCACCCCGTTGCGACCGGCCACAGCCGTAGCGCCGGTGTTGGTAATCTCGAGATTGTTGATTTCCCAATCCTGCTCGTTGAGCAGCAGCAGGGTTTCCGTGAGACCGTTGCCGTCGATGGCTGGCAGCACACCAGTGCCATAGCTGCTTACGCTGATCGGAGCCGTGGAGGTTCCCGAACCATGCAGTTGCAGGTGCCCCGTGTAACGAGTGCCCGAGCGGAAGAGAATCCGGTCGCCGGCATCGAAGGTGGTCGCATTGACCGGTGCGAGGGTCTTCCAGGCGGAAGAAGTGCTCAAGCCGCTGTTGGAATCATTTCCCGTCGAGGCATCCACATAGAAAGTGGTTCCTGAACCGGAAGCAACCGGGGTAGGAGTCGCCACTGGCGTGGACACGGGGGTTGCCGTCGGCGTGGCTGTGGGGACTGGCGTAGGCGTCGCCGTCGGACGAGGCGTCGTGGTCGGAGTCGGCGTGGCTGTGGGCACCGGCGTAGGAGTTGCCGTCGGACGGGGTGTCGTGGTCGGGGTCGGCGTGGCTGTGGGCACCGGCGTAGGCGTCGCCGTCGGACGAGGTGTTGTAGTCGGAGTCGGCGTGGCTGTGGGCACCGGCGTAGGAGTTGCCGTCGGACGGGGTGTCGTGGTCGGGGTCGGCGTGGCCGTCGGTACTGGCGTGGGGGTCGCTGTTGGAGACGGGGTCGGGGTCGGAGTGGGATTGGTTGAAGGCGTTGCTGGCACCGTAAAGACCAGCTGCGGGCCGTTGGCCGTCTCGCGGCTCTGGAACACATCGTAGCTTTCGGCATTGGCCGGCATCGCATCCATGGCCACCGCCAGCGAGGCCGAAGTGGCACCCGCATTCAGTTGCGAGGTCACATAATCGGTGACGTCCCATTCATACCATTGCGGGGCCTGGCCCGAAACGGTCGTAGTCGCCAGCTTGCTGCCCAAAACAGGGCCATTGCTCCAGTTCACAGTGTCTTCACTCCATGAACTGCCAGTGCCATACACGCTCTCCGCAGTGGTGGTCGTGACGATGCTGGAGGGGTCGCGGCTGCCGTAGAGGCGCACCACCACCTTTTGGAAATTGCCCGGCGCTTTGCTTAGATCGAATTTCACATAGGCCTGTCGTGAATAGCCGGTGTAATCCACCTTCTTCACCACCAACGAATCATCCGCTCCGTAGTTGGCTCCGGCATAAGAGCCATCACGCACATAGGAATCGGCACTGGGGGAAACGGCCACCGTGGTCCTTGCCACTTCCTGGCTGAAAACCAGCTGGGGTTGATTGGTGCTCGCATGGCGGCTGTTAAATGTATCGTAGCCGTCGTCAACCGCAGGAGGAGTATCCATGCTCACGGCCAGCGTGGCGTACTGGCTGCCCGCCGCTTTGCGGGCGAGCACAAAGCTGGTGACATCCCATTCGTACCAGCCCGCGGTGCTGCTGCTGATCGTGTCGCTGGCCAGCGCCGTTCCTACGGCCGGATGATTATTCCAAGTAAGGCCAGCTTCGGTCCAGGAATCACTATTTACCCCGTGGACCGATTCCGTGGTGCTGGAGCTGGCTCCGGTCGTATGCCCACCAAAGAGCCGGAGCTTCACATGGTTGGAGCCCGAAGTCAGCGCACTGAGATCGAACTTCAAGAAAATCTGCCGCGTGTAGCTGGAGTAGTTCACGGTCTTGGCATCCAGCGTGGCGCTGGAGCCGAAGTTTTTGGCGGCATAGCTACCATCGCGCACGTAGCTGTCCGCAACCGCGACTTGCGTCAAGGCCGGTGCGGTGGTCGCCGCCTGCATATTCCACGTCTGCGCGCCGAGACCAAGCGCAGCACAGACACCAATGATTCGAGAGAGGGATTTCATACTCCCCTGCCGGTTAAGCGCAGCACATGCCGCCAACCCCCTAATTAACCATACTTATTATAATTACCATAATTCCTACATCCGATGGTATTTTGGACTACAATTTCATATCCGCCGTTCCGACTCCGCGACGGGCATGAACATGAAAAAAACGGGTTTTTGGCAATTTTCTCCTCTCAACAATGAGATGTGGGTTTGAGAATCCTTCACCACAAGGGATGGCAGTTTGTGCCTGCTCCCGATGCATAGCCGGGAACTTTTGTCCTCCCTGCTCTCGCTGAATGAGCCATCGCACAGGCAGAAGGAGTGAGAATCGAGGATCGCCGCCCGAGACAAAGAAAGCAGGCGAGATTTGCATATCATTTCCTTCAAGTCATAATTTGGATACCCCATGTACCAGCATATTCTCGTTCCTCTTGAAAATGGTCCGGCGGACGAAACGATCCTCGACCACATCAAGCCACTGGCCCGCCTCGCGCATTCCCGGCTGCTCCTGATGCATGTCGCAGATGGATGGGTGGCCCGCAATTACGACCGGCTGGAACTGGCCGAGAGTGAAGAAATCAAGGCTGACCGGGCCTATCTGAAACATCGCACCGACGAATTGCGCCAGGCCGGATTCGATACCGAATACGTCCTCGCCATGGGCGAGCCCGCCCAGGAGATCGCCCGCCTGGCCGGTGAGCGAAAGGTGGATCTTATCGCCATGTCCACCCACGGCCATCGCCTGCTCGGAGACATCATCCACGGCAGCACCGCCGACAAAGTGCGGCACAGCGTGAGCATGCCGGTGCTGTTGCTGAAAATGCGGAAGTGATCTGGCCGCCGTTTCCGAACCGCCTTTAAACCGCTTCCAGCACCAGCCCGCCCGCCTGCTGGTTGAGGCCGAGGCAGGAAACCAGCGCACTGGCGCCCGAGTGATTTTCCACGGCCAATGCTGCAATCACCGTCTGCATAAGCGCACTGGCACCGGGCGCTTCACCGAGGGCGATCTTGGGATGGATACGGGCCGCATTCGGAAAGACTTCGTCGAGGACCAGGGATTCTACCGTGTCAACGAAGGTGCCGTTGGCCGAAGTGACGGCGATTTGCGTGGAAGCTACTTTCGCCAAATCTCCCAATACCTGCTGCAAAGCGTTTTTCGCGGCGTTTTGTCCAGCAAAAGGAACACCTTCATGAATCGCCGTGCAATGCCAGCGGCCTTCGCGGCTGAGCACTACGGCGGCCGCACCTTCACTGAGCGTGACTGGCAGCCGCCATTCGCGATACGCTTCGCAGAGCACCCAGTCGATTTCTTCGCCCCCGACGATGAGGCAATGATCGGCCTCACCCGCAAGGAGGAGTTGCTCCCCATATTTCATCGCCTCGATTCCCACCGAAGCGTCGCCGACCAGCGTATAAGTCAACCCGGTCACTCCGAGCACCGCCGCCAGATGGCTGGCCGGCGCATTGTAAACCGTTTCGGGAAACAGCAGCGGACTCGCCGCCCCCGCGCCTTGCGCGACGATCGTTTCGTAAAACTTGCGCGTATAAACCACACCCCCATTCGCTACCGCAAAGACAATGGCAATGCGCTCCGCATTACTCGCATCCACCTTCAGCCCCGCATGCTCCAGCGCCGCCAGCGCCGCCGCGGTGGTGAAGAAACTGATCACACTCGACCGCCGCAGACGCGGATTGCGATTGAGCGCGGCCGTCGCCTCCTTCGGCACTGCGATGCAGGGATAGCTCCGCTCTGTCTGCGGTGCCTTCACCTCGCCCACCGCCGCGCGTTCGCCCGCCTGCAGGCGCTGCCATACCTCGGCCAGACCATTCCCGAGCGGAGTCACCCAGCCGAGCCCTGAAATTGCAACGCCGTCCGTCATTTCGTTTCCGACTGCCAGTGGAAGGTGACCGGCTTCTCCACATCGGGATGGAGGCTCCGATGCACCGGGCAGGTGAGCGCTACATTCTCCAGCGCGAGGTTGCGGGAAAGCGCTGGCGGCATCCAGATCTCCGTCGTGAGCTTCGCGATCCGGCGTGGCGGCGGGCTCATTTCCTTGGTCACCTCGATCTTCATCCCGCCCAAATCAATCTCCCGCTCGCGGGCATAGATGCCCATTACCGTCGCCATGCAGGTGCCGAGGGCCGTGGCCACGAGATCGGTGGGCGAGAAGGATTCGCCCTTCCCATGGTTGTCCACCGGGGCATCGGAGGAAAGCACGGCTCCCGAAGGACCATGCGTGGCGTCGCAGTGCAATTCGCCGGTATAGGCAATACTGATTTTGACCATGCAGGAATTGTTTCACCTCCCGCGCAATTCCGCTAGCGTGCAATTTGTGAAATTGCTCCTCGTTGACGGCCATTATTACGTTTACCGCTCCTTCTTCGCCATCCGGAGCCTCTCGAACTCGCGCGGTGAGCCCACCAACGCCATCTACGGCTTCATCAAAACCCTCCGCCGCATGGTGAAGGATTTGCAGCCCGATCTCGCCGCCGTGATCTGGGACATGGGCATCCCCGAGCGCCGAACCGCCCTCCAGCCCGAGTACAAGCAGCAGCGTGCCGAGATGCCGGATGAAATGCGCCCGCAGATCACCTTTATCCAAAACATCGTGCCCATGATGGGCTTCGCCAGCCTCGGCCTGGAAAACACCGAGGCCGACGACCTGATGGCCACCTATGCCGTGGAGGCCAAAGCCAAAGGTCACGAAGTCGTCCTCGCCACCAACGACAAAGACCTCTACCAGCTCGTCGGCGATGGCGTGAGCGTTTATACCACCAATAAGGCGGACCTCCCCACCCCGCAGGACACCTTCGCCCTGCTCGGTGTGGAAAAGGTGCGGGAGAAATGGGGCGTCGAGCCCGCGCAGATCGGCGACGTCCTCGCCCTCATCGGCGACACGGTGGACAACATTCCCGGTGTGGACGGCCTCGGCCCCAAGACGGCGGCGGGCCTCATCCGCGAGCACGGCAGCCTCATTGCGATTCTCAACCACACCGAGGCGGTCAAAAACATTCGCATGCGCGACAAACTGATCGCCGCCAAAGACCAGATCATCCAAAATCGCGAGATGGTCCGTCTCGATCTCGATCTTCCCTGCCCCTCGCCGCTCGAAGCCTTGACGATCACCCCCCGTTACCCCGAGCTGATCGCCGAACTGGAAAAGTGCGAATTCAAAGGCCTTCTCCAGGAAATCCGCGACGAAGCGGGCAGGGTGGAAACGCGCGTGCAGGGCGATTTGTTTGGGTAAACTGCTCCATAAAAGAGCGGCGCAAGCAAATAGATACGGCCGGCTAGGACTTCAGGGAGATTGCTCGCATAAAGTCCCTCCATGTGTGCTGTGCACTACCACTTTCGACATTTCCAGGAATCCTTGAATGCCCCGTGCTTTCGCATGGACTCCGCGCAGGCTCTCTCGATATAAGGAACCAAAGATAGGAACAGAAAGGATCTAATGAGTCTCCCGATCGCGACAGCTCTGATTGGAAACGGATTGGCAAGCATTTCAAACACCGTCGGCGGACCTGACCTTATATTTCTGCTCTTTTCTTTGCTGATTCCCGTCCTCACCATTTGGATGGCCATTGATTGTGCGCTCAATGAGCCATCCACCGGTAACGACAAAATCGTCTGGCTGCTAATAATCCTCATGGTTCCCATGTTTGGCGCGCTCTCCTATCTCCTCATCCGCCGCCCCAGACGTTCAAAAATCAGTCGATAGTGATCGGGAAAAAGTCGCCTTAAACTTTTCCCATTCATCCGTACGATTTGCGCCATCCGCGGTTACCCCCTCGCATTTAGCGAGTTGGCGGGTAAATCTTTTCTCCGCCTCAATCACTCTCGTCGTTGTTATCCGAGCGATCCTTTGCCGGTTTCGGCTGGTCGTCGCGGTTGTCGGAATTGTCCGCGTTATCCGATTCGTCGCTCTTGTCCTTCGATTTCTTCGCGGCCTCTTTGGCGGCTTTTTTGGCCGCTTTCTCGGCGTCCTGCTGCTCCTTGAAGACGGGTTTCAGCACCCTGGCGATCAGCGGGGCGGCGTACTCGCCACCGTGGGTACTCTCACCGATCTCGCCCTCGTAAACGGCGGCAAAGGCGTATTGCGGCTTTTTCGCGGGGGCAAAGCCGGCGAACCAGGCGGCATTGCGCTCTTTCTTCTTCGCCCCCCATTGGGCGGTGCCGGTTTTGCCGGCGACTTCGATGCCGTCAATCTCCGCCTTGTGGGCCGTGCCGGCGCCGCCGCTCACCACGTCGATCATCGCATCGCGCACGGCGGCGGTGATCTTGGGATCGAGCGGCAGCTGCTCGCGAATTCGCACCGGATAGGCCGTGACGATCCGGTTATCAATTGTTTGTACTTGTTTTACCAGACGGCTCTGGAACCGGTAGCCGCCATTGGCCACCGTCACCATGGCGGCGGCCATTTGCAGCGGGGTCACCAGCACGTCGCCCTGGCCGATCGAGATATTTGCGATGTCGCCGTCGAGAATCTTCCGTCCGTGGACCTTGAGCATGTATTCGTCGGTGGGGACGCGCCCGTCGGCCTCGGCCTTGAGCGGGATGCCCGTCTTCACGCCGAAGCCAAAGCGCTGCGCCCAGTCCACAATCGGCGCGGAACCAGTCTTGATGCCCACCTGGTAAAACCAGGTGTCGCAGGATTGCTCGAGGGCGCCATGGAAATTGAGCATGCCCGCATCCGTGCGCTTCCAGTTGTGCATGACGATATTCCCAATCGTCATCTCCGCCGGACCGCTGAATTCATCGTCGAGCGAGATCTTCCCGCTTTGCAGCGCGGCAATGCCCACGATCACCTTGTAGGTCGAGCCGGGCGGATAGGCGGAGCGGTAGGCGCGCGGGAGCAGCGGCACATCGGGGTCTTTTTGCAGCTTGTCGTATTCCGCCGGAGAAATCGAAGGCACCCAGTCGTTCGGGTTATATTCCGGCCAGGAGGCCATGGCGAGGATGTCGCCATTGTTCGGGTCCATGATGACGATCGCCCCGCGCTTCGCGCCACTCTCCAGCGCCTGCTCGGCAAGCTGCTGCAGGTGCAGGTCCAGAGTCGTCACTACGTTGTAGCCCGGCTGCGGCGGGATGGAAATTTTCTGCGAGGTACGCTGTCCCTGCGCGTCGAAGGTGAGGTTGAGCTGCCCGCTCTTGCCGACCAGCTGGCTGTTGAAGGTCTGCTCCAGCCCTTCGCGTCCCTCAATGTCGGGCCAGAGCAGATCGTTGTCCTGGATTGGTCCCGTGCCGGCTTTGCCCGTTTTGCCAACGTAGCCGAGGATATGGGCTGCCAGCTTTCCATTGGGGTAAAAGCGCAGATACACCGGATCGAGCACCAGCCCTGGCGTCGCCTGCTTGCGCACCAGCGCCACTTCCGAGGGCTGCAAATCCTGCGCAATATCCAGCGGCATCATTCCCCGGTCGTGGTAGAACTTGAGCACCGGTGCCGCTTCGAGGCTGATCTGCCGGTTCAACAACGTCGCGGCCAGCTTCAACTGCGTGCGGGTGTAGTCCAGCACCTCGCTGTCGGTGAAATTAAGCGGTGCAGGGAAGGCAATTGCCAGGTTGTAGCTCACACGTGTCTGCGCCAGCGGCTGGCCGCCCCGGTCCACGATCTGCCCGCGCGGCGCGGGAATGGTCATGATGTAGGTGCCCGCGTGCTTCTGCGTCTCCCAGGTGGGCTGGAGAGTGGGCGTCGCATCCGGGGCGACCGAGGCCGTCACCGGCTGGGCGAGCGCCGTCACCTGCGGCTGGTCCTGCGCCATGGCGGCGGCAGTTCCCGCCAGAAAAGAAAAAGCCAGGGAACGAATACTCGGGAACATTGATCGAAAAACCATTCGCCGGAGACTCTTGCGCGGGCGGGGCGGCTTGGCAATACCGAAGCACGTTGCCTTCCTTCGATCATTTTTCCAAAATTTTTGCACTCGTGTCACACCCTGGCCAGCTCAATCGTCTGGACTGGTATGAATACGCAATCCAACTCCACCTCCAGCCACAAAATCGGGAAAATCGTCGTCATCGGCGGCACCGGCCTGATCGGCGCAAAGCTCGTCCGCAATCTTCAGGCCCTCGGCCACGAAGCAATCGCCGCTTCGCCTTCCACCGGGGTCAACACGCTGACGGGTGAAGGCTTGAATGCCGCCCTGGCTGGCGCAGGCACCGTCGTGGATGTAGCAAATTCACCATCTTTCGAGGACAAAGCGGTCCTCGAGTTCTTTGAAACCGCCGGGCGGAACCTTCTCACCGCGGAGAAAGCGGCAGGCATCGGCCATCATATCGCGCTGTCGGTCGTCGGCACGGACGGTTTGCAAGCGAGCGGCTATTTCCGCGCCAAGCTGGCGCAGGAGAAACTCATCAAGGCGAGTGGAATCCCTTACACCATTGTACGGGCCACTCAATTTTTCGAGTTCATTGGTGCCATTGCTCAAGCTGCGACCAGTAATGGTGGTCGCGTTTCTCCGGCCATGATGCAGCCGATCGCAGCAGAGGACGTATCCGCCGCCCTGGCGAAAGCTGCCATTTCGACTCCAGTGAACGGCACGATTGATCTCGCGGGCCCCGATCCAATTCGCATGAGCGAACTCGTCCGCCAGTTTCTCGCCGCCCACGGCGAGACGGGCGAGATTGTCGCTGACGCTGATGCCGGCTATTTCGGTGCGGCAGTAAATGACCAGAGCCTGACGCCCGGTCCAAATCCATGGCTGGGCAAAACGCATTTTTCAGACTGGCTGCGTGCCAGCCTGCCTGCCGTGGTGTAAAGTCCCGCCCGGACAATGATGATCGAGACTTTTACCGAACATCGCCGCACGCTCTTCGGCATCGCCTACCGCATGTTGGGCAGTGTTTCCGATGCCGAAGATCTGCTGCAGGAAGTCTGGTTGCGCTGGCAAAGGCAAACCGGCAGCGCGATTCAGTCGCCCAAAGCCTGGCTGGTCTCCACCACCACGCGGCTCTGCATTGACCAATTCCGCTCGGCCCGGCGCACGCGCGAGGAATACTACGGCGTATGGCTGCCGGAACCTCTCACCGCCAGCGCCACCGCCACACCGGACAGCGCGGCCGGGCTTTCCGATTCGCTCACCATGGCCTTCATGCTGATGCTCGAATCGCTCGGCCCGGTCGAGCGCGCCGCCTTTCTCCTGCACGAAGTGTTTGATTACGACTATGCAACCACTGCGGAAATCATCGGGAAAAGCGAGGCGAACTGCCGCCAGATTATCTGCCGTGCCCACGGGCACCTGCAGGCACAGGCCAAAGCTCCGCCTCCACCCGGCGAACAGGCGGAGCAACTCGTCGAAGAATTCCTCGCTGCCGCAGAAACCGGTCAGATAACCGGTCTGCTCGCGTTACTGGCCGAGGATGCCGTCGTTTACAGCGATGGCGGCGGACGCGTGAAAGCAGCCGGACGTCCCATCATCAGCGCCGATCATGCCAGCCGCTTTATCATCGGCATCTGGCCGCGCCTGCCCGCCGGGACCAAATGGCAGCCAGCCAGCATCAACGACCGACCCGGCTACCTCATGCACGCGGGAGACGAGCTCTATTGCGCGCTCTCCTTCGACCTCGCCGGGGACCGCATCCGCAATCTTTACTTCGTTCTCAACCCGGACAAGCTGCGGCATCTCAGAGACCGGATCTCGAATCCTTAACAAGTTTCCATCTGGCAATTTTTGCACGCCGTTCCAAGCTCCCGCGAGCGCAAAAAGATGCCGCCCCCTCACCCGCGTTGGGCCAAAAACTCCGCCACCGTCTCCGCCAGCTTGCGCCCGATTCCCTCGGTCGCCGCAATTTCGTCCACGCCCGCCTTGCGCAGCCGGGCCACGGACCCGAAGCGTCGCAGCAACAGTTGCTTGCGGTTCTCGCTCACCCCGGGGCAGTCGTCGAGGATGCTCTCCGCAATCCGGCGCTTGAGCAGAAGCTGATGGTAGCCATTGGCAAAACGGTGTGCCTCGTCGCGAATGCGCTGCATCAGTTTCAGCGCGCCCGTATCGTGCGAGAGCCGCAGCGGCTCGCTTTCCCCCGGGCGATAGATTTCCTCGAACTCCTTCGCGAGCCCCACAATCGGCAGCTCGTGCAGGCCCAGTCGCTGCAACTCCTTGCATGCCGAGCTGAGCTGCCCTTTGCCACCGTCCACAATCACCAGGTCCGGCAGGCGGACCTGGGTCGAGAGCTGAGGATTGAGCGTTGAGAGCCGCTCCACCGCGTCCGCAGGATTTTCCTGCGAAAACTCCGCCTCGTCGGGATTCACTTCCGCCGCCTCGGAAAGGATGCGCGAATACCGGCGGCGAATCACCTCCGCCATGCTGGCAAAATCGTTCTGCCCCCCGGTCGTCTTGATCCGGTAGCGGCGATACAGGTGATTGGCTGCACGCCCATCCACGAAACAGACCATGCTCGCCACAATGTGCGTATTGCTGATGTTGGAAATATCGAAACACTCCATGCGACGCGGCAGCCGGGTGAGCCGGAGCGCGTCCTGCAACTCCAGCATGTCGGAATCGGGATCGATGGCTGCCCCCACCCGCCCGCGCATCGTGCGCGTATAGCGATGGATCGGCTTCGTCGTCGTCTTCAAGTCGCTGAGCATGTTGCGCAGCTCCGCCGCCTTTTCAAAATCGAGCGCCGCCGCCGCCTTCTTCATCTCGGCCTCCAGTTCGTCGAGCATGTATTGCGCGCGCCCTTCGAGGAACTCGCAGGCATTCGTCACCCGCACGCGGTATTGCTCCGTGGTGATATCCGCCAGCTTCATCGGCACCTGATAGGTGCTCGACTTCAGTTCCCGTTCACTCGGCGTGCCCCGGCCAAAGGTCAGCACGCCAAATTTCTTGCGCATCAGGCTCAGCGTCTGCCGCAAGGCCCCCGCATGGGCAAACGGCCCGAAGTAACGCGCGCCATCCCCTTTGTTCAGCCGGGTGAGGCGGAAGCGCGGCCAGTCTTCACGCTCATCCACCTTCACAAGCAGGAACCGCTTGTCGTCGCGGAAGCTGATGTTGTACTTGGGGCGGAATTCCTTGATCAACTTGCCCTCCAGCAGCAGCGCCTCCGGCTCGCTGCGTACGAGGTGCACCTCGAAATCCCAGATACTCTCCAGCAGCGCCCGCGTCTTCAAATCCGCCGCAAATTTTCGCGACGGCATGAAATACTGCCCCACCCGCTTGCGCAGGCTCCGGGCCTTGCCCACGTAGATCACCCGGTTCAACCGGTCGCGCATGAGATACACCCCCGGCTTGTGGGGCAATTCGCGGACCTTGACGTTGAGATCGGGCTTTTCCTTGTGAACAAACGTGGACATGTGGGCGGAAGATACTAGACCCTCGAAAGATAGCAGGCCCGGCAAGGTTTCAAACCCGAAACGCGCCATCTTTCATTCCCTGATGTTACGCAGCCCAATGGTAATCCACACCTGCGTCTGGATGGCGAAACTCACGACACCCTTGATTCAGTAGTTTCCGCCTGTTTCTACTTATCATCAGGAGTCCAGATCTCCAAAGGGTTCCCTCTTTGCCCCCTTGTTACCAGAGGGATTCTGGTAACGCAATTATTCGCGAGATTCTGTCTCGCCCTCCTGCCTCTACTCCATCTGCATCAGCACATTGTTCACGAAGTCGTGGACGTTGCCGTGGAAGGTCCACTGGCTGCCGGAGGGCTGGGTGGAATCATACGTCCAGCAGCTCAGGCGTTGGGCCGTGCCGTTCGTGGCAGTGGTGATGGTGATACTCGGGCAGCCCTTGAAAGTATCGTAGGCGGTCAGCGTCGTTGCTTCAAGCGCAGTGAGAGTGTGGACCACGTTGTTGGTATCCGTGTAGGTCACATCCGGCATCGCTTCGGCGGTGGGATAGGTGCGGGCCAGATCGGCCAGCAGTCCATTCGCGACATCCAGCGCGGTCATCTGCGCGGGGCTGGTGCCGCCGGTCGCGACTGTCAGGCGACGGATGCCTTCAGTGATGTTCGACTCCCAGTTCCAGAACTGGTCGTTCGTGGGCTTGGGCAGCTTCTGAAGCTGGAAGATGCCGTAACCGGCAATCGCCGCACGGGCAGGGAAGCCGGATTTCCGCTTCGCACTGTGCTTCGGCAGTACGCTCGTGTCGTCGTAGAACTGGTTGTAGAGGCTCCCGGTTCCGCAAATCCCCAGCGTCTCATATTTCGCGACGGCGTAAGGGATCGCCGAGCCATTCGCCAGCGAGTCGATGTAGGTGCGGCAGGTGGTGTCATCCGGGTTGGTGCCGCGGATGCGGAAATCGAGCTGGTTGACCGGCTTGTTGTCGATCTGGAACATGAGCGTCGCCTGGCCGCCGAAGAAGCCCAGCGGATTGCCGTGGCCATCCACGTAGCTGTCATAGATATTCCAAGTCTTGTTGGCCGCCGTTCGCTTGGTGAATCTGCCATTGGCCGGGATGTGGATGACCTTGCTGCCGTACTTCACCGCCAGTTTCCAGCGCACTGTGCTGCTGGTGTGCGGAATGCGCACCGTGGCGCTGAGCTTCGGCATGAGGGGCGGATCATCCCCGGTGATATAGGCGCTGTCCCCTTCATCGACGGAAGTATTGCTGTTCAAGTCTGTGAGCAGGATGTAGCGGCTTTCGATCGTGTACGTCCACTCCGTGTTCGTCTGCGGGTTGTTCGCCTTGTTGACGACCACCTTGATCACTACCGGGCCGTTGATCTTCACACTGAGATCCACCGAGTGGTAATGCGAAATGTAACCGCCCGAGGACCAGACCACCTGGTTGTTGTAATAGATGTCGAAAGTATCCGGCACCGTGTAGGCGTCGCAACTGAAGGTAAAATTTGCCACGCCCGCCTGGACCTGGGCATAGGAGGGAAACAGCTTCCAATAAGTAACCGTTTTCACCGGGCCGCCATTTTCAGAGAGGGTCTGGTCACTGGGGAGCGGATCGTCCTTGGTGCCGGTCGCCGCCTGGAGCGGACTGAAAAGCGACAGCGAGAGAACCAGCAAAGCAAAGATATATTTCATGACCCGTATTTTTTGTTCCCCGAGATCAATCCATGAAAAAGAAACCCAGATCGAACTTCCCGGAAGTTGCGTGCAGATAATAATTGCATTCTTCAAATCGTCAACTTGGGAATTATGATTTTTACAATTCCGCGACCTCTCCGCTACCGAGTTGTAGCGAAAACCACCTGTTTTTCTCATCCTTGCATCACTTTGTCAGCACCTCACGCAGGGCCTTTAATAAGACCTCGGCCGAATAGGGTTTTGCCAGGAAACGGGATACCTCGAGACCAGCCACTTCCGTAACGTGACCGTTAGCTGACAGCCCACTCGCGGCGATAATCGGCAGGCTGGGACTGAGTTTTCGCAACACGCGAATCGTAGCCGGGCCATCCATCACCGGCATCATCATATCGGTGAGCACCGCCGCAATCTCCCCGCCTTGCCGGGTGAAAACCGCCAGCGCCTCCGCTCCATCGGCCGCCAGCACCACGCGATAGCCGAACGCGCCCAGCGTCTGCTGAGTAATCTGCCGCACCGAGCTCTCGTCATCCACCACCAGAATTAATTCGCCATGGCCGCGCGGCATTTCCACCGCCTCCCGGGTCGCCGTCTCGTAGGACGCTTCCTCCTGCGCCGGAAGATAGATTTTGAATTTGGTCCCCCGGCCCGGCTCACTATAGACGCGAATGAATCCGCCATGGCTCTTCACGATGGCCAGCGAAGTCGAAAGTCCCAAGCCGGTTCCCTTGCCCACCTCCTTGGTGGTGAAAAATGGATCGAAAATCTTTTCGAGAGTTTCTGCGGGCATACCGGTGCCACTGTCTTCGACCATCAACATCACATAAGGCCCCGGTTTCACGGCCGAGTCCAGTCCGGCGTAATGCTCATCAATCTTCAGATTTTCCGCGGCAAAAGTGAGGAGTCCCCCGTTGGGCATCGCATCACGCGCGTTGACGCACAAGTTCAACAGCACTTGATGAAGCTGGGTAGGATCTCCCAGCACGGTCCAGAGATCCGACGGAATCTCCGCCTGCACCTGCACATGCTTTAGAAAAGTATCGCTTGCGATCTTCTCGATGTCGCGGATCAAGTGCTTGATCTGCAGCTCCATCCGGCGTCCCTCGACGCCCCGGGCAAAAGACAGCACCTGGCGAACCATGTCCGCCCCGCGTTGCGCGCTGTTGTTGATCAACGAAAGAATGTCCTGGCTTTCCTGGTCGGGAAACCGCAGTTGCAACAGTTCCAGGGACATGACGATCGGGGAGAGAACGTTGTTCAGATCGTGAGCGATCCCGCCTGCGAGGGTTCCGAGGCTTTCCATCCGTTGGGCGCGCAGGAACTGTTGCTCCAATTTTTTGCGCTCGCTAAGATCGAGCACGAAACACACCCCTTCATTGGGGTTGTCTTCAGAAGCCGCGACGCCGATCAATACCGGCACTCTCGTCCCATCCTTGCGAAGATACTCTTTTTCCACGGGCGTGCAGATTCCACGAGCCGCCAGTTCCCGCAGGATCGCCCGATCGAGTTCGCCATATTCCGGCGGCGTCATCGCCATCCAGTTGATGCGCCCGGCCAGCATGTCCTCGCGCGTATAACCGGTCATGGCAAGGAAGGCCTCGTTCGCCTCGAGGATCCGCCCGCTTTTGCTCCAGAAAATAACCCCCTGCACATTGGAGTTTACCAGCCGGCGGAAGCGCTCCTCATTCCGCTTCCGCTCCGTGATGTCGCGGGCCACCTTGGAGACGCCAAGAATCTGCCCCATCGCATCCTTGATCGGCGAGGCGGTCACGGACACATCGATCAACCGGCCCTCTCTGGTAACACGACGGGTTTCGAAATGCTCGACGCTTTCCCCCTGCCGGATCTTCCCGAGAATGTGACTTTCCTCATCCTGCCGCTCGGCCGGAATCAGGCGCATGATCGACGTCCCCACCATTTCGTCCGCCGGGTAGCCAAAGACTTTCTCCGCTCCCCGGTTCCAGCTCGTGATAATTCCGTTGAGATCCTTGCCGATGATCGCGTCGTCCGAGGAGGCAACAATGGCCGCCAGACGATGCGAGGCCAACTCCGCCTCCTTGCGAATCGTGATATTCTCGTGCGCCACCACCACGCGCACCGGCCCTTCGCCGGGAAAGCGGGTCACCTGCATGAAAAACCACCGTTTCTCCGTGGGGGAGTGGCAGGAATACTCGGTGGCAAACTCCCGGCGCTCCCCTTTCAAAACGCTCCGAATTCCCGCCGCGCAAGTTCCCACCTCTTCTGCCTCCGGCTCCGTTACAGGGTCGCAGACTTCCAGATAGTTGTCTCCAGTGCGGCTGCGCTTGCCCAGCGGTGGATTGGTCTCGGCAAAGCGTCGCCAGGCTTCGTTGGTCGCGAGGATGGTTCCATTTTCATCCAGCACGCAAATCTCCGCGGAAAGCGCGTCAATCGTGGACTGGGCAAACCGCGTAGATTCCCGCAATGCCTCCTCGCCCTGCTTGCGGGCGGTGATCTCCATCAACACGACCGTGACCAGCGATACCTCGCCCTCCACCACCGTGGGGTTGTAGCAAACGGAATAAGATCGGAATCCATCCGCCGTGTTTCTCACCAAATCGTAGGTCACGCTCTCCCCGGCAAATGCCCGATCCAGCCGCGGTCGAATTTGCTCTTCGTAAAGCGCAGGCAATACCTCTGCGATACTCTGGCCTACAATGTCCGCCGAGGGCAGGTTCAAAATCTCCGCATAGGTGGCGTTTGCATATTCGTAGCGCCGGTCCCGATTCACCATCACCAGCCCGATGCGGGCGCTCTCGGTCACCATCTGCAACCGCCGTTCACTGGCCACCAATTCACGCGCCTGCTGGCTCAAGTCCAAGTGGGTCATCACCTGCTTTGCGAGCACCCGCAGGGCCTCGGCCTGGATCGGACTCAATTCACGGGCGACGTGATCTTTTACACAAAGGGCTCCCAGCGCCTCCCCTTCCGCTGTCACCAAAGGTATACCGGCATAAAAGCGAATTCCCGGCGTGCCGGTAACCATGGGGTTGCTGGCAAAGCGTTCATCCTGTTTGGCATCGGGAACGACGAACAGGTCCGGCTGTTGGATCGTATGGGTGCAAAACGAAATGTCGCGGGGTGTCTCGACAGGAGAAAAGCCGATCTTCGCTTTAAACCATTGCCGATCTTCGTCCACCAGCGAGATCAAAGCAATGGGCACCTCGCAAACCGTCGCCGCTAGTTTTACCAGATCATCCAGAGCCTGTTCAGGCAACGTGTCTAATATCGCATACCGGCGAAGGGCTTTCAGCCTTCGCTCCTCGTCAGGAAACTTCCACGTGGGGATCATACACCAAGAATTAAAAGGCCCGCTACTTCACGAACCACCTTCCTGCGCATGATTATGCATAGTTCGGCGGCCTTTTTCAATAAACGTATTATATTTATTTAGGCGAGTGATTATTTCATTATATTTTAGCCATCCCCATCCCGTTGATTCCGGCTTTTTCCCCCATTTCCGGGTGGGGGGTCAGTTCCATCTTTTGTGCAATGGCTGCTTGCGGGCCGCGTCGCCTTCAGGTCACATTACCGCCATGAATCGCAGGCCACCCGCTGTCATCATTGAAAATGTCTCTCCGCTCGTGAATGGCGGGCGCTATCCGATCAAGCGTCTGGCTGGCGAAGATGTGGTCGTGGAGGCGGATATTTTTAAGGACGGGCACGATGTCGTCTCGGCCATGCTCAAGTGGCGCAAAGTGGGCGCATCCCACTGGTTCGAAACCCCGATGACCGCCATTCCTAATGGCAACGACCGCTGGCAGGGCACCTGTTCCTTTTTCGAGCCCGCCACCTACGAGGTGACCATCGAGGCGTGGACCAACACCTTTGCCTCCTGGCAGTATGAATTTCGCAAGAAATTCGCCGCCAACCTGCCCAATCTCGGCAGCGAAACCCTCGAAGGCGCGGCCCTGCTGGCGGATGCCGCCATGCATACCACCGATCCTGCCGACCAGAGCCGCCTGCTCCAGATCGCCGAGCAGATGCGCGAAGCCGTCCCGGCCACGGTGAACGAAATGTCCAACTGGGCAGAACTGGAAGCGCTGATGATGCACTGCGCCCCGCGCGTCACCGCCACGGAATTCACGCTCCCCGCAGCCAATACTGCCGGTTTCGAATACCCGAAGATCAGCGTCCAGCGCCAGCGGATGCGCCATGCCGCCTGGTATGAGTTCTTTCCTCGCAGCGCCGAGGGCAAGGCCGACAGCGGCTCAACCTTCCGCGACTGCCTGGAGCGCATCGACGATGCCAAGGCCATGGGCTTTGATGTGATTTACTTCCCGCCCATCCATCCGATTGGCGAGACCAACCGCAAGGGCCGCAACAACTCGACCACCTGCCAGCCCGGAGAACCCGGCGTTCCCTACGCCATCGGCAATCGCCACCAGGGCTGCCCCAATGGCGGCGGCCACAAGGACGTGGCACCCGAGCTGGGCACGCTCAAGGATTTCGACTGGCTCATCAAGGAACTGGAAAAGCGCGGCATGGAGCTGGCGCTCGACTTCGCGATCAACTGCTCGCCCGACCATCCCTACGTGGAAGAGCATCCCGACTGGTTTTTCAAGCGCCCCGACGGCACGATCAAATACGCGGAAAACCCGCCCAAAAAATATGAGGACGTCTATCCGCTCAACTACTGGTGCGCGGACTGGCAGGCGCTCTGGGACGAGCTCACCAGCGTGATCGAGTTCTGGTGCGCCCATAAAGTGCGCATCTTCCGCGTGGACAACCCCCACACCAAGCCGGTCGCCTTCTGGGAATATCTCATCCACCGCGTGCACCAGAAGTATCCCGACACCATTTTCCTTTCCGAGGCCTTCACCCGGCCGAAGATGATGAAGGTGCTCGCCAAGGCCGGCTTCCAGCAGAGCTACACCTACTTCACCTGGCGCAACTCCAAGCGGGAGCTCATCGAGTATTTCACCGAGCTCACGCAGACGGAGATGAAGGATTACTTCACCGGCAATCTCTTCCCGAATACACCGGACATTCTGCCCGTCTTCCTGCAGGAGGGTGGCCGCCCCGCCTTCATGATTCGCGCGGTGCTTGCGGCCACGCTCTCCAGCGTCTATGGCATCTACAGCGGCTTCGAACTGTGTGAAAATGCCGCCCTCCCCGGCAAGGAGGAGTATTATGACTCGGAAAAATACCAGTTCAAAGGCCGCGACTGGAATGCCCCCGGCAACATCAAGAGCCTCGTCACCGCCTTGAACAAAATCCGGCAGGAAAACCGCGCGCTCCACGAATACGAAAACCTGCGCTTCTTCCCCTCCGACAACGACAACATCCTCTTCTACGGCAAGATGACCGAGGCGCGCGACAACATCATTCTCGTCGCGATCAATCTCGATCCCTACCAGTCGCACGATTCCTTCATCCACGTGCCCTTGCAGGAATTTGGCTGGCTCGAAGGCGACACCTACCAGGTGCATGACCTGCTCTCCGACGAGCGCTTCCTCTGGCGCGGAACGAAGAACTACGTGCAACTCGATCCGCATACCCGCCCCGCGCATGTCTTCCGGCTGCGGCGCTGGCTCAGCCGCGAGCAGGATTTCGATTACTTCATGTAAGATCGCATGGCTGATGCATTCCGCATTCTGGTCGTAGAGGACGATCGCCGCATCCGCGACGTCCTGGAATATGCCCTGCAAGCGGAAGGCTGGACAGTGCAGCTCGCGACCCGCGGGCAGGAAGCCGTCTCAACCTGCCGCGAAAACGCACCCGGTCTCGTGGTGCTGGACATCGGACTGCCGGATCTCGACGGCTTCGAGGTCTGCCGGCAGGTTCGGACATTTTCGCAGGTGCCCGTGCTGTTCCTCACCTCGCGCGGTGACGAGATCAACCGGGTCGTCGGGCTGGAAATTGGCGGCGACGATTATGTAGTGAAACCGTTCAGCCCGCGCGAGCTCGTCGCCCGGATCAAGGCGATCCGGCGCCGGCTTGCTCCGCAGGCTCTTCCCACTGCGCCCGAAGGCGGCCAGCATTACGGGCCGATCGTGATTGATCCCACGCGCTTCACGGTCACCTGCCATGGCGCGCCGGTGTCGCTGACCAAACAGGAATTTCGCCTGCTGGAAATCCTCGCCGCCCAGCCCGGGCGCGTCTTCACCCGCGACCAGTTGCTCGACCAGGCGTGGCCGGATGGCGGGCTCGTGACCGACCGCACGATCGACGCGCACATCAAGACGCTCCGCAAAAAATTCGCAACCCTCGACTTCATTGAAACCATCCGCGGCATCGGCTATCGCGCCCGCGAATTATGAGCGCCGCTCCGCCTCCAGCCTCGTGGAAATGGCGCGCGGTCTTCCGCATTTCCCGGCTCATCACACGCATCAGTTTTCCGCTGCACCAGTTGCGCTGGAAAATCCTGCTCTTCCAGCTCGCCGCCTTGCCGCTTCCGCTCGCGTGCCTGTTCATTGCCGGCCGCAATCATCCGGGGGCGGTTCTCGCCATCGCAGCCCTCAGCATTCTGGCGGCGGTGTTTCTCTCCAGCGTCCTTTCCACCTACCTCACTCGCATTATTCGCGATCTCTCCACGCGCGCCCGGGAAATCGCGGAATCCGATCCCAGCCTCTCGCTGGAGACGTGGACGCGCAGTGAATTCGGCGAACTCGCTCATTCGCTGGAGTTGATGCGCCGCAAGCTCGAAGGCCGCGCTTATGTTGAGGAAATGGCGCTCGGGCTTTCCCATGAACTTAAAACGCCGCTCGCGGCCATTCGCGGCGCGGCCGAAGTGTTGGAGGATGGCGCAGTGGAAAACCCGGAGGCGCGGCAGCGTTTTCTCGGCAACATCCAGAGCGAAGTAGGGCGCCTGGACCGGCTCGTCAGCGACCTGCTCACACTTTCCCGCATCGAAACCCTGCCCGTGCCGGAAGCTCCCGCCCTCACGGATCTTGGCGCGCTGGCCGAAAACCTCTGCGACAGCTATCGCGCCCGTGCACAGGCGGAGGGAATTGAGTTTTGCTGCAGGATCATCGAAGCCGGCACCACCTTCATTCCCGGGAATGCCTGTCGCACCGTCCTCACCTGCCTGCTGGACAACGCGCTCCAATTCACCCTGCCCGGAGGCAGTGTTGCGCTGGAAGTAAATGGTCCGCACGTGACCATTTCCGATACAGGCACCGGTATCGACCCTGCATTACAGTCGAAAATCTTCGACCGTTTTTTCACCACGGAAAATCCGCGCAACGGCCAGCGCGGCAGTGGGCTGGGCCTCGCCATCGTGAGAGCCATTGCCCAACGGCATCACCTTTCCGTGGAGGTCAAAAGCAACCCCGGAAAAGGCAGCCGCTTCGAGGTTATTTTCCCGCTCAATTAGTGACAGGCATCAGCCTGCTCACCACCCCTTCTTCGGCGTTGTGGGACCAGTCGAAAACTGCTCCGTGACCTGGTGGCAAGATTTCATATTCGTTTCATCATCGCTTCACACGGGCCCTTCATTCTCGGTGCATGCGATTGAATCACATCGAACAAAAGTTGGCCCGGCTCCTGGCCTGCCGCTCCTGCTCCGCCTGCCCTAAAAAGCATTGCCGCCGAAAAGCCGCTATCCCGGCCGAACCAGCTTCCCACAAACCCAAACCTGCCCGTCCCTAATCCATGAACTCTCAATTCTGGCTCACCTATTTTCAGAACAACCGGGAAGCCCGGCCGGAACCGCAATGGAACCTCCCCACCCCCGACTCGCCGTTGCAGCAAAGAGTCCTCGCCCGTTCGCTATCTCACTTTCAGCTCGGTGAGAGTGGCGAAGGGCGCTGTCTGCTCAAGCGGGCAGCGCGTGAAGCCGCCCACGATCCCACCTATCAGGAGGCGCTCCGGCTTTTCCTCGCGGAGGAGCACGAGCATGCGCGCCTGCTGGCTGGCCTGGTGCAACGGCTCGGCGGCAATTTGATTACCAAACACTGGACGCACTCGCTCTTCCGCTTTCTTCGCCGGCTGGTGGGGCTGAATTTCGAATTGCAGGTGCTGGTCACCGCGGAATTGATCGGCACCGCCTACTACCGGGTGCTCCACCGACGGACGCACGATCCGGTGGTCGAGCAATGTTGCGCCCTGTTTCTGCGCGACGAGGCCCAGCACATCGCTTTCCATCGAGACCATTTCAATACGATTCTCGCCCGGCTGCTGCCGATCGAGCGCGCGGGGTGGATGGCGCAGTTTCAGGGCCTGTTTGCCGCGGCCTTGCAAGCCGCCTGGCTCGATCATCGCGACTGTCTCGTTGCACTCGGGGCGCGAAAAGCGGAGTTTATTCGCGTGGCCCGCCAGGAATGCATCGCCCTGCTCGCCGCCATCTCACCCGTCTCCGCCGACTTCGAGCCCGAGTCCCAGCGACCACCCATCCATCGGGTTTGACTCCCGACCGCACCCGTGCGAGCGGTGCGCATGCAGGCAAGGCTCCAGATCCTACTTGTCGAAGATCACGCGGACTCCGCGATGTTGATGCGCCGTTTTTTGACGAAGCTCGGTTGCGAGGTGGTGCATGCAGAGAATGTGCAAAGCGCCATGGCCAGCGTCAGCGGGAAACTGCCCGATTTGGTGATGACCGATCTTTCACTGCCCGACGGGGACGGGGCATCCCTCGTCCAGGCGATTCGGAAGCTGGGCTCGGTGCCAGCCATCGCCATCAGCGGGCATCCGGTGGAAGATGAGCTCCGCGATCTTTTTGTTCACCATTTTATCAAGCCACTCGACTGGAAAGTGCTGGAAACGACCCTCCGATCTTTCCTGCCTGAAACCGATGCGATGGAAAAATAATTTTTACCACGCAGCCCCCCGATGGACTGCGATTCCAAGGCGTGCACACCACCAAGCCCAGCGACAGTTCCCAGCACTTTCCGGCCACCGAGGAGGGATCGAAGGCGCACATCGTAGTGGTGGATGACGATCCGGCCAGTTGCCGGCTGCTGGGCAAGGTGCTCTCCACGCTCGGATATCAATCCACCGTTTTCACTGACCCCGAGCAGGCGCTGGCGGAAATTTCGTCCACCCGGGGTGACCTCATCCTGCTCGATTTCCAGATGCCCGGCCTCAATGGCATGGAGTGGTGCACCGCGCTCCGCCAGTCCTCCGGCGACCATTCGACCGTCCCGGTAATCATGCTTACCGCCTATACCGGCGAGCGCGAGGAGATTGCCTGCCTGGAGGCTGGGGCCAATGATTTCGTGACGAAGCCGGCCAGCGTTTCCGTGCTCAAAGCACGCATCGAAACCCAGTTGCGGCTCAACGCCATGACCCTGCAACTCCAGCAGCAAAACATGGCGCTGGAACAATCCCGGCACGAACATGAGCGCGACCTGGAAGCGGCACAGATCACCCAACGGGCTTTGCTCCCGGTGGAAGTGCCAGTGGTCGAAGGCTGGAGCGGTGGGGCCATTTACCAGCCGCTCATTCAGGTCGGCGGCGATGTCTTTGGCTGGGAGCCGTTGCGCAACGGCGGCTGGCTCATCTGGATTGCCGATGCCACCGGCCATGGAACGGCCGCGGCCCTCGTCACGGCACTGGCCAGGAATCTCTTTCACCAGGCTTCCGAGACGGTCGGTGAAGATCCCGCCGTCGTCCTCGCCCGGGTGAACCAGCAGCTTTTCGAAATCTTCCATGGCCGCTGTTTCATGACCGCGGCCTGCATGACGATTTACCCCGGCAATGGTAGTGTCCAGCTTGCCTCGGCCGGGCATCCCCCGCTCGCCATCAAGCGCGCGGATGGCACGATGGACTGGAGCAAGGACGGGGGCACCATGCTGGGAATCCAGCCCGATACGAACTATCCCAGAGAGTCGCTGGCACTCCAGAGGGGAGACTTGCTTCTTCTCTACACCGATGGTCTTTACAGTGCATTAAGGGCGGATGGCGGTCATCGCACCCACCAAGACCTGGCCCCACATCTCAACCTCGGTGGCACGGCGGTGGAATTGCTCCACCGTCTCCTGGAGACTATGGACGAAGATGGCGAGCACCCCTTCACCGACGATGTGGCCGCCATTGCGTGGTTCCGCCAGTAGCATCGCTTACCCGCTGCGCCTCCGCGGTTAATTTGCTAAGTCTCGATGCCGAAGCGCTTCATCTTGTTATAAAGTGTCGGCCGGTGAATTCCCAAAAGTTCGGCGGCCTTCTTCTTGTTCCCGCCTGCGCGGACCAGCGCGGCCACGATGGACTCCCGCTCCCGCTCATCGAGCTTGAAGGTGTCGCTGGCTCCTTTCGAGAGCGCGCCCTGGAGGTCCGGCGGCAGCCGCAACTCCGCAGGCAAGTGTTGCTCCTGCACCACCTCATCGGCCAGGACCACCGCGTATTCGATCACGTTGCGCAGCTCGCGGATGTTGCCCGGCCAGGAATAATCCGCCAGCCGCTGGAGGGCGGTGGCATCCAGGGATGGCTCGGGCTTGCGCTGCTCCTTCGCGAAGCTCTTGGCAAAGGTGCGCGCCAGCGTGGGAACTTCCTCGCGACGCTCCCGCAACGGCGGAATCTCAATCTGAAACGTATTGATCCGGTAATAAAGATCCTGCCGGAACTGCCCGTCGCGGACCGCACTCGCAATCGGGCGGTTCGTTGCCGCGATCAGGCGAAAATCCACCTTCACCGTCTTGGTGGAGCCAAGCGGACGGCACTCACGCTCCTGCAACACCCGCAGAAAGCGCGTCTGCAATTCCAGCGGCATCTCGGCGATCTCGTCCAAAAACAACGTCCCCCCTGAAGCCTCGCGGATGAGGCCCGGAAAGTCGATTAGTGCCCCAGTGAAGGCTCCCTTCACGTAGCCGAAGAGTTCCGCCTCGATCATGTTCGGCGGAAAAGCCGCACAGTTCAGCTTGATGAGCGGCCCATCGGCGCGACGGCTCAGCCGGTGAATGAAATTCGCCATTACCTCCTTGCCCACGCCGCTTTCACCGAGCAGCAGGACATTCGCATCCGTCGGGGCCACGCGTTTGATGAGCTCGCCGATCTCCTGCATGCGGCGGCTCTTCATGGTGGGAGCGAGTTGTTCCTCCGCCCGCTCCAGCCGCCGGGCCAGCCGCTCGGTTTCCTCGCGCAAGGTGCGCGTTTCGTCCATCAGCCGCCGCTGCTCGGCGGCCCGCGTCATCAAACTGAGCAGTTCTTCCGCCGCGTAGGGCTTGCTGATGAAATGGAAGGCACCGAGCTTGATCGATTCGATCGCGTTGCTCAAGGAATCCTGCGCGGTGAGAATAATCACCTGCGCGAGCGGATTTTTCTCCCGCAGCTCCCGCAGGACATCCATGCCGCTCATATCGGGCAGGCCGATATCGAGCAGGACGATCCAGGGCTGAAACTCCTGCACCTGCTTGATGCCCGCGGCCCCCGTGCCTGCCAGCGCGACCTCGTAGCCATGGCGCTTCAGCAAAGCTTCCACGGTCATCAGAATGGGGCGTTCGTCATCAATGACGACCACCCGCAGGGAAGATGAAATCCTCGTGACCGAATCGCTCATGTTGCACCACGATGGGCACCCCGCGAAACAATGTCAAAACCCTTCACCGCTTCAGACCTGATCGGCATTTACCGGCAACGAAAGGGTAGCCACCATCATGGAATCAGCCGGATGATATTGAAAATCCAAGGCCAGCTCCATCTGCTGGGCAAGGCGTCGGGCATGGAAAAGACCGAGCCCATAGCCACCACCGCGCCCCGACTGAAAGGGAGTTGCCCCCCATTCGTGGGGACCGCTCACCGGGGGGGCGGTCCTTTCTGAAACATGAACGGCGACCGTTCCCTCATGTTCAGAAACCGTCACCGACACCCTTCCCTCTTCCTCACCATGGTGCAGCGCGTTTTCGACCAGTTCCCCCAGAATCTCGGAGACCATTTCGAAATCAATCCGCACGGGAATTTTCGGGGCCTCCTCCGGCCAGTCCACCCGGCCCATTTTACGAGCCAGCCGCTTCTGCATTCGGGGCATGAGATCCTGCATCATTTCCTCCGCCGTGTATTGAATCCATTGCGGCTGGGACGTTTGGAATTGGAGGGAGAGACGGGATAATCTGCGGGCCTCCTGCCCGATGATCTGTCGGGCCTCAGCCAACTGGCGCTGCACTTCGGGATCTTCGCTTTCCAGCAGGAGGAGTTGGAGGTCGAGCGCATTCAGCGTATTGCGCACATCATGCGTGAGCCTCCGAATGAATCCGGCAACCGCAGTGGTTTCCACCATCGTGTTGTCAGATTCAGTTTTACGGCTTTCGATCATTTGTAGCATTAACGCCGAACTCCTTTCGTATATGCCTTTCGGAGTGGATGCATCAAGCTGCTTGTGCTGGCATGCCGGGCTCGGCAATGACCTCACGGAGGGCCGCCCCTACTTTGCGCAAGCCGAGCTCCAGCCGGGTCTTGATCGTGCCGAGCGGAATGGAGGTATGGTTCGCGATTTCGCGCTGGCTCATTCCCTGGAAATACGCGAGGTAGATCGCCTGCTTCTGGGCCTCAGGGAGCTTGTCCACCACCCGGCGCACGATCTCATACATGTCATTGGCGGCGTAGTCATTCTCAACGGTGTGGCGCATGGCTTCGGGGCCCTGGTTTTCCTGTTCTTGAAGCTTCTCTTCAGCCCGGCGCACGACACTGATGCGGCGCAAACGGTCGATCGCGCGGCGTTTGGAGAGCGTCACCAGCCACCCGAGGGCTTTGCCCTTCTCGGGCGAGAAACGGTCGGCAATGCGCCATACTTCCATGAAAATTTCCTGCACGAGGTCGTCGGCCAGACCGTCATCACGAAGCACGTTGAAAACAATGGCCCGCAGGTGGGCAGCGTGGCGCTGATAGAGTTCTCCCAGCGCGGTCTGGCTTCCTTCGGTGATCGCGGCCATCAAGCTCTCGTCGGTGAGCTGGGTTTCAAACTGAATTGCGTGGTTTTCGAGTGAGTAGAGCATAATCGTAATCGGTTTGAATTTGGTTGCAGCTTCCTTTAGCGAACCCCATGCCAGCCAATTTTTTCTCTGTAGAGCTCTTTTGAATGTGTATCCATTAAATACACAAGTGTATCATTAAATGACAATCCACCTGACACTTTTAAGTTTGCAAGAGAGCCTGTGATGCCCCCCTTCCGACCACCCACCGATGGCGCGGGACCTTGATGCAGGTTACAATCGCCCTATGGCCGGTAAATTTTTGGAACTCGCTTTCACCCCATCCGTGCATGCCGCGCAGGAAAAGTATTTTGGCAAGGCGCGGCAGATCCCACCCCAACCGGAGGCAGACGCGCTTACCGAGGATGAAGTCCAGTTCATCCAGTCGCGCGATTCCTTTTACCTGGCAACCGTCAGCGAAACCGGCTGGCCCTACGTGCAGCACCGCGGTGGATTGCCGGGCTTCCTCCGCGTCCTCGGCCCCACCCAACTGGGATTTGCCGACTACAAGGGCAACCGCCAGATGCTCTCCACCGGTAATCTCGCCGCCAATGACCGGGTGTGCCTGTTCTTAATGGATTATCCACTCCACACCCGGCTGAAAATCCTCGGTCACGCCCGGGTGTTCGATGCCCGCGAACGCACCGATCTGGTGGAGCAACTGGCCGAACCGGAGGCTCGCGGTGTGGTTGAGCGGATATTTTTGATCGAAGTCGTCTCCTACGACTGGAATTGCCCGCAATACATCACCCCGCGCTATACCGTTGCGGAGATCGAGCAGGCCGTTGCTCCCTTGCGCGCACGAATCGCCGAACTCGAAGCGCAACTTCAGGCAAAAAGTTAAGCTCCCTCAATCAAGACCACACCGGAGGTCATCCTTTTTTCATTCCTTTTGATGGCCGGGGAGAGATGGCGGCGACCATTTTCAGGAATTCCGCCGCCGCGCGACCGGGTGGACGCTGGAGGGGCCAAAGCGCAACAATCTTCCGACGGGGCGGAGGACCTCCGATCGAACGATATTCTGGAGCGGCAGCAGGAGCAGGGCTTTGTCGGTGACGATGAGCGGCCATCGCCGGAATCAGCGAAATACCCAGGCCGGAGGCCACCAATGCCTGGACCGTCTCCAATTGCGCGCTGCGAAAGCTGATTTTGGGCGTCACATCGCGCCGGTCGCAGAACTGAAGAACTTGATCACCGAGACAATGCCCCTCCTTCATCACGATGAAGCGTTCGCCCACCAGGTCTTCCACTGCGACCGAACGCTTGCGAAGGAGCGGATGCCCCGGCGGCAGCGCGAGCAGCAACTCTTCGTCGAAAAGCTCGCGGACCTGCAGCCGGTCGTCATCAATCGGCTGGCTGGCCAGGGCGAAGTCGATTTCATAGGCAAGCGTATGCTTGAGCAACCGGGCCGTCGTATCCTCCTGCACAATGATCTCCACGCCGGGATATTTTTCCATGAACGCGGTCATCACCGCCGGAAGCAGATAAGGCGCAATCGTGGGCAGCACCCCGATAGTCACCACCCCACGCACCAGATTTTTCGCGTCCCCCGCCTCGCGCTTTGCGGCGTCCACCTCTTCCAGCACGCGGATGGCGCGGCCGAGAAAAGCCTCGCCATACGGGGTCAGTTTCGCCTCCCGGCGCATCCGGTCAAACAGCCGCTCCCCGAGCTCGTCTTCCAGCTTTTGCACCTGCTGGCTGAGCGAGGGCTGGGAAACATGGCACTGCTCGGCGGCCCGGGAAAAATTCCCGCTGCGTGCAATGGCAACGACGTAGCGAAGCTGGTGCATTTCCATAGGTGCCAGCTATGATAGCGGGAAAAACAAGCGCTTTCAATAATGGCTGTTCCGAACGCAAAAGGCGCAAAAGACAGCTTGCTCCAGCCCTTTTTGATCTGCGTCAATCGGCGCAATCTGCGGACCACCTTTTCCTCATGTTAAAAATCTACACCTACGCCCAATGCTCGACCTGTCGCAATGCCACCAAATGGCTCAAACAAAAGGCGATCGGCTTCCACGAAATCCCCATTCGCGAGCAGCCTCCGACCCGGGAGGAGCTCGCGTCCATGCTCCGCGCTCTGGAAACTCGCGGAGGTTCACTTCGGGCGCTGTTCAATGCTTCCGGGCAGGACTACCGTGCCATGAACCTCAAGGAACAGCTTCCGGCATTGTCGCCCGAAGACGCCTTTGCATTGCTTTCGTCCAATGGCAATCTCGTGAAGCGCCCGTTCGCCCTGGACCCGAGTGCCGACATTTTCCTCGCTGGCTTTAACGAGGAAGAATGGGCCCGGGCGTTTGCCAGACAATAACCACTCCATCACCGCCTTTGCGAACGACGCGGGCGCAGGACCTCGCTTAAAATAGAAACTATGCTATAGGCAATACCTATGGCTGCCCAAGGCAGGAAGTATTTCCAATGATAGGTATTCCAATGATTGAATACGTGGACCATCCTCAGTGGAATCAACGGAAACGCAAAATTACCTCACCATGTCATCTGAATCCAAATGCCCCTTTAATCCTGCGGCCAAGCCTCCTTCTGCCACCACTGGCGGCGGAACCACGAACCAGGAGTGGTGGCCGAACCGCCTCAAGGTCGAGCTCCTGCACCAGCATTCGTCGAAGTCGAATCCCATGGACGGGGACTTCAACTATGCCGAGGAATTCAAGACCCTCGACTATGCCGCGCTGAAGGCCGATCTCGCGAAGCTGATGACCGACTCGCAGGACTGGTGGCCCGCCGATTTCGGCCACTACGGCCCGCTCTTCATCCGCATGGCCTGGCATAGCGCCGGCACCTACCGCACCGGCGACGGGCGCGGCGGCGGCGGGCGCGGGCAGCAGCGCTTCGCCCCGCTCAATAGCTGGCCCGACAACGTGAGCCTCGACAAGGCACGCCGTCTTCTCTGGCCGATCAAGCAGAAGTATGGCCGCAAGATTTCCTGGGCCGATCTTATGATCCTCACCGGCAACGTCGCGCTCGAAACCATGGGCTTCAAGACCTTTGGCTTCGCCGGTGGTCGCGCCGATACCTGGGAGCCGGATCAGGATGTTTACTGGGGCCGCGAGACCACCTGGCTGGGCGGCGATGTACGCTATGCGCAAGGTTCGCCCGGGGTGGAGGGCGACAACGTGCTCGTCGGCGACGACCACAGCAAGGTGGACCATTCGCGCAATCTGGAGAATCCCCTCGCCGCCGTGCAAATGGGGCTGATCTACGTGAATCCGGAAGGCCCCGATGGCAATCCCGATCCGCTCAAGGCCGCCTACGACATTCGCGACACCTTCGGGCGCATGGCCATGAACGACGAGGAAACCGTCGCGCTCATCGCCGGTGGACACACCTTCGGCAAGACCCACGGGGCCGGCCCATCGGATAGCGTAGGACCGGACGCGGAAGCCGCGCCGCTGGAGGCGCAGGGTTTCGACTAGGCCAATAAATTCGGCACCGGCAAAGGCGGCGACACCATCACCAGCGGCCTTGAAGTCACCTGGACGCAGACACCCGCCCAATGGAGCAACCACTTCTTCGAGAACCTCTTCAAATACGAATGGGTGCTCGAAAAGAGCCCGGCCGGTGCGCAGCAGTGGGTCGCGAAGGACTCCGAGGCGATCATTCCCGATCCCGTCGATCCATCGAAGAAGCGCAAGCCAACCATGCTTACTACCGATCTCTCGCTGCGGTTTGATCCGGTTTACGAAAAAATCGCGCGCCGCTTCTACGAAAACCCCGACCAGTTCGCCGATGCCTTCGCGCGCGCCTGGTACAAGCTCACGCACCGCGACATGGGGCCGCGCGCCCGTTACCTCGGGGTGGAGGTTCCCAGCGAGGAACTGCTCTGGCAGGATCCCATTCCCGCGGTGAACCATCCACTCGTCACCGAGTCGGATCTCGCCACCTTGAAGAGCAGGATCGCCGCCTCTGGACTCACCGTCGCCCAGCTGGTCTCCACCGCTTGGGCCTCGGCCTCGACCTTCCGTGGCAGCGACAAACGCGGCGGTGCCAATGGCGCGCGACTCCGCCTCGCCCCGCAAAAGGATTGGGCGGTGAACAATCCGGCTGAACTCGCCACCATCCTGGCGAAGCTGGAGGCGATCCAAAGCGAGTTCAACGCCTCCGCCAGCGATGGCAAGCAAGTCTCACTTGCAGATCTCATCGTTCTCGCCGGCAGTGTTGGCATCGAGCAGGCCGCGAAAGCCGCCGGCCATGAGCTCACCGTCCCGTTCACCCCGGGCCGCATGGATGCCACATCGGAGCAAACCGACGTCGAATCCTTCGCCGTCCTCGAGCCGATCGCCGATGGTTTCCGCAATTACCTCAAGGGCCGCTACACCGTGCCCGCCGAGGCGCTGCTCATCGACAAGGCGCAACTGCTCACGCTCACCGCACCTGAACTCACCGTCCTCATCGGCGGGCTGCGCGTCCTCGGCCTCAATGCCGATGGCGGAAACTACGGCGTCTTTACCACGCGCCCCGGGGTGCTCACGAATGACTTTTTCGTGAACCTCCTCGACATGGCCACCGAGTGGAAACAGGTCTCGCCCTGCGGCAACGCCTTCGCCGGCTTCGACCGCAAGACCGGCGCGCCGAAATGGACCGCCACCCGCGTGGATCTCGTCTTTGGCTCGAACTCGATCCTCCGCGCCCTGGCGGAAGTCTATGCCAGCGCCGATGGGGAAAAGAAGTTCCTCAAGGACTTCGTCGCCGCGTGGACGAAGGTGATGAACCTCGACCGCTTCGACCTCGAATAAATCGCTCCAAATCGACTAAAGCCGTCGTCGGAAATCTCGGCGACGGTTTTTTCGTTTTCAGCAGAAACTCATGATGACCGATTACGCGTCACCCTCTTCACTCAGACCTTGAGCAAACCACGAAAGCCCCGGCTGCTATAATAGGACTGCGCACCATTATGCCCCACAAACACGCGGCCATAACGCCGGTCGCAATAAAGCGCCCCACCCAGCTTTCGCATCTCCGGCGGGGTCTTCACCCAGCTTGAAGTCTTCTGATCAAACGCGCCCAGCTTTTGCAGTTCGAAGTATTCCTCCTCGGTCAGCAACTCCACCCCCATTTGCGCCGCCATGTCCATCGCGGTAGTTTTCGGGCGATGCTCCTTCCGCGACTCCCAGCCCTCGCGGTCGTAGCACACGCTCACGCGGCCCTTCGGCGTCTCTGGTGAGCAATCGTAAAATACAATCTCGCCGGTCTTCGCATCCTGCCCTACTACATCCGGTTCGCCACCGGTGTTTTCCATTTCCAGGAGCGATGCCAGCTTCTCCGCCTGTGTCTCCAACCGGTCCTGCACCTTCCCCCATTCGATCCCCGGATGGCGGGACAGATTCTTCTCGAAACGAACTTTCAATGTCGTGAACAGTTCCTCGCGTTGCTTGGCAGACAGTTTTTTCATCCCGGCACTTATTATTTCGCCGACTTGCGGCGGGCCCGCCGAGGCTTTTCCGGAGCCAGGGTCATCTGCGGCGTGACCTTGATTCCCATCCGCCTGTAATAATCGAGCATCTTCTCCGTGGATACGCGTCCCGCTTCGAGCACAATTTTCGACATCTCCGACATCTCTCGCGGAGCTGCTTCTTGAAGAACGTTGGACTTGAGCATGGTTTTCAGTTCGTGAAGTGTATGCGTCTGGCTATCGGCGATTTGCCTCAACGGTGGCAACTGATTGTCCCACAGCCCCCATTCGTCGGCAAGCGGCAGATAGTCCTCGATGAAATGTCGCCGACTCCGATCAAAGCGTCGTCGCACATCGGCCTCGGGCACGTGATGACCACCAAGCTGCACGCGCAACGCCACCCGAGCCACTGCCTCCGCCGCCGAGCCAATCACAATATAATGCAATACGATCCGATAGCCCCGCGCCTTTGCCTGGCGAATCAATGCAATATGGGTTTTCCCGCTCAATGTGGATTCGATCGCAAAAGCAGTCTTGCTTTCGATGAGCACCCGCGCCTCCTCCAGCAGCAATCGTCCCGCTCGAAAAGCACTGAGCGAAGGATCCAGCGGCGAAAGCCCGCGGGCGATTTCATCCGCGTTTAGAAAGCGCATCAATCCGAGCCGTGGCAGCAATTCGCGGGCAAGCGTAGTCTTTCCTGCGCCATTACATCCGCCGAGAATGCAGAAAACTGGATTCACGCGGCAGTTTTACCCCCGATGGACTTCCTTTCGCAAGGTAAGAGCCCAAACCGCATTCACCTTTGAGTGGAAAATCGAACGTCCTATCTCTCCGCGCCGGTCAGGTCCGTCCGGGCGTCCAGCTCGGCGATGCGCGCTTCCAGTTCTTTCATGCGTGCGAGCAGTTGCGGCAGCCGCGCCACGGATCCGACCCGGCGCCGTTCTTCCCGGGCCGGGATGGCGGGAAAGCCGAGGACGGAGGAACCGGGCGGCAAATCCTTGGTCACGCCGGCCCGCCCACCGATGGTGCTTTGCGAGCCAATGCTCACATGCCCGGCAATGCCTGCACCGGCCGCCATCACCACATAATCCCCGATCACCGCGCTCCCGGCAATCGCCACGCCCGAGACAAGAATGCAATGCCGACCGATCACCACGTTGTGCCCGATCTGCACGAGGTTATCAATCTTGGTGCCCTCGCCGATCCGGGTTCGGCCCATGCGACCGCGATCCACCATGCTCCCCGCGCCGATTTCCACGTCGTCATCAATCTGCACACTGCCGAGCTGGGGCACCTTGCGATGCCGCCCGCGTTCAAATTCGTAGCCAAACCCATCCGCACCGATCACCACGCCGGAATGCAGGATCACCCGCTGCCCAAGCACACAGCGTTCGTGCACCGTCGTATTGGCGAAAAGCTTGGAACCCGCGCCGATGCGCACGCCTTTCCCAACGTAGCAGCCCGCGCCGATCTCGACGCCCTCCCCGATCTCCGCCTCGTCATCAATCACCGCATTCGCGCCAATCGACACCGCGCTGCCGTCCATCCGGGCCGTATCCGAGATGGAGGCATCGGGATGAATGCCGGCGTGAAACGGCGTCGGCTGGAGCCCGAGCGCATCCACCAGGGTATCGAAGGCCTGCGACGGATTGGCCACACCGATGCATGCCACTCCGGCGGGAAATTCTGTCCACGTGAGCGGCATCAGCACCGCGCTGGCGCGCGTCTGGCGCAGGCGCTCCCGATAACGGTGATTCGAAAAAAGACTCAGATCGCCCGGTTCCGCGTCGCGCAGCGAGGCAAACCCATGCATCACGCAATCCGCATCGCCCGCGAGCAAAGTGGCATCAACGCGGGAGAGCAGGTCGGCGAGAGTGAAATTCATGAATTACTCTCTCATGTTTTTGCCAATTTATTGCATTTTATTTAGGAATCACTTTTCCCCCTCAAGTCATGGTGCAACGGTGGCGCTTCGGAAAAGGCCACTTGGGTCAGCACGCGTCTGCCACTTCTCACTTCTCCGCAGGATGCAGGAGCTTGCGTCTGGCAATCTGAATGCGTTCGCCGTCGAGCCGGCGAATCCAGAGAGTGGTGCCGTCGTCGATGACGATTTGACCATGGATGACGGTGCCGTCCTTGAGGTGAATGGCCTCGTCGCGATTCGCTGGAGTCGGCGTGGCGATATGTAGTGGGCGGAGTGGAACCGACTGTGGAGCCGGGGTGGGAGTGAAGACCAGCTTTACGGGGATGAATTTCGTGCCATGGCAGCGTGGGCAAACGACCCGCCCGGTACCCTGGCAAATCTTGCAAGGCACTTTCCCTTTGCCGCCGCAAATCGGGCAGGCTCCGATATTGGTGGGAACGCCGTCACGCATTTCGATGACCTGGCCAATGTGAGCGGTAGTCCAGGCCTGGTAACCATGGGCGTAGCTAAATTTCTGCCACAGTTCACTCGGGTCATGCCCCGGCACATCCATGTGCTCCCAGCGACCGACGGATAGTTTCAAGCAAGGCCCCGGGCAATCGACCCAGCCATCCACACACCCGGGCGCGGTGCATTTGATCGTCCCCTCGCCCTGGCAAAGATCGCACGGCACCATCGGCCGGCCGGTTCTTTCATCCACGGGTGTTTTCGACACCGCCGTGCTGATCGCCTGGGTAATCGACGCCACCGAGAGTGGGGCACTGGGATTCTCACGATTCACGTAACGGTAACCCGCATAACCCGCCACACATACCATCAATAGGAAGACAAGCCACTTCATCGGCGCGGAGATGGCATGGAAGGAGCGAGTGAGCGGGTTACGCTCACCCGCAATATGTTTAATACGATCGTTCATCCCGAAGGAGTTCCGGCACGCACCGGAACTGGAACCGATACTAGGCCCCGCCCGG
>Ga0157374_10000061_pt1 | contig 113561 bp, 91 predicted proteins | sample M25metaG_FD_115308 | JGI IMG/M metagenome (GOLD analysis project Ga0157374, IMG submission 115308) | Miscanthus rhizosphere microbial communities from Kellogg Biological Station, Michigan, USA - M2-5 metaG | ecosystem: Host-associated > Plants > Roots > Rhizosphere > Soil | place: USA...
AACGGTGGCATTCTCAAACGCAATTTCTAATTCAGGGCGCGGCAAGATCCCCTTCAACCACAACCCCTAGTGGTCGTACCAGCCTTTTCTTTCGGAAATTTATTTCGAGAGATGCTCTAACCGCGGATGCCACGGATCAACGCGGATTTCAAAGCCAGCCCTTCATTACTTGGCGTCTTGGCGCCTTGGCGGTGAAATTTCTTACCCTACATCGCACAGCACGCGATCCACACACTGATCATGCGGTTCCCGGGGCAGGGAATCGAAAAGCTGCGGTCCGTAGCAGATGCCCACCCGCTCGGCCTTCACCTCCGGCTTCGAGAGGAGCCGGTCATAATAACCGCCGCCCCGTCCCAGCCGCGAACCATCGCGTCCAAAGGCCAGCCCGGGGAGTAAAATCATATCAATTTTCGACGGCAGCACCGGCTGCGCATGTTCCTGCGGTTCAGCTACTTTCCAGTTCGTCGGCTTCAAGTCCTCGGGCTTTTCCACGAGGTAAAAATGCATCTCCTCGCCCTCCACCCGCGGATAGCAAAACTGGCGGTCGCCCCGTTCATTCCATAGCGCCGAGAGATCCACCTCGCTCGGCAGCGCCGCAAACAGCGCCACTACCTGCGCCCGGTTCCAGGCCGCATCGTGTCTCACCGCCTCGCACACCCGCTGCGAACGGGCCGACAGTTCCTCCGGCGTCAGCCTCGAAAGGCTCGCCCGGGCTACTTGCCGCCATGTCGCTTTTGCTTTCACGATGTCCTCCTGCATCGGCACAGTTTACAAATTCCTGAGCGGCTGTCCAAAAAAACGCCGCTTTTGTCTCGGCGTTTGAATCCCGCTAAAACCTTTGCACTGGGAGAGCATCCGGTTAAAAGTACCTCTGTGCCCCGTATTACGAAGCTCAGTAAAAAGAAGGCGGAGATTATTCCCAGCCAGGCGCACCAGAATGGCCAGAGCACCCCGGCCAAACCGGCGGCTGGATCGGAGAAAAAGGTGGGTCTTCGCCCCAAGAAAGGCTGGCACAAGCGCAATTTCCTCACCCAGGTCTTCATCCCCACTCTTTTTACCAAGCGTAGCAAAAGCGACGGCAACGGCGTGCTGCCGCAGCTGAACGAGGGCGAAGTCGGCGTTACCTGGATCGGCCATGCCTCTTTCCTCATCCAGATGAACGGGCGCAACCTGCTCATCGACCCAAACTGGGCCAAGTGGCTGAAAGTCATTAAGCGGATCAAGCATCCGGGCCTCGAACTTCACGACCTTCCGCATATCGACCTCGTGCTGGTCACCCACGCCCATTTCGACCACCTCGACCGCCGCACTCTGCGTGAAGTGGCTCGCGACCAGCCCATCGTCGTTCCTTTCGAAGTGGGCAACCTCGTCCACGACCTCGGTTTCCGCAGCGTCCACGAGCTGCACTACTGGGAGAGCTTTGAGTTCGAGGGCTTGCGGATCACCCTCACGCCCTGCCACCACTGGGGGGCGCGGATGTTGCACGACTCGCACCGCGGCTTTGGCGGCTTCATCATCGAAGCGGGCGGACGCACCCTGTTCCATTGTGGCGACACCGCCTACTTCGAGGGCTTCCGCGAGATCGGCGAGCGTTTCCCCGTCGATATCGCGCTCCTGCCCATCGGTGCCTACGACCCGCCCAGCGGTCGCGAAGTCCACATGAACCCCGAGGAAGCCGTCCGCGCCTTTTTCGACCTCCGTGCCCAGACCCTCGTGCCCATGCACTACGGCACCTTCCGTCTCAGCTACGAGCCCCCCGATGAACCCCCGGTCCGCCTCCTCTCCAACGCCCGCGAACACGGCATCGAGGAAAAAGTGTGCGTCATGACCGAGGGGAAGACGGTGGTGTTTTGAGTCATTCGAAACACGCAAAAATAAACGAAAGTCCTGAAAGGAATCAGGAAAAGATGCTTTTGGAGCAGTAGAAGCCTTCCTTTCCTTCCTATCTTTCTGATTCGCGCAATCTGGGTTTGGATCATCTCTCGAAATAAATTTCCGAAAGCTTCCGCTGGTTTTGCGCTCCTGCCAAAAACGATGTCATGCTGAGCGGAGCGCAGCGGAGTCGAAGCATCTCCATCTATTTCTACGCTGGGAAAACGAGGGAGTTCTTTCCGGCAAGGAGCCGCCAGCCGGGCCAGAAAAATAGCTGGAGATGTTTCGACTCCATTCCGCTGCGCTCCATTGCGCTCAACATGACATCCGTTTTGGATGGGAAGTAACCTTGGAGGCACATTCCTTTCGGGATTTTTTTTGAAAATCGCTATAACCTTCAGTGCGGTTTTTCGAATGCTCCGCGTCTTTCGCATGGCCCATCTTCGTGTCCTTCGTGCGCTTTGTGGTAAAAAATCCACGCTCACTCCTCAAACTTATACCCCACCTCCCGCACCGTATGCAGGTAGCGCGGATGCTGCGGCTCCGGCTCGATGAGGTTCCGCAGCGCGTTTACGAAGCGGTCGATGCTCCGCGGCGTCACCAGCCGGTCGTAACCCCATACCGCGTTGAGGATTTCGTCCCGGGTCAGCGCACGGCCGCGTTTCTTGAGAAAGAAATGGAGCAGGTCGAACTCCTTCGGCGACAGCTCCAGTTCCTGCCCCGCCCGCGTAAAGCGATGGCTTGAAACATCCAGCACGCAATCGCCGAAGCGGAACGTCTCCGGCTCCTGCTGCCGTCGGCGCCGCAAAAACGCCTCTGCCCGCGCCAGCAGCTCGCGAATGCTGAACGGCTTCGTCACATAATCATCCGCGCCCACCTTCAGCCCGAGCACGATGTCCGATTCCTGCCCTTTCGCCGTCAGCATGATCACCGGCAGGTCCATCTTTTGCCGCCGCGCGATCTGGCAGATTTCGTAGCCGTTGATCTTGGGCAGCATCAGGTCGAGGATCACCAGATCGGGCTTCAGCTTGCCCAGCAGGTCCAGCCCTGCCTCGCCGTCCGTCGCCGTCTTCACGCGGTAGCCTTCGAACTCAAAATTGTCCTTCAACCCGCGCAGCATCGCGGGGTCGTCTTCGATGATGAGAATCGTTTCCATTCAGGCCAGGGGAAGATGCAGGGTAAAGCGGCTGCCGTGGCCGGGTTCGCTCGTCACGGAAACCCGGCCGCCATGCGCTTCCGCGATTTGTCTTACAATACTCAGCCCCAGACCACAACCCTCCACCCGCCGGGAAAGCTTCTGGTCCACCTGGTAGAATCGCGAAAAAATCCGCTGCCGCTGGGCGGGTTCGATGCCGATCCCGTTGTCCTCCACCGTAAAAGCGACCTGCTTCCCCTCCCGCCGCGTTTCCAGCGCGATTCGCTTGTCGTCGCCCGTGTATTTTCGGGCGTTGTCGAGCAGATTGTCCAGGGCGATGCGCAGTGCCTCGCGATCGGCCAGAATCGGCGGCAAATCGGGCGCCAGCCGGCTCTCCACCGGTACCGGTTGCGCCTCCAGTGCGGCCGCGGCGATCTCATTGGCCGCCAGCGGCACCCGCTGGAAGGCATACACCCCGTGCTCAATCCGCGAGTGAGTCAGGAAATTTTCGATCGTCCGGCTCAGCCGCGTATTTTCCCGGGCCAGCAGGTCGAGGTATTCGCCCAGTTGCTCCGGCCCGCGCGTGCGCCCGTCGCGCAGGGTATCCAGCAGCACCCGCATCGAGGCGAGGGGCGTCTTGAATTCATGCGATACCGTCGCCAGGGCCGAGTTGCGCAGCTCATGCAGCCGCATTTGCCGGAACACCGCAAACGCCGCCCCGCCCGCGATGAGCAGATTCGCCCCCATCGCCGCCGCCACCGTCCACGCCACCAGATCCGTCGAGTCATTTGCCGTATCGCTCAGGATCGCCCGGTCTTTCAGGTAAAGCTCCACCCGCCAGCCGGTGAAGCTCCCCTGCAACGCCACTGCGGCCACCGGATTCCCGTGCGAGGGCGGATTGGAGAGCAGGTGCCCGCGTTCATCGTAGATCACCGCATGGGTATGGGAATCCAGCGCGCTGTGGAAATAATCCTCCATCCGCTTCGGTGCCTCGCTCCGGGCCGGCGGCGCGGCCTTCCACTGGCTTTCCAGCGAGGCCACCGCCAGCGCCAGCGATTGCTGGTAAAGCTGCGCAATATCCTCCCGATACTCCGCCCGCTCCGCCTGCACCGAATCCATCAAGTAACGCAGCAGCAACACCGAGGGCAGCAGCGGCACGATCACCAGCAACAAGAGCAGGCTTCGGATTTGTCCCCGCGAAATCTCTGGCTGCGCCATGCGTTGAACATCGTGCCATTCCTGTTCCACATCCATGCAAAATTTTGAGCCACCGAGCTCACAGAGAACACCGAGGATTTGCCGCTCAGAATGGGAAACCGCAGGCATTTCTCCATCTTGTTCATCTTGGCTTTAAGCATCAGGGCCAGGATCTTTCCGTGCTACCAAGCCTGCTCCCCTCCGTGTCCTCTGTGATCTCTGTGGCTCAGCTCTTTTAATTTCAGTGCGCTGGTTCCAGCAGCTTTGCCCCCGTGCCAATGTAGCTCGTATCCAGCAGGTTCTTGCTCGTATCCTCCGGCAGCGGCACGAAGCGCTTGGTATCCGGCCCCGAGAGCGCCAGCACCGCCGCGCTGTCATCCACCCGCACCACCACCGCCTTGCCGCCCTTCCAGGTTCCGCCCGCCGCCGTCTCGGTTTTCGTGTAATACCCGCTGCCGTCCGTGCTGTCCGCAATCACCGGCCACCAGGAGCTGGACGAACTGTTGATCCCCGAGACATAGGCAAAGTGATTCTCGCCCGCCTTCAGGATTTGCGACGCGCCGTTCATGTTGTTGTCCGCCTTCGGCCCGTCGATCGACCGCGCCACCACGAAGATCTGCTCGTTGTCCACATAGTTGGGAAACAGACTGCGGAACGCGTCGTTGGAGGTATTGATCGTCTCCCCGTAGCTGTTCGTCCCATTGGGGAACTGCCCGTTGTTATCCCCCGCATACAAATGCAGGGCCAGCCCGATATGCCGGGCATTTTGCGCCGCCGCATTCATCTGCGCCGTCAGCATCGCCGTGGTATAAACCGGGACCGCGATCCCGGCCAGCAGGGCAATGATCGCAATCACCACCAGCAGTTCGATCAATGTAAACGCGCCCAGGGCGCGACGGAGAGGGGAATTGAGGATTTTCATACCTCATCTCTCGCACCCAATTGTTCCCATTTTGTTACCGCCCCATTCGCAGTTGATGATTTCTGCCGCTGCCGCCGAAAAAGTGCCGTCATGTCGAGCGTAGCGCCAGCGTAGTCGAGACATCCCGTCCTAGTGGCGGGTGATGAGATAGCAGGGCCGCTTTCCGCCCTCCCACCTCCGGACTTTTCTCAAATCTGATAATTTGGCGTCCTCGCCGCGGTCTGCGAAGTGCCCGCCACGCCAAATTTTCTAAAACTTGAGAATTTTTCCACGATATTTTTTTCAACCGCCCGTTTTTCAAGCATTTAAGAAGCTTTTCCAGAGGGCTGCAGTGGGTCTTTCACCCGTAAAACACCTGTTTTCACTCTCATTTTTGTCCGGTTTCCCCTCTGTGGCCCGCTGGCTGCTAAACAGGTTGTCCGGGAAATCGCGTTGCCTTCTGTCGAAATGGCCGGTTCTGAACACCGGGTTGAAAAGGAAGACAGAGGCCGACGCGGTTCCCGAAACCAAAACACTTATGTCCAACACGGGAATTGCACGAGAAATTAATAAGCCGGTGGCGAAGCCAGCAGGTTATGGCCTGGTCTTTTTCATCTGGATGTTGATCGCCGCAGGGCTGGCGTATCTGTCATCGGGTCAGGCGGATTTTTATCCGCAGCTCTACCTCTCGGGAGGTCTGCTCGCGCTGATGTTTTTCTTCAAGCGCTTCGACTCCAAGAAACGAATCCCCCGCGTCTTCTTCCTGGGAATCGCCACCTTCATTGTGCTGCGCTACTTCTTCTGGCGCACGCTTTACACGATCGAGTTCACCGACTGGGTGAGCTTCTCCTGCGCGCTCATTCTTTATATTGGCGAGCTCTACGGCATGGCGATCTTCATGGTCGGCAACTTCGTCAACGTCAGCCCGATCACCCGCAAGCCCGCGCCCATTCTCAGCGAGGAGGATGCGCCCACGGTCGATGTCTTCATCCCTTCCTACAATGAAAGCCCCGAGCTGCTCGAGATGACAGCGGCGGCCGCGCTCCAGATGCGCTACCCGAAGGACAAGCTGAAGGTGTATATCTGCGACGATGGCGGCACCGACCAGAAGTGCAACAAGGGCACCGAGGAGTCGATGGCTTCGGCCAAACAGCGCCGCCAGGATCTGATGGCCCTTTGCGAAACGCTCGGCGCCCACTACCTCACCCGCCCGCGGAACGTTCACGCCAAGGCGGGCAACCTCAACGAGGGCATGCAGAAGACCAATGGCGATCTGGTGGTCATCTTCGACGCCGATCACGTGCCGACCGAGGACTTTCTGGAAAAGACGGTCGGCTACTTTAGCGAAGACGCGAAGCTCTTCCTGGTACAGACCCCGCACTTTTTCATCAACCCCGACCCGATCGAGAAGAACCTCGAGACCTTCGGCCACATGCCCAGTGAGAACGAGATGTTCTACCGTGGTGTGCAGCGCGGTCTGGACTTCTGGAACGCCGCGTTCTTCTGCGGTTCGGCGGCGGTCATGCGCCGTTCGCTGCTCGACAAGGTGGGCGGCATCGCCGGTGAAACGATTACCGAAGACGCGGAAACCGCGCTCGGCCTCCATGCCCGCGGCTACAACAGCCTGTATGTGGAAACCCCGCTCATCTCCGGTCTCCAGCCGGAAACGATCGGCGGCTTCATGAAACAGCGCCAGCGCTGGGCGCAGGGCATGGCGCAGATCTTCCTGCTCAAGTGCCCGCTCCTGCTCAAGGGGCTCAGCATTCCGCAGCGCCTCTGCTACTTCAACAGCTGCTTCTTCTGGTTCTTCCCGTTCTCGCGCATGATGTATCTGGTCGCGCCGTGCGCGTTCCTCTTCTTCGGCCTGCGCATCTACGCGGCAAACTGGCAGACCTTCTGTTCCTACGTGATTCCCTACATGATCTCGGTGCTCTCCGTGTCACACTACCTGCATGGCAAGGTGCGTTGGGCCTTCGTCTCGGAGTTGTATGAGATGATCCAGTCCGTCTCGAACTTCCCGGCGCTCATCGCGGTGCTCTTGAAGCCCCGCGCCCCCAGCTTCGCGGTGACCTCCAAGGGTGAAGTGCTCGACAAGGACTTCATTTCGCCCTACTCGACGCCCTTCTATCTGTTGACCCTCTTCAACCTGGGCATCGTGGGCTTCGGTATCTACCGCCTCTGCGGCGCCACCGAGAGCACGATGATCTACCCGATCGCGATCACACTCTTCTGGGCGCTCTTCAATACCGTCCTCCTGCTCGCCTCCATCGGCGCGCTGTTCGAGCGCCGGCAGTTGCGCACCCAGCCGCGCATGGCCTCCGATATCGCGGCGGAAATCCAGTTCGGCGACGGCACCGAGAAAGCCCTCCCTTGCAAGATCGCCGATCTCTCGATGGGCGGCTGCAAGCTGGCGGTGAAGTCGATCAATGAGAAGTTCTTCAACCAGTATTCCGAAGGCGTGGTGACGACCAAGCTGGGCAAGGACCAGACCGAACAGCGCTTCCACGTGGAATTTCGCAATATTCGCGACTCGCATGGCCCGGACGGCATCTTTGTGGGGGCCGAGTTTAAGCCCCGCGATCTCGCCGAGCGCATGGCCCGAGTGCGACTGGTGGCCGGCGACAGCCGCCGCTGGAAGGACTTCCAGTCCAGCCGCGATTCCAAGCTCGGTGTCTTTAGCGCCTTCATGGTGCTCACCTTCATGGGTCTCAAGTATGCCACCCGCCACCTCATGCACATGCTGGGAGAAGCTGGCGGCACCGTAACCGGAAAAGTAGCTCCCCAGGCGAACTAAACCAAATGCAGCGAACCTCGAATCCAGCACACATGAAACGATTCAAGCAACCCATTTGGACCACTGTCGCCCTGGCGATGCTGGCCATTCAAAGCCCGGTGCAGAGCTGGGGGCAAAGTGACCAAATGCTTCTGTTGAAGCCCACGCAACCGGCCGCCGTCCAGGCAGGGGCAAACACCCCCCCACCGGTGAAGCGGGCACGCCTCGGCATTGCCTTGGGGGGTGCCCCCGAGCAGGTCACGACTCCTGCTCAGGCGCCGACTGCACCGGTCATGCCGCAGGCTGCGACTCAGATGCGCCTGGAAATGCTTTCGGACTTGGTAAAAGTCCTTTCTGTTCAGAAGCAGGCCATCGCTTTGAACCTGTGCTTTGCTGGAAGCGATACGCCGAGTGAATCCCAAATCATGCAGGGATCGGCTATCGTGGAAGGTCTCGCCCTCCGCGCCGGTTATGTTCCGATTCTGGTTTCCCACAGTGCGCAGTTGCAACCCGGCAAGTTCAACGTGCTCATCGGGACCGTCGATCAGATCGCACCGATTCTCACCCCGCAGGAGCGGCAGAGTATCCACACTGGCTGGGTGGCCTTGAAGAATATCCCCGGCGCTGGCCCCGGCCCTGTACTGGTGGTGTCTGGCAAGACCGTTGACGACATGGAGAATGCGATTATCAGCCTCGGTCTGGTGCGTGAACTCTATCCGGTGGCGCCCTCGGCCTCGATCCGCGACGTCGTACTGCCTGCCCAGGCACCTTTCTTCCGCCAGGAACCGCTTCATTACGATACAACTTATACCTTCCAACAACTGGCGGAAGCCGGTGCGAGCCTGAGTATGCCTGCTGGGGGGGGGCTGGCGATGCAGCTTTTCCTTCCGGGTGATTTCCCGGTCAATGGGGAGGGTAATATGTCCCTGCAGCTTCACTATCAGATGAAGACCAGTGCTCTGAGTGCCAGTTCCGCGGTGAGCGTCAAAGTGAATGGCCAGGTGGTGGCGCAAGTGACGGGCACGGGTGAGCAGACTGCTTTCTTCGGGGGCAGCGGATCGGGCACTGATATTCCGATGAGTGCCTTCCATGCCGGTCACAATACCATCGAGCTTACTTCCAACACTGGTAGTGGCAATGGGTTTGTGGGTAATTCCGCGGTCCCATCCGCCAATGGGGGGGGGCTCCAGATTTACTCCGATTCCACGCTCACCGTTCCGAAATCCACTTACGTCCCGTCGCTTCCCGACCTGCGGATCGCGTGCAGCACTTTTTACCCCTTCATCGGCCAGCCCGATGGCTCGAACCTCGCAGTCTTGCTGGCGGATCGCAAGCCGGAGACGATTGATGCCACTTTCACTCTGATGGCGAAGCTCGCCCAGCAGTGCAATACCTTCCTCTTCGCCGCTCAGGTGGGATATTCGCAGACCCAGATGGATCCCTCGCGTCACCTCGTGATCGTGGGTGAAATGAAGAGCCTGCCGGCCGACTTCCAGAACTCGATTCCCGTGCTGGCCTTCGCCGCCGGTCAGCTCAACGTTCCGCTGGAACAGCTCAACAAGGCTGTTTCCGGGGTAAACCTCAAGCAGGTGATCGAGCAACTGGCGGTTAAAGCCGGGATTGGCACCTCCCACAAGGCGGATGACGAGGCGATCATGAAGCAGGCGACGCAAACCTTCGACTCCTTCGGGTACCTCACTTCCAAGGCACCGGTGAATGGCAAGCATGGCTGGACGTTGTTGCTTACCGCTTTCTCGCCGCAGCAACTCCGCCAGCAGACTTACAATCTGGTGCAGCCGCAGGTTTGGGATAACATCAAGGGCGACCTGGCCCGCTGGCAGAATACGACGGATAGTGTGCAGTCCCACGTCCCCGGCGAAAAGCATGTCGAAGTGGCGACCCGCCAGTTTGTAGAAATGCCTACCGGCGAGCGGATTAACCTGCGCATCTGGTTGATTGCCGTAGGAGTTGCGCTCACCGTTTTCGCCCTGATTACGACCAAGCTCCTCGGAAAACTCGACCAGATGGTCTATCTCCGCCAGCGCCGCTTATGAACAACTCAGGGACATTTTTCTACCGTGGGATCAACAAGATCGGTGGAACGCTAATGAAGGGATTCCTTATGTTTGCCGTAATGGCCTCCAGCCTCCTGCTCCGGGCGCATGCGGAGGACAGCCTGTGGCAGGCTTACCGCTCTCAATACATCCAGAATGGCCGGGTGGTGGATGGCACCAACGGCAACATCAGCCACTCCGAAGGTCAGGGCTATGGCATGCTGATTGCCGGGGCGGCCGGGGATCGGGAATCCTTCGATTCACTCTGGAACTGGACCCGGAACAACCTGCAAGTCCGCGGCCGCATGCAACTCCGCGGGGACTCGCTCTTCGCCTGGCGGTGGCGCCCCGATGGAAATGGCGGTGGAGCGGTGGACGATATGAACGACGCCAGTGACGGTGACATCTTGATTGCCTGGGCCCTGGTCCGGGCCTCGGATCGCTGGCAGAACGATTCCTACCGGGAGGCTGCGCGGCAGATTGCCCAGGATGTTCGCGCCAAATTACTGCGTCCCTCGGCTTTCGGTCCGCTGTTGCTCCCCGGTATCAAGGGCTTTGAACACGATTCCACCATTATAGTGAATCTTTCCTACTGGGTATTCCCCGCCTTCCGCGATCTGGCGAAAGTCGATCCGTCTCCGGTCTGGCGTGACCTGGAGGTGTCCGGTCGCCGACTCGCCGCCGCCGCGCAATTCGGTCGCTGGGGATTGCCGCCCGACTGGCTCAGCGTGCATGGGCAGCAGGTTTCCGTCGCCTCGGGGTTTGATCCCGTCTTTGGTTACAATGCGGTGCGGATACCACTATATCTGGCCTGGGCGAATGAGACCGGCACAAACTGTGCTACCGCCTTGATCCGGTTCTATAACGATGCCGCCAACAATGCCGATGGTCCCAAAGCCACGGTAAACCTGCAAACCAATGAGCTCGGCAAGGATCCGGCATTGCAAGGAATGCGTGCAATTTACGATTTTATCAGCTTGCAAGATAATAAGAGTGCTGACACTCTCGCGCATCCTTACGCGACGCTTGCTTCAGACGAATCTTATTTTTCTGCCAGTCTTGGGCTTCTGGCCAATATGGCCAGCTCGGAGCGTCGCCTCTATGCCAAGCCATGAAACTGCATAAGACCACTGACCACCATACCTTTTTAACTGTCTCCCGTTTAACGATTTGTGCGGCAATTTGCTGCGCGACTCTTACCTTGAAGGTCTCTGCCCAGTCCGATTCGGGCGAGCGCCCTTCCTTTCTCCCGGCGGCTGAGCCCCAGCAAAGCCAGGCGGATACGACTTCGGCTCCCGACGTCAGCGACGTCAACACGCCGAAGACGATGAATATGCAGGTGGAGGTGCCGGTGCCCCAGCCCACCGCCGTTTCTCCCGGCCAGGCCAGTCAGCCAATCGCGCAACCCTCGGTTTCGGCCTCCGCTTCGATTTTGAACTCGGGAGTAAGCACGGTAGCCCAGGCGGCTCCGATGAATTCGACCACTGATACCACTCCGGCGGCGGCGGCCAGCCCGTCCCCGGCGCAGACGGAAAATCAGGGGCCGGCCATCATTTACGATCAGGATCAGAAGGGCATCCAGCAAAAGCCTTCGGATCAGCCGCAGGAAGCTGCCGGTCCCGATCCGGGCAAGCTGCTCAAGGAAAAACGCTATAACGAATTGGAGCCGCTGGTCATTCAGTCCCACGATAGCGCCCTCGCTTCCGCCCTCGGCTGGGCCTATTACAATAGCAACCAGGCCAAGCGCGCCTACCCGTGGTTCGAAAAGGCCGTGCAGTGGAACGAAAAAAATTATGAGGCCGCCTATGGCATGGGTCTGAGCCTTTTCCGCATGGGCCAGTATGAAAAAGCGGCCCAGATCGCCCGCTGGCGCATGGCCGATTACCCGAGCATGAAGAACCTGCTTGGCGATATTCAGACGGCAGAGGCCGTTTCCAGTTATCAGTCGAAGGATTACGACAAGAGCACCGAATATCTGAAGCAAGTGGGCGGCTTCCGCAAGCTCACCCGCGACGAGCGCCTCATGCAGGCCTGGAACTACTTCCAGTCCGGTGACCTCTCGCAGGCCCAGAGCGCTTTCGAGCAACTTTACCGCGAGAAGCAGGACAAGTATGCCGCCATGGGCGTGTATGCCGCCTGCGCCAAGAGCCAGAACTGGAACTATATGGCGGAGTTCTCCAAGACCTACGGTGGTCCGCTGGAAAGCATGTACGACGATTACGTCGCGGCGAAGTATTACAATCGCCGGATGTACACGAGCGCCTACGTGGCCTCTCCCGACAAATTTCCGGAGCTGACCAACATCAATACCCCGGTCGTGCGTGCGGATGGGTATGTGCGCTACAAGTCGGGTGACGCCGGCACCTCTCGCGTGCGCCAATATGGTGGCAATCTCTCCACTTCCTTCTACGTGGGGGGGACCAACCGCATCGACGTCGGCGCAGGAGTCACCTCGATGAGCAGTGACAACCTGCCAAAACAGGCTCAGATCGGCCAGTATCCGATCGACGAAATCACCCTTCGCCAGCTTCAAGCGGCCCTCCTCGGCACCAAGGCCGAGCCGGTCGCTTACACCCACCCCCCAATCACCCGTTACAACTCGCTCGTAAATGTGAACGTGCATTACGAGAACGAGGGAACCTACTCGCCCATTGCCGATATCGGCATGACGCCCGCCGGGGCGACCATCAGCCCCACCGTGCTGGGGAATATCGGGTTCCGCGTGAACCAGGACTGGGGCAAGGTGGAAATCGACGGCTATCGCACTTCGGTGACGGAGTCGATCCTCAGCGCCGTCGGCATTCGCGATCCTTACACTGGAAAGACCTGGGGCCGCGTGGTGGAAACCGGTGGCAAAGCCTCGGCCTTCCTCAACCTGCCGAGCAACTTCTCGCTCTTCGCGATCGGCAGTGTCGGCCAGTTGACCGGCCAGAATGTCGCCGACAACACGCATGAACGCGTGACCCTCGCGCTCTCGAAAAACTTCGTGCCTCCGATCGTGGCGGCACCGCAAAATTACTCTGCCTCCGACATCACGGATGGCAAGAGTGTGGCCGATGGAAAAACCTCGATGGGGGGTGGTGAATTTGCCGATCGCACGATGGGCAGCGCGCTCTCTTACTTCACTCTCGGGCCAGCCGTTACTTACGAGCATTTCGACAAGAATCTGGACCACTACACCTACGGGCAGGGCGGCTATTTCAGCCCCGATTCGCTGGTGCAGGGAGTGCTTTCCGCCCAGTTGATGACCGCCGAGGGACGCAACTACCTCGTGCGCGCCAGTGTGAGCGCCGGTGTGCAGAGCTATACGGAAGCGGACAGCCCTTACTTCCCGCTCCAGGGCAGCAACAGTCACAGCTTTGCCAAATCGTCGGATACCACCTTCATCGCCTTGGTGGATGTTGAGGGGATGCTGGAATTGAACCAGCATTGGGCGCTGACCACGCACCTCTCTTACAACAAAACGGCAAATTACAGCGAGTTCTACGGCAGTCTCGGGCTTCAATACTTCTTTGAGCCTCGCGAAGGCTTGTTCGCCCAGGATTTCCCCACTTTCTAACCCACGATGCCCGGAGAACCGACTGAGAGTGCACCCCGGATCCTTATCATTGAAGATCAGGATTCCGTCAGCAAAGTACTCTCCATTCTCCTGAGACGGGAAAAGTATCAGCCCCTCACCTCGAGGGATGCCGCCAGTGCGTTAACCCTGCTGCGCAGCCAGCCGGTCGAGCTCATCCTGCTCGACATGACGCTGCCGGACATGAACGGCATGACGCTGTTCGAGATCATCCATGCGCAGGAAAATCTTCGGCACATCCCGGTGGTTTTCCTGACGGGTGACCTGACCCTCCCCTCCAAGCTGAAAGCCTTTGAGGCCGGGGCGGTTGACTACATCACCAAGCCCTTCGATTACAAGGAGCTCATCGCCCGCTTGCGGGTGCATCTGCGCAATAAGAGCGAACTGGATGCCCGCCGTGAGCGCTCGGCGGAGGCGGCGCGCCAGGCCCAGCTTTCCCTCAAGGCGGCCCAGCAACGGTTCAACGCCCTGGTGCAGAATTCCTACGATCTCGTGTGCGAGCTCACGGCGGATCTGAACATCGCCTACCTGAGCCCCAATCACCGGGCGATTCTCCAGCATGAGCCGAAGAATCTGCGCGGGACGCCCTGGCTGGATTTCGTGCATCCCGATGACCGGCCGATGGTGGCCGACGGCCTGCGCAGCATCCTGCACCGGGCCACCGCCACCCAGCTTCACCTGCGGTTCCTGGATTCGGAGAACGACTGGCGCTGGCTGGAGACGGGGGGGAGTCTGTTTTCTACCGAGTTGGGCGAGACCCGCCTGCTGCTCGTCTCCCGCGACATCACCAAGATCAAGGAGACCGAGGCCTATCTCCAGCAGCTCGCTTTGAAGGATTCGCTGACCGGGCTTGGAAACCGTCAGATGTTTTCGCAGGAGCTGGCCGAGGTCGTCGCCAACCCCGGGGCGGCCAATCGCCATGCGGTGATGTATTTCGACCTCGATAACTTCAAAATGATCAACGACACCAAAGGGCACCTGGTCGGCGATCAGGTGCTTTGCTCCGTCACCCGGGCGGTGCAGGCGACGTTGAACGAGCGCCACCTCATCTGCCGGCATGGGGGCGACGAATTTTGCATCCTGCTCCGGGACGTCAATGCCACGGAAGCGCAGGCCGAGGGAGACCGGATCGTGCTCGCCTTCCGCAAGGCACCCATCGGCGTCGAGGGCAACCAGCTCGGAATCACCATTTCGGCTGGCATTGCCATGGTGGAAGGGGACACCAGTGCGGAGGAAGTGCTCACGCGCGCCAACTCCGCCCTGCACGCCGCCAAGGCGCGCGGCAAGAACCGCTGCCGCTTCTATCACTCCGGCAACCGCGATATCCGCACCATCCGCAGCTCCGCGGAATGGGTGGCTCGCATCGACGAGGGACTGGCCGAGCGGCGCTTTGAAATCTGGTACCAGCCGATGGTAAATCTGGCCGACCGCACCGAGCTCTGCCGCGAGGCGCTCCTGCGCTACCGGAGCGAGGACGGCACGGTCCATTATCCCTCGGAATTCATGCCCGGTGCGGAGCGTTATCACCTCATGTCAAAGGTGGACCGCTATGTGGTGCGCAATGTTTTGGAAGATTTGAAGCAGCACTCCGGGCTGCGGGCCTCGATCAATCTCTCCGGCAGCTCCATCACCGAGCCCGGCATGGTGGACTTCATCATGAGCTCGTTTGAGAAAAGCGGCGTCCCGCCCAACCGCGTGGTCTTCGAGATCACCGAGACGGTCTTCATCGCCAATCTCACCCAGGCGCAGGCCATGGTGCGGCATCTGCAAGAGCTGGGCTGCCAGTTCGCCCTTGATGACTTCGGCTCCGGCTTCTCTTCGCTCAATTACCTGAAAAACCTGCCGGTAAACATCGTGAAGATCGACGGCAGCTTCATTCAGTCCATCGCCACCGACAACGTGGATTACGCCCTCCTGCGTTCCATCAACGAGATTGCCCACCTGCTCGGCAAAAAGACCGTCGCCGAGTATGTGGATTCCGACCACTCGTGGGAGATGCTCAACGCCATCGGCGTGGACTACGGGCAGGGCTTCCATATCGGGAAACCCGCGCCGCTGAATGCCGTGGAAGTGCCGGTTTCCTGAGTCCGCCTTAGATAATCGGCAAACCCTTCAGGGTGAGGGTGAGGTGAATGACCGTGGGCACCGAGACATAGCTCCCATAGGCGACCACCTTGTCCGTCTCGGTGTATTGGTAAGTGCCGCTCGTATGGTAAATGGTCACCGAGGAGTGTGAGCCCGGCAGGTTGCCATTGAGCATGCTGCAAGGGCCGGCCCCGACCGTTTTTAAGGAACTGGGATTCCAGCTTGCCTCGCCGGAATCGTAAGTGAGCACGGTGAGGTAGATCGTGTTCTTGTCCGAACTGGCCAGGACGATGGAACTGGTGCTGGAGTCGTAAAAGAACTTCGTGGTGGAAGGGTCCACCGAGGTGTTGCTGGAGATCTTGAGCAGGTTCGCCTTGGTCAGCGGGATGGACTTCGTCGGGCTCACGCTGTCGGAAGGGTTCTTCGGCTGGGAAATGGTGCCTTCGAAGTGAATGCCGTAGTCGTAAAGGACATCGCTCGTGGCATACGAGGAGACGGCCGTGAAGCCGAGCGAGAGGAGAGCCAATGAAAGAATGCGCAGTGATTTCATGGCCGGATTGGTGTATCCGATTTTCCCGGGACGGCAATCCCTTTTCCACCCTTGAGTAACGAAGCCCCACCTCCAGACGAAAAAGCGGCAAGGTCGGCTCACATTGTTTCTTGCTCACAGGCAGCCAGTTCCGAATTCTCGGGACCAATGGAGTTAACCTTGCCTATCTACAGTTCGCTCCGGGAGCTGTCGCGGATGCAGCAATTTTGCCCGGGCCATGCACCGCTGGCCACGATCCAGCCCAAATCTATTGGGGGAGCGGGTATTTGATGATAAAGGTCGCGTGGATAGTCGTGGTCACGCTGTTGTAAGTGCCATAGGCGAGCACCTTGTCCGTCTCGGTTTCGAATTTTTTGCCGTAAGCCTGGGTGTATGTGGCGGCTCCGGTGAGGTTGGAATCGAGCATGCTGATCGAGCCTCCGCCGGAGGAAGTCTTGCTGGTGGGGTTCCAGCTTACGAAACTTCCGTAGGTAAAAACGGTCAGGTAGGTGGTGTTTTGGTCCTTGCTGGCGAGCACGACGGACTGCTCGTCACTGCTCAGGAAGAATTCGGTGGTGGATGGGTCCACCGAGGCATTGCCGGAAAGCTTGAGCAGGCTGGCCTTGGTGAGATTGGTCACTTTCGTCGGGCTGGGGTCCGCCGAGGAATCCGTCGGCTGGCTGATCGTGCCCGTGATCGCGATGGGATAAGCAAAGAGCGATCCCTGGGCACGGGCGACGGTGGCGGTGAAGGCGAGCGCGCACAGGATCAGGAAGAGCGGTGAAAGCGATTTCATGGACCAATCTGTAAAGATCTGCCCGCCGGGTGACAATTCGTTTCCCCGATTCCCGCAAATCGGTGGCCGAAGCAGCCCGCTGCGAAAATTTCACCCAAAATTCCTTGGCGTCATCGCCGTCAGGCGTTTATCTGACACTTCCTATGAAAATCGTTCTCGCGTATTCCGGCGGCCTCGACACTTCCGTGCTCCTTTCCTGGATCAAGGAAACCTACAACGCCGAGATGATCGCCTTCTGCGCCGACATCGGCCAGGAGGAAGAGCTCAAGGGCCTCGATAAAAAGGCCATGAAGACCGGCGCGTCGAAAATCTACATCGACGATTTGCAGGAGGAGTTCGCGCGCGACTTCATTTTCCCGATGATGCAGGCGGGAGCGATTTACGAGGGGCAATACTTTTTGGGCACCAGCATCGCGCGTCCGCTCATCGCCAAGCGCATGGTGGAAATCGCGAAGCTGGAAAAGGCCGACGCCATCGCCCACGGCGCGACCGGCAAGGGCAACGATCAAGTTCGCTTCGAGCTCACCGCCGCGGCGCTCGCGCCGACCCTCGATGTCGTCGCCCCGTGGCGGGACGAGCGGTTCCGCAATCAATTCCCCGGCCGCGCGGAAATGATCGCCTATTGCGCGGACAAGAAGATCCCCGTCGAGGCCAGCGCGAAGAAGCCCTACTCGATGGATCGCAATCTCCTGCACATCAGCTACGAGGCCGGCATTCTCGAAGACCCATGGCTCGACGCCTCCGCGCCCGAGCACAAGGCGATGTACAAGCTTTCCGTCGCCCCGGAAGACGCGCCGAACAAGGCCGAGTACGTGGAACTGGAATTTGTGAAGGGCGATTGCGTGGCCGTGAACGGCAAGGAACTGAACCCCCTCGGCGTGATGAAGGCGCTGAACAAGCTCGGCGGCAAGCACGGCATCGGCCGCGTGGATCTTGTCGAAAACCGCTTCGTCGGCATGAAGTCCCGTGGCGTCTATGAAACCCCCGGCGGCGCGATCCTGCACTACGCCCATCGCCAGATCGAATCGCTCACCATGGACCGCGAAGTCATGCACCTGCGCGACTCGCTCATCCCGAAATACGCCGAGCTCGTTTACTACGGCTTCTGGTTCGCCCCCGAGCGCCTTGCGTTGCAGGCCCTCGTCAGCGAGAGCCAGAAGAACGTCACCGGCACCGTGCGGGTGAAGCTCTACAAGGGCAACCTCATCAACGCTGGCCGCAAATCCCCGGTGAGCCTCTACAACCCGCACATCGCCACCATGGAAGCCGACCCGACTCAGGCGTATAATCAGAACGACGCCACCGGCTTCATCCGCCTGAACGCGCTGCGGTTGAAGGTCGCCGCGCAGGTGCATAATGCAAAGCCGGTGAAGAAGGCAAAGAGCAAGAAGGCGAAGAAGTAATTTGCGGTAAAAGAGACGGCAAAGTCAAAAGGAGCAGTGAGAAGTTGAGCTTCTATAGAAGTTCAAGTATCCTTGCGCAGATGGATCTCGTCGAAAAAATCAAGGAAGCTGCGATACAGCTCGACGCTGATAAGCGTTATGAATTGTTCCGTTGGTGGATTGAGTCCAATGGGTTCCAGCAACGTCAGCTTGCAGCGCTCAAGCAGGATATCGCTACTGGTATCAAGAATTTAGAGAGCGGGCAGTATGAAGAATACAACGACGAAGGGTTGATGCGACTTGCTGAATCGATTGGAGAAAGAGGACGAATCCGTCTGGCGATGGAGCGCAAGTCGCGCGTTGGATGAAGAATTACCGGCTTTCCGAATCGGCATCTTCCGATCTGGACGAAATCTGGTTCTTCATCGCATTGGATGATCCGGAGATCGCAGACCAATTTATCAAGAGATTGATCCTGCGGTTTCCCATGCTCGCTTCCACACCGGAGATGGGAAGAGAGCGTCCCGAATTGGCGACCAAGCTCAGAAGCTTCGCTTTTGCTTCATACGTCATTTTCTATCGACTCCTCGAAGATGGGATTGAAATTGTGCGCGTGCTCCATGGCGCAAGAGATTTGCCGCCGTTATTTCAGTGAGTTTTCTCACTCAGAAACGCGGAAACGCAGAGCATCAAGCTGCGGTGCGATGGCCGAAGTTTTCCCCCAGCCATTGCTGGACGCTTGCGAGCTCCGGTGAGGTGAGGTTATGGCCAGCTTCGGCCCATTGAAGGTCCACCTTCGCTCCGCTTTGGCGGAATAGCGTGGCAAGTCGTTCCACGCTGGGTACCGGCACGATCGGATCGTGGGTGCCGGAGGCCATGTGGATCGGGACGTCTTGTAAGTCCGGTGTGACTGCGGGCACGAGCGGCAGCATGGAGCGCAGGAGCACCGCGCCGTCGAGAAGACCGGGCCGCAGCAGGAGCGTGCTGGCGGCGATGTTCGCACCGTTCGAGTAGCCGAGGGCGATCACCTTGCGGCCTTCGAGCGCGTATTCCTTTACGGCGACGCTCACAAAATCGGCGAGCTCGTGGGTGCGCGCGATGAGGTCGGCCTCGTCGAAGACGCCTTCCGCGAGGCGGCGGAAGAAGCGGGGCATGCCGTTCTCCAGCGTTTTGCCCCGCGGGCTCAGCAACGCCGCGCCCGGCAGCAGCGAATGGCCGAGCTGCAGCAGATCGTTTTCCGTGCCGCCGGTGCCATGCAGCAGCAGGAGCACGGGCGCATCAGCTGCACCGGGAGTGAAGCGATGGATGAAATTGAGAGGAGTTGTGGTGCTCATATCCGAGAAGAAGGGTCCGCCAAAAACGCTAATCATCGCTAAAAGGAAAGCCTTTCAATTTTCGCGTCATTTCGCGTGTTTAGCGGACCATATTAGTGGAGTTGAAGTTTAGCTCACCGCGGTTTCCAGCGGCTCGAGATGAGCCTCGATGCTCGCGCGCTGTTTCTCCAGGAACGGAGGCAGCGAGAGCTTCTGGCCGAGCGTTTCCAGCGGTTCGCCATCGGCGGTGAAGCCGGGGCCATTGGTGGCGAGCTCGAACAGGATGCCGCCGGGAATCCGGAAATAGACCGACTGGAAATAATGCCGGTCGATCAGGCCGGAGTTCATCACCTGGTGGGTCGCCAGATGCTGGAGCCATTCGCGTTGCGCCTGCACGTCGGTGACCGCCCAGGCCACGTGATGCACGCCGCCCGCGCCGCCGGTGCCGCGCACTTTCGAGGCAGCGAGCCGGAGCTGACGGTTCGGGCCGCCCGCGCCGAGTTCCAGCAAGGTGGAATCCTGCGGGTTCGCTTTGAAACCGAGCACGCGGGTAAGCCAGTCGGCGGTTTCGTCGGGTTGATCGACGGTGAGCGTGACGGCGCTGAGACCGACCACCGCATGCTCGAGCCCGAGCGGGCTGCCACGCCAGGGGCGGAGGTCGCCCGCCGTTGCGCGGGGCTCCGCGACGAGCCGCAGCCGCTGGCCTTCGTGATCTTGAAACGCGAGGCTGGGCAGGTGCGTGCCAGCGGCGGCTTCGATGTCGCCATGGGTCACATCCTGTTGCTGGAACCAGCCGGCCCACTTTTCCAGCGTGGTGGCATCGCCGGCGACCCGCAGCGCGGTCTCGCTGATCGTGCCCACGCCCTCGCGGGCGGAGGCGACGTGCTTCCATTCAAAGAAGGTGAGCTCGGTGCCGGGGCTGCCCTCGGCATCGGCGTAAAACAAGTGATAGACGGACGTATCATCCTGGTTGACCGTCTTCTTCACCAGCCGCATGCCGAGCACGCGGGTGTAGAAATCGAGATTCGAGGCCGCGTCCGCCGTGAACGCGGACACGTGATGCAGTCCATGGAGGACAGGAGTAGTAGAGGCGTTCATAATTTTGGGTTTCTTTTAGTTTATCCGCAGATTTTCGCAGAGGGGCGCAGATTATTTTAAAAATCCCGATTTGAATCGTTCTGAAAAAATCTGCGTTAATCTGCGAAATCTGCGGATAAAATATGGTTAAATTAGTGTTTACTTCGTTGTGGTGGCTTTGCTGATCGCCGCATCGGCGGAGAAGAGGCCGCCACCGCGGATGATGAGCGCGAGCGCAAGGCCGATCACCAGTAGATGATATTCGTAGCCTTCACCCTTCTGGTTGCCATACCAGTTCATGAAGAAGCCATTGGCTCCATGCACGGTGGCGATGGCGACCACCATGTTCGACAGGATGCCGAACGCGGCGACGCGGGTGAACAGGCCGGTGATAAGCCCGAGCGAACCGGCGAACTCCGCCGCAATCGCGAGGAACGCGAAGAGCGCCGGGATGTGCATCGTCCCGGTGAAGAAGCCCATCGTGCCGGAGAAGCCGTAGCCGCCGAACCAGCCGAGCACCTTCTGTGCGCCGTGCGGGAAGAAGACGATGCCGAGCGTGAGCCGGGCGACGAAGGCGGCGAGGTCGTTGGGAGTTTTGGTGAGAAGTGAGAGTGCTTTCATAGTTGGATGTTTTGTTGTTCTGCACCCATCGTAAGGCCATCCCGGCGCGCCGGGTAATGCCGGTATTTGATCGCCGTTATGCACAAATCGCATAACTAAATGCTTTTGGACGGGACATTGTGCCGAAGATCTGCCACCATGCCGGACGCTATGAAAACACTACGGTTCCCTCTCCTGATGGCGGCGTTTTTCACCCTGCTCACGGCGTTTGCGCAGGCCGACACGTTTCAACCCGGAACGGTGACGTTCACCGGGACGATCAAGATGAACTCTGGCCACAACACCACGGTCAGCGAACCGCTGACGATTGCGAATTTGCTGAAGCTCTTCGGGCAAAATGCGAATCTCGCCATGCACACCAGGATTTTCTCCGACACCACGACGAACAGCTACGTGCTCGCGAGCTCGGATAAAAACACGATCTACGGGACGATCTTCACGTGGGGCTCCAGCGGCTACGTGTCGTGGTACACCGACGGCTCGCGGGCCAAGAACTACACCGGGGCCGACACGTGCACGATGCTGGATGGAAACCTCGCCGGAAGCGTAACCTACTCCACGATCATCAAGGACGGAAAATCGAACAACCCGGCCTCGTTCATTGCCTTTGGCACCTACAACAGCACGGAAACCTACATCAAGGGAACAATCCTGCAGATTACCACGCAGTTCTGACGCCGATGCTCGCCCCGCTTCGCGCGTTTCTGGTGATCATCGAAGAAGGCAGCCTCAACCGGGCGGCCACCCGCCTGCGCCTCTCCCAGCCCGCGCTCACGCGGCAGATGCAGGCGCTGGAGGAGGAAGTGGGCGGCCGTCTTTTTGAACGCACGCCCTCCGGCGTGAAGCCCACCGACCTTGGCCACAGCCTGGCGAAGCGCATGCAGGGCGTCCTTGCCGATTACGACGCTGCGATGGCCGGGGCGCGCCGCATGGCGCGCGGCGAGCGCGAGCAGTTGCGCATCGGCTACCTCGCCTCCGCCGCGCAGATTTACCTGAACCCGGCGCTGGTCGCACTCCGCCAGGCGCATCCGAAGATGGAGGTGAAGCTGATGGATCTCTCACCGGGGGAACAGCTCGACGGTTTGCGCAAAGGGGAGATCGATGTGGCGGTGATCGGGCAGGAGGGCTGCGGGGCGCGGCGCGATTTTTATACACGAAAACTGGTGACGCTGCCGCTGCTGGCGATGATCCCCGCGGATCACCCGCTGGCCTCGCGGATGGAGATCGAGCTGGCGGAGTTGCGCGGGGAACGGTTTGTCAGCTCGCCGGAATCCGACATGCCGGGGCGCGACCGGTGGATTGCACAGTTGGGCCGGAAGGCGGGGTTTCGCGTGCATTTCGCCGAGCCGGCGGAAAGTCTTTCGCATGGGCTGTCGTTGATCGCCGGGAAAGGCTACGTGTCGCTCGCCCCGGCCTACCTCTATTCGATGCCGGCGCCCGGGGTCGCGATGGTGCCGCTGAAGGACGCCGGGGCGACGTGGGATTTCCTGGTGGTGTGGCAGCGGGGGAAGACCTCCCCGCCGATGAACGTCTTCCTCGAAGCCCTCGCCCACACCGCGCAGGAGAGTTGCAAAGGGCACGCGCAGCGCGCAGTGGAGGGTTGAAATCCGCGCTTCGCGAGAAGCCGCGCGATACGTGGGCGGCAATTGAGCGTTGCGAGCCGCGTAACGGCCCGCCTGGAGCGATGCGTAAAACCAATTTTGCCCCTCGTTACCGGGCTCCAGCCTGGTAACGCACCTTGTCTGCGAGGCTCCAGCCTCGTGCCCCCGCGCCCACATCTGCCCTCTTCCCATCCGTGACCATCCTCGTCATCCGCGGCTAAAAATTCCCCTTCTCCTTGGTGCCTTCGTGTCTTGGTGGTTAATCTCCATTTCCAATCCCGCACTCCAGCGCCTTTTGCATCCGCCGCGTCACCTTCGGCCAGGTCTTCTCCTTCGCCAGCCGCTAATTCCAGTCAGCCGAAACACGGTCGCCATCGCATTCAATGGAGCGCTCACTCAGCACACATATCGAAATAATTTCCAGCTTCATCCACCATCCTGCCATCGGGAAAAATTTGCACGGCGACGACGTATTCCTCCACGGTAATCGCGTCTTCGAAATCCCGCTTTTCATCCAAGAACTGCTGAAGCCGTGTGATGGCATAATCGGCGATTTCCCGCTGGGCCTCCAACTCAGTTGCAAACACCACATACTTTCCGTCCCCGTCCCTCACTGTTGGAACAGGTCCTTGGAAAAAGGTGTCGATAAAGATGCAAAAGCCGTTCTTTGGCTGACCGGTTGAGTCGTCGTTATTTTTGCCCATGATGAGCGTAATCACCTGGCCAGGTTCCAACCGAAGAACAAGCTTTCTCTTTTGTTGAGGCTCTTTACAGTCGGTTGCGTATGGCTGCTGGCAGACGATGGACTCGCGACGAATTGCTCGTTGCTCTGAATATTTACCACAAGCTGAACTTTGGGCAGTTGCATGCCCGCCAGCCGGTGGTCGTTCAACTTGCCGAGAGACTGGGACGAAATGCGAATAGCGTGGCGATGAAGCTCTGCAATCTCGCTTCACTCGACCCGGCGCTGAAAATTCGCGGGATCAGAGGATTGGCTGGGGCGAGCAGCCTTGATCGAGCCATGTGGGAGGAATTTCACGCGAATCTTAACGAGGTTGTTCCCGCTTCGGAAGAGGCGTTGCGCACGCTCTTCGCCGCCAAAAATAACCGGGACTTGGAAGTGATTCCCTCCGAAGGAATACGCTTCAGAAAAGTGCCTCCGTCCGGGCCAACCGAAATCGTATCTTCTGTAAAACAGCGTCGCGGGCAGGAGTATTTCCGCGATGCGGTCTTGAACAACTTTGGTGGGCGGTGCGGCATTACCCAATTGGCCGTGCGCGAGCTCGTGATTGCCTCGCATATTCTGCCCTGGGGGCTCTATCCCGCCGAGCGATTGAACGTGAGAAATGGCCTCGCCCTTTCCCGTCTTCACGATGCGGCTTTCGATCGTGGGCTGATTACGTTCGACGATCATCTCCAATTGCAGCTATCACCCCGCCTCAAAGCCGAACTTTCCCAGCGTTCCATCGCGGAAAACTTTGGTGCCTACAATGGCGAAGCACTCAAGCTGCCAGAGGACGCCGCCCTGCCTGATCCCGTGTTTCTCGCAGAGCACCGCACGAAGGTGTTTCAAAAAAGGTAAAACGTCCTTTATTCTGCTGGCCCGGCACCTGCTTGACTAATGTGAATGGAAAATCTTGTGGCTGCGGGTGTGTTCCTTCTTGTTTTTGCCCTGTCGGGCGCTCTTAGCGTATGGCTCATTCGCCGAGGACGCGGAAAAGGAAAACTGCCATTCACCGAGAAGATGCTGCGACCGCCCGGGCACAGTCTCCGGACGGCGCTGGAGAAAATGGATGACCAATTGCTAAGTTGCTTTAGCTGGTTGTGCAGCGCAACGGCAGGGGCTAGCATTTTCATTATCGCAGGATGGAGGATGCTACATTTTCCTCTCGTCAGTGTGCCTTTCATCCTACTTGGGCTCGGGATCATGGCATATCCCATCTATCGACTGGTGAAGCTAGGGCGCAAAATGCTCCGCTATCGTGCCGGACTTCTTGGTGAGCAGGTGGTAGGCGAGCATCTCAACCAGCTTATGCGACAGGGGTGTGCAGTCTTTCATGATGTTCCCGGCGATGGAGACTGGAACGTGGATCACGTCGTTGTCTCTGCACACGGTGTTTTTGCGGTCGAGACCAAGACATATCGCAAACCCGAGGTGAAAGATGGTCATAAGGTCATTTTTACCGGCAGTGAACTTCAGTTCGCCCATTATCGCACGCGGGATGGACTTGATCAGGTTGCGCGCAACGCGAAGTGGCTCGCGAAGGAATTAACCAAAGCCACTGGCGAGCCGGTAGCGACTACCCCCATTTTGACCCTGCCTGGATGGATGATCGAACGCTGCGGCAAAAATGGGGTGGCTGTTCTTAACCCGCGTGAAATTGGAAAGGTGGTTCTGGATGCTCGTCGGCCTGTCATTCCCGAGGCCAGTCGGCAGCGTATCTCCCATCAACTTGAGCGTCTTTGTCGTACGGTGGAGATCTAATCGCTGCTTGATTTACGGCAGCGGCAGCACCCCTTCGACCCGCACTTTCCACTGTCCATTCTGCGGGAAGCCGGGGGTTTGGGGGGAGTGGTCCCAGCCGGCAGTCATGAGGGCGATGGCGGTGAGGAGGGCGCCGTTGCCGGGGAGATAGAGCGGGAGGCGGGGTTCCTGGTAATTGTGACCGTTGGGGAGCCAAGTGTTTTTCGGCGTGTCCATGAGGAGGGCGCTGAGGGCGGGGTCGGGTTCGCCGAGGCGGGTGGCAGTCATGGCGATCATGGGGTAGTCCCAGCCCCAGGTGCTGGGCCAGTCCCATTGCTGCAAGACGGCGTGGAGGGTGGCGCGCATGGTGGCGGGATCGATGAGCGGGGTGGCGGGGACCATTCCCAAAGCGGCGAGGACGGCGGGGTGGTCGCTGGTAATCTCGAGCGCGGGGGCTTCGACGGCGGCGTAGCGGCCGTCGCGGACGGTAGGTTTGGCGAGGTGGGTGAGCACGTCGTCCCAATGCGGGTCGCGTTTCAGGCCGAGACGGGTGCGCCATTGCTGGGCGGTTTCGAGGGCCCAGTGCCAGTAGGCGAGCTCGTAAGTGGGGTTGAGGGTCTGGTCGCGGTATTTGCCCCACGATTCCTGGGCGGGGATGATTTGCGGGCCGAGAACGTAGCGTTTCCCGGCGGCGTCCCAGGCGGGGAAGGAGGCCATGAAATCGGCAGTCTGGAAGACGAGGTCGCGATATTTTTCGAGCGTGGCGTGATCGCCTTCCTGCGCGTGGGCGCGCCGGAGGAGTTCGGCGAGGTAGATGGGATGCGGCTGCTGCCAGAGGAGGAAGGCGGCGACCTTGCTCGGGCTGTTCGTGCCGGAGGGATCGGTCATCTTGGGCCAGCGGACGCCGTCGTAGCCCTGGGCCCGGGCGAGGGCGCGGGCCTGCGGGAGGATGGTCTGATACCACGCCATGCTCTTCTCCAGCAATTCGGGATGTCCCCAGAGGGCGAATTGCGCGGCGTGCCACCAGTGCATCTCGAGGTGGAACTTGCCATACCAGGAATTGGTGGTGAGGCCGGTTTCCTGCGGCGGGGTGGTGCCTGCGCAGTTGAGGGCGGTGAGGTATTGCGAGAGGACGATGCGGCGCTCCAACTCGTGCCAGCGCGGATCGGTGCTGCCGGAGAGATCGACCGCGCCGCCGGTGCGCCAGAAGCTTTCCCAATGCGCGGCGGCAGCGGTGAAAATATCTTGTGCGGCCGGGGGCGTGGAATCGAGCGGCTGCGGGGAGAAAGAACACACCACGGCGAGGTGATCGGCGCCCTTGCCGCCCGTGGGCGAGAGCGTGTAGCGATGCGCGGCGTCATCTGATTTGAACGAGGCGTCGCCGGACCAGTCGAGGCGCGTGGAACAGGTGGTGGCGTCGAGGGTGGACTGGATGGTGCAGTGGTTTTTCTTCGTGGTGGCGGTGGTCTGGTAGCGGTCGGGATGGTCCCAGTCGGCGGCCTTTTTCCAGTCGTCGCTCGCGCCGGGGAAGGCGAGGGAAAGCCCTGCGCGTCCGGCGGTCAGCAGCGGGGAGTCGATCTCCACGGCGAGCGTGGCGTGCCGCGGATCGCAGGCGGTGCGGACGTGCACCGGCTGCCCGTCCACGACGAACCGGCTGTCGAGCGTGCCGGACCACAGGTCGAGCGTCTGGTGAATGCCGGTGATCTCCAGGGCGAGCACGGGCTTCCCATCGGCATGGCGCAGGGTGAGGCCGAGGCGCGCGAGATCGAGCCGCTGGGGATTGGCGCGCAGCCAGTCGGCGGCGGGCACGTAATCGTGGTGATCGCCCGCGCCGGAGAGATAGGGCACCGGGCGTCCGTGGACGTCGTAATTGCGCGTCGCCTCCGCCGCGGTGTAGTGCTGCGGGTTGGGCATCGTGTGCCAGCCCCAGTCGGACATGGTGTGGAGCGGGATGCCATTTTCATAAGCCTCGGGGAAGCTTTGCAGGCCGGTCGCATCAGCGGTGAAGGCGAAGTCGCCATTGCCGACGGTGAAAGGGGAGAGCGGATCGAATTTTTCGGCGCTGGGATTGTGGCGGGTGACGAGGGCGTGGCGGTCGATCGGATCGGCGGCGGAGGCGGAGAGGGTGGCCGCGGCAAGCAGGGCGCTCCCGAGCGACAGGAGTCGCGCGGACCGGGGCATTCCCAGTCGGGAGACTGGGAACGAGGAAGGGCGGCAAAGGGTCAGCCGGGAGAAGGGGCTGCAAGTCGATGGGGGGAGTGGGTGGTTCTGGGGAGCGCCTGCGTCTCGCAGGCTGGTCAGCGCGTCCTCGCGCGGACGAACTTGGTCCCCGGTGGTGATGGCCCGAAGGGATGCGTGAGGACGGGAGGAGCGCCGGCAAAAGTTCGTTCCGGCGGGACGCCGGACCCCCCCCGCGGGGACGCGTGGGCTCCCCAGAACTCCGCGCGAAGGCGGGCAGGCTAGCCCGGATGGTTCCTCCCCGCTTTTCAATTTTGCACAAGCAGGCTGGGTCTCTCGGGCTGACATGGTGATCGGTTACCGGTTATCCGGGGGCAGCTTTTGCATTTCGAGGCCGGCGAGGATGAAGGGGCCGACGCCTTTGTGGTCGTTCAAGACGATGGGTTCGCCCTTGGTGTAGTAGGCAAACGAGCCGTCGCGTTTTTTCTTGGTGAGCTTCACGTCGAGGCTGGCGACCTTGCAGCAATGGGTGAGGCTGATGCTGCCATCGCGGTTCTTCTGGATGAACTGATGAATGATCCCCGCATAGCCCTTGCGCAAGGCCGGGAGCTCGCTCTTGGGGAGGTAGCCGTGGTTGACGCCTTTCGCGAGGGCATAGACGAACATGCTCGAAGAAGTGGACTCGAGATAGTTCCCCGGGCGCGAGCCCTGGTCGGTAACCTGCCACCACACGCCGCTGTCCTGATCCTGATATTTCAAGATGCCCGCGGCGACGTGGTTCAGCTCGGCGATGAGCTGCGGGCGCGCGGGATGACTGGCGGGCATCCAGTCGAGCACATCGACCAGCGCCATTGCATACCAGCCGATGGAACGGCTCCAGTAATTGGGCGAGCGCCCGGTGGCGGGATCGGCCCACACGGCGGATTTGCTCTCATCCCAGGCATGGTAGAGCAGGCCGGTGCGGGGATTGGCGGTGTGGTCGGTGACGAGGGCGAACTGTTTCGCGATGTCTTCAAAATCGCCGGGATGCTTGAAGGTGGCGGCGTATTGCGCGTAGAAGGGCTCGCCCATGTAGAGGCCGTCGAGCCACATTTGATGCTGGTAGCGCAGCTTGTGCCAGAAGCCGCCTTTGAGCGTGCGGGGCTGGTCGTGGAGCTGGGCGTAAAGCGTGTCGGCGGCCTTGCGATAACGCTGGTCTTTGGTGCGCCGATACAATTCCAATGCCGTGCGACCGGGCTCGATCAAGTCGAGACTGTAGAGGGCGGCCTTGTAGCTGGTGATGGTGCCCTTGGGCTCCACCCAGGTGGCGAAGATTCGTTTGGTAAAGTCGGGGTAACGCGGGTCCTTCGTCACATCGCCGAGATTGAGCAGCGAGTGGCAGAAAAGGCTGTCGGCATAATCCCAACGGCCCTTGCCGGGTTTCCCCTGGATCTTGCTGTCGCTGCGCTTCATCTCAGAATCGGCCATCCGCTGCGACCACTGGAGCGGCGTGGCGCCTTCGATTTGATCGGCGGCGAAAGTGAGGGACGGGAGGAACGTGCAAAGCAGTGCGCAGGCGAGTTTGGGGGAGAACTTCATGGGGTTGGGTGGGGATATTGGTTTTGGACAGGATGAACAGGATTTACAGGATGCCCTTCCGAGGCGGGATAAGCCACGAGGGCATCATCTTGTTCATCCTGTCTAAAAAAGATTTGGGAAATTTGGGGATCAAAGCAGTTGCAGCCAGACGTTACGGAATTCAACCGCCGGGCCTTCCATTTGGAGCGCGATAAATCCCGAAGATACCGGAAGTTTTTCGAGATGGTTTTCCGGCACGCCGTTGACGACGAGATCAATCGTGTCGCCCCGGCAGGTGATGTCGTAAGTATTCCATTCCCCCACGGGCTTCTCGGCCGGCGCACCGGTCCGGGCAGCGAGCTGGTTGCCATTCACGAGCGGTTTTTTGAAATCGTAGCCCTTCATCCCGAGCAGATCACCGGTGGCCGCGCCCTTGATCTGGCACTGGATGCAATCCGGCCACACGACATCGTCGCCGGTGAGATGCACGAGCACGCCGCTGTTGCCGACCTTGGCCGGCCAGCGCCATTCGAGGTGCAGGTGGTAGTTGGCATACTTCGCCGTCGTGCGCAGGTAGCCAACGGATTTGTTCGAGGCGAGCACGCCGTCGTGGATCGCGTAGGTGGGGGCCACGCCGGGCCGGGCGATGAAAGTCCAGCCGCTGGTATCCTTGCCATTCCAAAGATTGAGTCGCGGTGCGGGTGATGGCTGCTCCGCCGGCGGGGCAGCGTGGAGGAGCGACGAAAGAACCAATGCTCCCAGCAAGACTGTCCGGAAACGTTTCATTTCGCGCTGAGGGTAATTTTCAACGGCGACGCGATGCGCTTCGACCACGCGGAGAGATAGGCCGTCCAATCGGCGGCGGTGGCGAACTGGCCGCTCTTCGTCCATCCGGCTCCCGCGTAGTAAACCAGCGGCTTTCCGGGGGTCGCATGGGCGAGAATCAGATGATCCAGCGCCGTCTCGACCGCGCCGGAATACTCGCCGGGCGCGAGCACGATGCCGGTGCCGAGTTCACCATTTTTCGCGTAATTCTCCCACAGGCTGATCCAGCCCTCCTTGTCATTGGTCGCGGGCGTGGCGGCCTTCGCCTTGGGATGCTTGCCGAGCCCGATGGCGACGGTGATTCCCTTGTCACTCTCGAAGGTGAAGGTGCTCTCGATCTGGTCAAGATTGTGCCCGGCATCCACCGTGAAGCGCTTGGTCTCGCTGACCATCAAGCCGCCACCCGCGTCCCAGGGGGCGTAGGTGAGTTCGAACACAGTGCGCACCGGGCCGTTGGCGAGCACTTTCCAGGTGGTCCAGTTGTGTGAGACCGCGAGATTCTGGCCGTCCCAGATGCCGGTGCCGCCGCAGCCCCGCGTTTTGCCGGTGTCGTACATGTCCAGGCCCTCGCCCGATTCCTCGTGGTAGAGGCTTTTGGTGTACCAGCGGTTCACGATCAGGTAGGGCACGCGCTTGCACCATACGTCCACGCCGCTGCTCACCATCTGGTCCTTGCCTGCGGCGGGCGTTTCCAGCTTCGGCCCGTAGATGCGGTGGGCGATGCGGTCGTTCTCCCACGCAAAATCATCGTTCCGCTCGGGGACATAACGGCCAAAAGTCTGGTCCGGGAACGGCGGCACGGGATCAGCCGAGGGTTCGATGGTAAAGGTCGCGCGCTTTTCCCCCGCGGCGAAGTCGTGCTGAAAGATCAGATCATCGGCATGGTGCTGGTGCTCGCTCGGCGCAAAATTCGTCACTTGCGCGGGGATCATTTTTCCGGCGGCATCGAGCACCTTGAGGTGATCCATTTCGGTGCCGGAAAGTTGCGCAGCCACTTGCGACCACGGGATGACGATAGTTTCCGCCGGACGCGCAAGGTCCAGGTCGTTGGTCACGGTGACGGTGATCGAACTGGCGGCCAGCGCGGAGTGAAAAGCGAAAACGGAGGTCGCGAGCGCGAGGGCGGAAGCACGAAGGGTATTCATGAGCTGGGGTGAATGAGTGGATTTTTGGGGAATCCGAGAGCCCGACCGTAGCCACCCGCGGGCCGTCTGCCAAGCATTCCATTGCGCAGGCTCGCCAATTTTTTCGGCCTGCGGCAGGATCAGGAATTCACCCACCCCGAAACGTGCGAAACTCGAAAACAACTACCCGAAGCCGGGCCCGGAAAAAGAAACCGGCCCCCGGTCTCGTTCCGAAGGTGGCGTTGCTCTTCGAAACGCCCAACGCCTATTCGCGCGGCGTGCTGCTGGGCATCGGTGAGTATATTTCCCGGCATGGTCCCTGGCGCGTCCATTTCGCGGAGCATGGTGCCCATGAGGGGCCGCCGGCCTGGCTGACGAATTGGGATGGGGACGGCATCATCATTCGTAGCGAGAACCGCCGCATTACGCGAAAAGTCGCGCAGATGAATCTGCCCGTGGTCGATATGACCCCCTCGCGGCTGCTCCCGCATGCGCCCTGGATAAAGGCGGATGACGTCGCGGTGGCCGGGCTGGCGGCGCAGCATTTTCTGGAGCGGGGGTTCCAGCATTTTGGCTTTTGCGGGAAGGCGGGGTTTCGCTGGTCGGAGGCGCGGCAGGCGCATTTTGCGGAAATGCTGCGCCGGCACGGGCACGAATGCCTGCTCTATCGGCCGCCCCGCCGCCCCGCCAATGGAGACGCCGAGGCGGATGCCATTGCGGGCTGGTTGCAGACGCTGCCGAAGCCCGTGGCCGTCTTTGCCTGCTACGACGGGCGCGGTCAGCAGGTGCTCGACGGGTGCCGTCGGGCGGGACTCCGCGTGCCGGAAGAGGTGGCGGTGCTGGGCGTGGATAACGATGATGTGCTCTGCTCGCTCTCGCCGCCACCCCTCTCCAGCATCGTGCTCAATGCGCGCCGGGCAGGATCGGAGGCGTCCGCTTTGCTGGAAGCCATGATGCGTGGAGAGAAGGTGGGCGCAGCGGAGCATCTGGTCCCGCCGCTGGACGTGGCGACGCGGCAGAGCAGCGATATTCTGGCAACCAACGACCCGCAGGTGGCGCGGGCGCTGGGCTACATCCGCGAGCATGCGCTGGAGGGAATTGGAGTGGGCGACGTGTTGAGCCACAGCCCGATGGCGCGGCGCACGCTGGAGCTGCGGTTTCAAAAGCTGCTGGGGCGCTCACCCGCGGAGGAAATCCTGCGGGTGCGGATGAATCACGTGAAGCGCCTGCTGGCGGGGACGGCGCTCACGCTCAAGGAAATCGCCGCGCGCACGGGATTCGAGCATGCGGAATATCTCAGTGTTCTATTCAAGCGGGAAAGCGGGATGACGGCCAGCGAGTTCCGCAATCGAAACAGTCCTGTGGGATAAAATCATTCCGAAGCAACCAGCGTCTTTGTGCGCTTTCAAACCGCTGTCATTCTGAGTGCAGCGAAGAATCTCCAACTATTTCTGGTGCGGTGAGGGTGTGGATTGTTTCCTGAGCCTGGAAATACCTGGCGATTCTCTGTCTGTGCGTTGCTTCAGCTCGCAAAACCTACCTTTAATTTTCCCTCGAAGACACAAAGGTGGGCCAGTGCTTCACCTTGAGCTGTAGCGGCGGTCTATGACCGTCGCACTTTTTCTCGCCCCTGCTTTCAGCGACGGTCATAGACCGCCGCTACCGCGCAGGTTCTTCCCCGCCTTTCCATCCGGCAGAGCAGGTTGGGTGTCCCGGAATGATCGTGCTTTTTAGCTGCGCAAAATCTCAGTAAAAATGCGCCAACTCTCATTTTCAAACCCGCGACGATGCAGGATAATGAGCATGTTTCAACCCTGCATCGTCCATGAAAAGCAACGATTCTCTCACGCGCCGGAAATTCATTCGCCTCGCCGCCGGCAGTGCCGTGGCCGTGGGAGCCGGTGCCGCGTTACGCCCGCTGCAAGCGTTGGGAGAGCTTCCGGATTCCTCCGGCACAATGCCCACGCGTCCGCTGGGCCAAACCGGTTTCAACGTGCCGCTCTTCAGCCTGGGCGGGCAGGGATTGCTGGAGATGCCGGGTGATCACACCGCCGAGGCCACGGCGATCATCAACCGGGCGATTGATCTCGGGGTCACGTATTGCGATACCGCGCACTGGTACGGGAAAGGCTCGAGCGAGACCTATTACGGCGCGGTGATGAAGACGCGGCGCAAGGAGGTGTATCTCGCGACCAAGAGCGGCGAACGCACCTACGATGGTGCGATGCGCGATCTGGAGACTTCGTTGAAGCGGCTCCAGACCGATCATCTCGATTGCTGGCAGATGCACAACGTCCGCACGCCGCAGGACGTGGAGGGAATTTTTGCGCCGAATGGTGCGCTCAAGGCTTTCCTCAAGGCGCGCGAGGAGAAGATCACGCGCTTCATCGGGGTCACCGGACATCGTAATCCGTTTGTGCTCAAGGATGCGATCGGGCGCTTCGATTTCGATACGATTCTGATGGCGATCAATGCGGCCGACCGCCATCTACCGGGGCCGGGCGACGAATCCTCGTTCATTGAGAATCTGCTCCCCACCGCCGTGGAAAAGAAGCTCGGGATCATCGGGATGAAAGTGCCAGCCCTGGGAAAGATTTTTCAGCCGGGCGGGCTCACGATGATGGAGCAGGCGATGCGCTACACGCTCTCGCATCCGGTGAGCACCGTGATCATTGGGATCAAGACGATTGCCGAGCTGGAGGAAAACGTGCGAATTGCGCAGGCGTTCAAAGCCTTCGCCCCCTCCGAACTGGCGCAGATCGAGGCGCTGACGAAACCGTATTATGCCGATGCGACTTTTTTCAAACGAGCGCATGGTTATTAGGCCGGGTTTGCGGGTTTTGCCAAACCCATGTCACCCCCAGCGAAATCGAGGAGCCAACGAACTACTCGGCAAGACGAAGAATTTCACCACGAAGACACGCAGGCACGAAACCGCCCTTTTTCCGCCCTTTTCGCGTATTTTGCTGGTCGCAAAAGAATGGCAATCGGAAATTACTTTTCGACGAATTGCCAAATTTCGGAAGCGCGCTCCGATCCAATCACCCCGCCACCGGGCTTATTCCATTGACGCCGCACCGGCGACGGCGCGAGAAATCTTCATCCCCTCTTTCCTCCTATGAACTCAAAATCCGGCTCCGCCTTGTTTCTTGGTGCAGTGCTTTCCCTGGTCGCGTGGACGACACAATCCATGGCTGCCGCGCCCAGTGATTCCTTTCCAGTCCAGATCACCGTGGATGCGGCAAAAACGGATGGGCCGCTCCCGCCGATCTGGCGCTTCTTCGGCTATGATGAGGGCGACTACACCTACATGAAGGATGGGAAGAAGCTGCTCGCGGAGCTGGGGAAGCTGGGCGGGCCGCAGGTCTTCATTCGCTGCCATCATTTGCTCACCAGCGGCGACGGTTCCTATGCGCTCAAGTGGAGCTCGACCAGCGCCTACAAGGAGGATGCGCAGGGCCATCCGGTTTACGACTGGACGATCAACGACCGCATCTTCGACACCTATCTCCAGCGCGGGCTGAAGCCGTATGTGCAACTTGGGTTCATGCCCGAGGCGCTTTCGACGCATCCGCAGGATTATCCGCATCATCCGCCGGTGAACGAGAAGGCGCCCGCGAATGCGGGGCAGGCGTATCCGCCGAAGGATTACGCGAAGTGGGGCGAGCTGGCCTACCAGTGGACGAAGCATTGCGTGGAGAAATACGGCAAGGCGGAGGTGGAAGGGTGGTACTGGGAGGTGTGGAACGAGCCGAACATCATGTACTGGCACGGGACGCATGAGGATTACTTCAAGCTCTACGATTATGCAGTGGCGGGGGTGCGGCGCGCGCTGCCGACGGCGCGGGTGGGCGGGCCGGAAGTGGCGGGCGGGCCGGGCGGGAAGTTCCTCGGCGAGTTTTTGAACCACTGCGTGCACGGGACGAATTACGTGACGGGGAAGACGGGGTCGCCGCTCGATTTTGTTTCGTTCCACGCGAAGGGTTCGCCGAAGTTTGTGGATGGGCATGTGCGGATGGCGATGTCGAATCAGCTCAAGAACATGGACGACGCCTTTGCGGTGATCGCGTCATTTCCGGAGACGAAGAAGCTGCCGATCGTAATCGGAGAGAGCGATCCGGAGGGCTGTGCGGCCTGCCAGGCCCCGCAGAATGGCTACCGCAACGGGACGATGTATTCGAGCTATACGGCGGCGAGTTTCCCGCGCGCGCTGGAACTGGCGCGGCAGCACGGAGTGAACCTGGAGGGCGCGCTCACGTGGGCCTTTGAGTTCGAGGATCAGCCGTATTTTGCGGGGTTTCGCGCGCTGGCAACCAATGGGATTGATCTGCCGGTGCTGAATGTCTTCCGCATGTTTGCAAAAATGCGCGGGCAGCAGGTGGAGACGGTCAGCAGCGACGCGCAAAATGCGCGGACGATCCTTGCCTCCAATGTACGCGGGACGCCGGATGTATCGGCGCTGGCGAGTCTCGATGGAAACCAGCTCGCGGTGCTGGTGTGGCACTATCACGACGACGATGTGGTGGGGCCAGCGGCGGCGGTGGAGCTGGCGTTGCAGCACCTGCCTTTCAGCGGGAAAGCGCAGGTCACTCGCTATGTAGTGGATTCAGCGCACAATAATTCCTACGCGGCGTGGAAGCAGATGGGTTCGCCGCAAGCGCCTTCACCAGTTCAATACGCGGAACTTGAAAAGACCGGACAGCTCACGAACGCAGGCTCGGGCGAGCCGCTGGAAATCAAGGACAGCGCGGGTTCGTTACAGATCGACCTCGAACGGCAAGGGGTGGAGCTGCTGGTGATTGAGCCGACGAAATAGGGCTCATGTAGAGAATTTTTTTTGGACAGGATGAACAGGATTTACAGGATGGAAAATTGGCGAGCATTGAAATCACTCAATAGGCGAAGCCTCATTATTTCCATCCTGTCCATCTTGTTCATCCTGTCTAAATAATCTCCTAAACTGCGGCCAGACGCTTGAGCAGAGCGGCGTGGAGCTGGATGCCAAGGTCGATATGAGCGACGGGGAACGTTTCGTTCGGCGAATGGGCGTTGCAGTCGGGGAGGCCGAGGCCGATGAGCAGGGTCTCGCGCTGGAGGATTTTGCGGAAGAGCATCACGATCGGGATGCTGAGTCCTTCACGGATATGGGCCGGAGCTTTGCCGAAGATTTCCGACAAGGCTTCGCTGGCGGCGAGGGCATCGGGGAAATCGGGGGCGAGGTAATAGGGTTCGCCGCCGTGGTCGTAGCTGACTTCTACGCGGACCGTATTGGGCGTGATGCCTTCGAGGAAGGCACGCACTTGCGCGGCGATCTTTTCCGGGTCCTGCCACGGGACGAGGCGGAAGCTGAGCTTGGCCGAGGCGCTGGCGGGCACGATGGTCTTGCTGCCGTGGCCCTGATAGCCGGAGGTGAGGCCGTTGATTTCCGCCGTCGGCCGGGCCCAGATGCGTTCCAGCGCGGTGTAGCCTTTCTCGCCACAAATCTTCGGGCTGCCGGTGGCTTCGAGCAGTTCGGCGTCGCCATAGGGCAGCTCGCGCCAGACCGTTCGCTCGCTTTCGGAGAGCGGGAGCACGTCGTCGTAAAAACCGGGGATGGCGATCGAGCCGTCTTGGCGATGCAGCTTTGCGAGCAGGCGGCTGAGTTCCAGCGCGGGATTGGCCACGGTGCCGCCAAACATGCCGGAGTGCAGATCCGCTCTGGGGCCGCTGACTTTCACTTCGAGGCAACTGATGCCACGCAGGCCGGTGGTAATGGCGGGATAGCCCTCGCGCACCATGCTGGTATCGGAGACGACGATGATGTCGCAGGCGAGTTCTTCACGATGGGCGGCGAGGAAGGCGCCGAGATGCGGACTGCCGATTTCCTCCTCGCCCTCCAGCAGGTAGATGAGATTGACCGGCAGCTCTGCACCGGTCGCGAGCAATGCCTCGGTGCCGAGGATGTGGGTGAAGGTCTGTCCCTTGTTGTCGGTTGCGCCGCGGGCTACCACGTAGCCATTTTCCACCACGGGGGAGAACGGCGGGTTGCGCCAGAGCGATTCCGGGTCCACCGGCTGCACGTCGTAATGGCCGTAGATGAGCACGGTGCGCTTTTGTGGAGAAAACGGAGAACGCGCGATGACGACCGGCGGGCCCTCCGTCGCATGCACCGCGGCCGCCAGTCCCAGTTGGGAAAACTTTGCCGCGAGAAAATCCGCGCATTCCTGCATCGCGCCGGAGCGTGCCGGATCGGCGGAAATGCTGGGAATCCGCAGGTAGGCGAAGAAGTCCTCGAGCTGGGTGGGCGATGGCATGGTTTTACTTGAGCGGCAGGTGGTAATGGCGGGCCGTGAAGGTCATCCCCAGCTTTTCGTAAAAGGCATGCGCTTCGGTGCGCTGGAGGCCGGAGTCGAGCACGAGCTCGCCGATGCGCAGCGCATGGGCCTTGGCCACCAGCCAGGCAAAGAGTTGCTGCCCGTGGCCTTTCCGACGCTCGGAGGCGAGCGTCACCAGATCGTCCACGTAGAGGAAAGTGCCGCGCGCCAGGTTCTGCTTGATGCGGTAGCCCGCCGCCGCCACAACCCTTCCCTCGCTGGCCAGCCTGGCCAGCGCGTAACCATCCACTTGCAGCGCGCGAACTGTCTTCACGAATTCCCCGGCGCCAAGGTGGGGACGCAACTCTTGCATCACGGGAAAACAGGCGGCGATTTCTTCGTCGGTCAGGGCCAGGGCAATCATGTGCTGAAACGCGATAGCGCGAACGGGCGCAAATCGAAAGCAGAACTTCCCTTCGTCACCAGATCGGCCATGGTCTCGCCCACGGCACTGCAGAATTTAAAGCCGTGCCCGCTGAAGCCGCCGGCGACCCACGCGCCTTCCTCGCCGGGCAGGCGGTCCATGATCGGCGCGCGGTCGGGCGTATTTTCGAAGAAGCAGGTTTCCATCGAAAGGACGGGGCCATCCGCATCGGGGAAAGCGTGGCAGATGAAGCTACGCATGTCGGCCTCATCCTCGTGATCGGCCTCACGACGCGGGAGATCGGGATCAATCGCCGGCGACGGGATTTCCCGCAGGCGGCCGAGCTTGAAGCCGGGGATGCCGTGGATGGGAAAGCCGTAGAAATGGCCGGTCCCGGGCAGATCGACGATCCAGACCGGGAGTTTTTCGGGTTGGAAGGTGGCAGGATTTGCCTTCGGCGCAAACCAGCCGAGGACGGTGCGCTCGGGGACGACCGGCACGCCATATTGCGCGAGCAGTTTCCCGATCCACGCCCCGGCGGAGAAGACGATTTGTTTCGCTTCGTAGGTATCGCGATTCGTGCGGATGAGGTGATGGCTGCCGCGCGATTCCCAATAGAGCAGCCGTTCGTGCCCGTGGATTTCCGCGCCCGATTCAAGCGCGAGATTCACATGCGAGCTGATTGCCAGCTCGGGCAGCACGAAGCCGGAGCCGGGCTGATAAACGCTCGCCATCTCCGGCGTGGGCCGGAGCGCGGGGAAGCGGCGGGTGGTTTCCGCAGCGTCGAGCACCTCGTGCGGAATATCAAACTTGTCGCAGGCCCGTTTCGAGCCCTGGAAGATATGCGAATCGGGCAACGACACATCCAGGCTGCCGATGCGATGGAAGATGGGTGTGCCGACCTTTTTCCCGAGTTCCTGCCACAGTTCCACCGCGCGCAGTACGAGCGGGACGTAGGTGGGGCCTTCGTGCAGGCCGAGGCGCAGGATGCGCGTGGCACCGTGGGAACTGCCCCGGGTATTGGGAATCGAATATTGTTCAATCCCCAGCACCTTCAAACCGCGCGCGGCAGCATGCATCGCAATCGCGCTGCCCATGCCACCGACCCCGATGACGGCGAGATCGTAGGATTGCATGAATTAAAACAACGTCAGGTAATGGCCGACTTCCCAGCGGGAAATCTGCCGGTGGTATTCGTTCCATTCCTGCCACTTGAGCTTGAGAAATTCGCCCTGGATCGAGCCGAGCGCGTTGAGCACCACGCTGTCGTTTTCCAGCGCGGTGAGCGCTTCCTTGAGCGATTGCGGGAGCGTGACGAGGCCGCGCTTGTAGATTTCCTCGCGGCTGAGCGCGTAAAGATTGCCGAGATTCGGCTCGCCCGGGCTGGCGCCGGTTTCGATGCCGTCGAGGCCGGCCGCGAGATAGGCGGCGAAGACGAGGTAGGGATTGCAGCCCGCGGAGACGGTGCGGTCCTCGATGTGGCCGGGGCCACAGATGCGGAGCATTTGCGTACGGTTGTTGTCCCCGTAGCTGATGAAGGCGGGCGTCCAGGTGAAGCCGGATTGCGAGCTGTAGAGGCCGGGGCCGACGAGCAGGCGCTTGTAGCAATTCGCCGTCGGCGAGCTGATTGCGCACAGGGCGGGCGCGTGTTTCAAGATGCCGCCGAGGAAGTGGTAGGCGAGCTTCGAGAGGCCGAAGCCGCGCTTGTCTTCCATGTCGGTGAAGAGGTTCTCACCATCCTTCGTGCTCGCGAGGTGATAGTGAATGTGCGCGCCGCTGCCGGTGCGGTTGCTGAAGGGCTTCGCCATGTGCGTCGCGGTCGCGCCGTATTTCGGGGCGATCTGGCTCGTCATCATTTTGAAGAAGGTGTAGCGGTCCGCGGTGGTGAGTGCGTCGCTGTACATGAAGTTCACCTCATACTGGCCGTTGCCGTCCTCGTGGTCGGTCTGGTAAACGCCCCAGCCGAGCTGGTTGCAGTAGGTGATGAGATCCTGCAAATAGCCGAGCGCGGGCGAGATGCCCTTGTAGTCGTAGCAGGGTTTCGAGAGATTATCCACGCCCGCCGGGTCCCACGGCGAGATGCTGCCATCGGGATTTTTCACGACCAGAAAATGCTCGGGCTCGATGCCGAGGTTGAAGGTGTAGCCCTTGTCGTGGGCGAGCTTGAGGATGCGCTTCAAATTCACGCGCGGGCAGTAGGGATGCGGCTTGCCATCCACGTAGAGGTCGCTGGCGAAGCGCGCGGTGTTGGGTTGCCAGGGGAGCGGGGTATAGGAATCGAGATCGATCCGGCCCATCATGTCATGCGAGTGGGCCGCCTGTCCCATCCCCCAGACCGCGCCGCCGGCAAAGCCCGCGCCGTCGTCGATCAGCATGTCGAGGCATTCCACCGGGGACATCTTCACCTTGGCCGAGCCGTGGATGTCCACGAACTGGGCGAGGAGGAACTGAATTTGGGCACTGCTGAGCGTATCTTTAATTTGTTCGCGCGTGGGCATAGGGTGATTGAGTAGTGGTCAGTTGGCTGAGATTTTTTGATTCCCTGTGCAATTTATGTTGCATTAAATGCAACTTCAGTCAATTATCATTTTCAGAATTTGAAAATTCCGGGCGCTCCCGTGCGCCGGATTAAAATACTGACGATTTATGTGTGGAATTGCAGGCCTTTTCTTCAAAAACAAGTCGCTGGAACCTTTTCTAGGGAAGCTTTTCAGTGAAATGCTCGACTGCATGAGCAGCCGCGGGGCAGACAGCGCAGGGTTTGCCGTCTATGGCAGCACCGTGAGCGCGGGAAACTTGAAGGTGACTTTGCAACATCCGGGGCCGGAGTTTCCTTGGAGGCAACTTTCGGCGGCGTTGCAAAAGCAGTTTAAACAGAAGCCCAAAGTGGAAACCGTTTCGAATCACGCCATCTTCACCCTGCGCGGCGAGGAGGCGGCGGTGCAGCGCTTCATTCGGGCGCAGTTTCCCGCCGTGAATATCATGAGCGTGGGGCGCCGGATCGAGATTATGAAGGAAACTGGGCTGCCATGCACGGTGCTGGAGCGCTTTGGCGTGCGGGAGATGCGGGGCAGTCACGCAATCGGGCATACGCGCATGGCGACGGAAAGCGCGGTGACCACGGCGGGCTCGCATCCGTTCTCCACCGGCCAGGATCTTTGCCTGGTCCACAACGGCTCGTTGAGTAATCACAACACGCTGCGGCGCAATTTGCGGCGGGAGGGCATCGAGTTTCAGACCGAGAACGACTCCGAGGTGGCCGCAGGCTATCTCACCTGGCGCCTGCGCGAAGGCGACACCCTCGACCAGGCACTGGAAAAGGCGCTCAAGGATCTGGACGGATTTTACACCTTCACCATCGGCACCCGCGACGGTTTTGCGGTGCTGCGCGATCCGATTGCCTGCAAGCCGGCCGTAATGGCAGAGACGGCGGACTACGTGGCGATGGCCTCGGAGTACCGTTCACTCGCCGTGCTGCCGGGGATTGAAAAAGCGAGAATCTGGGAACCGGAACCCGCCAAAATTTACACCTGGAACGCCAAGAACTGATGAAAAACGGAACCGCCGACCTCATGGAAGCCCGTGGCCCCAAACCGCGCCTCAAGCGTGTTGCGAAACCCAAGCCGTCGAAGCCGACAGAGAAAGCCCGCGTGGTGGACCTCGGTAAAAGCACCGTCCGCGCGCTGAACGCGGCACTGCACGAGATCACCGTGCCGGAGCCCGCGCTCTGGAAGGTGAAGAACCCGCGCGGGGCGCATGCAATTGCCTGCGGCCTGCAACAGCCGGTGATGGTGGAGATTGAGGGGCCCGTCGGCTACTACTGCGCGGGGATGAACCAGGCGGCGACGGTGATCGTGAAGGGCAACGCGGGTACCGGAGTGGCGGAGAACATGATGTCCGGCTTCGTGCACGTGCAAGGCAATGCCAGCCAGTCCGCCGGAGCGACGGCGCATGGCGGCCTGCTCGTGATCGACGGCGATGCCTCGGCACGCTGCGGGATTTCGATGAAGGGCGTCGATATTGTGGTGAAGGGCTCGGTGGGGCATCTGAGCGCGTTCATGGCGCAATCGGGCAACCTCGTGGTGTGCGGCGACGCGGGCGAGGCACTGGGCGATTCGATTTACGAGGCGCGAATTTTCGTGCGCGGCAAAGTGACCGATCTGGGCGCGGACTGCGTGGAGAAACCGATGCGCGCTGAACATCGCAAGCTGCTGGCGGAATTGCTGGAGCGGGCGGGCGTGGCCGCGAAGCCGGAAGAGTTCCGCCGCTACGGCAGCGCGCGGAAGCTCTACAACTTTCATATTGACCATGCCGGGGAGTATTAAACCATGAGCAACGATTCCAAACCAGGACTGCGCGAATCGGCCACCTTCGACCGCAACATCATCCACGAAATCCAGCGCGCGGCGGAGACGGGGATTTACGATATTCGCGGCTTTGGCACGAAGCGGCGGTTGCCGCATTTTGACGATCTGGTCTTTCTTGGCGCGAGTATGTCGCGCTATCCGCTTGAGGGGTATCGGGAAAAGTGCAGCACGGACGTAGTGCTCGGCACCCGCTTTGCGAAGAAGCCGATCCATCTGAAAATCCCGATCACGATCGCGGGGATGAGCTTTGGCGCGCTCTCGGCGAATGCGAAGGAAGCCCTCGGGCGCGGCGCAAGCGAGATGGGCACCTCCACCACCACCGGCGACGGTGGCATGACGCCGGAGGAGCGGATCAGCTCCAAGACCCTGGTTTACCAATACCTCCCCTCGCGCTACGGGATGAATCCCGACGACCTGCGCAAGGCGGATGCGATTGAGATCGTGCTCGGTCAGGGCGCGAAGCCCGGCGGTGGCGGCATGTTGCTCGGACGCAAGATCAGCGACCGCGTGGCCGCCATGCGCAACCTGCCCAAGGGCATCGACCAGCGCAGCGCCTGCCGGCACCCCGACTGGACCGGGCCGGACGATCTCGCGATCAAGATCGAGGAACTGCGCGAGATCACCGATTGGGAAAAGCCGATCTACATCAAGGTGGGGGCGTCGCGCACTTACTACGATACCGCGTTGGCCGTGAAATCGGGGGCGGATGTGATCGTGGTGGATGGCATGCAGGGCGGCACCGGAGCCACGCAGGATGTGTTTATCGAGCATGTGGGGATTCCCACGCTGCCCGCCGTGCGGCAGGCCGTGGAAGCATTGCAGGAGCTGGGAATGCATCGCAAGGTCCAGCTCATTGTTTCCGGCGGCATTCGGAGCGGGGCGGATGTGGCAAAGGCACTCGCGATGGGCGCGGATGCGGTTTCCATCGGCACGGCGGCGTTAATTGCCCTGGGGGATAACAGTCCGAAATTCGAGAAGGAATACGCGAAGCTGGGATCGGCAGCGGGATTTTTTGACGATTATCAGGACGGCCTCGATCCGGCGGGCATTTCCACTCAGGACGAGAAGCTGGCGGCGCGGTTGAATCCAGTCGAGGGCGGGCGGCGACTGGCGAATTACCTGCGCGTGCTCACCCTGGAGACGCAGACGATTGCGCGCGCTTGCGGCAAATCGCACGTGCACAACCTGGAGCCGGAAGATCTCGCAGCGCTGACCATTGAGGCAGCGGCGATGGCGAAAGTGCCGCTGGCGGGAACGAACTGGATTCCCGGGGCAGGGTTTTAACCGCCGAGGCGCGGAGGCGCAGAGGATTTTTTCACTATGAAGAACACGAGGTGGAAGGGAGGGTATAACCGCGGATAATTACGGATGAACGGAGAGAAAGCGGGGACTACGCGCTCGGGTGGTGAGGTAGATGGCCAAGAAACCCGTGAAACCGCCGAGGCAAGTGCCAATGATAGGCCACCACAAGCGGATTGGGGCTTCGTGAAACTCCGCAGCAGATTTCACTGAAGAGTAAGATTCGCCAACCATTTGCCATGCGACGATGCCGCCAAGCACCAGCAGGGCAAGCGCCGTGTAAACACGGCGGGCCGGTGCGAAAAATGTCCCGCAGACGACGACCAAAAATGCAGCGATCGCACCGTCATACGGTTCCACAAACGTCAGAAACTCTTTGCCGGGCATCGCATGACCGTGACTCCACAGATAGCTGTGAATCGCCTGGTTAACCGGAATTGCGACGAAGAACGCTGCGATATAACCAGCCACGGCGCACAAAGGCACAAGAAACCAGCGTAGGACTTTGATGAAATGGGACAGGCTCATGTGCAGTCTGCGGAATTACAGTTCCTGCCACTTGATGCAAGTGGGAAGGGTGGGCGCGTGCAAAAACTCCCTGGCCGCAGCGAGAGCAAGTTCCGCTGAAACGACCATGGAGGCTGGCAGATCAAAGGCGTCGGCTTCGGAGCCCCCAGATTGGAGAAAGTGAATGGTCCCGGCTGAGGTGGTCGCAAGTGAAGGAACTGCGACCGACTGAAAACCTGGATGATCCCCAGCCGGAAAGTAGTGGAGGCAGGCCTTGGAACCATTGATGAGGACAGCCAGCCACGGGGCAGGCGTGACGTGGAAAAAGTGGAAAGCTAGGTAAGAGCCCAGATGGTAGTCATGAAATGCCGCTTCGAGTTCCTGATCGTTTTCGATCTGAATACGATGCGCGGGATGGATAGTATCAGCGTTCATGAGTCTCCGGCGAAGTGCAACTTCGCATAGGGGATGGCGTTTCCAAGTGCAACTTGGAAACGAGCGGGCAACCTAGAGCCGGAAGATCTCGCGGCGCTGACCATCGAGGCGGCGGCGATGGCCAAGGTGTCGCTGGCGCGAACGAACTGGATTTTCGGGGCGGGGTTTTAAACGAGATTTACCGCAGAGACGCGGAGGCGCAGAGGGTTTCTCCTTGAGCGCCGTTTGCCTTTGGTTTGCGAACGCCAACGGCGTTCCGGCCTTCAGCCCAGGGTTGGCGCGACCTCGGGAGCGCCTACCCTGGGAACCATCCCCAAATTTTCATGAACTCTGAAGGAGTTCCGGCCCTAACCTTGCCATGAGCTTTGGATTTCCATTCGGAGATTGATCTCGAGAACCGAATCAATCCAGATGGGGCATCCATGTCCGCCGGCTTAATCTGTGTAAATCGGTGTTAATCTGTGGATGCACTTCCCTTCCTATGGATCGTTTTGAGTGCTAGGGCAGGAAGCGTTCGCGTACTCCGGGCGCGGGGAGAGGGCAGGAGTCGTGTTTGCCGAACCAGCGGTAGCGGCGGCGGGCGATGAAGTCGTACACGGCATCCCGCAGGAAGGCGGGAACGAGGAGGAAGAGTGCGGTAAGGCGGAAGACGCCGCCGCAGTGGCTGATGGCTTGAAGCACGGCCGCGGACTTTTTCCAAATCCGCTGGCGGCCATCGGCGGCGGTTTCGATGAAGACCATGCTGACCAGTTCCGTGGAATGGCCCGGCAGCAGCCGGGCGGCAGTTTCCCCCTGGAGCGGCGCAAAACGCAGCCGCTCCGCCCCGTCCCATTTCACCAGCAGGCGAAGGCCCCGCTGGCAGAGGCCGCACACCCCGTCGTAAAGCACGAGGAAGGGAGGCGGCGGCTCGCTCATTGCGCGGTGGCGAGCGTTTTCAGGTCGATCCGGTCGAGCCACAGCAGCAGCGCGGTTTCGGGCCGGTTATAGACGTCGAGATTGATGCAGTAGCGGCCGCCCACGATGATCACCAGCGAGTGGGTGCTGCTGGCTTTGTCGTAGGTTTCCTGGGCCGGGTAGCCGGCCACGATGGTGCCGCGGACATAGCTGCCCGTATCCTTGTCCGTCTCGTTGGTCAGCGCCCAGATGCGAATCATCCGGCGCAGGGCGTCGGGGCGGTTCACCCAGTCGTTGATCTGCAAATCCACCCGCACGTCGGGATCGGCGCTCTTGGCCTCGGACTGCACATAGCGGCACTGCGAGGTGGTGACCGGTGCCTTGGAAAGCACATCATTCTGCGAAGAGACATTGATCACCTTCCAGCCCTCGGGGGCAATCGGCAGGAATTTTTTCAGCGCATCGGGCGTGGTGGTCTTCTTGAAGTCCTCGGCATGAGAAATACTCGCAATCCCGAGAAGCAGGGCCAAAAAGGTAAAAACAAAGGGACGAATCATGCTGCCACTCTCGACAGATTGCAGGGATGCGTCAACGAATACCCGGTTGCAGGTTGGTGACAGAGCGCTTTGGCGCTTTCGCGGTTTGCTCGTTTTGCAGAGCATGACGACCGCCGGGTGACATGCCGGTTTTCGTCGTGTAAATTCAAGGATCATCCGTAATGAAGATCGAGCATCTGTATATATCGCCGGGCCATAATTTCTTTGGACGCTATGGGCTGGAGGCCGGGGATCATCCCACTCTGGAGAAAAGCGAGATCGAATGCATCGCGGGACGGGGGATTCGCGGCGATCGTTTTTATGACTTCAAGCCCGACTACAAGGGACAGATCACCTTCTTTGCCGGCGAGGTTTACGAGGAACTGTGCGAGCGGCTGCAGGTGGCTGACCGGGGGCCGGAGGCTTTCCGGCGCAATGTGATCGTGCGCGGAGCCGACTTGAATGCGCTGATCGGGCAGGAATTTGAGGTGCAGGGCGTGTGGTTTCTGGGAACCGGCGAGTCGAAGCCCTGCTCGTGGATGAACCACGCCTTTGCCGAGGGCGCGGAGGAACTACTCCAGGGGCGCGGGGGATTGCGGGCGCGGATTCTTACCAGCGGAGTGCTGGCCGTCGGGAAATAAGCGGCAAGTTTACCGCGAAGCGCAAAATTTGGAGGGGACCATTCGAAATACGCTAAACAGGCGAAAAGGATTTCCTTTTCGTATTTTTCGCGGGTTTCGCATGGCCTAAAACTCAGCCACCTTTTGATCGACCTGGCAGCTCAGGACACCAGGGTCTTGGCTTCGGAGAGCTTGATCACCCGGCCTTCGGGGTCGCGGAAATTTGTGTAGGGTCCCACCGTCGTGACGATGATGCCGCGCTTGCGGAGTTCGTTCAGAACCGGTGCGCGGTTCTTGAGCGAGACGTAGAGGTGGAAATAGCTGACCGTTTCGCCGAACTCGGACTTGCGGAGGCAGATCGGCAGGCCGCCGAGTTCCATCTCGCAGTAGCGTTCGGTGCGCTCGCTGATGACCCGGGCGCCGACGATATCGACATAAAAATCTCGCACTTCCTTCCAACGCTGGGTGAAGATGGTCACCGAATAGCAGGTGGGCGCATGATCGGCCGTTTCCATCTTCTCCTCCGCGTGGGGCGCGGATTCCTGGGCGGGTAAGTATTCAACAGTTGTCATGAGAATCCTTTAAGCAGCCCGCTTGCCAGCTTCTATGGAAATTATAGTTTTTCTCAAAATTAAAATTTCAGCAGGCCCTTTTTGCCCGTAAAACTTGCGGCTTTACCCTGCACGGCTAGTTTCGGGGGATGTTTCAAACCGTAAAGTTTCTCATTTTGGGGGTGATGGCTCTGGTTTTGTCCCTCCCGGCCCGGGCGGGATGGATGGAGAATTACTCAGATGCGCTCGCGGCTGCCAAAAATGAGAAAAAGCTCGTGCTGTTGGATTTCATGGGCTCGGACTGGTGCGCTCCCTGTAACCAACTGGAGAAGGAAGTCTATTCGACCCCGGTTTTTCAAGCGTACGCCCAGAAGCATCTCATTCTTGTGAAAGTGGACTTTCCACTGCACACCCCGCAGCCCGACGCGCTGAAGCAGCAAAACGCGAAGCTACAGGCGGATTATGAAGTGCTGGACCTGCCGGTGGCGGTGCTGGCGGATGCGAATGGGAAGAAGCTGGGGCAGGTTTACGGTTATATTCCGGGCGGGCCGACGGCGTTTATCAAGGAATTGGAGAAGATTGACGGGGGCGGAAAGTAAGCGGGAGGGGGAAATTTCACCACCAAAACACAAAGACACCAAGGGGAGGAAGGTATCCGTCGATTTTAGAGCCTCGCTCGAAATCAATTTCCGGGTGGATTGCGCCCGCACCGCGGGTTCAGTGTCTCAACCTGACCTCCGGTTTGGATGGGAATGAACCATGGAGGCGCAGTCCATTCGGAAATTGATTTTGGAAGATGCTCTAATGGGTGGGGTTTCCCAAGGTAGCGCGGTGCGCAGCCCTGGGCTTTGGGACGCAATCCCGTTGGGATTGATGAGATTGCGATCGAACCGCTTGGGGAGCATCCAATGGCCTGCCTCCACCTCATTTTCGAGGCAGAACCGCACTAATAGCTCTTCGCCCAGATGACGCGGCGGGCGCTGGGCTCGCCGCTGAAGGGGCACACACCCGCCTCGGCCGGAAGACCGGCCTCATAGGAGGGGATGCAGCGGATGGTGACCTTGAGGTCGGACTTGATGCGTTCCTCGACTTCCTTGGAGCCGTTCCAGTGGGTATAGGCGAAGCCCCCGTGGATCTCCGGCTTGTCCGCCTTCTGCGGGGTGAAGAAGGCGTAGAAGTCCTCCTTGGAATCAATGACCTTGAGATTCGCGTCGCGAAACTCGAGGGCGCGCTGGTAGAGCGCATCCTGGATTTCCTGCAGCAGCGCCTCGATGCCGCCGAGGAAATCCGCGTTGGCGAGAAATTGCTTTTCCTTGAGTCCCTTGTCGCGACGGCTGACCGCGACGGAGCCTTTTTCCAGATCGCGGGGGCCGAGCTCGACGCGCACGGGCACGCCTTTTTTGATCCATTCCCAATTCTTGGTGCCACCGCCGAGGTCGCGGTCGTCCACTTCCACGCGCAGGGGTTCGCCGTGGAAACGCACGGTCTTCAGCTCGGCGGCCAGCTTGCGGGCGGCCTCGAGCACGGCATCGCGGGTCTCAGGCTTCGGGGTGACGGGCAGGATGACGATCTGCGCGGGCGCCACGCGGGGCGGGATGACCATGCCGTCGTCGTCCGCGTGGGTCATGATGAGGGTGCCGATGAGGCGGGTGCTCACGCCCCAGCTCGTGGTCCAGGCGTGTTCCTGCTTGTTCTCGCGGGAGACGAACTGGATGCCACTGGCCTTGGCAAAATTCTGGCCGAGGAAGTGCGAGGTGCCGGCCTGGATGGCTTTGCGATCCTGCACCATGGCTTCGATGCAGAGCGTCTGCACCGCGCCGGGGAAACGCTCGCTTTCGCTCTTCTCCCCGCAGAAGACGGGGACGGCGAGCCATTCCTTGGCGAATTTTTCATAGACGCGGAGCATTTGCTCGGTCTCGGCGATGGCCTCTTTGTCGGTTTCGTGGGCGGTGTGGCCCTCCTGCCAGAGAAATTCCGCGGTGCGCAGGAAGACGCGGGGCCGCATTTCCCAGCGGACGACGTTGGCCCACTGGTTGATCAAGATCGGGAGATCGCGATAGGACTGCACCCACTTCGCGTAGGTGGCGCCGATGATTGTTTCACTGGTGGGGCGCACGACGAGCGGTTCGGTAAGCTCGGCGCTCGGGGCGGGGCGCAGGCCGCCCTTGCCATCGGCTTCGAGGCGGTGATGGGTGACGACCGCGCATTCCTTGGCGAAGCCTTCGACATGCTCGGCTTCCTTCGCCAAATACGAGAGCGGGATGAAGAGCGGGAAATAGGCGTTTTTATGGCCGGTCTCCTTGAACATGCCGTCGAGGCCGCGTTGCATGAGCTCCCAGATGCCATAGCCCCAAGGCTTGATGACCATGCAGCCACGAACGTCGCTGTTCTCCGCCAAATCGGCGGCGCGGACCACTTGCTGGTACCATTCGGGAAAATCCTGGGCCCGCGTGGGCGTGATGGCTGTCTTTTGATCGCTCATAAAAATCGCTGTGAGTGTGAAAGGGGCATCACTTTCGCCAACCCGCGACGAAATGCAACGAACCAATTTGTATCGCATCGATCACGGCGAACGCAGCGAAGAAAAGCGGTCAAGCGCAGTTGGGCGAAGCCATGCGAAAGACGCGAAAAAAACGAAAAACTGCATTTTTGTGTCCTTTCGCGTCTTTCGCATGGCCGAAAATTCTCCCCTTCGCCACGCTCGTTGCGGCTAAATTGCAGAGCCCCTATCCGTGATGGCAGCCGCAGCCGTGGCCACAGCTGCCTTCGCCGGGCGGGCAGTCGTCGTCGGTCACGTGCAACTCGAAGCGGACTTCCTGCAAGGCGATCTGGTCATAGACGCCCTGGAGAAAATCCAGCGTGCGTTCGTCGGGTATTTTTGGCGTGTCGAGCTGGATGCGCACCTTCTTGCCGGCCATCTGCGGGAAGGCCTCGGCCATCTCGCCATCGAGGGCAAAGGAAAGGTAGGTGTTGAGCTTTTCCTGGAGCTGGAAAAGCTGCTCGTCGCCACCGCTCCATTCGCGCTGCTCCTGCATGATTAGCACAATTTCGTCGGTCTTGGGATCGTGGGCGATGGCGTCGAGGACGCCGGTATCTTCAATGCCGGGCATGGAAAAAATCAGGTAGTGGGTGTGGCGGATGGAGAGGGGGTCGCTGTCGGTGAAGAAGCGGGGAATGAAGCCGGGCTCACGGAGGGCGCCGGGCTCGCAGCGGCCTTTTGCTTGGCGCTTTCGACCTTGGCGGCGAGCTCCTTGTTGCCGGGATCGAGGGCGGTGGCGCGCTGCCAGTAAACGAGTGCTTTGGCGGGGTCGCCCAGCTTGTCGTAAGTGTCGCCGACGTGCCCATCGACTTCCGGGTCCTCGGGTTGCAGGCGGTCCACGGCTTTCAGGAGCTGGGGCAGCGCATCGTTATACTGGCCCTTGCGATAGTAGTACCAGCCCATGCTGTCGAGGTAGGCGGGATTGTCGGGCTCGATTTGCAGCGCGCGTTTGATCAGCGCGCCGCCTTCGTCGAGCTTTTCATTGCGGTCCACCCACATGAAGCCCAGGTAATTGCACGCCTCGGCGGAGTTCGCCGGGTCCATGGCGATGGATTTCTTGAGCATCTTCACCGCCTTCTCGATCTGCCCCGCCTGCTCGGCGGCCGCGCCGTAGGAATAGTAAAACGCGGCATCCAGCATGTCCTGCTGGGTATCTTGGGCCGCCTGCTCCGCATCGTCGTACATGGAGACGGCCATGGCGTTTTGCTTGGCCTGCGAGAGGGCCATCGCGAAGAAATAGGTGACCTTGGGGAGATCGGGGAAGCGCGCATGCGCATCGGTGAGGATTTTGACCGCCTCATCCGTATGGTGGTTCTTGAGATCCAGGCTCGCGAGCCGCAGGTAGGCAAGCGGCTGGTTCGGCTCGACCTTGAGCGACTGCTCATAGGTCAGGAGTGCGGTCGCGTCGTCTCCTTTCTGCTCATAAAGCTCGCCCAGCGTTTCGTAGGCGTCGTAGCGGTCGGGGTTGTCGGCGATGACCTGCTGGAGGAGCGCCACCGCCTTGTCCAACTGCCCATTGTCGCGGTAGCAGCGGGCGAGCTTGTCCCGCACGTTCATCACCGAGGGATCGTCACTGTCGGAGTGCATCGCCACCACCTGCTCGTAAAGCGGAATGGCTTCCTTGATCTGCTTGGAGATGACGTAAAAATCCGCGACCCGGGAGACGATGGCGGGGTCTTTGGGCGCGAGGGAAAGCGCCTGCTGGTAGGTCTTGGTGAGCCGCGTGAGGTTGTCGGGCGTGGTTGTCCCGTCATCCTTCATCGTCAGCCGGGACTGGATCTGTCCGAGTTGGATCCAAAACTTTGCCGTGGTGTCCTTGATTTGCTCCGCCTTGTCCAGCAATTGAGCGGCCTTCTGATCCCGCCCCGTCTGGGCGTAGAGCTGGTAAAGCGCCAGGTAGGCGTCCTGATTATTCGGCTCCAGTTCCAGTGCCTTTTCGGCGAATTTGACTGCGACCGTGTCCTTTTTGAGGTATTTCGAATACAACTCCGCGAGAAAGAGCTGCACGGTTGCGTTTTCCTTGCCGGCAGCCTTCTGGTTGTCCTTTAGGACATTGATCGCATCCGAGATATTGCCGCGGCGGGTGAGTTCCGTGGCCACCTTGAGCGCCAGGTCCGTCTGCTTGGGATCGAGCGAGAGGGTGTGGCGGAATTCCTGGAGCGCCGTGTCGTCCTCCGCGTCGTCCTCGGCCAGATTGCCCATGATGAACGACGAAAGCGCATCGGCCTGTCGGGCCCGGTCAGCGGAAAGCTGAAGATCGGGCGCGGTGGCAACAATGCGCGCGGGAAAGGCGTCGGCCTGTTGGGCGGGGTCGCTGTAGGGTTTTTGCTCCCTGGCGAAGGTGACTTCGGACCCCGGCAGGGCCAGCAGGATTGCCAGCCCCCATACAGGCACGAACTGACGCCGCCATTGGCTTTGGATGCTCAAGGCTCGCGTCGAGTTCATGCCGGGGAAAATAGCCCTTAGGACTTGTAGCGCAAACGCTTCTTGTGGCGGTTTTCTTTCATCCGCTTGCGGCGTTTGTGTTTGGCGATTTTCGCTTTGCGTGTCTTCTTTAAGGAACCCATACGTGAGGTTTTGCTACCGGTTTAATATACAACTTTGTTGAGCGGATACTCGATGATGCCTTCCGCGCCGAGAGCCTTCAGTTGAGGGATCATCTCGCGAACGACTTTTTCATCGATCACCGTTTCCACCGCCACCCAGCCGGTCGTCGCGAGTTGCGAGACGGTCGGATTGCGAAGGGATGGCAGCGCGGAGAGCAGTTCCTGCAACCGCGCTTCTTCGATATTCATCTTCAAGCCCACTTTGTCCCGCGCGGCATAAGCGCCCTGCAGGAGCACGACGAGATTGTCGATCTTCTCTTTCTTCCAGGGATCGGCCAGCGCCGCCTTGTTCGCGATGAACTGCGGCGAGGAGGTCATGATCGTTTCCAGAATCCGCAGCTTGTTCGCGCGGAGCGACGAGCCCGTTTCCGTGACGTCCACGATCGCATCCACCAGATCGGGCACTTTCACTTCGGTCGCGCCCCAACTGAACTCGATCTCGGCCTTTACGCCATGCTTCTCGAGGAAGCGGCGGGTGAGGTTGACGGCTTCGGTGGCAATCACCTTCCCCTGCAAGTCCTGCACCGAGCGGATCGGCGAGTCTTCCGGAACGGCAATGATCCAGCGGGTGGGCTTCGAGCTTACCTTGCTAAAGGTCAGCTCCGCGAGCGACACCACATCCGAGCCATTGTCTTCGATCCAGTCGGCCCCCGTGAGTCCGCAATCCAGAAAACCGTGCTCCACATAGCGGCTCAGTTCCTGGGCACGCAAAAGGCGGACGGTCATGTCCGGATCATCAATGCTGGGCTTGTAAGAGCGACTCGCCCCGCTGATCGTAAAACCGGCGCGGGCAAACAAAGCGAAGGTCGCCTCCTGCAAACTGCCGGAGGGCAAACCAAGTCGTAATGTACTCGTTACTGTCGTCGTCATTGAAACAAAGGGAGTGTGCATTTAGCCCCACTTCGCCCCGCTGGCTAGGAAAAAGTTCAGGGATTTTTGCACAATGCTTTAGCAAATCACTGGGGAGAACTGCTTTTCAGCGCCGACACTCCAGACTTGAGACCACCATTCGCTGTGGTAACATTCCAACTATGAGCCTCGCGGAGATCGAAGCAGCATTACATCAGCTAAAGCCGGATGAGTTGCGCCGGGTCGAGCATCTGCTGAAGCATTTGCAAGGGAAAGAGAATGAGGAAACTACGCTCTCTGCTTTGGAGAAAAGAAATGGCGTTGAGGCCTTCGCCCGGCGTCCAGGAGCCCTGGCCAGTGTGGAACTGGTGCAGCGGATCTGCCAGGAGGAAGGCATTTAACGAGTGCGATCGCTGCTGGATGTGAATGTGTTGGTGGCGTTGCTTGATCGACAGCACGCTGCCCACTTTGCCGCGAATCAATGGCTCGCAAATCAAGGAAGTGCAGGTTGGGCCTCTTGCCCCATCACTGAAAATGGTTGTTTGCGCGTGTTGACCAATCCTCGCTATCCCGCCCCCTTGCCAGCAAGAGATGTTTTGGAAAGACTGCGGGTGGTGAAAGCCGATGGAAATTCCGAATTCTGGTCGGATGACGTTTCGATAACTTCGCCGCAGATGTTCAATTTCGCTTTGCTCCAGGGTCATCAACAGGTGACCGATCTATACCTATTAGCTCTGGCGGTGGCTCGCGGTGGGAGATTGGTAACATTTGATCGAGGCATATCATTACCCATCGTAACGGGAGCCACCGCGCAACATTTGGTCCAATTACCGTATTAGTTGTACGCTCTGCTTTTCTCCAGCCCCGCGAAACAGTTGACCGAACCCCAGTCTCCCCGCATATTCCCCACCCGCCATGCCTCGGGAAAATGGGGCAGCGCGGCCTTTCAGCCATGTCCATCGAACTCACGCGCAACTTTTGCATCATCGCCCATATCGATCACGGGAAGACCACGCTTTCCGATCGCCTGCTGCAAGTCACCGGCACCATCGCCGACCGCGAGGCGCAGGATCAGCACCTCGATGCCATGGACCTGGAACGCGAGCGCGGCATCACGATCAAGATGCACCCCGTCGCCATGCGCTATAAGGCGAAGAACGGCACCACTTACAAACTGAACCTGCTCGACACCCCCGGCCACGTGGACTTCGCCTACGAAGTCTCCCGCTCCCTCGCCGCCTGTGAAGGCGCGCTCGTGATCGTGGACGCCGCCCAGGGCGTGGAGGCGCAGACCGTCGCCACCGTCCACCTCGCCAACAACCAGGGCCTGGTCACCGTCCCGGTCATCAACAAGATCGACCTGCCCAATTCCGACATCCCCACCGTCAAAAAGCAGTTGGAGGAAATCCTCGCCATCCCGGCCGAGGAAGCCCTGCTCGCCAGCGCCAAGGCGGGCCTCGGCATCGAGGAAATTCTCGAAGCCGTCATCGAACGCATCCCGCCGCCCAAGAAGTGGGACGACGAACGCATCCGCGCCCTCGTTTTCGACTCCACCTTCGACACCTACCGCGGCGTCGTCACCTACGTCCGTATGATGAGCGGTTCCATCAAGGCCGGCGACGGCGTGAAGATGATGAGCAACAACCGGCCCTACGAGGTGAAGGAGGTCGGCGTCTTCCGTCCCAAGATGACGGCGGTGGACAAGCTCGAAGCGGGCGACACCGGCTACGTGATCGCGAATATCAAATCGACCGCCGAGATCAAGATCGGCGACACCCTCACCGGCACCTTTCAGCCCGCGCTCGAGCCGCTCCCCGGCTTCCAGGTCGTGCAGCCGATGGTCTTCAGCGGCGTCTATCCCATCAACACGGCGGATTTCGAGCACCTCAAGGCCGCGATGGGCAAGCTCCAGCTCAACGACTCCTCCTTCGTCTTCCAGGCGGAAAGCTCCGTCGCCCTCGGCTTCGGCTTCCGTTGCGGCTTCCTCGGCCTCCTCCACATGGAGATCATCCTCGAGCGTCTGCGCCGCGAGTACGACATGGACATCATCGCCACCTACCCGAGCGTCATCTACGAGGTGCTCAAGACCAATGGCGAACTCCTCCACGTGGACAACCCCGAGTTCCTGCCCGATTTCAGCGTCATTCAGGAAATCCGCGAGCCGATCGTGAAGTGCTTCATCATGGTGCCCAACGAGTATATCTCGCCGCTCATGCAGCTCATCATGGACAAGCGCGGCGTGCTCGATCACACCGAATCGCTCGATACCAAACGCGTCATGCTCACCACCATCCTCCCGCTCGCGGAAATCCTCGTGGACTTCAACGACAAGATCAAGAGCATCACCCGCGGCTACGGCTCCATGGACTACGAGCACGCCGGCCATCGCGCCGACAAGCTGGTCAAGCTCGACATCCTCGTGAATGGCGAGCCCGTGGACGCCTTCTCCAGCATCGTGCATCGCGAAAAAGCCGAGGCCCGCGGCCGCCAGCTCGCCGCCAAGCTCAAGGAAGTCATCCCCACCCAGCTCTATCAGGTCGCCATCCAGGCCGCCATCGGCGGCAAGATCATCGCCCGCGAAAGCGTCAGCGCCATGCGCAAAGACGTTACCGCCAAGTGCTACGGCGGCGACATCAGCCGCAAGCGCAAGCTCCTCGAGAAGCAGAAGGAAGGCAAAAAGCGCATGAAGAGCATCGGCCGGGTCAACATCCCGCAGGAAGCCTTCATTGAAGTGCTGAAGTCGAGCTAACGGCCCACTGCGTCAGGCAGCCGCCGTTAATGCATCTCAAACCGCACCCGGCACTTCCCCGCCAGTGCTTTTTCCCAATACTCCGGGTCTTCCATCATCCGTGCCGCATACTCGTCATTGAGTGCATAGACTTCGGCTGGCGTCACCTGCGGCAGCGCCGGAGGTGGAACGTCAGCGGTCGGAAATTCCGGCCACGCGTCGTTCGATTTCGGCTCCGAGGGCAGGTGTTCCATAGCGGCTCAATATCTCGCGAAATTCCGGGCTCGCAAGCTGAATGCCATTGATCTGGATGAGCATCACGACATCGCCCATGTCGCGCTCAAAGCGCGCGGCCTGACTGCTTTTCAAAGCATGCAATTTTAACGCGATGAGATGCAGCAGCGAGGGGATGCGCACGGCTTCTCCGATCAACTCGCTATTCCGTGCCTGGGCATTGAGCAGGTCAAAGGTGGATTGGTTGACCAGCATCAAGTCCACCTCGATCAATCCGCTCCCCTCCAGCGCCCGATACATATGAAAAACTGGATGGGTATGAAAACGATAGTAGCCAAGGCGGAGAATTAGCTCATCCCACGCCTGCCGATCCTGCTCCCGCACGAGCAAATCCACATCGGCGGTGACCCGCGGGTAGCCATAAGCAATCACCGCATTGCCTCCGATAATGAGAAAGGGCAAACCAGCTTCACGGGCGCGTTCGACGAGTAGTGGGATGATTTTCAAAAGCGAGCGGACATTTTGACCTCAACACTACTACAGCAAGAAGGCTGGAGTGAGCAATTTGCAACTGGAGCCGGCAGTCGGATTTGAACCGACGACCTGATGATTACAAACGGCTTCCGATTACAGAGAAGCTTCATGTTCACAGAGGAAAATACGAACCTTGCTGGACTTTGACAACCCTCAATGTTCTCGAAGTAACGGCAATAATGGCAGTAGCGGGGAAGATCAACGAGGCTTTGCGAAATGAATTGAATCGCCATCTGCGTCTGCGGGTTCCGTTCGGCGAACCCAGCTTCCTGAGATCCTTGATCTTGAAAAAAGTGAAAAAGGTTCTTGGTGGTAAAAAAGCTGTGAATGAAGCGGTGCGAAAACTACGCTGCTGCAAGCGAAATGACGGCAAAGAAACTGAACAAGGCAAAATCCGACTCAAAAGTCCCCGTAAAGGAACTTTCCGACATTTACCAACGTGTCTGGCAGATTCTGAATTCGGCGCAAGCGGGGATGGCCCGGACGGTCAATACGACACAAGTCGTGGCGAACTGGTTGATCGGAAAGGAAATCGTTCAAGGTGAACAGGGTGGTCAGCAAAGAGCACGATATGGCAGTCGTTTGTTGGAAGGATTGGCGGCGCGTCTAAAAAAGGATTTTGGAGAAGGTTACTCCATTCAAAATCTCCGTTACATGCGTCAGTTTCATTTGGAATATCCGCATTTGCTCGATCACTTTTCGATTCACCACACACTGCGTGGCGATTTCAACCAGGAAATGTCTGACTCAATTCACCACACGGCGCGTGGCGAATTCGCACTCGTAAACCCGGAAAATGGGCCGACCGAAAAATCGGCGTGGAGGCCGGGTTTGCTTCATACCAATCTCGCATGGTCGCTCTATCGCCACTTGCTCAAAGTAAGCTCCCCAGACGCCCGCGCCTTTTACGAAATTGAGACGATCAGAAACAACTGGTCTTCCCGGGAACTGGAGCGTCAGATCAACAGCCTGCTTTTTGAGCGTCTTGCGAAAAGCAAAGACAAAGCTGGGCTGATGAAGCTGGCCGTGAAAGGACAGGAGATCGCCACGCCCGCCGACGTTTTCAAAGACCCAGTCGTCATCGAGTTTCTCGGCCTGCCCGAATCGCATCGTCTTGTCGAATCCGACTTGGAGCAGGCGCTCATCAACAATCTGCAAGCCTTCCTGCTCGAACTAGGTAAAGGTTTCGCGTTCATCTCCCGGCAGGAGCGGATCACGCTCGATGGCGACCATTTCTACATTGATCTTGTTTTCTATCATACCGTTCTAAAGTGCTATGCCTTGATTGAGCTCAAAGTGGGCAAACTTACCCATGGTGATCTCGGCCAGATGCAGCTTTACGTGAATTACTTCGATCAAGAACGCCGCACTGAAGGCGACAATCCGACGCTAGGACTCATTCTCTGCACCGACAAGAACGATGCCATCGTGAAGTACCTCCTGGGACCGGAGCAATCGAAGAAGATTTTCACCAGCCGCTACAAACTCCACCTTCCTACTGAGGCAGAACTGGCCACGGAGTTAAAACGCGAGCTCAAAGAACTCCGGTAGCACCCAATCTTTCGATGATGTTTCCTTCCATGATTTAGAGCACAAAATGATGAACTCGCTTGGTGCTACTCTATTCTCCGAACTTAATCCGAAATTTTTCGGCATCCTAACGGGAGCGAATGCACGGGTGTATCTAGATGCGCTGGATTCTATTGAGCGAGAAATGCCAGCGCACGGAGACTCCATGGAGCGGGCCGAGGCGCTGGAGATTATTGATCGGGTATTGGCTTCCAGTGCTTCGTTACAAGCCGAAACGGATGAAGAGACAGCCGAGATAGAAACGGAGCAGCCGTCCAGTCAGGTGCTCCGTCGCCTGATTGCTGCAGGATGGATCGAGGAAGAGAAGCGGGCGGATTACCGGCGGATTCTTTTTCTGGAACCGGCTGCACAGACGTTGCTGGAGGCGCTGCGTTCCATCGTAAGCCAGACGATCGCCTCATTCACCGGAAAGCTACGGTTGGTGTGTGACCGCTTGTCGGCCCTGCGCTATCCGCATTCCCGGATGGAATTGATCTGGGAGGAATTGAAGAACTGTCTGGCACAAGTGCGCTCGGGGCTTCGAGAGTTGCGGATGATTCGCAAGCAGGTGGAGCGATATGCCCAGCGCCAACTCAAGACAACCACGCTCGCTGAGGCACTTGATATCATTTACAATGAATTTTCCACGTTGATCACCCAGCAGTGCTATCGCGAGTTAATTCATGCACGGCTGCCAGAACGTCTGCGCGAGGCGATGGAGGGATTAGCAGAGCTGGAGCAGGACGATCTCGCTTTGCAGCGGTTGCGTGAGGATTTTCTCCGAACCAACGTGGATACCAGCAGAGCGATGCCGGAGATTCTCCGTACCATTGAAGAGCTTTCGCTGGCACTGGGCGATGTCGAACCCACTGCGGATCGGGTGGACACCAGCACGGCTGACTTTGCCCGGCGCTCCCGCTCCCGCATCCGCTACATTCAGGATGTCGGCTCCGCGAGACGGCAGCAGGTGAAAATCATTTTCGATTATGTCCGAGAGAATCTGGCGACCGTGCGCCTTTCGGATTTGGAGGAGCATCTCCAGTTGCCCAGTCTTTTGCTGTCCGATCCGGGTCTGGTCGGTGAAAAATCGCTCGCCAGGAGTCGAAAACCCGTCGCGGCGTCCCAGCGCCAGCCGGTCGCCCTGCCATTGAGCGAGCAGGAGCGAGAGGACAGCTTGCGGGAGATGGAAAAAAATCTGCGCAACGCTTTGCGCCTCGACCGGGCGAACCGTTTTGTGGATCGTTTGGAAATGCAATCTGGCGAACGGATGACCTCGGAGCAAATGCCTGTGCATACCGAGGATGATTTGCTTGATGTTATTTCGTGTCTTGTTTTCGCACCGGCTGGTGGAGCGAACTACCGCCTGCGCACGCAGCGAGAGATGCGGCCGAGCGAACCGGTGGTCATGGATGCCAAAGTGGAATTCTCTATCGAACGTTTCGAGGTGGAAAAGAAATGAACGACGATCTCGCACCTCTGCCTTCCGTTGCTGGCTTGCTGCCAGAGCTTTCAGATTCTGATCGGGAGAACCTGCAGGCCGCAGTCAGTGAGCTTTTTCAACACCAAGCTATTTTGCGCGATTGGCCCGGGGACCGGGAGTTGTATGATTGGACGCGTCTGCGATTTTCATGGGTCAGAGAAATCTGCCGGCTGATCGGTTTTGAGGTGATTTTGAATGAGGATGAACAGTTGATTCACGCGCTTCCCAGCCAGCGGGCGACGCTCCGAAAATTGCGCACGGAGTGGACGCTGGTTTTGCTCAGTCTTTGGTATGATTACGATCTGCAGTTGCGGGCGGAGGGATCGCCAGTGGTCTTCACGGTCGAGGCGTTTAACGAATCGTTGAAAACCAAGCTAGGTGAGCGACAGCCGACGATTTCGACGCTCAAAGAGATGCTGGCGTTCTTTGGTTCCCGAAAGCTCGTACGCATGGATTATGAGGACGAATTTCACCGCTCAATGATCGAGGTGTTGCCCACGATCCGCTTTGTCCTGCCCTTTGGAGAACTCGAAAAAGTTTCCGCAGCACTGGAAGATTTGATGAACGGCCACGACCGCGCGGAGGAAGTGAACGATGGCTAGCCGCTGCATCCGCCTCACCCGCATTCACGCCATCCAATGGTTTGGATACTGCGACACCTTTGACATTCATGGGAACCTCTTGATCGCCGGGCGTACGGGCGCGGGCAAATCCGTGCTGATGGATTTGATCCAGCTGGTGCTCATCGGCGACCAGCGGGCGAAATATAATGCCGCCTCGGATGGACGTGGGCACACCTCTGGCCGTGACAAGAAAAGCTATTGCCTCTGCGACATGCAGGAAGACATTAATGGAGTGCCGCAGTATGCGCGCGATGGTGGCACGACTTACGTGGCGCTGGAATTTATGTGGCCAGACGGACAGCAGGTCGAGACGTGGGGCATGCGGATTGATTATCCGACCTCGGAAACGCAGTCACCCGAAGAAGAGTTCTTCCGCATTCCCGAGCGGCTGGAGCGCGCGGATTTTGTCAGCGAAGAGGGATTTGCGCTCGAATTGGATGCGTTCCGCGTGCTGGTAAGAAAGATGGACGGCGAGCTGTTTCGCAACGTCACGGAATACCGAAAGCGACTGGGCGAGCATTTGAATTTCCACCGGGAGACGATTGATTTTCTGATGCCTTCGGCGATGTCGTTCGCCTTTCTGCCGAGGTTCGACGAGTTTTGCCGCCGCTATATTCTGCAAGCCGAGGACATCAAGATTGAGCCGGTGCAGCAGAGCTATCGTAGCTATCTTCGAATCCGCGAAGAACTCGAAAAATTGAATGACAAGGCGAAGCGGCTCGAACAGGCAGTCGCGACCCGAAAGGACTGGGAAAACGCCCGCAAAGATGCCGATGCCTGCCGATTGTTGGAAGCAGAGTTTCAGCGCGAGGCGATGCGCAGCGAAGTCGCCGAACTCATCACGAAGCTGCAGGAAATCGACCGACGCCAGGCCCAGCGGAAACAAGAGTTTGAGGAAGTTTCGCAGACGCTGGACAGAAAAGCGCAGGACCTCGAATCGCTAAAAAATCTTTTCCGAGACGAAGGTGGGAGTGTGCTGCTTGAACTTCAGGAGCAGATTCGCAATGTTGCACAAAAGATCGAGCGGCTCCGCCAAGTGGGAAAAACCATCGATGCGGAAAAGGCGCGGCGCGTGCGCGCGACGCAGGATTTTGCAAACAAGACCGCTGATTTTTTAGCCGAGCGCGATGCTGGATTGCCGGCTGAATTGACGCACGCCATTCAAGCATTCGCGGACGCGCGTCCTGAGGAATTGCGGACAGCCCTGCGTCAGATCGCAACGGCAGTGCGCGGCGTCCAATCCCGCTTGCGCGCCTCGATCCAGGCGGAAAGCGAGCATTTCCAAAAGAGCAAAACGGAACTGGAGGCTCTGCAAGCTCAGATCAAGAATCTGGAATTCAACCGCGTGATTCCTTCCCCGCTGCTGGATGAACTAAACCGCCAGTTGCCGCGTCGCGGGCGCGAAAACCCTGCGCGTCAACTTCGTGAGTTATGCGAGGTGATGGATGAAGAATGGCGCCCCGCGCTGGAGCTGGCGTTTACGCGAAAGTTCGCCGTGGTGGTAAGTGCTGAGGATTACCCGCAAGCGCTGCGCATTTACAAAGATTTCTCGCACGACAGCCAACATGAGTCTTTGGTGGATCCGGAGCGGGCGCTGGCGCGGAAGGCGAAAGTTCACGAACAATCGCTGGTGGAAAAAATCCGCTCCGAGCATCCAGTCGCACGGGCGGTTTTGGAGGAACTGTTCGGCAGTGTCATTTGCATCACAGCTCTCGATGAACTCCGGAACTATCCCGATGCGATCATGCCGGATGGATTCCGCCAGCGCGGCCTGTTTGCTGAGCGTCCGAAGCGTTACGACCAGCGCCCGTGCATCGGCGCAAAGGGCATCGAGCGCCTCAAGGCGCACCTCATGGCTCAGGCTGAAGCATGCGGTGCCACGCTCCGCAGCATCGAGCCGCTACTCGCCAGGGTGGAACAAATCCAGCGGATGATTTCCGAGCAAAAACTGGACTCCGAGGACATCGAAGGCGACATCAACGCAGCAGCCCAGCTAAAGGAACTGGAGGGCGAGCGAGATCGCCTCATTACACGAAACACAACGGCCTCGACCCCGGAACTTGCAGCGCGGATGGAGGCGATTTCGTCGTTGGAGAATGAAACGAAAACGCTGGATCAGCAACGACTGGAGTTGCACGCGCAACTGCAATCCAAAGAGCGAAACCAGATTTCCCAGCAACTGGAAGATGCAAGGCGAAGAGCGGACCGGACGGAGGCTGCCTACGACCAGACGATTTCAGCCATTGGAGCGTCTCTGGATGTCGCCCGATTTGATGCGCTGCGGGCAGAGTTCACCACGCAGTATCCCACGGACGCTTCGCGTTCGTCCCAAGCGGGACAACGCCACCGGGAACTCGAATCGCGCTTGCCTGACATCGAGCAGCGCTTGGACCTCATTCGCAAAGGATTGGTGGACCAGCATCCCGATTTGCGCGCGGAACCCGATTTCGATCCGCAAACGGATTGGAATCCTTCCTATCGCAAGCTGCTTGATCGCATCCGGGTCGAAGACATGCCCACCCGCCAGCAGCAGGCGCTTGAGGAGGAACAGCGCTGGCAAAATCTGTTCCGCACGACCGTGGCCGCGCGGCTTTCCATCGCAATTCGCGATGTGCGAAAAACGATCGGCGATCTAAACCTGCAACTGAAAAAACCGATTGGCGATAGTCAGTATCACATTCGGGTGGATGACAATCCCGCCCGCGAGTTTCAGGAATATCATCGGGTGCTGGAAGCGTGCGCGATTACGCAGGATGGAGAATCCATTTTCGCATCGCTCTCCACCGAAGCACGCGAAGGAGTGGAGCGGGTTTTCAAGGCGCTGGTTGAAGCGCCGGAAGGAAAGCTGGCGCAGGCGTTTCTCGATTATCGAAGCTACTTCCGCTACGACATGGAGGTCAGCGATCCCAAACGTCCTGAACTTTCCGCCAAGAGCCTGAATCGCCATGCCGAAAAATTCAGTGGCGGTGAGAAGCAGACGCCTTTTTACATCTCGATTCTGGCCTGTTACCTGCGCGCTTACAAACGTCATCTCCCGCAACGCTACACCGAACCTTCCATTGGCCTGGTCCCCATTGACGAAGCCTTCTCGAAAATGTCCGGCGAACGCATCACCGACGCTATTCGCGCGCTTCGTGATACGGATCTGCAAGGTATTCTTTCCATGTCGAGCGGCAACTGGCCTTACGCCATTGGCGAATGCGATCAGGTACTGGCCGTTCACCAGCGTGAAGGATTTTCCAATGGCCGAAAAACGATCCGCAACATCGCCGCGCTGCTTAATCGTCAGGAAGCACTCGCGCGATCTGAGGAATGGGGATGAGTCCAGCGATCCAGTTGATTGTTCAGCGTTACCTCAAAAGTCGTGCAGGGCGCACGGGATCGGGAAAACGCGATCTCCTTTTCGCTTTCAACGACCTGCTCCGAGAAGCGGGTTGCCAGCATGGAACCATGCGTTACGACACGATTCAGGAACTGGAGACTTTGGAAAATGGACAGTTTCTGGCTCTGGAGCGTCATCATCGGGACGCGTCGGCCATTCTCCGCGTGCGCCTTTCACCTGACAAGGCTGAGCGACTTATCGAGCATTTTGGAGATTCTGGGCCGGAAAGCCAGCGCCGCAATTTCGCCAACCTGTTGATGACGCAGGCCGAAGCGCTTTTGCCCACCGAGTTTCAGGAAGGCTGGCGGCAATTTTGCGAGCAGAGCGCGCTAGCAGCCAGTCGCGGAGAATCCGTTTATCCGCTCGATGTCACGAATCCCAATATGAGCATGGAATTGCTCGAAACGACGTCTAAGCTGCTCTCGTGGAAGGGCGAATCCTATCTGCGCTTCGCCAGTTCCGTCCTTTGTGAGGATTCAAAACGACTCGGCCAGTTAAAAGCGAACATCGAACGCCTGCTGGCATCAATCACTCAGGAGAAAATTCGAAAGCTATCTGATCTAGGCCTCACTGAAACGGGTGGCGGATGTTGGGTGCATGGTCCCGGCGTTTTGATTTCCAAGCGGGGCAAGCTGGATCTGAATGTGCTCGATCTGCCAGCGCATTTCTCGAAATCGGATCTGTCTGACAGTCAGTTAGAATCCACCGCTATCTGCTGGCTCACTGTAGAAAATGAATCCATGTTGCTCGAACTCGCCAAACTCCATAGTGGAATCATGCTTTTCAGCAGTGGATTCCGCGGAGGTGTTGCGAATTCAGCCGTCGTGAATCTTTTGCGCGGCGCGCCGCCCGATACCACACTTTACCATTTCGGCGACGCCGATCCGAAGGGCTTCGACATTTTACGCGATCTCCGTGAACGCACTGGCAGAAGCATCCATTCCATTCACATGGGCTATCGTCCTTCTTCCCATTCGCCTGCACTGACTGCGGAAGAGCTTAAAATGATTCATCGTCTCCTCGGCTCAGAGGCGATGACTACTGAAGAAAAAGAGGCGCTCAAAATGATGTCTGAGGTCGGAACAAAAGGGCGCTATGAACAGGAAAGCCTTGGGCGCCCAGCGGCCTCATGGCCGTTTTACTGATGGAAAATTGATTCCAATAAAATGCCTTTAATTCACTTCCTCGAAATGTTCTCACCGGCTAGCCACAGCTGCCTTGTGACCGATTAGATCGTGGATAATAATCGCCTAAACATCTCGGCATAACGGAATTCGTTCTCCTGATTCCATGAATACAAAGCTCAGCAACGACCTTTCAAAACTCCGGCATCGCGCGTACCACCGGGTGGAATGGGCCGAAGACACCCTCCGACGTTATCATGCTGTGATCTCGGATTTAAAGCCGCCCGTGATTTTGCAAGTTCAGAAGCTTTATGACTGGATGTTTGTGCCGCCAACGCTCTGGCCATTCAATATTCAGGATGTCCTGAACGATTGCCTCGAGTCGCTGGAAAAGAGAAAAAAGCTGAATTCCCGGCAACGCCTTCTGATTGACCTGCTGCCAAAACCGCCAAACGAAACAATCTGCGCTGCCGTGGCGGAGCACGAACTCCAGGTGCAGAAAGGCACTTATGAAAATCTGGTCAAAGCACAGGCAAAGTTTTCCCAGGCCGAACTATCATTGCGAGCCGATGCACAGTTTGTCGAACAGTGGGCGCGCATCAAGGCAACATTCGACATTCAACCCTATCGCGATTACAAAGGCGTGATTCGTCGCACCATGGGGGCGGAACGCAATCTGCGCGAGTCGTTCTCAGCTAGCTTACGGAGTAAAGAAGATGCTTTTCGCACGGTATTCGATGCTTTTTGCCTGCGTTGGAATCTTTACGGGATGCAGAACGACGAGCCGCTTCTGCTCAAACTTGCTGTCAATATCACCCCCTACGGGACGATGATTCTGATCCCCTCCTATTGGTCTTTCGACCCGAAACGCGATATTCGCTGGGACGCCATCGCCAGCCTTCATCGCGTCCGTGTCCCTGGACGTCAAGGTTCAGCCCTCGCCGAGGGACTCGCTGAAAGAATGAAGCTCGCCGAGAAACTCAAGCATCTGGATATTGAGGCCCTCCGCCTCGGACTCAAAGGTGAAAAGAAACATACTTTCCTTTGCAAGGGGCTGGGTTGGGTACCGGAAACGAGCCCCAAACGGATCAGCCGGTTACGCTCTGAATTCAAAAATAAGACACCCTTGGGGGACATTTAGTTCCCTATTTCCAATAGGGAGACTGGCGTATGGCTTTGGGCGTTATGCCTCACCAATCCAAACTCGCCGATACTCCCACTGACCACCCAAGCCAGGAAAAATCGTCAGACCAAGACGAAAGCCGGTCTTTCTTCCCCGCCAGAGTGGTTTGTGACCTGTCCGAAGGCGGCACATTTTCGCCTGGATATGGCAAGCCGAACATTCCAGTGCTGGCAGCCTTTGGCGGAGACCGTTTGCATCACTTCGGAATGCCAGGAAACTGGGACCTCGAACGTGCCGTTTCGGAAAACTCCAACATCCTCTTCCGATCCGTTCGGAGGCATTTTCCTGAAGAGAATCTGAAAAGATGGGATGATCTTACTTTTCAATTTGGCCCTCGGTCTTTTCTGTATGCCGACGATACTCGAATCGTAGGCTACGCCGAAACGCCAGACGAGGCCGAGCAGTTGGTGGCAAAGTTCAACGAAACATATCGGAAGCCGCCGACCCCCACTGGCGGGTGTTTCCACCTCATCACCGTCGGCCGAGAAATCAGCATTGAAACAGTCGCCCTTGGAGTCGACACGATTCTCAGTGATGACGCACTAAATCTCAGCTACGCGACGGGAAGTCTGGAGTGGCACCGAGATTTCACTACTAAACTCCGCAACTGCAATCATGGTCTTTCAATCTTTGAAGGAACACCTGGAACTGGCAAAACCTCCTACCTGCGGCATTTGATGGGTGTGCTCAAGGAGTCGCATCGTTTCTATTTCATCCCGCCCGCCACCATGGATGTTCTTTCAGATCCTGCGTTCATCAGCTTTTGGGCAAACCAGCGGTCCCGCCATGCTGATCGGAAATTCGTCGTCGTGCTTGAGGATTCAGACGCCGCGCTTATGACTCGTGATGCCGACAACCGGGGACAGGTCAGCGCAATCCTCAATCTATCGGACGGAATGCTCGCTGATTTCCTCCGACTGCAAATCATCTGCACAATCAATTGTCGCGCGGATGATATTGACCAGGCACTGCTACGTCCCGGACGACTACTCTGTCATCGCATTTTCAGCAGGCTCGAATACGAACAAGCTGCCCGGCTCGCTACCAGCGTTGGCCGGAAACTGCCCTCCAGGCGTGATTATTCCATCGCGGAAGTCTTCGCCGGGAACGAATCAGAAAAAAACGACGCCCCGAGAATCGGCTTTGCAACGTAACGGAAAGTTGCACGGCATTCGTCCCGAGAAAGGGTGATGACGCGGTTGTGCGTCAGGCTTTTTTCAGAATCTTCAGCTTCCCGTCCAAAAGGATTGCCGCGACAGACCCGTTTCCGACATCGAGGCAGTAGTTCCTGCTTTTCGGCGTCATCTTCTTTCGCACGATGTTTCCCGGAGTGTGGCCCACCACCTGATTGATGCCGGGGATTGGGATGAGGGTATCCCAGTCCATCCAGAGCGGTCCACCGCGATCCTCCCTGCCATGAGTATCGGATCAACAATACAGTGCTTGCCTTTCCACATCGCCCGGTCGCAACGACGCATAATCCGTTCTATCGTGGGCTCCTTGAACCAAGCTGGATGAAATCCAGCATGGCTCATCAGCCATCCCTGCTCAGCGTGGACGAGCTGAAACCTTTGCCAATGTTCTGGTTGCAGAATTTCGCCGATTCCGCGCGCTTTTGCTGGTGTGAATCCGGAACAATACAATTCAGGACTCCATGGGAACATATAGGCAGCGTCGTGATTCCCAAGCAGGAAGATGTCATCCTTTTTCTCCATTCGGTCCCGGAGCCAGATTGCGGTCATTCTCGCATCGCTTACGTTATCACCAAAATCATCGAAATAATCGCCAAGGAATACCACGCGATCATACCGCTGCGTTTCCAACCAGTAATTGGCGTTGGAGGTATGATGATGGAGATCGGGAATGAGCAGCGTGCGCATCGGACTGGCGGTTCATTCGTTGATCGAGTGCTGTAAGCCTCGGCTCAACCACCTGCATCCACTCAGAGAGACGGCGCGTGTTTACCCTTGCAAGCTCCGTTCGGATGGCGTTGGCAGGAACCAGCGGTCAAACTGCTGATCGTGGAAGCCTTGGTTCCACAGTATCTGCAGGTGTATTGGGTTTTCTCACTCCCTTCATAGACAGCGTGCTTTCCCCGGCATGGGCCACTGGGATGTCGCTGGCAAGAACCTGCAGTCAGGCTGGCGACACTACAACTCTTGGTTCCACAGTATTTGCAGTAATAATTGGGCATGGCGGTCAGGTTGTTTTCACTGGATCGAGCGCGGTGGCATTTTGCTTTTCCGCGCGAGCTTGTCATGAGGTTGTAAACGACAATATGCCACGACCGAGTTTTGAAACAGGGCAACAAATGTCTCCAAAAGTCATTCCAGATGTATTTCTAGCAGTGTCAGCGACCTTCGAGGCTTTTCACCAAGACATTCTTCATCTCCTCATAATGTTTTTTTATGCTCTCGGCGTCCCATTCAGAATATGCCATCATCAGATACTGCTTGACGCTATCCATCGTGTTACCCGGATAGTGTTCCTTCTTTGCCTTTGGCATATAGTTGCTGAGGCTTGAGTTTTTGCTATGGCTGATCAGGCAAAGGTTCCCGAATGAATTGAGCGAATTGGGCGGCAAGGGAGGATCGCCGGACTTCGGATTCTGCGGATAGTAGTGTTCCACGGAACTACGGAAGGTGAATTCGTAAGACTTGATAGCGGAATTTGTTGCATCGAGCCATAGCAAGTAATCTAGGAAATTAAAAACCAGATTGTTCTCGATCTCCCCAAACGACAGCCGAGACCACTGGCATTCACTCTCGCGACTCGCCCGGCACACGCCATTTCTCCGGTAGATCATCTCGAAGTAGTCGGCGCCTTCGCCGGGGGCAAGAAAGCGGTCGAATACAAAGGTGCAGGCCACCGATTCTAAATATCTCACATAGTCCTCTGCTCGAATCCCCTCAGCCTTGAAAAGCCAATATAGCGCGGCGTTTAGCCAGTGTTTGTAAACGAGAGTCGGAGTTGAGACATGGAAGGCGGAAAGCAGCATCAGGATTCGCCGATTGTCACCATCGTTCCCGTCCTCATCCCCAAACGTATTTACATAGTAGCCTCTACCTGATGGATTCCGCGATCCGCCATCAGCGAACTTGAAGCGCTTAAGGCTCCATCCGTCAGTCCCCCTGGCGAACTCTCTTTTGATGACATAGTGATCGAAGAGATACTTGCAGCGCAGAAGGCTGATGATGAATTTCTTTACCCTCGCAATGGCGTCGTCAGCTCTGAGTATGCTGTATTCAAACGTCTCAATCAGCCTCTTGTCATCGAGAGGAATGTCTTCTTCGCTTTGCACGCGGAGGACATGGAGCAGGAAGTTTGGGAAGTTGATAACGGTGTTAAATCGTTCCGGCGACTCGTCTTGCTTTTCGTTTTCTGCCGTGTCGCCTCCTTTGCCGCCCGCAATGATTTCATCGAGGCTGCGCTCGATTTCCTGTCGGGAGGCGGTATCTCCGGATGCTCTCATTGCTTCCCGCAGCGCATCGAAATTGCGAGGCACGAATTGGCTCCAGTCTCGATTGCCAAAAATCGCGTCGCGTTGTGTAGGTACGAATCCCATCTGCACATACCGCTCCATATTCGCGCAGGCTTCCCACACCGCATGAAGGCAGTTCTGGCTCTCCTGCCGTTCTGTCACGTCATCGATCCTGTTGAGCACTTCCATCATCCGCGACTTGAGAATCTCGTGCTTCTCCAACTGCTCGCCACGATTATTCATGATCTCGAAATAATGGTTCAGATCGGTGTCCGCCGGCACCTTGACGCGCATGATTTGCACCTTCCCGAACAAGTAATCAGCGAACTCCTGAGTGGTGATGGCTTTATCCTGGAGCTTATTCTCTTTGAGCTTCTGCGGCAGAATCTTTCGGATGAGTTGGTAGCCGTTGAGGATGGCGGGATTGATTTCCTTCTCCGCCAGCCCTCCCAGAGGATCATCCTTGGTCTTTCCTTGGAAAATTGCCGCGAACGTCTTGCGGGAGTGTTCCCGGCTATCGAAATGGATCTTCAGTTCGTCATACCACGAGAAGTCGCCCGTGACCTCATTCTTCAGATACGAAGCCAGCAACGACAAGGTGGTCAGCCGCTGCTGGCCGTCAATCGTCTCGTAAACCGTCCGCCTGCCTTCCTGCCGTTCGGCGACCACGAGGGTGCCAATGTAGTAGTTCCGACCGTCGGGCAGGTAGTCGATGACGTCCTGAATCAACTGCGTGATCTCGCCCTCGTCCCACGCGTAGTTCCGTTGATACATCGGGATGATGTAATCCACGTTGCCGGTCAGCAACTGCCTGATGGAAAGTTGGGCGATCTCGTCACTCATAATACCGCATGTTTTTGAACAGGGTCTCGATTTCGCCGGTCTTCGATGACCGCTTCTCATTGAGCAACGGAAGGTTACAATTGATGAACTCGCCGGGACGGGTCGCTTCCTTGATCAGTCCGAACAGATTGTTCTCCAGCACATAATTGTCCATGCTGGCAGTCTCGACCCGCTGCATCTTCAGGCGCAGCGTATAGGCATAGATGAAAATCTTTTCGATGGCGCGGGAGATTTCCGCGTAACCGAATTTGTCGATGTAGTAGACCAGGAGGCAGTCGAAGATCGCCCGCACGTAGCGGTCCCCAGTGCGGTTCATGCCGGGGTAATTGTTGATGGTGTCCAGAATCCTCGCGGCGTAACCATCGAGCCCTTTATCCCCACCGAGTTCGAGGAGCTTGGAGCCGTCTTTGATCCGCGCCACCGTATCCTGATAGTAAGCCGTCATTTCAAAGAAACGGCGACCGTTGATGATGATTTGGTCCAGATGGAACGGGAAGCCCAGCGCGCGCCCGTCGATCCTGCGCTCATACTGCTCGTTGTAGTGATCGACGAAGTGGTGGGCGATCCTCAGTTGCTCCACATACGGATAGCGGGCGATGGTTTCGATGTTCACGCCTTTGAACAGCGGCGTGTCCTCCTTGCCGAAGTAGCGCGCCGACGCCCCCTTTGCCCAATTCCGGATGCGGTAGAGATAGTGCGCGAAAAGCGATGCCAATTCCTCGGTGTTGCTGTTTTCCCAGCGGGCAACCGTGTCGGCTTTTGCAGCCTCGTCGCTCTCGCTAAACTCGCGCAAATGATACGCCTTGAGAAGATCGTGCGGCTCTAGGTCGCGGCCGCGCGCATTCTGCGAATCGAAAAACTGAAAGGCTTCCGAAACGTCGGTCAGAGCGAAGGTCACGACCTCGCACCGGTTCAGCAGGAAGTCGATCAGTTCTTCGGTGAAGTCCGAGCGGGCGACGATGCGGGAAATCTCCAGGTAGTTGTTGTGGATATTGACCTTCGAAATTTCGCTCTCGAAGCGGGGATTGACCATCGCCTGATCGAGTACGCCCAGTTGCTCCTTCAAGTCTTTGCGGTCGAGGTTGCCCTCGCGCAGCTTGAGCTTGATCAACGCGCGGACCGCCAGCATCAGGGTGACGGTTCGCTGTTGGCCGTCCACGATGTCCTTCCGGCCATCATGGGCATGAAAGACGATGGTTCCCAGCCGGTACGCCGTCTTGTCCTTGTGCGTCGCGATATCGGCGAACAGTTGGGTGATGTTCTTGCCGGTCCATTTGTAAGGCCGTTGATACTGGGGAATCGAGAGCCGCGACTCCGCCAGTAACTCCCGGACCTTGATGATCCTCTTTTCCAAATCCGTGCCCTGATGTGGAGCAGTAGTTGAAATTGATTCCGTCCTCATATCAGTCGCGTCCTCCCGGCAAGGAGTTTCTGCTTCATGGCGCGGGTTTCTTCAGCCGCTGCTCCAACAGCCGTCAGCTTCGGTTCCACCCTCGTCAAGGACGTTCGGCAATTAAATGATTTGATTCTAATGAGCATCTTGAAACCTCGCTTTTTCGCTCCTGAAAAACTGCCAAAGCCGCACCATGGCAAAGGTGTCGAGTTGGCAGTAGGCGAGGAGTTGTCGTTCGATTTCACTTTTGCGCTCTTCGTTGGTGCCGGGCTGGATCGCCTCGCCGTAGGCTTCCATCGCCGCCTCGCCATTCTGCACACCTTCGAGTTCGTCGTAGTTCAATTCAGGCACCGCAGCAGGTAGTACGGCTTTGATGCTCCAACTTCCTTGCTGGCTGTGATGGTAGTAGCGGTTGCGGGCGATGGGAAGTAGATCTACCACCCGTGCGTTGATGGCCAGCAGCGGCTCTGCCAAATCGGGATAGCGCCCGGCCAACTCGCGGATACGCGTCATTTCAAAAGCTGCATTATAAACAAACACTGGCCCTCTCTCCCCGCAGGCCGCGATTAGCGCCCTAACGAAGGGCTCAGAGGGATCACCGCCAGAAAGATCGAGGAATGCGGTGTGTGAAAGTGCACCTGCTTCGGGAAGGATGTGCAGGCTGAATTGGAAAGGGATTTGTTGGTAGGGACGTGTTCCTTTCCAGATGGGAATGGCAAATTGGATGCTCTCGAAATCAAGAAAATAGGCGGGGAAGCCGTGAGGAGCGAGGTCTGATGCAGCGCCTGCGGCATCGAAGAACACCGTCTTGGCGAGCGTGTGTTCTTTCACCAGGAATTGCTTGTCGTTGAGGAGAGCATTGGGAACATCGCGCAGGTCATTCACCCCTTGCCCGGCAAGCTGCTCACGTTTGGCCGATGAAAGGCGCGGCAGCCAGTGCAGAGGATACTCTGGTTGGACAATATCTCGGTTGCAGTAGTTGCAGAACCCGCACTCAAACGGTTCGTAGCAGTGCGCGCCGACGGTTATTTCCGGTTCATTCGGCTGATCCGAAATCTTCTGAGCTTCGGCAATCCAGCCTTTGACTTCCTCAGAGCGAGCAAAAGCCTCCGCCGTAAGGTCGTTTTCTTTCAGCAAACCCCGATAGTCGTGATCTCCAGGATAAACCCACGAACTGTCGATGTGCGCTAACGCGACAGATTTTAACTTCACCCCGGATGATTGCGCCACGAAAGTCTGAACGGCAACGTCATCCCGATGATAATTCTTAACGCTGGCGGAGGATTTGACCTCGACCATCCTCCATACGAGTTGACCGTCCTCAATTTCGGGCAGCATCACATCCGCAAAAGCCAGAGCGCCATCCGTTTTGGAGCCTGCTTCAAAAACAGGTCGGCTGGAATTTGTGAGCAACTCTGCGGTGCGTGCAAAGGCAGCGTCAAACTCCTCGGGGTTTACCTCAATCTCTGTGCCAGCACCCTCGGGGTCATAGAGACGTTTCGCAATGTCACCCACCTGATATCCCGTCTGAAACCGAGCCTGTGAGTCGGCCGAATCTTCCCGCAAATCAGGCCGATGAACCTCCAGCCAGAGGCGCTTTGGGCATTGGCGAAATGCCATAAGCTTGGATTTGGAAAAATAACGCATACCGCTCAACCACACTATCGCACGCGCATTTCTTAAACAGAGAACAAAATGTCGCCAAAGCTTGTCTCAATCATCCCTCGATTCGCCACACACTGCGTGGCTATTTCTCACGTTGGTATCGAACTGCCAGTTCGATCTTTCGGTGTTCGAGAAATAATGGTCAGTAGATGTTTCGCTCTTGAGCAGCCAACATAAAAATGCTCGGGTCGGAATCCTGACGGAGGAGCATTGGGGGCTGGAGAATCCACATCCACCAAAATCAGCGCGTCTGTTTCTAGCCCCTTAAAACGATAGAGACTTGTGACAAGTGGCCCCTTTCCGCTTCGCCAATCATCCAAATCGGTCACAAGTTTGATGCCTGCGAACTCGGAACATTTCCCGAGAGACGAGGTTTCTACCTTTCCGCAGGTTACAATGGCAACTCTTGCTTTGCGCAACCCACCAATAGGATTGCACCATTCCTTAAGTTGCCTTTCTACAGCCTTACGCTGCAATTCCCCAGTGGGTGCAAATACCCAAGTCGGAGGACGGCCCTCCGGGGCGTCTGAATTTACCGGAATCCTTTTGCCCAAGATACTGCTACATTGCGCTACGATTTTTCCGGTGTTGCGGCAATTCACCGGTAGTACAAATGGATTGCCCAAATCTGGCATTGAGGGCGGAGAATCATAGAAGATTTGCTGATCGGGATCGTAGAAAATGTAGAAAGACCCTTCCATTGGTCGCTTGTTGATGAGCTCCAGAGTATCCCACCATGCTGGCAAAAAATCCTGTCCTTCATCCGCGACGACGGCATCGAAAGTCTCCGTTGGAAGCTGCTCGATTGCGCGCTCCAGCAAGACCGGAGCTTCTTGCGTGAAGAAAGTGGCTTCATCAGCAATTTGGGGCCACACAAACCCCGCCGCTTTTACCCATTGCCGACAAAGCTTATGGTAGTTTCGAACCGTGATTAAACTGGAATAGTATTCTGGCATTTCTGCCGTAATCCATTCCGCCAGCATTTCATTGAAGCACACTAACAGGACTTTTTTGCCTTCATCTGCAAAAGCTCGAGCTTTAGCTACAGCTAGCATTGTTTTCCCAGAACCGGCAACGCCTTGAATGGTTGCTCGATTATGAGAGCCAAGAAACGTGAGAAGCTGTGCCTGTGTCTCAGTGAAACGAAATATTTTTCTTTCCTGTTCTTCCACCTCCGCCCAGAGGGACGGCACAAGCTGAAAAGTCGAAGTGAGTGCGCGAGTTATCGCATCCAGGGTATCTCTGCTGAGGTCCGACTTGGGGACGAAAGGCTGAAGTCTGAATAACGCTTCTATCTTTTCACCGAGTCTATGAATGTCTGAAGCGGTAAACAGAATACTTTGGTGCGCGCCAGGAGGGAGCATTCCGTCGTAGTCACAATGCGGAAATACGACGCACCGGGCTCTGGAGAATGGCAGCTGTGCGTAAGAAGAAAAAGAACGCGTCTGGAGTAGTTCCTCAATAACGTGCAAGTTATTCGCTGCTTGAGTGAATGGGTCTTTGACGGGGTATGTCGCATTTTTTCGAACCCATTTCTGTGTAGAAGGATCGAAGGCGAGATGCCCACCCTTTACTTCCACAACCAGAATTCCATACCGAGGATGGAGCAAGATGAAATCCGCTTCGCCTTCTCGTAAAATCGGACGACTGCCCGGCTTGTCGAGGTCTCGTTCTGGTTTTAGCCACGGATAACTGTGGAATACGACTGCCTTAGCAGGAAGTTGTGCGACCAATGCCTCGGCGACTTTTCGTTCTGGCTCTAGGTCGATTTGAGAAGGATCTGTATGAGGAATTAGCCTGGCCATGTGGTAGGTCGGAAATTCACGGAGCCTTGATTGCGAGGATTCGGAGTTGCAGGAACTCTTCCTCGGTTAGGTCCAACGTGACAGGGTTCTGGAGACGCCGCAGTTTTACATGGTGGGGACGCTCGGAGTCGGTCATCTGTGTGTAAAACCACTTTCCGAGAGTGATATTTAGCGAGGTTTCCCCTGGGAGTCGCACAACGACAACAGAGTTTGCCTGAGGAATACTTTTGGTTGGGGTCGTGTTTTGCCATTCGAAGTCGTGAACTCCCGCCGCAAGGCCGGCAATTTCATTGGGTCCGAAATACAGCGGGAATCTCTGCGGTGGGACTTCCTCTGCGAGACGTTCCACTGTCCAGGCTCCACCTGGAATCTCGAATGCCGGCGGAATAGCACCCCCTGTCTGAACGCCACCAACGAAAGCGGCAGCTAAAATATTCAGGGCCAATTCAGGAACGAGCCGCGAGTCGTCGCAGTCTGCGGTGAGTAAGCGACGAATTGACTCGCGATGCCGAACTGCATCCGGCATCTCCCCTTCTACCGTCAATATTGCTCTGGCCATTGCAAGCCATGTCTTGGCTTGTAGCGGATTTTCGGGATGCGAGAGCTCGGCGAGATGCCCAGAACCGCCGGCCAATGAGTCGTAAAGAATGACCGAACGGTATTGCCCGGAAAATGGATCTGGAACGGGATCGATGAGCCCGATTTCCCGTTCGTCTTGTTCGAGTGCTCTGGCGGCAGTGATTCGGAGGGCCTGTCCGAGGGTGTAAAGAATGTTCCGGTCGAGAGCTTGGCCCAAACTGGAGAAATCAAGGCGCAACAAATGCGTTGCCTGCTTCGCTGCGAGATGATGGTTGCGCCAGACAGGAGCTTCAGTGTCGGTCCAGCAACGGCTGGTCAGTTTCGTTGCATTTAGCGGAGAGTGCCATTCGAACCGCCTCGGGAGATCCGTCCTTCCACTTCCGCCTCCCTTAAACTCGCTCTCGGCGTAGCCACATTTTTGACAGATTGCGAACCCCTGCTCATTCGCACCTGAGTTCATCAGGAACAGCTCACCCGCATTGCGGTAGACTGCTGTAAGTCCCGCTATCTCTCCGAAATTGATCAACGGCGCGTCGCATTCGTCCAAATTTTCGAAGGCGAGCGTGAAAATCGCCAATTTCCCGATGCGCTCGAAGTCGCTCCCAAAACGGGGAGGATCCCATGCCGCCGTGGTGAACCCGTGTTTTGGGAAAAGGAATACTCCTTCTCTCACTTGCTGTCCGGGCGCTATAGACGGAGGTGCGTCAGGAGGAGTCGATGTCAGGCTATAGGAAAAATAGCCGTCACCAGACTTTTTGAACCGCCCGCGCAGTCCCCAGGCATCCTGTCCGGTTACGGAACCAGTCCAATGTTTGAGCAACCCTCGCGAAGTCACAATTTGCCCGCCGACGAGCAGTTGTGAGCCTGGCGCATACTCCCGCATGGCCATCATGCTGTCTCGCTGCAATCGGAACTGATCCTCCTCGCGTGGGCGGTTATTACCGTCCGGAACTTGAACTCTGAGACGGCTCAACCCGATTGGGAATCCATACCTGGGCAGGAATCTTTCGTCCGCCAACGCTTCGATCACGGTCAGGCGGTAGAGGGACTGAAGTTGAAAGAAAATCGAATTCGCCTGAGCGCGAAGATTGCCAATGCTTGTCGATGCATTGGCGGTTTCCGGCACAGCTTTCCACGCTTCCAAGAGCCCCTCATAAAGGCTTTTCCAGTTCGATGTGGCTTTTTCGAATTCGTCGTGGATCGACTGAATCGCCTCGGTCCACTTTTGAAGGGATTGCACAATTGGACATCCTTCCCAGAGCGTCTTAAGTGCGGCCCTGAGCTCCGGGGAGTCCTTTTTTGAGATCGTATCAAGGTGATGCAGAAATTGATCCGATAGCGGATTCACGTCCGCAGGAGTCAAAACGGGTTTCCCGGCGCTGTTGGCAGTCCACATGCCTGGCAAGAATTGCCCTGTAAATGCGCCCATGCGGCCGTAAGCATCCATAGCCCCCGTAGCTGGCCTGAAATGCGTTCGGAAGAACTCTCCCAGGAGCCACGCGTGAGCATGTCGCCGGACAAGCGACACTCGATCGAGGAATACCGTGGGGCGCCTCAACTCGCGGTCAAGATAGCGGCGAAAATCGAGAAAGACTTCGCGCTCGTAGGTCGAAGGCCTCGCAAATCCGAGCACTGCGGATGTGCCGTCGGATCGACGTCCGGCCCGTCCAGCTCTCTGTAGGTAATTGGCTTTCCCTGGAGGGAGGTTTCCAAGCAGCACCGCGCTGAGGCCGCCAATATCGATACCCAGCTCCAGCGTTGTCGTGCTGCTCAAAATGTTGCGCATGCCTTCGCGGAAAAGATTTTGGAGTCGCGCATTTTCTTCCGGAGATAGTTGAGCGCTGTGTTCCTCCGCCCATAGGGCAAGTTTGAATCCGAGCCAGTCGCGGAGTTCGCGTCGCCTACGACCAACGCGTGGATCGTTATCAATCTCGGTTGAGGCAACCTCCCTCAGGCTTCCCTGCCATGCCCCCGGGAAAAACCCGGCTACGCTGCGCGGCCAGATTTGGCCGGTGTGCTCGCAGCGGTAAAGTTGTGTTGGGCGGCGCAATCCTAGAGATCTGAATTGAATCTGCAGCGCGGTAACCGGGCTGTCACCATCGGTAGGTTCGTTTTCGAAGAGCTTCAGCCACGGTAGCGCTTGCTCTCGTGCTGCCGCACAAAGTGAATCAAATGCGATCTGCATGAGATTCCGGGTGAGCGGTGTCGCCTCGCTCTCTGAAACGCCGATGGCGAGGAGAACATTTCTCGTGAATGCATTTCTTCTCGAGGCTTGAGGGCCTTCAAATTCCTGACCGATCAAGGGCAGCAAGCTGCGCCTATACGCATGCAGCGCCGAAAACCTTTTTCCAAGCAGACCATTCCCATATTGGTAGTCACGGTCATCGTCCTCGCTTCCCAGAGTAATGGCACCCTGGTTTCTGACTGCATCGAGCAACGCGGCGAGGTAGTCAGGCCAGATCTTCTCCAGCTTCTTCGCGATTGTCGAAGGAAGTAAGCCAAGAACGCCGTTGGGCGGTGGAATCAAACTGAGTCCGGGATACGTCACTTCCACCAATCCGAGAGTTTCCAAGGAAGGGTTCGGCCAGGCCGGGCGCCGGGCCAGTTCTCGCCCAAGGAGCGATGGCAGCGAATCCAAGAGGGCTTTGCTATTTCTGTCCCAGGCATCGTGAGCGTTTCCAGTTCCTGGTTGATGGCTCTTGCCACCCGGAGCGTCGAAGAGTTCTCGAACAATTGCGGAGTCTTTCAGATTGGTTGTCCAATCTGCGACCGATCCGCCTTCCGTCATCTGCTTCAAATCATCCTGGGCCTGCTTGAGACGCCGTTCGAGTATGGGGCGTCTGGCCTGACTTGCAGCTTCAAGACTTTGCTGGAGCTCGCGAACTTCCTCGCGCAGCACTTCCAGTTCTTCCTCGTTTCCGGCCAAGTTGACGTTGTTGAGTCGTTCTAAAACGGCAGCACGAAAGACCTGCAACTCGTGCTGTCTTGTCAAACGAGGCCCCAGACGAGCGGCCTCTGCCCGGCTGTCGGAGAACACAAGAAGACGACGGCCCCGCGCAGGTTTCCAGACTCGGTTTTCCTCGGGAAATTCCGGCATTGCAGAGAGGGCAGTCTCAGCAACTACGCTGAGCTGCAATCTAGCCCGCGCCGCAAACCATCCGACCGAGCCGTGCGCGAATGCGGCCCCGCTTTTTGGACATTCGACGACTTCCCAAAGGCAAACGGGCCCACTTGCGCCATAACCTCCCGTTTGGGGGTTGAAGTGGATGAGAGGCCTGCCCGGCACTTCTTCCAAGGAGTAAAAGCGGATCCGACCAGGCTGTGGTGCATTCGGATTTTCCGAGTCCTGTTCTGGCGCGTCCTCGTCGCCATACAAAACGGTGGATATCGGCACCGGCTCCAACTTGCCTCCGGTCTGTTTTCCAGCCACTCCCCACCAGCCTGACTCGTGGCAGCGAAAAACGGTCAATGGGTGAATGGCCCCTGAACCGAGATAAGCTGGATCGGCTCCTGTGCTGAAAACACGCTTCTCTTCACCGATGCCATGCATGGCCTCACCTTGAATGCCACCGAATGCCATCTGTATTCCCTCCGGGCCACGCAGAAGGTAATGCATCCTGTTCGGCAAAAGAGGAAGTGATCCCGGCCCTTGTCGTGCAATGGCGCCCATTTGCAGCAGCCGCCGAGTTGCCTCGATTGCACTTTCTCCATCATCGGAAAAGAGTGTTTCTGCGAGTTTGCGGAGTGGGATTCTGATCGGTTGGCCATTGGCCCAGAGGATTTCTTGGAGCGCCGCTATGGCTGAAGAGTTCGTCAAGGTTTGCGCAAGCGTTGGCGCCACGAGCCGCTTCTCTTCTTCTGCGGCAATGATCATTTTTAGTGCGTCATCCGGAACGAGGGCGGAGAGAATTTTTTTCCAATTCCTCCAAGCATCCTCACTCGCGGGTCGAAACTCCGGCCCCTCGGCTCCGATGAAGAGCGTCTCTTCGTCTGGCATTTCGGCCTTGGCGATTTGCCCCCCCAAGGCCGACGGCAACGGAAGCTTTGCCTCCGAGGCTTTCAATTTCGGTCGTTTCGGTTTTCCTGTGATGACTCTGACCAAGCTCTCTGGCTTGGTGAACAACTTTGCCGCGAATGGCTTCAACTCCTCAATACCCCCTCCAATCGTTGCCGAAGTGGCGATGAACAACACTTCTTCCGGTCGACGCCCGCAGCGCATCAGCACACGTCGGAGCAGTAGAGTGATTTCGGCTGCGAGATTTCCACTGTAAATGTGCGCCTCATCGAGAACGATGACTCGAAGGTTTGTGCCGAAAAATGCTCCATCCTGAGGGCGACAAAGCATGTATTCCAACATCGAGTAGTTGGTCACGAGGACATCCGGGGTAGGGCCATCTCCATTGGGGAGGCTCTTGCCTTGCCGATCTTCGTAACCACGCGCTTGCTGACGAGTTCGGAAGCGGGCTGGTGTAGCCTTCGGAATGCCACGCTTGTTTGCGAGGACATCGTTCTCCGGAGTTTCACTCGTGAAGTGAAAAAAACTCAGTTGCTTCTGTCCCGATAGCCACTTGTCCAAGCGCCCTACCTGGTCGTTCACCAAGGCGTTCATCGGATAAAGAATCAAAGCGCTGATTCCTCCGCCCGCCTCCTTCTCTGCGCCCCACAATTCGTTGAGCAATGGAATGAGAAAGCTTTCCGTCTTTCCCGCGCCAGTTCCTGCAGTAACCACGATGGCCGGACGGTCCCCGTTAGGATATTTCTCGGCAGAGCTTTCAATACTTTCCAATTGATGCTGGTAAGGGCGAAGTGAACTCGGAAATACCCCCGTGGCATTGAGCTGTTTTGCCAATTCCGGACGAACCAATCCTCGTTTGACCAGTTCTTCCATGGTTTCCGTCGAGGAGATTGGCGGGAAGGCCCCCTCCACCCAAAGATCACTGCCGAGTCCGCCCGTTTCAGGGCGACCAGACCAGATTTCCCGCAGGGCGGCATTAAGGTCAGGATCGGTGACAAAATGATCGTCGAGAGCGAAATCAGTGACACGTCCAATCAGAGTGTCTCGAAGGGCAATCGTATTCAGTTGGCTCATCGTTAAATGTTCAGAGGGTTTTAATTTCTCGCAGCCAGCGCCCTAGCGCGTAGAGCTGGTATTCTTTGCTCTTCGAGAGCAATCGATAGGCATGGCTGATTACCGCAACTCCATTGCTTTCGATAGACTGAAGAGACGACACGGTTGTCTGAAGCCAGAAGCCATCACGGTTCCCGTGCGTTTTTCCGATTTCGTCAGCGCGATCTTCCGAAATGTTCAGGTCCGGGCATGCTAGGATGAGATTGAAGAAAGATACTCTTTCGCTGGGTGATGTGAATACCTTGAGGTATGCGCGCACCACGCGAGCAGCGAGAATTGGGCACACTTCTGCAATTCGCCAAACTGCTCCCCCCAATGCCTGTATTCCTTGAGCACCGGGCGAGAGTACCTCCACGATTTTCGCCGCAGACTCCGAGTCGGGAATCGGTAACGCCTTTAGGAGGAGTTCACCCACCGTGCTTTGCCAATTCGGCGTAATAGGAGGCGCAGCCCACTCGAATTGCTGGGGTCCATGGAGCGAGCCCGTCGCCAACCATACGGGGAGAATTTCGTCCCAGTGATTCTTCAGCCATCCACTACAGCGGTGAAAATGATCCCCGTCGTCTTGCAAGACAGGGGCCTTCCACGCCCGTAGCAACGCTGCCACTTCGGACGGACCTCCTGGAGGTTTTTCGGTCGCTGCCTTGGAAAAACTCCAAACATCGAACCAAGCTCCAAGACGGCAACCGCGGTAGTGCAGAGCCACACCGTGAAGCCAAACCTGCTCGGCTGGCTTCCATCGCCACCCCATCGCGTCTGGCATTAACAAACTTGAATCAAGGGTGGCCACGCGCGATCCCTCGTCACCGTTAGAATACCAAATGGAAAGACGATGTTCGGGGCCGAGATCAGTGAAATGGGAGCGGATCAGAAACTCGTCGAATGTCGGTTCTTTGGTTACATTGCCAAGCACCCCACCATCCAGCACGCACGGGGCGACATCCATTATGGAAGCGTCGCATTGGTAGGGATCATCAGCGATCTGAAGGGAGGCGCCATAGCCCCCCAAATCGGGCAAGGTGGAAGGTCTGGATTTCAGACGTCCATGTAATTTTCCGCCTTCGACAAATGTGCATGTCCGCGGGTCCCGAGGCTCTCTGTCGTTTGGTGGGAGACTAAAACTCCAGGTTTGTTGTGCGGCCTCCCTCAATAAGAGTTTGGTGCCCGGCTTATGGTGATAAACTTTACCTTTGTCGGTCCATTTCAGGGCCGCCACAAAAGGGACTCTCATACGAAGCACATCGGTACGATGTTGATTGCCATTCCGAATTTTCACTCGCAAGACCAACGGTTTCACCGCATCCATTTCGACAAGTGTGATGTGAGTCGGCATTTCGTTGAGTTCGACGCGATTCCCGTCGCTTCTTCGCCAGCGGAGCCGAACAAATGACCAGCCTTGGGGAATATGAAACTGAATCGGAAGATTCCAAGGCGGTGGCACATCACTCCACTCACCCTGGCGCAGATCCAGCGTTGTCTTAAACCGAGCGGTAACTTCGGCAATTCCGGCAGACCCAGGTGACGGTGCAATTGTACTCGACCATACGACATCATCATCCAAAACGGCCTCCAATGGACCGACCCAGCCGCTTGCTATTCGATGAAGCTGATACCCCAGGCCAAGGTCGAAAGACTCAGTCGGTGCAGTTCTAATTTGAATGTCAGCACTGGCTACCAGATAGATTTCAACGCCGTTTCGGATTTTTTGCCCGGGTGGGACCATAAGCCCGGTATTCTTGGAGTAAATGGAGACTTCCTCCATAGAATCCCACAGGACAGCCTCATCATGTCCGGCGATCTCACCATCTTTCCCGACGAGAGAAAGTGGAATTGTCGGTTGAATTGGCAGACGGATGGCCTCGGATGCATCGCTGAAATAGGTGCCGTCGGGCTGTCGGATGAGCCGTGCCAAAATATTCCCGCCGGTTTTCAGCTCGTATTCCGCTGAGTCCAGGCCGAGCTCACTCAAATTACACAAACTCGTCGAAAAAGTAGGAGTGCCGTGGGTGGAAAAGTCGAGACGGGGTGCGGTGAAAAAATACACTTCCGCAGCATCGAGATCAGCAACCTCAAGAATCTGGGCGCTGCTTCTTTTGGCTGCGGCAATCAAATCTCCACACCACTCCGGCAAAACCCATGGATTCGAGCGGAGCCTCGATTCGAGCATCGCCTTGGGCAGGTTCCCGAGACGGAACATTCGGAGCGACCGCCAGAGCTGCTGAAAGGCGAGTGCGCCAGCGTCATCTGAATTGAGCAAGCGCTGAACGCTCACCGGGAGAATTTGTCCAGATAACCAAGGAGCCAACCGCACGACCGCATCGTCGTGAGTGAATCCGAATTGGAGATAAATCAGTCGATACCAATGCTGCCCTTCCTCCCCGTTGAAAGAATGTCGTAAACCAAAGTATCGAGCGGATTTTTGTAGCAGCTCTCGGTGTTGTTGAGTTGCATGCCCCGCTCCGGTAAAGAGCTCCGACCGAACCCAAGGGTTCCAGGCCACGTTCTGAATGTCGCTTAAAACGGGCCAGAGGCTGCCTTCCCCGCCCTTGCGTCGTGCGACTTCGCTTTCGAGCCAGAGAAGGACTAAGCCCAGGTACACGGGGCGGATCTTGTTATCGGTCCTCCAATCTAAACGCGTCATCCCCGATGCCCATGCCAGAAGTTCTTCGTAGTTCTCTATGGACTCGGAGGACTCCACAATCGACCAACTCTCATGCTCGGGGGCGGTCAGGAGGAGACGATCTGCGAGCTCTTGGGTGGTGGGCATGGAGTCAGTCCAACATGCTTAATTGTTGCGCGAATGGTCTATAGGTATGTCGGCGACGATGGTGGATCGGTTAGTCATTTAGGTGGCCTCCTGCATTAAATTTGAAAAACTCAAAAGCGAGAATCGACTCATACTTCAGCAGCTGTTACCGCAACATCGTAGTCTACCGCGAGTGCCTCGAAGTGCCGCCTGCCGCAGCGGATTTTCTCTGCCTCGCTGTTGCGCAGCTTCTCGAAATTCTTTGTCCCTTTAGTTTCCCGGACAAGGTAGAGCACGCTATCGTCGTGCTTGAGGATGGCCCAATCGGGATTGTATTTTCCGATGGGGGTCTCGATTTCAAACCAATGGGGCAGCTTGACGAAAAGTTTGATGTCCTCGCGTTTGTCGAGCGCGGCGGCGAATTCCCGCTCGATCTCCGAATCATAGACGACTGCGTCGTAGATGGACTTCCGAACTTCGAGGCGGTTGTTGAGATAGCTGACGATTTCCTCCTCCTCGAAAAGGCGCATACTCCATTCCTCGTCGCCGAGCTGTTCGTATTTGATCCCGTCGATCATGAGCCGATGGAGTTCGCGATTCAGAATCGCCGCAATTTCCTCCATGAACTTTTGCGGGTTTTTAAAGAAATCGTCGAGGCGTCCGCTTTCCGTGAGGATGCGGACCAGCGTCGAACGCGTAAGCTCCGTCTTGTTCTGAAGATAGGCGATGATGTCGGGCAGCGGGCCGGAATAGCCCACCGTTTCATTCCGTTCCCGGATCACCGTTCCCTCGATACCTCCGCGCCCCACTTCCGCCTGGGTTTCCGTGTAGCGGACCTGAGCCGTTTTGATTGGTTCCATTTGCTGGATGGACTTCACCGCCTGAGTCACGAGATCGTCCGTTGCATATTCCACGGAGAAAGTCGTCTTCGGCTTGATGCGATTCCACAGTGCCTGAAACTCGGGGTCGAGGGTGACTTCCTTTTTGAGGCGCAGCTTCTGCCCCACTTCATCCCGCTTGACGTGCCGATCCATCCGGTAGCTTTGCAACGTCTCGATGATGTCCGCCTTCAAGTCGGTCTGCTCTGCGGGGAGGCCGAGATCGAACCCCGGAGCTTGCGGGTTAAACTTAGGCAAAATCTTTCCGGCTGCGTCGAGGAATCCACGTTCCACCAACCCTTTCCAGATGGCTTCCGACTGCGGACGCCCCACGGCTTTTTCAACCTCGCCTTCCAGTCGCACGAGCTTCGCGAAGGCCAGCATTGGGACCTTGCCAAAGGTCACGCCGCAGTCTTCCTCGTATTCTGTTTGGAGCGAGCGCGCAAAGTCGTCGTAACTCTCGTTCGCAACGACGAGTAGCATATTGATATTCTCATCGAACACGCGCTCGCCTGCCTGATTGACCGGCAAGCGGAGGCCTCGCCCGATTTCCTGCCGCTTCTTCATGGCGGAGCGCGTTTCGTTGAGCGTGCAGATTTGGAAGACGTTGGGGTTGTCCCAGCCCTCGCGGAGAGCGGAATGGCTGAAGATGAATCGTAGCGGTTCGTCGAGGGAGAGGAGCTGCTCCTTCTTCTGCATGATCAGCGCGTAAACGTCGTCGTCGGCCTGGGTTGCTCCATTGGTATCCTTGAGCACGCCTTTCTTGTCCTGCGCGAAATAGCCGTTGTGCAGTTGCTCCAGAGGAAGGGCCGCCGCCGGTAATTTCCGATAGCGGTCCTGCATAATGAGCTTGCGGAACGCAGCCTCGAACTCCACGGCGAACTTGCCCGGACTCGGCTTTCCCTCCTCGTCGTAGGCACGATAGTTCGCCACTTTGTCGATGAAGAAGAGGGTGAGCACCTTCAGCCCCTTGTCCTGCACCTGGAGTTCCTTCTCCAGATGTTTGCGGACCGTGTTCTCGATCTGCACACGCCAGACATCCTCGCGCATCCCGCCGATCTCTTCACCGGGACCGAGGGTGCGGCCATTTGTGAAGGCAACGTGTTCTGAACCCGGAGTGGCGTCCACGGCATCGACCACCCAATTGTCCTGGTAGCAGGCCCGCTCTTCCGAGAGCAGGTGCAGATCTTCGCCGCCTTTGACCTTGAAAGACTTTTCTTTCACGCCGCTCGCAGTCTGCGCGTGAATTGCCAGCTTGGCGGTCGGTCGCTTCGCCTTGCCGTCATAGCCGACCTGAAGGACTTTCACGTAGGCTCCGTTGGCGGAATCGTTCGCAATCGCGCTCGCCACTACGATCTGTTTGACCAGCCGGAGTTCGTAGGCGCGGATCGGATCGAGGCGATAGACGAGGTTATAGGGATTTCGATGCGTCGCGGAGTAGCGTAGTGTGCAGAGCGGGTTGAGAGCTTGAATGGCGACCTGTGCCTTATCCGTGCTGTCCACGCTCTGCGGCTCGTCGATGATTACGATGGGCCGGGTAGCTTGCACGAACTCGATGGGCTGCCTCCCGGAAAGCTTGTCGTTTTCCTTGTAGATGACATTGCTGCGCGTCTCAGCTTCCGTGCCGGTGAAGTTTTTGCGGAAAGCGTCGATGTTGATGAGAAGCACCTGGATCGTGTTGCTCGTGGCGAACTGCCGCAGCTTGTTCACCTTCTTGGCGTCGTAAACGAAGTGCTCGAATTCGACGTTGTTGAAAAGTGCCCGGAAATGCTCGCGGGTGATTTCCAGATTCTTCAAGACGCCTTCGCGGATGGCGACGCTTGGCACCACGATGATGAACTTCTTGAAACCATACTTGCGGTTCAACTCGAAGATGGTCCGCAGATAGACGTAGGTCTTCCCGGTTCCCGTCTCCATCTCGACGGAAAAATGGGGGCACCATTGTCCACCGCCCGTTCCCGACCATTGCCAACCCAGAACGTCTTCGGAGAGTTCGAGGTCGTTGCTTTCCTGAACCTTCCGCAGGTTTTGCAGAAGGCGTTCCTTGCCGATCACCAGTTGGTTGCCGACGCCAAGCTCCGTGCGCGCCTGGCCGGCGAACAACTCGGTGTCCATCGTTTGAAAAATCACCGAAAAATCCGGCTTCTCCAGCGGCTGGCCGTCGAACAACTCGACAACCGCATTTACCGCGTCGAGTTGATACTGCTGCTTGGGGTCAAACTGGATCTTCATTGTTGGATTGAAATTCGTAGCGTAAAGGCATCAAGCATCAACATCCTCGAACGTGGATCGCTCGATCTCGGGGGGACTTTCGTGTGAGGAACCGCCTCGATAATCGTCTGAGTCGGGCTCCTGAATTTGCTCCTTTTTCAATTCCTCGATCGTTTCTTTGATGGAATCTAACGCCGCCTCGATAAAACTTTCGGCCTCGGAGTCTTCCGCAAACTCATCTTTATATTCCTTCAACGCGCTGGTGAAGTCGTCGAAATGATTTTCTGGATCATCGGTTTCTCGATAATTCGATCTCCAATTCCAAATTTCATCATCGAGTTTGGGCAGAAGTTGGTTTCGGATTTCCTGAAGGATTTTTTGGACATTCTCATCTCCGAGGAATTCGCGGACGTGATCCCGTAAAAAGCCGGGATCGGGCGTCTCGACTGCTAAATCTTTTAGCGTCTCCACCGCGGCTTCATATTTCTCGTTTGGCAATAACCCCACTTGGTGTAGCCGAGTGATTACCCTGACGTCAGGAACGGCATAAAGGTATGAGCCGATCTGAAGTTGATCAACAAAACCGGGGAATGCTTTTATGAACTGTGTTAAAAATTCCTTATCGCATCGGCTTGCTAAAAACCAAAATAGCGCGTGCCGCTCAGTCGAATAGCGTTCCGAGTTTACACTTATGCGTTCAATGATCTTCGGGTAGCGATTGACCGGAACAATGACTTTCACACCGTCTATTCCTTCGACACCGCATGAAACTTCGCGCAGCAATTTGAAGAGGGGCGTCCCTCTAAGGTAGACGTCCAAAAGTTCTCGACTCTCGGAAACCACGATAGCGAACGCATCTCGAATGGTTGGATGCTTGAATCGCCAATAATAGTTTCCCTCGTGAAGACTATTTATCAGAAGGGTTCCTTCCAGAGCTTCGGAGGCCGAGCGAACTGTTGCAGGAGTTCCTCCGATTAGCTCGATTGTTTTGTTGGTGTCTTCGTCAACCTCGATTGGGGACGACAAAAAACCATCGGCCATAAAGACCAACGCAATAGCCGACAGACTGGCCGGATCGAGTGTTCGGATAATCTCGCAAAGTAGCTCCACGGGATTTTCGACAAAGTCTGTAATTCCAGACTCAGAGAGAACGAGCTTCGAGGTGAATAGCTGGGTTCCGAGCCGCCGAGCAATTTCGGGTTTGAACTGGGGATGCGCTGCGACCTTCGCCAAGAACGGTTTAACCTTTTTCTTGAACTCGTTCGTCTGGTCTCCAAATCGAACATGATTGTAGAGAATTTGCTCTCGCTCTTCTTTGGTGAGGTCTTCTACATGAATGACGACCTTTGATTCTCGCAATCGAGGAAATGCCGACTCTTTAAGGTGCTGTCGAGCGGACTTGTAGATATAGTCGCGTGACGTAAAAAGAACTCTTGCGCCCTTACGTATAGCGGCATGCATGGCCGGAAAGACGCCGTTCCAAGCTGCGGCTGATGACCAGTCAAATTGGGTCGGCCCGAACGCATCATCAACCCAGAAAAACTGCTTTGGCTCGTGAGGGTTGTAATGCTTTATGAACTCGTTGGCATCGCGACATTTCAGTGTGGAACACCCCCATTCATCCAGAGCACCTACTGCAAGCGCAGCGGCGATCATTGATTTGCCAGAGGCTGGTTCGCCGAGGAGGAGCACAAACCCATGATCAACTATCGCTTTTGTGCTCCGACGATAAGCATCGGTAAGGACAAATTTTGCGAGGTCATCGCCCAGCGAGCTTAGAACCTCTTTAGCCTGTGCGTAGGCCCGTTCATCGAGAATTTGACTCAAGTCCCCGAGGCCATAAATGCGTGGCACGAGCATCCTCAATCGCGAGGATTCGTGAATCATCTGAGAGATGCGCTCTCGTCCGTAAGCCGCAAAGTGCTTAATGCCTGGAATGGCGAGGAATGCCTGCTGGAGGCGTTCATCTTGTGCACCGGTCAGACTATGATTCGTGAAAAGGAAATAGTTGGTCGCTAGTCCCTTTGCCGCCAATCGTTTTGCTTTAGTGAGTTCATCACGCAAGCTGGAAAGATTGAGGAGCTTATCTGGTTTGGATGTGAATTTGCACTGAACCGTGAACGAACCTTCTAAAATCTCTTCCGTTTTTAATGTGATCCGACCGTAAAATGCTCCGTCTCGCCCGCCATCCTTTGAATCGAAAAAGCTCTGGATGGATTGTCCCCATATTTCGCCGACAATCGTGACGCACAAATTCTGAAACGCTTTCCAGCCCAGAGTGTGTAATTCATAGGTTACGTCACTTGCCTGGACTTTAGAGCCGTTTTGTAGCGCAGAAGCTTCCATTGCCTTATCGAGACGCTCTCACTCTTACGGCTCAGTGCCTCCTGATTCAGCGGTCAATAATGGAGTTGCTTCCGGCAATTGTGCCGGGATCTCAGGCAGGGTCAACGCTCGCGTGGTCGCCTCTACCGGTGCCAGCACCTCGATTTCGGATTGCTCCGTGCCGATGTGGAGATCGCGGAACTTTCTCGCTGTTACCATGACGCGAGATTCCAGCGAGCCCACGGCGCTGTTGTAGCTCTCGACGGCTTTTCCCAAGCGGTCGCCCACCTTCGACATGTGTCCCGTCATGTCGCTGACACGTTTGTAGAGTTCCTTCCCGAGGTCGGCGATTTGCTTGGCGTTTTCGGCGAGCTTTTCCTGCCGCCATCCGAAAGACACTGCTTTGAGCAGGGTGATCAGTGTCGTCGGTGTGGCGAGAATGACGCGTTGTTCGACGCCAAGCTCGATCAATGAAGGGTCTTCTTGGAGGGCGGCGCTGAAGAACGTCTCATTCGGCAAAAAGAGAATGACGAATTCCGGGGTCGGGTTGAACTGCTCCCAATATGACTTTTTGCTCAGGGTCGCCATGTGATCGCGGATCAACCGGGCGTGTTCCGCGAGTTTCACTCGCCGCAAGGCTTCGTCGGGCTGCTCGATGGCTTCGAGGTAGGCCGACATTGGAGCTTTCGCATCGACGATGATGTTTTTGCCGCCCGGCAGGCGAACCAGCAGGTCCGGCCGGAGCCGTCCTTCTTCCGTCGTGGCATTTTGCTGCTCGTAGAAATCGCAGTGATCGAGCATGCCCGCGAGTTCCGCGACACGCTTGAGCTGAATCTCACCCCATCGTCCGCGAACCCGCGGCGTGCCCAACGCCTGAACGAGGTTTCCGGTGACCTGATGCAGCCGGTTTTGCGTCTCCAGCAAGCCCCGGACTTGCTGCGTGAGACCTTCGTATGCGCCGACGCGATCCTTCTCGATCTGTTGAATTTTCGTATCGACCTTATCCAGAGACTCCTTGACGGGCTTAACGAGTTCATTGATCGCCTGTTGCCGTTTCTCCAGATCACCCTTGGCTCCCTCCTGATACTTTTCCAGCGTTTCTTTTGCAAGCGAGAGGAACGCCTGGTTATTGGTATTGAGGGCTTCTGCGGACAACGCCTTGAAGGCGTCGCTAAGAGCCGTCTGCGCCTCGCTCAAGAGCTGCAGCTTTTCCTCGGAGGCACGACGTTCTTTCGCGAGAGTAGTTTCAAGCTCGGCTTTTTCGACCTTCGCGAGACTCAACGCTGCCTGGGCTTCTTCCAAACTCTGGATTGTCGTTTCAAGGCGCTTTTCGAGCTTGGGAATCTCCTGTGCGGCTTCTTCCGCCTTAGCCTTCGCCGACACTTCCTCGCGCAGGAGGGTCTGCAAATCTGATGCTTTTTTGCGTTCCGACTCCAACTCGGCATTCACCTGTTCGACCTGCTGCGCCTTTTCCGTGACGTTTGCGCGAAGGTGGATCACGGATTCCTCGGCGGTCGAACGGGCCTCCGCTTCGCGCTGAAGCTGGGCTTGGTTGGCTTTAGCGGCTTCCTCGTAACGGGCCACCTGAGCGGAGATTTCACCCAACCGCGAGTTCCGTTCATCCAAGGAAGTCTGAAGACTTGCGAGTTGCGCGCCCAACTCGGCTTTTGCCAGCGCGGCCGCTGCGGCGATCTTGCCTCGTAGGACGAACCAACAAACGGCGAATCCAATTCCCAGGCCAAGGACGAGACAGATGATTGGAATGAGCTTTTCCATGCTTCTCCTCGTTAAACGGTGCGGAAGCTGGTGACGCCCTTGGTCTTCATCGTCTGGACGGCGTTGGTTTTGAGCTGGTCGTTTCCGGCGAAACCTTCGTCGAGGCAGACAACGCGCTCGGGCTTGCGGTCGGCCATGGATTTGATGACTTCGGGAGTCAGCGTCTTCTCCAGGCAGATGAGCATGGTGCCTTCGGCGATGCTGAAGACGGTCTGGTCCGCCAGCGTCAGCTTCTCGATTGGCGTGGTGGGTGGGAAGCCGCTCTTGAGCAGGATTTCAAAAAGGAGGTCTTCCGGCGTGCGACCTTCCACGATGTGGCGGACATGCATTTCGAGCTGCTGAGTCAGCGCCGCTGGCTCCTTTGGCACTTCAGCATTCCACGTTTTGAAGTTCGAGCTTTGCAGTTTGAAGACTTTGAAGCCGCGATCTGGTTTCGCACCACTTTCCAACTCCAACTTTCCGGCATCTTCGTCATTCAACTTTTTGATGACACGTCGCACGCGCTCTTTGGTGATGTCGGAAATGATTTTGAAATCGTTCCGTTCAGTTGGTTCAGGCAATTGAACTAGGACAAACTGCCGATTTCCTCCATCTATCTTATTCGCGGCCAAAACAGCGTCGGCAGTGGTTCCACTTCCGGCGAAGAAGTCTAAAACGATGTCATTGCTTGTGCTGTCTGTCGCCTGGCCGAGAAGAAGAGAAATCAATTTTGTCGGCTTTGGAAAACCAAGAATTTTTTCTCCGAAAATTTCCTCTAGCTCACGAGTCCCATCGGTCGTATACCCCGGCTCCTGAATCGACGAAAAGCCTGTGAACTGGCTCTTAATTTCGTTGAGGAAACGCTTCAACCTCGGTCTGCCATCGAGCTTGCTCGGCCAAAGAATCCGCCCCTGAGCAATCATTTCTCGCATCCGCGATGGTTCGTAGGCCCAGCCTCTTGACGGCAGCGGTGGATATTTCGCCCCCGTTTCTGGATTTACAATATCGTAGTGAAGATTTGGCCTTTCTTGAGCATTCGCTAATCCCGTTAAGTTGTCGCTCATCCATGGACCGCGCTCATCATTGTCTGGATTTGTGTATTTCGTTAGATCCTTGGCTTCCCCGAGGAGAACGCCACTCGTCTTCAGAACGACAAGCACATACTCGTGATCGGTGGAAAAGTTATTCAGGTTTCGATTGTCGGACACCTGTCGGCGGCGCCAGATAACCGTCCCTATTACAGCCTCTTCCCCAAAGACCTCACTGCAAAGCTTTCGCAGATTATCGAGTTCATGATCGTCGATACTGATGAAAAGCACGCCATCTTCCCGAAGTAGATTTCGAGCGAGGTAGAGACGAGGATACATCATGTTCATCCACTTGGAGTGGAAGCGGCCGTCAGCCTCCGTATTCGTCGAGTATTTACGCCCTTCGCTGTCTACCTGTCCGGTATAGCGCAGATACGTGTCGAGCGATTCGGAGTAGTTGTCCGGATAGATGAAGTCGTTGCCCGTGTTGTAGGGCGGGTCGATGTAGATCATCTTCACCCGGCCGAGGTAGGATTTCTGGAGAAGTTTGAGCACTTCGAGATTATCGCCCTCTATGATGAGGTTCTCCGTCGTGTCCCATTCGACCGATTCTTCCTTCGCCGGCACGAGCGTTGCCATACTCGGCTGCTGAATGGTTTTGAAGCAATCCGCCTTGCCGGGCCAGTTCATTCCGTAGCGTTCCTTGCCTGCGTCCACTGTGTCGCCGAGCGCGAGCTTCAAACGCTCGAAGTCGATCTTGCCCCCCTCCGTGAAGGCTTCGGGAAATACGGCACGAAGCGCCGCCTGCTTGTCAGCGGCGATGTCGTGTGAGCGAAGGTCTAGTTTTTCGGGTTGGTCAGACATTTCAAAAAGTGTTTCAAGAAACTTCAAAAATCGGCCCGAGAATAAACTCGAACTCGGGTTTCGTCGCCGCCGTTTCCGGACAGGTGATTTCGCGGCAACACGCAATGGCGGTTTCGCGAGTTGTGACAACGCTACAGAAGCTCTGTGCCTTGGAAGGCTTGTCCCCGCCAATTACCGCCTCGGGGTAGTAGGACTCGATGTCCCCTTTTTCCAATATAAAGATGCCCTTGCTTCTTAGAGCGGCGAGGAGCTTGGCCTTCGCCGCTGCAACTCCTGCATCGTCGGCTTTCTGAAGCACTTCACGACGCTGGTATTTTTGTTCCCACGCAAAAAACTCGGCGACGGCTGCCTCTAGCTGAGGAAATAATGCAGTGTCTTTTTCCGCAACTGTGCGAGCCTCTCGGACTTTCTCCCACAGCTCCCGCAGAGATGTCTTGCTGTGAGCCTCCTTGACGGCTTTCCCATTTGGCGCGGGCGGTGGGCCAGCAGCGGCAATTACCCTGCTGATTTCATTATTGAGAGCTTGGTGAAGCGCTTTAGTAGCTTCATCTGGATCAAGGTGCTCGAAGCCTTCGTTCAGAATATCGAGATCACCTATCACAAAGACGCGAACGCCGAAGGTCTCGAAGAAACTCCGGTAACGTCGGATGTTCCCTTTACCCTGAATACGGGCGAAGGCGACAGAGTGCTTCGAGCACTGCCAATCGGCATTCAACAGGCGTGCAACGTGAGGAAACACAATTACATCGCTATCCCCCTCGACGAGCACGACACGGCGGGAAAAGAATGCCGCGTTGTTGTTCTCGAAGCAAATGACCTGGAAAGCATCCTTGGCGCCGAGGGTGATATTGACCGGCTTCGCTACCGTGAACGGCTTTGGAATGCCGTCAGCGGTGGTTTTCGAGAGGCGCACGAAAGTTGCTGTCGCACCCGGTCCCAGAAAGAGCGGGGAGTGAGTAGTGACAACGACGTGATGCTTCTCCGAGAAAATGCGCAAAGCATCGAAGAGAATCCGTTGAGCGTCGGGGTGCAAAAATAGTTCCGGCTCCTCGAAAAGCAAAAGATACGAAGGTAACTTCGGCTTGATCAGTTCCTCCTCGCCATTTGCTGGCGCAGCTTCAACCTGAGCGCCAGCGGCGGCTTCAACTTCCTGCTTCGCTGCCTTTTTGGCTTCGCGATACTCCTGCTCCGCGACAAATTCCACATAGGTTCGGAGAATGGCGAACACAACGGCGCGCCGTAATCCATCTCCCTTCAGGTCCAGCGGGCCCTTGATTCCGTCATCCGCGAAAAGTTGTGCCGTGGATAAAACGGATTTTATACTTGGTGGAGGTATATCCAGTTCGAGAGAAACCGTGGCGAAGCTTTCTTGAAGCAATTGCTGCATCCGATCTTCGATCCTTCGGATGTCTGGCAAGCGATGATCCTCGATTTCACCTTGATCGTTTCGCAAGCGTGTGAGCTGTTTGGTCAAGTCGTGAAAAAGCTTCTTAGCATCGCCAAGTTGCGGCTCGATCCAATCCATGACGATGCTTAGGATTTTGCCAAACTGGCTTGTCTCAGCGGTTTTAGTTTCGTCTCGGAGATCCTTTACCGCAGGAATGTATATTATTTCAGGGAGCATTGGAGATACGCTGAATCCACTGCCAGTAGGGATCACAACAAACCGCTCCTCCCTTTCTTCCGCCGGAACCATATCCTCCAGTGTTTTTATTGCCGCTTTTACCGCTGTTTGATTGCTGGTGTTGGTGACGGTGCCTTCGAGTTCAGGGAAATGCCCAATCACTTCTGCCCTAAAGGCGATGCCGGCCTTTTTCTTTGCCACTAATTTATCGACAAAATCCGGGTGGAAGCGTTCGTCTTTCGGAACTAACCCATAATAGCCGAGCTGACTTTTTCCGTCGATTGCTCCCCAGCGGCGAACGAGCGTGAGTTTCCCATCCTGAACCAAGGGTTCAATTTTTATCCGATGTTCAGTTGCAAGTTTCGAGAGCGCATCCTCGCCAACGCCGTCAAAGCTTAACGCGATAAAAATATCCTCGGTCGGATCGAAAAAATTAGTTTTTGCAAGAGTCGTTCCACTTTTGAAAAGCGCAAGACTTTGGAGGAAGCTGCTCTTGCCTGCATTGTTCTCGCCAGTCAGGCAGACAAAATGCGAGACGGGAATTTCAACATCCCGTAACGCTCGGTAGTTCTTAACGGCAAGTGAGTCGATTTTCATGGGGTTTCGGCGGTAAAGGCCATGCGGATCACACGATCTTCCATCGGACAGTAAACAACGGCGTCAGTGACAGATTCTGCGTGAGCTTCTTTTCGACCTCGTCAATAAGGGCGTCCTTCTTCTTCTCGATGTCGCGAGCAGCTTCCTCGTATTCCTTCCATGCTTGCTCGCGGTTGGTTTCGAGGTTTCTGCGTTCGCGTTCCAGCTTGAGCTTCAGGGGCAGGTTGGCTGCCAATCGAGCCTGACGCTTGATGATCTTCAACGCGTCTTCCAGTTCCTTGAGTCGAGCTTTGAGCGAGGCGCGGCGGTCTTCTCCCCAGCGGTCGAGTTTGTCCAGCTCGGCCTCGAAAAAGCCGCCGTTGCGCGTTTCGAGTTCGACGATGATGGCCTGCTTTTGAATCTCAAGAGATTCCCGGAGCCGCTCATTGTCTGCGTTGACCAAATCCGGGCAGACTAGTTCTTCCTCGGCGGCAAGTGAGAATAGGCGATGGCATTGCTCCGCGCTCAATGTGGCTCCGGTATCGGTGCATCCCGCGAGAAGGACATGATCCTCTGCATCGAATGCTGAAATCGTGAGAAATTCGCAGGTCAGCCAGCCTTCGTTGCCGATAAGATCATCGAGAATGGAAATCCGTTTGCCCGATTTCGAGTAGTTGAAGACCAGCGACTTGACCGAAAGCTCTACGTCACGACAGCGGGCGATGACTTTTTGTGCCAAGGGATGGCCGATGCGATAGACATTCGCATCCTCGACATTTTTGCCTACTCGATACGGCCCGGGATGAATGTGCTCCTCGGGGAACGGATTCTTCTCCAACACGAAGCCATGCTGGGCGTCGTCAAATCGGGCGTAGTCGGCGAGGAAATGCCGCGTGAGTTGCCAGAGCCATGACTCGTAGCGGTCGAGAACCTCGTTGCTCTGGCGGAGGTTGATGCGCAGCTTCTCGTGAACCTCCTCGTCGAAGTTTTCGAGGAGCTTTTGCCGAGTCTGGCGCATCCGGTCGTCAATCTGGTCTTCCATCTCCTTTTGGAGAGCATCGAACTCGAACTCGATCTGCTCTTCCGATCGGCAGGTCTGGTAGATATTCACGATGCGCTTCTCGAAATCCACGCCGGATTCGATGACGCCAAGCACTTCGTCGCTGGCCCCGAAGACTCCGCTGAAGAGTTTGAATTTCTGATCGAGGAGTTGATAGACGCGCTGGTCGGCGGCGTTCTTCTTGTTGAGGAAGTTGACCACGACCACATCGTATTTCTGCCCGTAGCGATGACAGCGGCCGATGCGCTGCTCGATGCGCTGGGGATTCCAGGGAAGATCGTAATTCACGACCAGCGAGCAGAACTGAAGGTTGATCCCCTCGGCGGCGGCTTCCGTCGCGATCATGATGACGGCTTCCTCCCGGAAAAAATCAACAAGAGCGGCGCGTTTGTCGGCGGAAGGAGAGCCGCTCACCCGGTCGGTGCCGGCGTGCCGTTCGAGCCATTTTTCGTAAATGGCCTTCGATTGGGGGTCGGAATTCGTCCCGTTGAAGAGAACGATTTTCCCAGCGTATTCGGTGCCTTCGAGAATTTCCCGAAGGTATTCCTGCGTGCGGCGACTCTCCGTGAAGATAATGGCTTTCTCGCTGCTGCCGCGCTGTCGTGCTTCCTCGAATCCACGATGGAGGGCGGTCAACAAGACCTCGCCTTTGGAATTTCGGACGATGGATTTCGCGAGCGCGCTGAACTCCTTCAGCGTCTCGACCTCCTGCTTCATCTCCGCGATTTGCTCGGGCGTGAAGGTGTCGGTCGCCTCCGGCTCTTCATCGGCGGCTTCCTCGTCGTCTTCCCATTCGTCCTCGATCTCGTTAAGCGTCTCGAAGTCCGCTTCGATTTCTTCCTGCGGATCCTGGACCGCCTCGGCATTCTGCGCACACTCTGCAAGGCGGGTGGAGAGCCCTTGGAGCGTACCCGATATGGCATAGGTGGATGAGGCGAGCAGTTTCCGCAGGATGAGCGTCATCAGCTTTCGCTGACGCGATGGGAGCGCGTAAAGGCTGGGGCGTTGGAGATATTCCGAGACGAGATCGTAAAGACGTTGTTCCTCGTCGGTCGGATAGAATTCCTGCGTGATCGGAATACGGTTTGTGTATTTGACGTATTCCAGAACCTGACGGCGTAGGGTGCGTTGACAGACTGTCTTCAGGCGGGCCTTGAGGTCGGCGAATTCCCCATCGCCGTTGAGCCGGGAAAATTGGGTCTTGAAACTCTTGAGATCGCCGAACGTGTAGTCGTCGATGATGCTGACGAGCCCGTAGAGTTCGAGGAGCGTGTTTTGTAGCGGAGTGGCGGTCAACAGGACCTTCGGCGCTCGGGAGACGGCCTGCCTGATGGCGTTCGCGATTTTGTTGGTTGGCTTGTAAACATTCCGGAGCCGGTGCGCTTCGTCGATGATGACCAGATCCCAATCGATTTGTTCAACGTAAGGCTGCTTGGTCCGGGCAAACTGATACGAGCAGATGACGATGGCGTTCTGTTCGAAGGGATTCAGATTCCGTTTCTTGATCTCGTCGTTGAACGTGCGTGCCTCGAAGATGGCGGACGGTAGAAAGAACTTGTCTGCGAGTTCCTGGCTCCACTGCTTGCGGAGATTTGCGGGGACGATCACCAGAAGTTTCCGCCTACGTTCGGCCCATTTTTGGGAAAGAAGAATTCCGGCTTCAATCGTTTTTCCGAGTCCAACTTCGTCGGCAAGGATCGCGCCTTTCGAGAGCGGCGAGCGGAACGCGAATAGCGCGGCGTCGATTTGGTGGGGGTTGAGATCGACCTGAGCATCGGCCAAAGAGGCCGCGAGTTTCCCGACGCTGTCCGAGGGGCAGCGCTTGGTCAGTTCGTAGGCATAATACTTGGCGTGGTAGGAGCTTAACACCGATGCTCGCGTAGCCTCTGAAAACGCTTCCACAGCTTGTATGTTGAATGCAAAACCCTTGAAAATTCAACTTCTTAAATTTCCAGATCCAATATTCTCTCAAAGGATATATCATTGGAAAATCCTAGGTGATTTCGATCTTTACGCCCGCAAATGGATTTCGGCTCCAGCAGTGATCGCTCCTGGTCGCAATGGAGAACGGAGCGAAGCCTGCGCAGCGGAGTCGAAATGGAAGACCGCTTGCGATGACTGCATCGTGAGGACAGGGAACCGCGAAGTCTCCGGCTTTGAGCGTGGAGGAGCGGCACGCAAGGAATGGGAGGTCAAAGCCGGAGTCTTCGCGAGGTGGGGAACGGGATTCAAATGCGGATTGCGCAGGCTGCGCCATTTTTTGTGCGAATGTTTTTGGCAGGGGCTTCCGCGACGTCACTCACGTTTTCGGTGACGGAATCATCTACCGATGCGGTTGCCTGATTTTTGGTGATGTCGAGCGCTGCGATGATTTCTTGCTGCCGTGTCGTTGCGACGGAGAGCTTTTCTTCATGCTCGAAAGGCCGTTCAAGCTGTCGGCTCAAATCCTCCCGTTGTTTCCGATATTGTGTGAGGTCGGATTCGCGTTCGCGGAGCCGCTCATCCATGCTTTCCAGCGCATGCTCGATGGAGGCAACGGTGCCCGCCGGACTCTCGCTCACGTTCGCCTGATATTCCTTTTTGCCGTGGATGATGACATTGACGCGTTCATCGAAGCGGTGCAGGGAAATGGAGAAGCCGCCGATTTCACCGATAGCTTTGGTGGATTGAAATGGTTTGAGTGCGGCGGCGAGGAATACCAGCGCACGCCCCGCTTTCACCCGGTCGGTGAAGGATTCCTTTTTCACCGTCATGGAGAAGCTATCTCCGCGCGTGCTGATGCGGGCCTGCATGTCCTCTCGGATATTGGCAATGTCGCGCTCGCAGCCCTCAATGCCATCACCCAGGGTTTTGATGCGGTAGCGCATTTGGTAAAGACTGTCGGCGTGCTGCTTTTTGAGCCGGGTGAGCCGCATCACCTCGGCGTCCACCTGTGCCTTTTCGATCACGAGCGGATTGCCTGAGGCAATCGCCTTCACCTCGGCATACGTGAGCGCGGCGGCATCCACGTCCTCGGCACGCCGGACGGTTGCATCCCCATTCATCACCTGTGCGATGAACCGGCATTTGGTTTCCAGCGTCTGCCACATGTAGGCGTCAAAACTCCCTTCGGTCACATACCGATAAATCTTCACCGACTCATTCTCGTTTCCCTGGCGGAGAATGCGTCCCTCGCGCTGTTCGATGTCGGCGGGACGCCATGGCGCGTCGAGATGATGCAAAGCCACAAGCCGCTTCTGCACGTTGGTGCCCTCGCCCATCTTCGCCGTGCTGCCGAAAAGCACGCGCACTTTTCCTTCCCTCACCGCTTTGAAAAGCGAAGTCTTGGCTGCGTCCTCATCGTGATCCTGAATGAAGGCCATCTCCGCCAGAGGAATGCCGCGTGCGAGCAGTTTACCGCGTACATCTTCGTAAACCGAAAATCCAACGCCAGCCGCCTGTGGCGTGGATAGGTCACAAAACACAAGCTGCGTGCCGTGCGTCGCTGCCGAGTCGAGCCATACCTGATGTATCCTTTCCACGGCCAGATTCGTCTTCGCATCGGGATGCTCACGGACGTGTGGCAGCACCAGCCGGAGATCGAGCGCCGCCTTGCGGCCTTCGGTGGTGATTTTGAGCATGTTGTCCTCGCGCGGATCCACTTTCCCATTCTTGATGTGCTCGGTCCGTTTCACGAGCGACTCCACGAATCGTTTCAACTCTGGACTGGCAGGCGCGCTGACCGTCACCGGCCGTCCCTGCTCCTGTTTCGGCACCGGCAGATTCAGCATCTCCGCCGTCTGCACGTCGGCCACCTGCCGGAATTGTTGCATCAACTCCGGCACATTGACGAAGCGCGCGAAACGGCTCTGCAGCCGGTAACCGCTGCCATCCGGGCTGAGTTCCATCGCCGTCACCGTTTCGCCAAACGTGCCCGCCCACGAATCGAAATGCTGCAATTGATTCTGGCGCAGCGCCCTCATTTGCAGGTAGCGCTGCATAGTGAACATCTCCGCCATCGTGTTGGAAATCGGCGTGCCCGTGGCAAACACCACGCCACCGCCCCGGTTGCGCTGCTGGATGTGCTGCATCTTGAGGAACAAATCGAACGCACGCTCGGAGGCCGTCTGAGGCAGGCCGGCTAGCCGGGCGCGCCCTTGCTCCTCCGCGGGGAGGTTTTTCACCATGGCCTCGACCGCCTGTTTCATCTCCGGGCTCTCATCGAGTTTTCGGAGAATCGCTGCGCCGATTTTCTGGGTGCGATCCTCTTTCTGGATTTCGACAAGCACGAGCGCGCGAGCCATGCGGTCCGGCGGCATGGACTGCACGTAGTTCCAGAATTTCGGATTGTTTTTGATGTATTCGTCAATGCGCGCGTTGACCTGCGGGTTCTCCTTGAACTGGCCTGGCTGCGCATCGCTATCGGTTTTTGGTTTTCCTTTGAGCATGGTCATGGGTTCCCTGGTTTGATGGTTCTGGGTTTGGGTCAGGCGGGCATCTGCTGGAGCACGGTGTGGCAGTAAATGTCCGCGAGATCGGTGGCGCTCTCCTCGATTTCAAGGATGAGCGACATGAGAAATTCCGGGCCGGGCGAGTGCCCAAGCCGTTCGTGAATGACTCTGTCTGCCTCGGCATAAATCCGATGCTTTTCCGGCGTGATATTGAGGATGACTTGCTGGTTCTGGCTCATGGTTTTGTTTGCGGGTTTGGGTTTGAAAGCGGGGTCGCGATTTACCAGTCGTCGTCCGGCTGGCTCTGGCTTGAGTTCTTCGATGCCGTTGGTTTCTGCGATGATTTGCGAAGCTGTTCCTCCAACGCATCAAGGCGCTTCGTCGTCGAATCCATCTCCTGCCGGAGCTGGACGTTCTGTTTCGCGAGCTGACGGGTCTGTTGAACTTCTCCGGACAGGACGGTGAGTTTGTTTCCGATGGATTGAGCGCCCGCCAGCACCGCCTGGGTAGCCTGTTTCTGCCGGTTCAACTCCGCCACCAGTTCATCACCAGCAGGAGAAGCGCTGGCCGCCGTGTCCCGGATGCGCACGGGTCCACGCAAGGTGGAAGAAACCGGCGAAGCCTGCGGATGCAGGTTCCATTTCGCCGTGGTTTCGACCCGGTAAATCGTGTGCCCTTCGTGCATGATCCACGGGTTGTTCGGATCAATGTAACGTCCGACCGGATACGCCTTGATATTCTCGGCATAACGCACGCCCACGGCGTCATCCGGCGAAAGCAACGTGCCCGGCACATCCGGTGTTTGCGTGATTTGAAGCGGCCTTCCGGCGCAGGCCACAAGGAAAAGGGCCGGTAGAATGAGCATCAGGATTTTCATCGGATTGCGGGTGGTGTGGCAATGAGGCTTGCCGGTGAAGCGGGAGCCGCCGGACTGGCGGAACCTGGTGAAGTGATGCGCTGGAGGTTGTTGCGAAGACGAACCAGCGGATCATTGGCTGTTTCGCCATCTTTTGACTCGTCCGCGTTTTGTTCCGGATTTATCCGGGAACCGCCGATCACAGCCTTCGAGCGGTCAATCGTTTGGGTGACGTAGAGGTAAAACTGCTTGCCTGCCGGGACGCGTACGTAGAATCCATCGCGTTCGATGGTCTGGAGAATCTGTTGCGCATAGGCATTCAACACCTGTTGAGCACCGGCAAGCGGAGCGTTTTGAAGCGAAGGAACCGTTTGCGTCCCAAAAATGGTCTGCTCCTGCTGCGTCAGACCGCTCGCGGCTCCGCTGAGGAAGGTTGCGACGAACAATTTGATTTCCGCGAGATCATCACTCTTGAGCAGTTCGCCACGCAGCCCTGCGCTGCCATCAGTGATTCCCCAGGTGTCTGTGACATCATTTTGTTTCGCAGATTTGTTCTTCTCCCGGTCCAGCGCGATGCCGCTCACCGTCAGCTCCTCGCCGGTCTGCCAGACCAGCGTCCAATTTCCGCTGCTGGCGATCCGTTCCCGGACGTGATCCACCTTTGCCGTGCCATGCACCTCGGTGCCCGCTGGAATGATGAGCCGCCCATGATGCCAGACATCATCCGTCACAAGGCCGATGATCGGCGTGTCCATGGAGGACGAATCCACGGTCACCACCAGTTCGCATTGTACCAGACGTCCAAAAGGCGCGTAGTCCTGGCCGAGTGGCTCGTCTTCCTCGCGACTGTTCTGTGGTGCCACATAAAGGCTGATGGGCGGAAGCGGCTTGGGCTGTTCGTGCTCCACGATTTTCGGGGCAGGAGTTGGCGGCGCTGGCGTTGGAGTGGCCTGCGGCGGATGAAATGCCGACATGGCCCGCGTCACGGTTTCCATCACCTGCGGCTTGCTCGATTTCTCTGCGGTGCTTTTGCTCGCAGGCCTTTCCGCTTCATGGAAGTTCGGGGCCTTGAATCCGTTCACGAGAACGTAGCCAATGACAAGCAGGATGAGGAACAGCAGAAAAGCTCCCGTCCGGCTTCGGAAGAACTGGATGAAATCGCGCGGATTCATTTCGCGAACCCCTTTTCGTTGTCGAGCGGCACCGCCTGCGCCGCCTTTTCCACTGCCGCGTCGGTCGGCGCAAGGATGACCGTGAAATCGTTCTTGATGGAAAGCTCATTGCGTCCGCCCGATGGCGTTCCGGTGATGGCGAAATAGGCCGGCGAATCGCTCTTGGGCGGCATCACCCCGCTCGCGTCACTGATGGATTGCGAATACATGCGATCGCCGACCCGCACCGTGAATCCCTGCGGTTCGTAACGGATCGTCTGATCCGTCTTGTTCCGCAGTCCGACATGGAATACGAGCGTATCCTGCGGATCGAAGCGGAACACTTCCTCAAGCCGGATTTCGTAACGGTCGTAATCCATCACGCGCGGTTTGTCCGTATAACCGGCGTATTCCACTCCGGCCACGGCGTCGGGATAGTTGGCCTTTAACACCGGATACGCCTTCGCCTTGTCGAGCATGCCCAGCAGCATGCCCGGCGTCACTGGCCTGGATGCAGGCGACGGGTCCTGCGGGGATGCGGGGATTTTGAAGGTAAGTGAAAGAACGGGAGTAGAACTGTCCTGTAGTTCCAGCACGTAGGTTTTGTTGTCCCATCGCACGTTGAGATTGGTACTGGCACTTTTGATCAGACTGCGCACCGAAAAAAACCGGGTGCCTGGCGTGTGCGCGAGCTGGAACAGACCGGCGGTTTTGCCATCCGTCGTCACCAATGCACCGTCCATCGCCGAAATCGGTCCCGGAAAACTGACAGTGGTGACGCGCGAGAACGAAACCGGGATCGTGTAGAGCCGGTGATCGTCCAGCGTCATTTCCTGAATCGGACCGCTTTCCGCCGCCGAAGCCGCTGTCGCGAAAATCAGGAAAAGGCAGAGAAATCGCCCGTAGATTTTTGCGGAAGTTCCAAAATCCAGATTCCCTATAATCTGCGTCAATCTGCGAAATCTGCGGATCAACTCCGTCGTTGAATGATGTTTAGCGTTCCGGTTCATATTTAAAATCGCTGACGGCGGTGGGGAAACGCCCGTTGCTCGTCATGTCGGGGTTGCGGCGCATCTTGAAGGCGAGCTTGAACGCAATCGCCTCGCTGAAGGCGTGCTGCTCGAAGATGCCGGTGCGGATGATCTGTCCGGTCAGTTCGGTCAGCACGAAATCCTCCCGCGTTTCGAGGATGTTGATCTTTGCGATCTCCACCTTTTGATGAATTTGCTTGGCCTTGAGTTCCTTGATCTCGCTCTCGAGCTGCTTCTGCGCTTTCAGCCAAGCAGGTTTAAGGAACATCTTTTTCAGCAGATCGGGATTGTCGAACCCGTCCGGGTTGCGTTCGAGGAATGCTTCCGCAGCGAGCGTGCTTTGTTGCGCATGCAGTTCCTTCGCCTCCGTGAAATCCAGCACCGGCGAAACGTAATAGGTGCCCGCCGGATCAATGACGACGACATGCTCGCGCTGTCTGAATTTCTGGAGGAGATAGTAGGGCTGGGCAATGGCAAAGAGGATTGCCAGCACCGCCACCCAGAACCACAACAGTGCGGTGCGATCCTTGTCCACAAACACGCGCGTGGGATTGAACGGGCGTTTTGGCAGTGAAGCGCGCTCCGTTTTGACGGCAGACTGGCGCAGGGTTTCTGGAGACGGATTCATGCGGCGCCTCCATCCTGTTTCGATTGATCAATCATCTGTTGCACCGCGCGGTCGTTGCCCGCGTCCTTTGCATTGAACGGCTTGGCGGATGGCGATGAAAACTCGGACGGTTTCCCGCTCTGCGCTGAATCCGGGTCGGTTGCGGTGGACGATTTGGCGGAAGCGCCGCGCGACATGCGATAGGCAAGCGTGTCCACCATTGAGCCGTTGAGCGAAGAGCCGCCACCGTTCATTGTCGAACCCGCCATGCTGCCGGCTGCGGAAGCACCGGCTCCGGCGAGGATCGCCATTCCACCTGCGCCTCCCGTGGCGAGCGTGGCCGCCGTGGTCGAACCGGCGGAGACCGCAGCGGCTCCGGCGGTCAGCACTCCGCCCAGGAGCGCGCGTCCCACCTGCGCACCGGACATTACTGCGGATTGGATGATGACTGGCGCAATCAGCGTCGTGATGATGATCCAACCGCCGATGATTGCCGCCGCCAGAATCGTCTGAAGTCCGTAAACATCGCCCATCATCACCAGTCCCTGCTCGGTCGCGACATCAATCAGATTGCTCGTGCCGATGGAAGCGGCCGCCCAGCCCAATGGCCAGGCGATGATGCCGACCGTGCCCATGATGAAACGCACGCCAATGCCGCCCGTGGAGCGGAATGCGAGCATTCCCAGAAACAGCGGAGCGAATGCGTATGCCAGTCCGACGAGAAATTGCTGCACGATGTAGGCGGCCCAGATGAGAAACTCCGCGATGAGTCCGATGAGACTGAGGACGCCCCACAGCACCGCCTCATACATCTGCGCCGCGCTGGGCAGCCCGAACCAGCCGTCCTTTTCCTTTGGCTGCTCCTTTGAGACAAGCACGTCCACATAACGCTGTGCGGCCTGCGCGGGGTTTGCGTCCATTTTGGAAACGACCGTCTGAAAGGCGTCCTTTGCCTCGTCCGTCCAGTCGCCCCAGAGCGCAATCGCCATCACGGTCATCATGGTGGTGACGATGGGCCGCACCAGCGAGCGCGGTGTCTGGCACTGTTTGACCACGGCAATCAAGCCGCCTGCGAGCAGAACTGCGGCGACCGGCAGCAGCAGCGTGTAAAGCGTGCGGCACTGCTCCTGAAAATTCGGGAACAACCGCTCAAAGGTGGGAAGCACGGCGAGGATCATCATGGTGTCGGGTGGGCTGGCTTTTGGTGGCCGAAACGAAGATTGCTATGCGTGTCCGGCTGCAAGAACTCTGCCCCTTTGCGCAGGGCTTCACGACTGGTGGCAGACTGTTGTTTTACAAAGTGTTCCGCCGCCCACGCCGCCAGAATCGGCGCCACGGCAATCAGCATTGAAACCAGGGCGAGCTTTGTCTTCATTGCTTGCTCCCGGTTCCAAAGCGCAGGTCGCTGTTTACGTCCGGCAGCATCATGTTGCCGAACTTTTGAAACGCATCGGCCCGGTCCGCCGCCGTGTCTTCATCCTGCGCCTGCTGTTGCTTTTGCTCGTTGTTGCGGTTGGAAATGTCCTGCATGACCGCTTGTGACGCGGCATTGCTGATCTCGCGATCCACCGCCTGCAACTGCGCGGCCTGTCCCGTGATCACGCCCTGCAGCTTCTGCGTCTCGGCATCGGTGCTGGAGGATTGCAGCCGGTTGATCGTGTCCGCCATGCTGCTTTGCAGCGCCTGTCTGCGCTGCATCACATCGTCGTAAACCGACGCGTAATTGGACGAGGCGTTTTCAATGGCTGCGAACGGCTTGTAGAGGTCCGTATCGCGCGGGACGGTGATCCCGAAAAGCGAAGTGTCCGTGATGCGCTGGTAGAGACCGTTTGCCGTGTTTTTGAGCGATTCGACGCCGGAGGCTGTCTGCTGGAGCGTCGCCAGCGTCTGCCCTACGCCGGATTGCTGGAAGCCGGACACAAGATCGTCCGCGCCGGTGATGCTGGTGAGTTGCGCGGGATTGCCAAAGGCCTTCACATAAGCCTCGGTCTGCTGGAGTTCCTGGGTCAGCGTCTCAATCTGCTGGACCTGATTTTCGACCATGTCCACGTATTCGGCGAGATTGACGACTTCGTTGACGGCGTCCTGCGCAATGGAGGCGACGTCTTCAACGACGAGCTGGGCATGTGCCGCCGGGTGAGCCAGCAGGAACAGAATGGCAATGAGGATTGCGGGTGTTTTCATGATGAGTTTGGGTTGAGTTTGTGGAAAAGTTTCACTCCTCGATGCGAAGGGTTTTGGTGGTGGGATGAAGGATCACCCCGTCCATGGTCTGTTCCGGCACCGGGATGTCATAGAGGCTGATGTGATCGTTGAACGCGCCGTCGTCCGCCGCCTTCTGCTGGTTGACCAGCACCCAGTATTGCTGTTTCACCGCGTCGCTGCGGCCCTGGTCGAATCCTTCCAGCCAAGCCTTGCGCGCGTGACTGTCATTAGCGTAGTTGAGCGTTTCACCGAGCAACACCCCGGCTCCCGCACCTGCCACCGTGGCCAACGGATTGCCGTTGCCCAGCTTGTTGCCGGCGAATGCGCCCGCACCTGCCGCGATGGTGTCGGTAAGAACTCGCGTGGTTCCAGCGCAGCCGCCCAGCAATATCGGGACGATGAGAACGAGAAGAGTTTTCGGGAGTTTCATGCCTTGGATGGTTCGGGTGAGGTGACTGCCGACTGATGGGCGTGGGTGACGATGCCTTCGATGAGGTCGTCGTGTTGTTTGAGCTGCCGGGCGCGGCGCTCGAAGTGTTCGCCACTGGTGCTGCTGCAATACAGCATTTCGGGGGATGCGATGTTCTGTACCGTGCCGCAGACCGGACGCAGCGCGTCCACGTGGTAGTAGGTGAAGGCTGCAAACTTCTGCCCGGTCTGCTGGTCGGGCAGCGGATAATTCATGATCGTCTGCTTCGTGATCTCCGGTAGCGCGATGTCCGCGGAAATGTCCTCCAGATCCGCCCGGTCATTCTGCTTCATCATGAAAAACTGCCGGCTGTTGCCGAACACGGCGGAACGAATCCGGCTTTCCTTGAACCGGCTGTATTGCTGCACAATGGCGATGTTCCAGGTATTGAACTTCCGCATCTGCGCGTAGCTTTCGCGGACGATTTTTTCACCTTCGGGAATGTCGAGAAACCGGGCGACCTCCTCATACACGTTCCGTTTCCGCAACGCGCGCGGCATGGTGATGATGTGCTGCCGCGTATAGTTGGTGATGAGGAAGCCAGCGGCGGATTTGAGTTCCTTGGCGGATTCGGAGATGTAGCCCAGCTCGAAGTGGGCGATTTTGCCGGTGAGCGAGATGTTGGATTCGCCGTCAAAAAGCGGCCCGTAATTGCCGTCCCGGCACCACGGCATGAGCAGCGTGGCGATCTGGAGAATCTGTTCGCGGCTGTTGCCGGAGGCTTCCAGCTGCATCAGCTCCTGCAGCATCCGGTGGGTCGGATATTCGGATGGTGTGAAGTAGGCAAAGGCGAGATTGCGCACTTCTCGCGCGGTGTTTGGGTCTTTGGAAAAGCGCAGCACTTCCGCTTCATCGAAACCGGACAAATACGACTTCGCCTCGTCTTCGTGCTCCCGGCTCCAATCCCGAAAATCCGCAAACGCATCCAGCGTGGTCGCTCCGGGCGGCAATCGGTCGCGACGATACGCGGCAAGGGCGCAGGCATGGCGTGCAATTTCGGATGCCCGTTGTGGATGCCGGTTCATCCAGTCCTGAAACGCGTCCTCGTAGAGCTGGTTGAGGTATTTGGCGATCTGCGCCTGACGCAGCATCTGCTTCTCCTCGTCGGAACTCATGCCGGCCATTCGCGCGACCAGCGCCGTGGCGGTGGAAAGATGCAGCGGCGTCAGCGGCAATCCCGAGGTGTCGAGGTAATTGATGGTGAGCGAACCGTCCGGCTGGAGAATGATCGGCTCCGCCTTTGCATCCACGGTTTTGGTGTAGATGCCGTAGGAAAGCCCTTCCTCGATGATGACCGTGTAGTCGTAATACAGCTCGGTCTGCGAAAGCAGGTCGCACATCGTGACAGATTTGCCGGTGCCGCTCATGCCCAGCAGCACGGCATGCTGCGGCGTCTGTTCGCCAGCAGCACCGGAGAAGGTCTTGATGCCGACCAGATTCGATGCGCCTCCGTCATAAATGGCCTCTGCGGTTTCGAGATGCCCGGTAAACGTGGCATTCACCGGCAGCATGTCGGCGAGATACTGATGCTCGGCGTAGAGCTTGCGGTGATCGTAACGGCCCCAGAGCCAACCGGGCCACGTTTGAAAGAACAGTTTCTTCGTGGTGCCAGGCAGGCCGCTCTCGAAATACTGCGCCGAGTTCATCGAGTTGATCGCGTTCTTGATGGCAGTCGTCTTGGCCGACAGCCCGGCTTTCGTTTGATCCCAGACGCGCACGGCGAAGAGGGCGTTGAATGGCAGCGTGTGTCCCTGCATCAGGGCGGAGATTTTTCTCTCCTTTTTCTGCATCACGGTCAGCAGCGAGAGTTTCTTCTCACTGGCGTAGTCGCCCGCGATGCGTTCGTGCGCCTTTTCCTCGCGGGAGATTTCCTTGCGCACCGGGATGGGATCCACATTCACCGTGATCGTGTAGTCGAGCAGCCGCAGATTGGTGAGCCGGTGGATGATCCCGGGAAACGTCATCTTCGGCCAGCGCGTGAGGACGATGATGCTGTGGTAGTGGCCGTCCATCCAGAATCCGAAATCCGCCTGTCCGCCGCCTTCGCAGTGCCAGCAGTTCTCCTGAATGGAGAGCGATGGGTCGAAGGTTTCGAGCGGATCGTAATTGAAGCGCCCGGCCAGCGAGGGATTGAGGAACGACGCAAAGTGCCGGTAATGATTGGCATCGGTCATCGGGATGATCCGCGCGCCCTGTCCGCTGAAAATGCCGGTGAGCGTTTCATGCACCTGTGCGAATTCCTGCTGCATTTGATCAAGCAGCACTTCGTAGTGTTTCGTCAGATTCTCGCGTGAAGCGGAAAACGACGGCGAGGTTTCGATGCTCCGGGAGAGGTAAAGGATGAGCCGCTGGCGGCGGAGTTGACGGTTCGTCATGGCCTGCCAGTAGCGGGTGAATCGTTCGTTCCGCGTCCGGCGCGTCCAAACATTGGCAGCTCGTTTTGTCTCTTCGTTATATCGCAACAGTTCGCGCTGATAATCCGAGTCGCAGAACCATTGTACCTGCAGCCGCTGATGATCGCCCAGCGAGGCGAGGAGCACGGAGAGTTGATCCTGAAACTCGTTCAGTTCGCCAATCTGCGCGTTGTTGAAATCGGGCGGCTCGAAGATGAAGCCCTTCGAGACGTAACCGCCTGCGTTCAATCCATTGAACACGACCAGGTCGCGCAGGAAATGGCCGTTCGCGGGCTGTTCAATGATGGAATCAACCGGCCACATGAGAAAATGGATGAGGTGGTTGCGTCATCGGATTGGGCGCGAAGCCCGTGCCGCTGATCCAGGTGTCGAGCAGATCACGGTCATAAGCCGGTGGCCGGCCCTGGCGGAATCCGAAGACGTAAGCGACGGTCAGCGTGAGCGGGATGAGCGCGATGAGAAACGACTCCCAAAATCCGCATTTCATGGCGCTGAACAAAAACAGCAGCGTGACGACAAACAGGAAGACGCCGCCAACGATGAACCAGAACAGGTTGCCGTCGAGTCCCCACGTCCGGCCCCCGGAATCGTCGGCGCTATTCGTGTCCGTGAATCGCAGTTCGTTCGTTTTCATTTCACCCGAACAGGTTATTGGAACGAGCCGACGTCCACGGTGGAACTATCGATGCCGAAGGCGGTGAAAAGCGCCTTCACGATGACGGGCGCTCCGGCGATGATGAGACCGCCGATGATGGAGAGCTTGCCCGCGTCGGTGTCGCCGCGCCGGATGGCGAAGCCGCCGCCGACCACGCAGATGGTTCCGAAGATAAAGCCGATGAGCATCACGATGCCCATCGCTTTGCTGGCACCGTCGGCCAGACCGCCAGTGGCTTGCGCGAGGATGGTCAGTCCTTGCAGCGAAGTGAATGATGGAATGTTCATGCGTGCGTTCTAGCGGATGCTTCACGTGCGCAGGCTCCGAAACGGGAGCTAAATTTCCGGGCTGGAATTTACGCTGGAGAAATGAACGCACCCATCGAAACCGCCTCTCAGGTCACAAAGCTTCAGGAACTGCTGCCGCTCCTGCGCCAGCGCATTCGCGGTCAGGACCACGTGCTTCCACGCATCGTTTCCCTGCTTCACCGCGGCGAACTCGGTCTGCGCAAGCCCGGTCGTCCCCGCGGGAGCCTTCTGCTTCTGGGACCTACCGGCGTTGGAAAGACGGAGGTCACGCTGGCATTTACGCGCCATCTATTCGGCGAAGAATCCCTCTTTCGGTTCGACATGTCGGAATACCAAAATCAGGAAAGCCTCGCCGTGCTGCTCGGCGGCAGGCCCGGCGAACGCGGCACGCTGGCACTCGCCGTCGAAAAATCCGGCACCGGCACTTTGCTTTTCGATGAAATCGAAAAGGCGCATCCGCGCGTGCTGGATGTTTTCCTGCAAATTCTCGACGCCGCCCGCGTGACGATGGCCAGCGGCGAAACGCTGGATTTGAGCGGCTTCTATGTCGTGTTCACTTCCAATATCGGCTCGGCTGAAATCGTGAATCTCCAGCATTCCTCATTTACCACAATGGAGCGGCATGTCCTCGCGCACGCGCAGCAGTCCATGCGCCCGGAACTATATGCGCGCATCACCGAAAAGCTCGTCTTCAACAAGCTGACCTACGAAATCCAGCTTGAGATCGCTCAACTCCTGCTCACCCAGGAGCTCGCTTTCCTGCGGAGCAAAGGCCACGAACTCACCTCCAATCCATCCGTGCTCCCCTTCCTCGTCCGCCGTGGATTTCATCCGCGCCTCGGCGCGCGTCCACTGCGTGACACGGTGGAGAAATTCATCGGCGATGCCGTAGCGAATGAATTGCTGATGGGCGGCAGCGCTTGTGGAGAATTGACGATGGATGAAAGCGGGGATCGCCTGCGAGTGGTCTCTTGAGATTTCCCCGCTCTCGTGGGGAAAATTATTCATATCCAGCCGATGTCAGACTTTCTTTATTGTGATATTATTTCCGAGAGCAGAATCCCGATCCTCTGCCTGGCTTCTTGCAATGTCCAATCCAGACCGCACTCCGCCGCGAGGGTTCGGTAAGGCACCTCCCATAAGACAGGCGGCTCCGGTAGAAGGTCGGGAAGTCCATGCGTATTTCTCAAGGCGAAGGTGGTATCAACCGCTTGCCTAAGTAGTTGCCGATCCAAGGTCCCGATCTGAAGCAAAAGCGCCATATCGACCACATCCTTGACGCGAGTATTGATTCCATCGGGACGCGGAAGCGTATAGGCGTGTAGTTTCTCTGCAAACTGTTGTTCCTTGGAAATTGCCACAAATTTCACCGAATCAATTCCTGCGAAACTCAGCCAATTTCTTCCTTCCAACCGTTCGGTGGGCGGAATGACAGCATCGCCCATTCCGATATCGAGATGAAACTTTGTAAAAACCCTGCCAGCCAGTGACGCCGTTACCGGATATCGGGCACCGCCGTCCGGTGCGGCATCCAGTTCCATCATGGGCTGGCCGATGGCAAAGACAAAAAAGTCCTTTAAATCACGGGCCGCGTGGATCTGTAAATGTTCCAAAATCTGCCCTTTCCATTCGGATGCCACATTGGTTGGAAGCGATAAATCAATATCCTTTGTTGTTCGGGCCATTCGCAGTCTTAATTCCATGGCGTAACCTCCCTTCAGCAGCCACGGCGTATCTGGGCTGTAAAACAGACGCGCAAGCAGGCGGTCAAAAGAAACTTGCCGCCGCAGACGCTGAAGATCTACCCCTTCGCTTTGGGCCGTTGTTTTCAGGCGTGTCTCAAGGGCAATCCGGAACGCGGCGGTAGTGGCGTAATAGCGCGGTCCGTCGTTCATGAAGACCTCCTGTTCCGTCTGGAATATTGAAACAGGGATGACGGCAGCTTCTGTCGGTGTTTTCTGATTTCATTTTCAGTAATCAGTCCGCGTTTGCGAGCCTCGGCAAATGCTTGGGTCAGCAAGCCGACGGAAAGTTCTGCGGATTCGCTCAGATCAAGAATGGTTTGCATCGGGCGTGTCACACGAAACCCTTCACGCTCTTCAATTGCCTCCTCGGGAAGATCGGCATGATGCAGGACAATTACGGATGGGATTGGGGAATTCCGGCGGAATTTCGGGGGAACCGTCATATGCAGCTTGGACGGCATGACATCCGACAGGTCATGGATGCCAAGAGCCGTTTGATGCGAATAAACTCCCTGCGGATGATCCTGCCGGTTCCGCGACCAGAGTGACCAACCAACCATGTCAGGATGCTCACCTGCTGGAAAATGTGCCAGATGGAAAATCCCCCGGTGTTCACGCACCCAATTTCCCGCACGGACATGGTAGGCATGATTCGTCCGATCAAATCCCGCTTCCTCCGCCTGCTTTGCGGTAAAGTAGCCTCCCTGAATTTCCGCCACTGCGAAAAGTCTGGCTTCAGATTCTTGGGAAGACCGTTTCATATTGCAGCTACAGCTTACATCAGGCGACTTTTGCGGCAACATAAATAGCGTAATTATTACGCTATTTTATCCCAAGGCCACGACTGGGGAAAAGGATGACGGATGGCGCTATCGTGCATAGCGATCAGCCTCTCCTGAACCACGAGCAGACTTTTCCATCCGGCTCAATGGGTGGAAGCAGCGCGCGTTTGAAACCGCGTTCGGCGTGGGCGAGGACACAGGTGTGTTTTGGCAGGCTGCGCAGCACGTACGGTTTGATTTTATGCTCCTCCTGTTCACTGCAGTTGATGGAGCGTTTTCCCCCGGAATAACTCCAGGATTTTTTGATGAACCGTTTCTTTCCCAGGAAATCCGCGGATTCCAGCGCCCCTTCCTCGTCAGCGGCTTTGAAGATCATACGGTTGCGGAGATTGAGCGTCAGCACCTTCGCCTTCTCCCGGCCCAGCGGTGGAATAAACGAAGTCGAGGATTGCGCGGCGGCGACCACGGTTCCCTGCGCCTCGCGAATCACGTCCACGGAATTGTAGTCGCTCATTCCGTCCTCGCTCGCGGTCATGAAGCGCTGCGCTTCATCGGCCCACAGAATGAGCAGATTGTCGTCCCGACGCTGCTGCTTCGATTTATCGAAACGGCGTAAAACATGCGTGTAGAAAAGCATTTTTAGAAACGTGTTCACGTAACGCCGTTCCGCCTGGAACTTCTGCGGCATGGCCACGCAGATGATTTTGCCCCGGTCAATCTCGCTGAAATCGAAAGTATTCTCCGAAGGACAAAAAACCTGTGTGATTTCCGGCGAAAGGAAATGCTGAAGATAGTTTGCGATGGTCTCCTTCACGCCGCCGATCTGCTCTGGCGGCTGGTTGAGAAAGCGATTTTTGAAGTGGTCATAAAGTGCGCCGCGCCGTTCGGTCGCATAGCCATCGAGCAGGTCGCCGAGCGCCTCGTTCATGTCCTTTTCGTCGAGCAACAGGCTGTAGGCATTTTCCAACGTCACATCGGCGCGAATCTCGTAGAGCGTTTCCAGCGCCTTGGCGATGTGGGTTTGCGCCTGATTCTTGAAAAAACCCTTGTCGCCGGTCTGTCCAAGGCTCGATGCCGTATCAACAATGAACTTGGCGTAGGTGCTGGCC
>Ga0157374_10000062_pt1 | contig 112028 bp, 92 predicted proteins | sample M25metaG_FD_115308 | JGI IMG/M metagenome (GOLD analysis project Ga0157374, IMG submission 115308) | Miscanthus rhizosphere microbial communities from Kellogg Biological Station, Michigan, USA - M2-5 metaG | ecosystem: Host-associated > Plants > Roots > Rhizosphere > Soil | place: USA...
AGAACAGCGCGAACAGCAAGCTCGCGAACAGCAACAGCGGGAGGAACAGCAACGGGAGCAACAGGCGCGGGACCAGCAACAACGGGAGGAACAACAGCGCCAGCACGAGGCAGAACAGCGCGAACACCAAGCCCGCGAACAGCAACAGCGGGAGGAACAGGGAGCTCAGCGACAAATGTCGGCGAGCCCTCTAAATAGTGCGAGCCCGTCTTCTCCGTCAGCCAATTCGTCAGTGAGAGTTTCAACTCCCACTGAAGGCCAGGTTCCCGGTGGGACATCAAGGCAACAGCAAACTGCCGCATCCGGTAGCACTGCTGGCAGAACTGATGGAGGTGCGAAAAGGGGTCAAGGAATAGCCCTTCCAGTCTCAGATCTGAGCCGTGGTATCTGCGAGCATGGGCCGTGCGCGGAACCTGGGTCGAAGCCGGTCCAGCCGGAGGTGAATGCGAAACTCTGCAAGAACGGAAACTGCCCGATCTGCGCCCCAGGTCAGTCGCTAGGGAAAGACAACGCATGCGTAGCAGCAAAAGTCGGGAATGGAACGCCTGCACTAGCAAAACCAGCTACCATTCCTCAGACTTGCGCTGCGGGCCAAGTCTGGAACGGCAGCCAATGTGCGCCGACGGGTGCGCAACAGTGTGGGCCCGGGCAGAGCTTGGCGAGCCCTTCCTGTCAGGTTGCTTGCGCCGCTGCTACCGGTGGAGCACAGAATTACATTGCACTTCTGAGGATGGCGCGGCAGGACAAGGATCAGGCGTGTACTGAGAATCCCAATGGGACGGAATGTCAACAGGCAGCCAGTACTTACAACATCAGGCTCAACGAATACCGAAACTTTCTTGCTGGAGTGCCTAGTGCGTGCAGCGGCTTGCCCGATCCGATCTCGATTTGAGCAGAAGGAAAATAGGAATGGACTATTTTCTTTCGGGCTTACCGAACCGTAAAACGGTGCAAGCCCATCTTTTTGCTTTGGTTGGCACGCACGGTCGGTTCTGAATCTCCTCAAACTGGCGCGAACAGGCGATCGCAACTTCTGCTTTCTCCTCGCCATCGGTTGATGAGAACAGGCATTATTGCTTTGCGCTTTTCTTCGCCCTTAATGCTTGGCATGTCTCCCCGGGACAAGCACAATTTGGAGATAATCCGTTTGACGAGAACTAGGCGATCTGGCACTCGTCCAGTAGAGCGATCACCAGCCGACGATTATCTCTGAACGCATTCCAGACCGATTCACACCAATCATGAATGGCCTTGTCTCGCTGAGGCCCTTCGGGTGCCGCCAAGACGTCGAGGGCTGTCATCCTGCCACGATCTTCTGGAAGGTGAATCTTGGGCCATTGCCTTTTTGTGTGCCCGAGCTTCTTGTGAACCTCTTGCACCTGACGACCTGAAAACTTCCTTTCGACGTACAGATATAAGCCGATCAAGCCAAACACGACGGCGATCAATGGGCTATCCGGGTTGGCGTTTTGAACCGCATATGCATCGACGACGTGCTGGAGGATAAATCCTGGGCGGCCCATCGTGTATACGTACACCTCATCGTATGCAGCACGAGTCGGTTTCATATCGCGACAGTGTACTAAGCCCACAAGGCTCGGTGAGTGCTATTGCGATTAGTCCGCAAGAATTCAGCATAGGTCCTAGGTTCGCTGACGTTTGGAATGCTCTCGCCGGGACGCAATCAGCCATTGTCACTCCTTTGCCCCTTTTATTCGCCGCCCCCTGAGGTCAATACCGTGTCAAATTCTTGTCGGCATTCTGAATCTGCAGCGGTCTATCCATTTGGGGCCGAGAAGGATGGCATCAAATATATAGAGGTATCGGATTGTGCGGCGATTTCCGAACGAAAACAGTGGGCCATCGACTCAGCAGCGTCCGCCTATTCTCGCACTCGGTGGGATACAAGTCCTTGTGCGCCGAGAGGATGAGGAAGTCCGGAAAATCGTTGAACGGTATGCTCGTTCATCCCTCGACTCGCTGAAGCTGTGGCCACCAAAATCCTATTTCTTTTCACCTTCTGGCCGCTGCGTGATCGCATATGCCGTGTCCAACAATATCGCCATCTCCCTCGGAGATCCTATCGGACCCGAGACAGAGATCGAGATGACGGCGCGCGAATTCCTGCGGAAATGCAAGAGAAAGGGATGGAGCGTCGCTTTTTACCGAACCTCTGCAGACTTCCTTCCAGCGTATAGAGGATTGGGGCTTCGAAAATTGAAGATTGGTGATGACGCCCTTGTTGATCTTGGGCAGTTCTCGCTGAAGGGAAGGTCGAAGAGGGACATCCGCTCCAAGGCCAACCATTTCCAGCAGATGGGCATGCGCGTTGTAGAATACCCGCCTCCACTGGCACTCGAAACTCTCGCCAAGCTGACTGCCGTTGAGGAGCAATGGCTAGCGATTCCTGGTCGTCGCGAGCGGACCTTTGCAGTCGGACATTTCGATCAGGGTTATTTGCGATCAACACCTGTACTAGCTGTTGCTGATGGTGACGGAAGGGTCCTTGCTTTCGTAAACCTCATTTCAACCAACCCAAGCGAAATCGCAGGCGACGTTATGCGGCGGGGCCGGGACGTCCCTAACGGTATCACGGACTATCTTTTGCTAAAGCTGATCCAGTATGCACGCGAAAAAGGCTACAGCCGAGTAAGCCTCGGTCTCGCCCCCATGACCGGATTCAAGAGAGGAGAGAGTGCGGGACTTGAGGAGCGCCTCATTCATACTGTGCTGCGAAAGCTTGATTTTCTGTTTCGTTTTCGAGGCCTTTCTCAGTACAAGGCAAAATTTGCCACGTCATGGGAACCTCGCTACTTGATCTACGAGAGTCTGCTGCAACTACCGCGCACAGCTCTTGCACTCGTCCGCTTATCGGAAATCAAGAATCGCGAACCTGTGGTCGGCCTGAGCCGCCAGGCCTGACAAAAAGCAGTCCATGAGCTCTTTTCTTCGAATACAAAATCGCATAGTCATTTCAATCACGCTCAGCGCCTGTGTTTATGCGCAGATCCCTCACGCTGGCAAGAATACTTTGACGATCCGCGGACAGGAACAAAGGATTTATTTATATCGGGCTGCAATGCCGGGACCCCATCGCAAGATCTTCTTTGCTCCCGGAGATGCAGGTTGTCGAGGTTTCGCTGTCGCAATCGCGGAGCGCCTTGGGAAGGAGGGGTATGACACGTATTGCCTTGATGTCCTCCACTATCTGGAGAGCTTTACGGGCAAGTCGTTACTGACCACGGATCAGATTGCCTCCGACTTCAATCAGATTACACGCTGGATCCAACAGAAAGACCATGACCCCATTCTGCTCGTGGGCTGGTCTGAAGGTGCCGGCTTAGGGCTTGTGGCGGCGGCAACTCAGGAAAACAAGGCCTTGCTTGATGGATTCATTGCCATCGGTGTTCCAGAAAACAATATCTTGGCGTGGCACTGGAAGGATGTTCGCGCTTGGCTTACCAAGAAGGCGCCTCACGAACCAACGTTCAAAAGCGCTGATTTCATGGCCAGGATTTCTCCGCTGCCGTTTTTCGTAATTGGTTCCACCTCAACTCAATGGGTAACGCCAGAAGCCACGCGCGAACTTTTTTCGCGGGCCCAGGAACCGAAGAGGCTGGCAATGGTGACTGCCCAAGACCACAAATACAGCGATAACACCGAAGGTTTTTTTGTTGCGCTTAGAGACGGTCTGGATTGGGTGCACCACCAGCAACGCTAATCGGGGCGGACGCATTCTGTACATGGGAAGGCAGCCATCGCTGTGGCGAAGAGAACTTATGTACAGTAGGAAGGGGCTGTTCAAAGACTCTCCCGAACTCTAGCCCGTTAAGGCATCTTCCGCCGTACAAAGTTCCGATCCTACGCGCCTTCACACATTGAGTATTCCAGTTTCAGCGAGCAGCGATTAGCACAAATGGGCGCTTTCTCTTCGCCCCCAAAGGTTGAGCGATATTGAGAAAACCTGGTTTTCAATGCGCCGACTGTCTGCTGCGCCACTTGGCGGCATACGGCAGCAAGAATAAATAGAGGCCGGTGAAAAACTGTAATGCGAGTGGGATCACCGCCAAAAGCCCAAGCGAGTTCGTGTACTTCTTCTGCGCTATAGCGATGATGTTGACAATTACGGCCAATGTAAAGGCCATGGATAGCCATCGGTGGGCCTGCCGAATCCATTTGTTCCAGTTCAATCGGAACCTCCTCATGAAGACGAGCCTCGGGGCACCTGGCACCGTCGTTGGGAATTCTAGACTCAGGAACGGCTGGGTCAAGTATTTGTTATCAGGCGACACAACCGAAGGGCGTTGCGATGAGGACGGGAAGGAGCCAGCCAAGTGCGCATGACTGGCCTGAACGAGTGATATCGTGATTTATCGCTCGTTGTCGGGCCGGCTTACGCAGGCAATGCGAAGCTGCACGATCACCCACGCTTAGCCAGTTCCTATTCCTCAACATAATCCGTGCGAAATTTGCCATTACCGTTGAGCTGAACGATGACACTGCTTTCCCTCGTCGCAACAAAATGAGGTACGCCGGCCGGAATTACGATGAAACTGCCCGCGGGGTACCGTTTCAAATTTGTGGGGTTGAATTTCGTTCCCTCGCCCAAATACCAGGTTCCTTCGATGACGGTGACCAGCTCGTTTTCCGGGTGCGTATGCGCGAGGACACGTCTGTTCGCGGGTATCTTGACACGATCAACCCAGACACCGCCCTGACTTGAGTCCCCCAGCAGCTGTGCTCGCTCGCGGCCGTCGGTATAGTACGACGGAGTAAACCATCGCACTTGTAGTGGGGTGAACGCGATTATCTCTTTCTTCTTTGTATCGGCCACCGTCAGCGCGATTGCCGCAAAGGCGAATACTGCAAACATCAGCCTTTTCATCGCCGCTCCTCTCAACGAGCATTATCGCAGGTGGCCCCAATGAGTCGGGCCTTTCGAAAGGGATCTTGAAATCGTGACTGGCAGCGGTAGGTGAGAGAGTTTTACTGTGATGTGAGCAGTAGCTGCGATTTTGGAAGGACGCCCTTCCACGTGCGATAGGGAGATTTTTTGACAACTAGTTCACGGCAGATGCGGCCCCGGTCCGGATCAGCTCTTGCAGGAAGCGCCGATCCAGATCCTTGAGCATCCAATGAAGTTGACGCAAAGCCTGATAGCGAAACAGCACCGAGACGCCATCGTCTGACTGTTCCAGCATTCGACGATCAGTCAGCCAGTAGCTTTAGGTCTTCTGCTGTTCCGTGAATCGCCGCCCCGCAATTGCGTGGAAGATTTGCAGCAAGCAAATCCGCTGCCCGTACCGCATCGCCTTCGCCGAGGACCCTCTGTTCGCATGCCGCTGTAACGTAGAGCCCACCGCTCAATGGCCAAGCAAGAGGGCAATCACCTGTGTAGGGGTATCCAGTGGTGCGACTGAAACACAAGCGATTCAGGGATGTGAAAGGCAGGAGTCGCCGCAACTCAGGTCGTTTTGCGGCTTCAAGAACGAGCGGCAACAGCCCCAGGCGGGAATACGGCTCCGATCCCAGCCGATGTGCAAGGCTTTGCCATGCCTCGGTCACGAAAATCTCTGCCCCACGCTGATGGTTGACCGCCTGTTGAGTTGGCTTGAACCACTCGAATCGGACAGCTATTTCACTGATCGAGGATTTGTCCAGGTGGAAGGCAACAGAGGCTCGGGCAATCTCCCTCAGATCGGAGGTCCAACCTGAACCCTGTAAAACCCCTTGATACCACAGGTCGATACTGAAGTTGCGTACATTCGCCGCTGCCGCTGCCGTTGAGTGGCGCGGCCCATTGTGGATGATCGCCCAACCGGCACTCGCGTCACATCTTATAAGATTGGGATTGCCAGACAGTTCATCACAGATCCGTTGGAGCGAAGGCGACAGCCCGCCCATTTGGGACAAGTCCGAGTACAGAGATCCTTTACTTGGTCCGGCAAGAAATCGTTTGCGAAGCATAAAACGGGTGCCCTGATCTTACACCTGATGCCAACTGATGCCGATTCTTATTCACTTTGGATTCGTGCCGCCGCAGGCCCATTTTTGCTCCGCTTTTCGTTCCTCTTCTGGATTCTTCTTGCCCTTTTGAATCACAGCGATATTAGAAATTTCTCGGAAAATAAGTTCGTAACGATATCCATTCAAATGGCCGTAGGTCGCGCCGAAATGGAACACGCCTATGACAGTTACGTTTACTGTCCGAGCTCCTTTAGGCATTTTCTTCCATGCTTTTCCCAAGGCATCTAAGTTCTCGTTATAGGCCCCAAGCAAGCCACGACCTCTCGGTGGTAGTTGTTGCAAACAGGCGTGGTGACTCCTGTGCGCTTTCCCTTCGCCTTTTCCCTGTCGACGAGCGATTTAGGAATCGCCAACTAGCGCGATTGTGGACTCATGCATCTGAAATGGGAAGGCCGTTGCGGCCTGAAGGAATGGAGGAACCTGCAATGCCACACTATGTAACCCTCGTCCGTTATACGTCGCAAGGAATTTCAAAAATCAAGGACAGTCCATCCCGTCTCGACGCGGCCAGGAAAGCTGCCGAAGCTGAAGGAGGGAAGATTCAGACTTGGTATTTAACCATGGGACAGTACGATGCAGTTCTGATCTCAGAGTTCCCCAGTGACGAAGCTTGCGCAAAGTTTACTCTCTCAGCCAGCGCACTCGGAAACATCTCCACAGAGACCCTAAAGGCGTTTCCGGAGGCAGACTATCGCAAGATCATTGGGTCTCTGCGATGAGGCATTAGAAATCACAGCCAAGCCGCCCGACCGTCTGGGCGGCTTTTCTCCAATCTTGGTCGGATTTGGCTCTTGGGTGGTCTTGCGTTGATGAAAACGGCTCTTTCAAAAGCAGCGGCTATCCTACGCGAGTTCTCGAATGAACCGGACGAGAAAATCGTTCGCCAACTTGCAGCCGCTGGAATCGACCGAGTAGCTGCTGCGCGTCTGGTCGAGTTCTTGCCGATGTGGGGCTCAGGTTCTCCGATCGCTTTCAAAGGGAACTGATTGACGGAGGAATTTCCGAAGAGCGGCCGTTGGACTCTGAACCTCTTTGGGCACCAAGCTCTCCTGTTCGCTCAGTCCGAACAGGGAGTGGGGTGGCGAGAACAGCATTGCTGGCGATTGCAGCACGTTCGGCTGAGTTTGGGGCGATACTCCAGCTTGCGGATAATCCTTCGCAGCTAAAGAACATCGTCCTTACGCCGACACTGTTTCTCTGGCCAGACGAAGGCCCAGCTCTCTAAATTGCTGAGTCTGTCCGATTGCACTTCGACTGAAATCGGGGTCAACTCGGGCGGTGAAGCCAACATTTCTTGGAATCAACATGGCGATTTGCCACGAGCTGTGGCGATCGGGGGCTTCTCAAGAGAGCTGAGTGCACTAGCGATGTGGCCATTCCCATCGACCAAAGATCAGCTTCGGGATTCCAACCAACGATCCAGTGCGACCCATGGACCGCATCTGGTCGGGACATAGCGCCGACTCAGCAGTGTTGCGATCGCACCCAGTTCGGGGCAATCTGGATAGCCAATCCAACCCGCAACGATATGAGATAGTCCGATCCATCCGGCTACGAGGGCCAGCGGCCAAGCGATCGCAGGAACCGGCACGTGAAAAGAGCCCCATGCCACCATGAGCCATCCGAACCCCACGATCACCCGCGCGAACCTCTGTCGGCTGCTGATTGCGTGCGAAGGCCCGGCAGCCTCGCCAAGCGTGCACTCGGAACAGTACGGCATCTTCACGGGTAGGTCTCCACACAATCAGTGTAATCGCTCTTTAAGCTCCCTTTCCCGGCCAATGAGCGATACGGCGATTTATCGTCATTCGGGACAGGACGCAGCACTTACGAACTCGCCTCGCCATCCCGGCTCGCAATCACCAAAACATAGCCGTCGGGATCGCGGAGCCACATTTCTCTGTGTTGGGGCGCCGGGTTGACGTGAGGCTCAAGAATGACTTCAGCCCTTAATTCGCGCGCTCGATCGACCGTCGAGTCAAAGTCGTTGACTTCAAACCAAAGTAGTACCCCGTGCCCTGGAGGCGCGGCGTTCGGGTTGACAAGGTTTGGATGATGCTGCTCGTCCCAAGCGTGGAGTTGAAGAATCAAGCGACCCGACGAGAACACCCGATCATATAAATCACGGTGTCTGTGATCAGGCAGCGAATCTGCCGCAAACAATCTTCCGTACCAACGGCTACTCGCCCTGACGTCGCGCACGGCGATCAGAGGTTGAGCTTCTACGGACACAGCCATGCGCAATAGCATAACGGTTGATGACGGGCAATGGGGCGCAAAATGCCCGTAGTGCTCCATTCGCTTTTTTGGGGGTGCTGAGCGATATGGCAATTTCTCAACGGAGTCAGTCAAACTGGCCCTTCAGCGCGGGGCCTTAAGGGGGCTATGAGACTGGGGAACCATCGCGGCACATGGCGGCAATATTCCTCGTAGGTAGGGCCGAAGCGTCTTCGCAAAGCCGGTTCCTCGCGCCGCACGACCAGGACGTGGAGCACGGACATCAGAACAACAGCAGCTACGATGTCCATCCGACGTAACTCAGCGTGGCAGAGGTAGACTCCCAAGAGGATCAACCCTCCCGCAACATAGATAGGATTTCTTATGTAATGGTAGGGCCCTCCAGTGACGAGAGCAGTCGGCGCACTCTCGGATGATCCTCCCTCGAGACGGGCGAGGGTGACGTTACTCCACAGATGCAACCCAACTCCAATGATCAGTACAGCAACGCCCAGCCAGCCGATGGGAGTGCCCCGAAATGACAAGAGAGTCGCGGCGGGCCGGGTCGTCAAGTACGCCAACAAAAGGCCTGCGCCCAGCCACACCATCGAGCGAACAACAGCATTGCCCCCCGGTAGCAGCGTCATTTTTGATGGTCTCCGCATCGAAGGTAGCGATTCGTTTGCATCATACGCCGGGGCAAGACTAGCAGTCTCAAGATAGTTGCTGATACCAGGGCGTTGTCACAAGCGCGTGTCTTCTATTCGCCTTTCTTCGGCTCCATGAGTAACCGCAGGGTGCTTTCTGTTTCAATGATCTCCCGATGGAGATCAGCCACAGGAAAGTTCTGGACGAGCTTGGTGACGGCAGAGGGTGGTCGGACCACTACCACAGCCAAATCAGGGCGCAGGCATTGAATCCACCCGCACGGATTACATCGCCCCAAAGGATGGAGGATCTAGTCACGGTCCTTACTAGCGCATCTGCTACAAGGTTGAACAACGACGAAATACCCCAACCAAAGGCCACCCCGGCTGGTATGGCTCTCCAAGGAATCGCGAGCGTTCGGCTAACGATTACCAGGATGATAAGCAGTCCCGTATCGAGGAAGTCTTGGGCGAGAGAGAGCCTTGCCAAGGCGCTAGTCCCTCCATCCGTTGAGATGTCCGTCCCCATCGCCGCCAGAGTCGTCGTACACAGTGCAAGCATGACGAGAGTCCATCGCCGTAGAGATTTCAAATGCCTCGCCAAGGAGGCGTGAGAGAAGATGAGAATATTTGCCAGCTGGTACAGCACTGCGAGTTCAAGAAGGAAAATTGAACCCATCAGCAATGACACACTCCGCGACCAGACCTCGTATGAATGCACTCTTTGGAGCGTGAAAAGTATCAAAAACTCAATCGGGTAGCTTCCCACAAGAACCAAGAATAGGGAAAACTCCGGATGCGCTTGTTCGAGAGTCCTACGAGAAATACGACCACGCACAGAAAGCCGGAAGTTGCCCAAAGCGTGCGCTCAAGCAAAACAGGAGTTGAGTGCGTGGCATCAATCACGCAGGAATTCTACATGCGGGTCTTTTCGCCCATACCCCCCTTCGCGCCGAACGGTGTACTATGGTTGGCTTTGCAGCCAAGGGGGGACCCAATGAAAACGGGGCGAGTTACTTACCTGATGGTAGTCGTCGTTTTGCTCGCAGAAGCCGTACCTTGCGCGCGGGCGCAGCAGGGAACTGGAGCGAGTACAGCACAACAATCCCTACCATCTGCTTCGATGCCCGCGCCTTCGCAGGCCGCCGGTAAGTCAGTAAAGGTAACCGCTTACACGCTGCCTCCTGATCTTTACAAGAAGGCACGAGACCGCAGCCGAATCCAATTTCGCCTCGCCGTGATCGGCTTCATCTACGGCTTGGTCGTGTTGTGGGTCATTCTTCGTTGGCGAATCTCGTCCGCATATCGCAACTGGGCCGAGTGCTTTTCGTCGCGGCATTTCCTGCAGGCGGTCATTTTTGCGCCTCTTATCCTGCTTACGATTGCGGTGCTCACGCTGCCCCTCGACATCTATGGAGAAGTGGTCGACAAGAGATTTGGACTCTCAGTTCAAGGCTGGGGTTCGTGGAGTTGGGACTGGATCAAAGCCGAAATTGTCCTGTTGATCATAGGAACGATTCTCGTCTACCTGCTCTATGCCGTCATTCGACATAGCCCGCGGCGATGGTGGTTTTACTTTTGGCTCGTAGCACTGCCGCTTGGCCTGTTGCTAGTTTTCATCACTCCCTGGGTCATTGATCCGCTCTTCCACAAATTTGAGCCATTGCAGCAGAAAGATCCTGCATTGACGGCAGCGCTCGAACAAATGGTTCAGCGGGCGGGCGTGGACATTCCGCCGCAGCGCATGTTCTGGATGGGCGCGGGGGAAAAGACCACCGAACTGGATGCTTACGTCACCGGCTTCGGCGCGTCGAAACGAATCGTCGTTTGGGACAACACCATCGCGAAGATGAACACGCCGCAAATCGTTTTCGCCGCCGGACATGAAACCGGACATTATGTGTTGCAACATATTCCCAAGGGGATCACGTTCTTTGCATTGCTGTTCCTTTTGCTGTTTTATGTCGGATACCGCTGCATCGGGTGGGTACTCGCCCGCTGGGGTGCTGGTTGGGGAGTACGCGGCGTTGACGACTGGGCCTCGCTGCCGGCGCTGATGTTGCTGCTCTCAATCTTCTCATTCGCGGTCAACCCGATTACGAGCGCTGTGAGCCGGTATTTTGAGCACCAGGCCGATCGATACGGCCTTGAAGTTACTCACGGCCTCACGCCCGACTCGGGACAAGTGGCAGCGCAAGCATTTCAGGTCTTGGGGGAAGTTGATTTGGCCGACCCTGATCCGAACCCCGTGGCGGTATTCCTATACTATGACCATCCCACCATTTCCGACCGCATTCGTTTTGCGCTGACCTACGATCCATGGTCGCAAGGCGGACAAGGTGAATTTCTGAAGTGATTCATTGATTGCGAGCGAGCCTTGGTTGGCCCAGGGGAATTTGCAAACTTCTCTGGGCAAGGCGAACCTAAGTACCGCAGTCTAAACGAGCAGGGAAAAGAGCTGATGCAAACCGGGAGCCTTGCGGGTCTCACGGAGTAGGACTCATTATTCGAGCCTTCACCGTTGATGGCTAGCCTGGGTTGGTTGACCAATCAGGGGTCAGTTTCTGCCGACGCCACAACCGCCTGCTGTTTGAAACACCTCGATCGCCGACCAGACACCCAAGCCTATGCCGTTCGCCATCTGCGTCAAATCAACCATATTGTGCGCCAGAAAGATGCACACGGAACCTGCTTTGGGATCCGCCTGCCACCAGCCCCCAAACGCGCCAGGCCAACTCACGGTTCCCGGGTTGCCCCGGCGCATGAAATCGTTCCTATCGGTTTCGAGCACAACAGATACACCCAGACCAAACCCTCGACCCACAGCAAAGGGTTTGCCTCCAAGCAGAGTGAAATTCGCACGTTGGCTGTCGGTCAGCTGATTGGTCATCATCATCTCCAATGTTTCCGGACGCAGTAGGCGAACGTCCTCCACCTTGCCATCGCCTAGAAACAGCCTAGCGAACTTCAGGTAATCATCGACCGTTGACCAGAGGCCTGCACCACCCGATTCGTAAGCCATATTCACAGGTCGTTCCGGGACGACTACGCCACCCCAGGTGGCCCGTCTGGTCAAACGCGCGGATTCATCGAAACCATAGGCCGCAGCTCTTCGGGCCCATTTCGCTTGGGGAACGACAAAACCAGTGTCCTTCATCTTCAGGGGACTGAAGATAAGGCGCTCAAGTATTGCTCCGAGGGGTTCCCCTTCGATTCTCGCGAGGAGCAATCCTAGAAGGTCGGTCGCACGACCGTATGTCATCACCGTTCCCGGTTGGGCGATCAATGGCAACCGCGCGAGCCCAGCGATCCAGTCATCGGGAAGAACATCGCTATCGATGTCACCGCCAAGCACCTCGCGATATGCCTGGGCGATTGGACCTCGATGAAAATCCGCGTAGGTTAGACCGGCACGATGGGTTAACAGATCGCCGAAGGTGATCGAGCGTTCGGCGGCATCGGCCTCATTGAGGGGACCATTTGCAGATCGGAGAACCCGCATGTGTGAGAACTCCGGAGCGTAGCGAGTAATGGGCTCATTCAGATCGATCCTGCCGGCGTCAGCCAACATTAACGCGGCCAGGGAGGTAATTGGCTTCGTCATAGAAGCGATCCGAAAAATTGTGTCCCGTGAAATCGGACTCTTGGCTTCCAGGTCGCGCCAGCCTACGCAAGTGCTCGTGGCTTCGTGCTTGGCCTCGCGCCATACTAAGGTTGCGGCTCCCGCGAGTTGTCCCGCATCGACCACGGGTTGCAAAGCGGCTTGGATGGTTTCTTGAGTAGGCATATTGGTCGGCTGTCACATTCTGTGCAACTAATATAATATCATTATAAAATAATAACAATATAAAATAAAGAGATGTCTGAGTCCAAAGATTCTCGACGCTCGCAGCCCAAGGGCGATAAACGCGACCGCACTCGAGCCAAACTTCTGGAATCCGCTCGCGCCTTAATCCGCGAAAAGGGGTATGAGCAAACAACCCTAGAAGCCATCGCGGAGAGAGCGGGCATGACAACGGGAGCGATCTACGGCAACTTCAAGAACCGTGACGACCTCTTCATTGCGCTGGGCCAGACGTACTGGACCCCTGTCGTCCCGAAAGTGAAGCTCCCTACGAACTTTCCTCAGATCATGCGAGCCATGGCCGAGGCAACAATTGAGGCGATTCCTGCTCGCAGTACCGCTGCGGTAGGACGGCTCACTGGGTTGGCTTATGCGCTAACACACCCTGACCTGCAATCGCGGGTCAAGCAGGTAACCGCTGAGAGCTACGCGATTGGCGAGCAGTGGCTTCAGTCTGTGACCAACGAAGAAGATCTTCCGATGCCCGTTCACCAGTTGGTGCCAGTGATCCACGCCCTCACCGAAGGGCTCGTGTTCCAAAGATTGCTAACTCCTGAACTTGTGCCGGACGAGGTGATCCGCTCAGCCTTCGCAGCATTGGCGATAAAGTCCGGCGATTAGCATCCGACGGGAATCACCGAGAACCGCCTCGAGCTTTTATGAGAAATGAGCGAGATTGCGATTTAGCATCAGCTACGCTTTCTTTTCCCACAACCTACATGGTTCTAGCCGAGCAGTTCCGCAGCACGCGGTATTGGCGTAGACCCTGAGAGAGGGTTTAATGGAAAATCAACGGTCGTTGAAGGAGATTACGTGAGTCCTGGAGAGTTGCAGGGAAAGTATACGGTCGCCTTGAAGCGAATTGCCGGCAAAGCAGGCTCGGACGCGGGCGATCGGCATAAACCGATTTACCAAGGGAATTCACAGATCACTGAGCAGCAGGCTGTCGAAGAAGCCGCCAAAGCTTTGACTGCTTTATGGAAGGTCAGAAGATCCGAGAAGGCCTAAATTGTTCAGTCTTTGAGTCGCCATGTTTCACTCCCCTTTCTTGGACTGCTCCTGTGTGGCTCGAATTTGCTTGAATTGGCCAGCCAGTTTCTCCAGTTCCTGATCCGAAAGTTTCTCTATGTCAATCATTTGGTTGTTTGCAGCTCGGAGCGCTCGAATGACTTCGTCCAGCTTCAGGTGGAGTGCTTTGGCATCGCGGTTCTGAGTGTTCTGGATCAGAAACACCATGAGGAATGTGACGATCGTGGTTGCGGTATTGATGACCAATTGCCAAGTGTCGGAATAACGGAAATGCGTCCCCAGCGTAGCCCATACGATGACCGTTATCAGGGCTATGGCAAATGCCCATTTGGAACCCACCCAGTCTGAAGCCCTGGTGGCGAAAATATGGAAATGGTCTGCAACTGTTCGGCTTTTGTGCATTTCTGCCCTCCCAGTCATGCACAATTTCTGATGCAAAAAAAGCTACAGAGAAAAGCCAGTTTCTTACAGCGAACTTTGACCAGAGACAAGAGGGGACTTACCACCACGAATCTGCAATACCTGAACTTTGTGGCTGATGAATCTGTCCCCGGACACATCAGCGTTCATTCTCCAGGCATCCTAAGGTCGTAATTTGTCCGTGCTGATCCGCAAACATCCCGTGCTCATAGCCAGCGGAACCGTGATGTATGCAGTCCACGTTCTTGGCCAGGAGCGTGCCGACGGCACCTGGAAAGGGTGGCTTGAGTTTCATCCGAGCGGGATGGGTTCTATTCTTCGCACGGATCAGGAAACATCACAGCCGAATCGCACGGCGTTGGAATATTGGGCTGACGGCCTGGAACCCGTGTACATCGAAGGCGCACTTGCCCGCGCTCAAGGGCGGCTGCTTTAATCAGTTGAAGCCATGCCGTCGACGTTCGAGACCGGATCAGAGATCTATCGTCAACTACGAGATGTTTCCGGCTTGCCTGGGGCTTCGTTCCTTCTTGAAATGAAGACTCGTGCAGCGCACCCTGATCGTTTCGGATTAGCCGTCGGGCTCATTTTTCTTCCAGTAGCGGCTTGATTTAATCATTACACCCATCCAGAGGAGGAGGGCCATGGGGACCGCAAAGCAAAAAGCCGTTGCCGTAGACCTGGAGTGTTTAAAAGGATGGCGCGCCATGATATCGAATCGAAGACTCAGAAAGCAAAATAAGAAAATACCTGCAAGCCAGACAGTGGCAAACTTCGAGAAGCTCCAAGTATCGCTGGGTTGTTGTGAGTCGGGCGCAACAGGTTGAGTTAACGCAATCGGGGTCCGGAGCGTCGCTCCGCATTCCTTGCAAAAGAAGGAGCCAGTCTCAGTAGAGCCACATTGCGGGCAAACCGAACCTTGAGCAGCACTGCGCATGTCGCGCATTATCATACTTTCTTCCGCATTAACAAACCTGGTCCGAATCTGGTTTGAGTCATTCCGATCATGTCAAAACCAGTGGCCAGATAGAAATTTTCCGCGTGCGGATTGCCCACCACGTGGAGATACCCGGACCCTTGCTTTCGGGCGACTTCGGCGCAGTATTCGACTAACGCTCTTGCAATTCCGCGACGTTGCATACTTGGCTCAACAAACATCGCGTCCAGTTCACTATCGCCATCCGCTCTAGGTTCTATGGCAGCAAATCCGACTATCTCACCAGCGCACTCTGAGACAAACACTCTGCCGCAGGCAATTTGGTCAACCGCTAACCCAATCGCGTCAGGATGAGCGAGCAGAGCATCGCGATCGCCTACATTCCCAAGTGACGCACGGAGCTGTAGCTGTTCGAGTTCCTTCTGTTCAGATGGCATCGCCGGACGAGTTAGAATTGCTTCCATTTTGAGCGAGTGCAAGAGCAAGATTTATCACCAGCTACAATCGCTGGGTGAGCACATGCCCAACTAGATCTATAAATTCCGCTTGCTGCGGGCATTGAATACGCTGTCTGGTGCAAGTGCTCAGGAGAATTTTATGCCACGACTTGCCTGCTTTCTCTTCTTGGCATTCGCCATCGCCGCTGCCGCCGAGGCCCCGAAGCCACAGTACCCTTCGACTCATTGGCCCATCGAGAACGGAAGCTTCGACATTCGGGACTTCCGCTTCGACACCGGTGAGACGCTCCCTGTCCTGCACCTCCACTACCTCACGCTCGGGGAGCTGCACCGCGACGCCGAGGGTCACGCCGACAATGCCGTCCTGCTGCTGCATGGCACCGGCGGCAATGCCCATTCGCTACTCAACCCCGTTTTTTCGGACATCCTCTTCGGCCCCGACCAGCCGCTTGATATCAAAAAATACTTCATCATCCTGCCCGACGACATCGGCCACGGCGAGTCCAGCAAGCCCTCCGACGGCCTCCGCATGAAGTTTCCCCGGTACACCTATGACGACATGGTTCGCTCGCAGCACGAGATGCTCGTCGAGGGATTGCATATCGATCATCTCCGCCTCATCCTCGGCACCTCGATGGGCTGCATGCAGTCTTTTGTCTGGGGCGAGACTTTCCCGCAGTTTTCCGACGCGCTGGCGCCTTTCGCCTGCCTGCCCATCGAGATCGCTGGCCGCAATCGAATGTTTCGCTACATGGCCATGCAGTCGATACGCGACGATCCCGCCTGGGACAACGGCAACTACTCCCATGAACCCATGGAAGGACTCCGCGGAGCCGCCGACTTGCTGATCATCGCCGGCTCTGCGCCCCAGCAGATGCAGAAGGACTTCCCGACGCGGCAGCAGGCTGAGGATTACGTGAACCGAACCGTCAACGCCACCATCGCTCGCACCGACGCCAACGACTTCCTCTATTACTTCGACGCGTCCCGCGACTATAACCCCGAGTCGAAGCTCAGCTCCATCTCGGCGCCGGTCCTTTGGATCAACTCCGCCGACGACTTCATTAACCCGCCGGAACTGGAGATCGCACAGAAGCTGGTCACTCGGATGCCGCACGCCCGACTCGTCCTGGTTCTGGCCTCGATGGCGACCTACGGCCATGGCACTCACACCCATGCAGACGTCTGGAAAAGCGATCTCATCGAGTTGTTGAGGGTGTCGGCGAAGAAGTAGTCAGTCTCCTCTTAAATGGGAAATCAACAACCGCTAGCGACGGCTGGCGTTCCGCAGAAGTGGGCTGTTGTTTTTGAACTGGCTGGGTCCTTCTAAGCGAAGCGAAGACTACTTGGTCTGAGCCTCTAGTTCGGCGGTCAGATTGACACTGCCGCCAGTAACCTTGAGCTTGCGTTCCCAACTCTTGAATCCGCTCTTGCTCACGGTGATGGTGTGATCTCCTAGAGCAACTTCGATGGTGGACGGAGTGTTGCCCACAAAACCACCGTCAACTTCAATATCCGCACCGGCCGGGGTGGACGCTATGGATAGCTTGGTCATGCTCGTTGCGGCAGCTTGCTGAACCGGAGGAGCAGGTGCGGGCGGATTGTCCTTCAGCGCCTCCTCCTGGCTCATAATGCGCAACTTCTGCTCGACTTGTTCCTCGCGAATTCCCCTGCTCGGATCATATCCATCAGCAGAAACTTTTGCGGTTACGGGTATGTATACAGATGCCTTTTCGATGCGAAAGTGAATTACATCCCCGACCTTCAGGGTTTCTCCCCTCCACATTCCTTTCCCGTAGACTGAGACAGGGCTTCTTGGCCGCAGTCCAACTCGAGAACCTTCGTGCTCGTCTGTACTTTGTATGTATAGGTGTATTTCGAACGGCTTCCTACACTGCCGGTTCTCGTCGTGCCAGGAGCCCCAAAAATGGATCCATCAACATGGGTGTGTTCTGTGGTCCCAAGCCAATAATCTTTCCTTCTTCCGGATAGCTTTTTGGTTCCTTCTTGGCAGCCGCGGTACCTGCCAGAATGCCCAACAAGAAGACACACAAGATTACAGACGTAGCTTTGTGTACATCCTGTTTATGGCATTGCATGACCGCCTCCCAACCATCGAGTTCGTAATATAGGGTGTAGATATTATCCGCTCTGACGAGGAAACATAATAGTGCCTCAAACTGCAGTCTTTGAATGAACTCCAGTCGGAGAACGTTATTCTCGCTCCCGATCGCAACCTGACACTTGAGTTCGTAAGAAAGGAAATTGTCCTCCCTGAGCACGGTGCGATCTGACTCTCGGGTTCCCCACTAGCATTCGCACATGCAAGAACCTGTACGGTCGTAACCTTTGGATACGCACCTATCGCTGCTAATCTCGGAGGTAACGAAGGACTGCATTATTCGTCGCCCGCCACTCGAAAAATCCAAGCCGCAAGGCAAGAGGCGAAGCAGCCATGCCGGGTTTGAACAGTTCGCAAAGCCCCACATTCTATCGAGTTCGAATCATGGACGGACACAGCGCTTCCGGATTACTGGTGAGCGCAATGGGCAAGCGTTGCATTCCATCGACCCAGTATTGGCTGACGGTGGATGTTTGCACCGCTTATCGCTTTCCACGTAGTGCCGCACTACACGTCCAGGTGCGACTCGGAGAGATGGGATTCATGACAGTATTGGAAGAGATTCGAGACTAAATTCCCCTCAATCGCGATAAATTTGAGCGATTCGATGGAGCCAACGTTGTGATGCCTGCTAGGCCTGAAGAGCGCGTACCGGTCGATCTAGACATCCGTGTGTGGGGTATGGCCGCCAATGGGCGTGGCTTTTCCCAGCGTGCTCGTACCCAGAATATTAGTGCTTCGGGTGCGCGGCTCTGCCAGATTGAGCATGACCTCAAGATCGGGGACATCATCGGAGTGCAGGCCGGCGAGAAGAAGACGCGATGCAAGGTGGTATGGGCAAGGGAAACGCGATCGATTCAGAAGATTGAAGTAGGCGTGCAACTTCTGAGCCGAGTGGAATGCCCGTGGAGCCCTTTTCTCCTTAAGGGTGATCAACTTCCATCCAACCTGCCGCCGGGCCGCAGGAGATGGGCCCGGCATAAAATTGCCTTTCCCATTACTCTCCAAGACGAGCTCACCTTGGTTCGTGTAACCGCAACCGATGTAAGTGGTAGCGGTTGTTATGTCGAGATGCTTTCGCCCTTTCCCATAGGAACTGGACTCTGCGCGGAGCTTTGGGTTGGGTCGGAAAGGGTTATGACCCGCGCCCTGGTGCGCACCTGCGATCCCAGAGTTGGCATGGGAATCGAATTCGTCGGGTTGAGAAGCGAAGACCAGCGGCGTTTTCAGGACCATCTTCGGGCCGCTTACCCCTTCAGTTGCTCAATCGAGTACCAAACCCCAACCTCAAGAAGGCCTCCCAGCTAGAGCAGGAATCCTAAAATCCAGCCGGTAGGATCGAAAATTGGGGACCACATGCGATCCTAGGTCATTAACCTGCAGGCGTATGAGGGACGCCCGTTGCGCGTGGATGGTACATCCATGGCAGACCTTCAGGTTTGAGGTGACCTAGAAGTGAGGTTTTTTGCTACTCGTTGGCAATGGTTCGCAGTTCTGGCGTTGATTATTGCGATATTTGTCGTTATGCCACAAGACTGGTGGCATAGAAATCACCTTCCTTCCGCTGTTGTGACGACACTGCAACAGGCAGATCACTTTGAGCTTTTATCTCTGGACCCGAAGTTGCAAAGCTTTCCTGAGGAAGACAGCTTCCACGGATACGGCATCCTCAGCAGGGTAACGATTTCCGACGCAAATACTCGCAAGAGGCTGATATCCGCGCTCCGGCGAGGTATGCGCGAGAATTCAGACACAATTGCAGCGTGTTTTCATCCTCGCCATGGAATTCGCGCTGTGCGCAAAGGGAAAGAGGCAGATCTTGTCATCTGTTTCGAGTGTTTGCAGATCCAATTGTTCGGTGATGTACAAGGTGAGTTTCTGGTTTCGGATTCTCCCCAAGCGTTCTTTGATGAGACCCTCAAGGCGGGTCGGCCTCGCTAGGTGAGTCGTGCCCTTTCTAGCTCGCCGGCGTGACCAGGCATTCGCGGTTTGCCGGTTCGACCAGGGGACCCTGAGCAAAGGGGCCGTAAGACAATTGCTCTTCTGCTCGCTGTTTGGGAGGTGGACTCGGGGGAGGCCTCGGATGCCGGGTGCGATGCGTTTTTTTCTCTTGGCGGGATGCCCCTCAGATAGTAGTCTGCATGACGAATTTTTCCGACTGCACCGCGGAGAATGCTCCATGCGACGCACTGCGATACTTGCCATCCTGCTTTGCCTACCGAGCGTGACCATTGCTCACGCTGAAGACCTTTTCGACATAAGGCCAATGGCCGATGGTGTCTATGCGGCCATCGCGAAACCCGCCTACAAGGTCAACTGCAACGCTGCCATCATTCTTCTTGGCGATTCCGTTCTCGTCGTCGACACGCATTCAAAACCATCAGCCGCCCGGGCGCTAATCGAGCAAATCAAGAAGCTCACCGATAAGCCGGTGCGTTACGTTGTCAACACCCATTTTCATTGGGATCACTATCAGGGTAATCAAGCCTATCCGAGCTCGTGGCCTGCGGGTGTCGAAATCATTTCTTCACAGGCCACGCGTGAAAATATAGAGCACCGCGGGATTCCTCGCGTCAAGTACGAAATCGCTACCATGCCCAAGGAGATCGAAAAACTGAAATCAGACCTCGCTACCGCGGCTGATCCTAAACAGCAAGAAGGACTGCGAACCAGCCTCCAGCAGGCCGAATCCTACCTCGCCGAGCTCCGGAGCATGCAGTTTACCCTTCCTACTTTAACTTTCGATCGCAGCTTTATCATTTACCGCCCGGCGCGCACGGTTCAGATCCTGTGGCTGGGGAATGCCCACACCAACGGGGATGTCTGGGTTTATCTGCCGAAAGAGAAGATTCTCATTTGCGGGGATGCCCTTCACGGTTGGACACCCTTCATGGGCGACAGCTATCCGTTTGACTGGATTCAGACGCTGGATGCGGCTGAGAAGCTTGATTTTGACCAAGCTCTTGGCGGCCACGGCGATGTCATGCGCGGAAAAGAAAAATTCGAGCTGTGGAAGACCTACTTCCGAGACTTGCTGGAGGAGACCGGAAGAATTTATGGCCAGGGAGCGAGCCTCGAAGAAGCGCAGAAACAAGTGTCCACAATTCTGATTGCTAAATACGCCTCAAAGTTCGATCCCAATTTCCCGCGCAGTGTCACCGCCAATGTCACCAAAGCCTACCAGGTCATTTCACTAGCTCGCTGAAATGATCTCGCAGCTAACAAATTGATAGCGTCTCGCAGAGTGGGACCGCCGCATGTTCTGCCGGCGACCCCACTCCCCGTTGGCTTGTTCCCACTCCAAAAGATTTCATGTGCGCGGATGACTAGGCCTCGAACTGCTTGCACTACCATCCTTCAACTATGCTGTCTTTTTCCCAAAAACTCCTCCCAGGCCGTCCTTCACCTTTTCGGCCATGCCTCCCGTCTTCTCTCCTATCCCGCCACCTTGCAATAGGCTGTCCAGCTGGTTGCCGACGCCGGGCAGTTTCGTCTTTAAGAAAGAGATGGCTGTTTCTGCCGCCTGGCGGGCTTTGTCTTCTCCTATTCCTGTTCTCTGTGCGATTTGGCTGATCAATTCGTTCATTTCTCACTCCTTGGTTGAGTTCTAATTGCGAGGTTTGTTTTGCGCTCCACCGAATTGCTTGCAACCCAGGATCACGCGGAACGTTCCCGGAGGCCGTTATAGACGGTGAGGAGTAGGACAGCTCGGACTCTTGATTGAGAAAGGGAATCAGATTTCGTCGTAAGCTTAGTTAAAGATCGCCCGCGTTTGCACTGTCATTTGATGAAATCAGCCTGTGTACGGCCGCGGGAGGATGCTGTGTATACGACGGCTCCTGGCCAGAGTTCCACGAGTGGGGTTGGCCTGCTCCTCAAGCGGGCCGCTCTTCGATTTGTGCAATGGCCCTCAGAAATCAATGAGGGAACCGTTCCCCTGCGGATTCCGTATACTTCCGGGTGGCAGGAACCATCATGAAATGCCGGTTCTTGTGTTGCCTATGGTGTGCGATTTTCGTAGTCGCCCCGCCTGCTAGCGCGGTCAACAAGCCCAGCTCCAGTAGATCGTCTGCCCCGACCGCCATCGTGCATGTGAACGTGATCCCCATGGACGGCGAACACGTACTTTCGGACCAGACAGTGTTGGTGGAGGGGGAGACAATTGCGCGCTTAGGTCCGACACAATCGATCAAGTTGCACCCCGGTACGCGACGCATCGATGGCCATGGCATGTATCTGATCCCCGGACTGATGGATGCCCATGTCCATCTGGAATCGCAAACCGAGTTTCCCCTCTATTTGGCCAACGGCGTAACTACGGTCTTCAATTTGGATGGCCGTCCCGCTCATCTTCTTTGGAGAAGGCAAGTGGCGAAGGGAGAGGTTCTAGGCCCGACAATTTTCAGCACGGGACCGATTTTTCACCAAAAGCGAAGCCCGGAAGAGGATGTGAAGCTGGTGGACGAGCAAGCTGTGGCCGGCTATGACGGTATCAAAATCTATAACGAGGTGTCGAAAGAAGAATATCCAGCTTTAATCCGCGAGGCCAAAAGAAAGAACCTGTTGCTGATGGGCCATGTTGCCCGCGAGCCTGGTTTCGCCTTAACCCTGCAATCAGGTCAGTCCATCGCACACTTGGAAGAAATCGTCTATACCAATTTCAATCCGCAGCACGATGATGATTTTGATCATCTAGTATTTGACGAATCGAAGATTCCTGAAATCGCGCGAGAGACCAAGCAGGCCAACATCTACGTGACACCGACCCTCGACAACTTTGCCATGATCGTTGAGCAGGCGACCGATTTGGGCACGTTCCTAAGGAATCCGGAGCTCCGATACGTTGCGCCCTGGACCCTCGACAACTTTGCGCCCGCCAATGACCGGTACAAGAACCGTTTCGGACCGGAAAAATATCCTGTCCTTCGCAATTTGCTCGCGATTCAACGCAAGCTCTTGAAGGCACTCAGCGAGCAAGGCGTACCACTCATGGCTGGGACGGATGCTACCGAGGTAGGACCGGTAGCCGGCTTCGGTTTGCATCACGAGCTCAAAGAATTCGTAGAGGATGGACTTACGCCGTACCAGGCGCTTGAAACCGCCACAACCCATCCTGCCCGTTACTTGCGGCAGTCCGGGCAGCTCGGGTCGATCGAAACCGGGAAGCGTGCTGACCTGGTATTGCTCAAGGCAAATCCCCTCACTGATATTTCTAACACGCAGAAAATCGCCGGCGTGATGGTACGCGGCCGTTGGCTTGGGGAAAAAGACCTGACTTCCAAGCTCGAGGAGGTGCCGGGGGCGTACGCCCGGGAGGAGCAGAAGGTTGAGCGGATGATGCACGACGAGCCCGGTAAGGCGGTCGCTTACTTGGCTGATCACGACCCGCTAGGTCGGTTGGCAGGATTTTGTGTTGCCGAGTTCGCGACCAAGCACAGCCTGGCAGATCTGGGGGCCACTCTGCATGAAATGCGGTCTGCCGATACAAGAGGAGAGACGGTTTCCGAGGACAAGGTGAACACACTGGGCTATGCGCTTATGAACAAGGGACTCTACCAGCAGGCGATTACAGTGCTATCAGTGAACGCCGAAGATTTTCCGAAATCCGCCAATACATGGGATAGTTTGGCGGATGCATACTTCCATGCTGGGAATATTTCGAAAGCGGTCGTCAATTATCAGAAAGCGCTAGCCACCGACAGTGCTTACAGTAACGCCGAGAGCGCGAAGAAATTTATTCAGGAGCACACCCAGAAGTGATGAGCAGTTGCCAAGGCAAGCCCTCATGACTAGGAACACCACTTAAGAGAATGACAATGGCTGGTGTCCATTGCGGCGTGAGGTTCGGTAATCGGCATCCAAGGTGGCCACAATAGCGGCCCTCATTGGACGTTCGTAATTTGAATCGCCTCTAGTACCGTGGTCAAATCAGTTTGCACGCCACATCGACAAGGCACACTTTAGCCCTCACGGACGGAAGTACGCCTCTGAATACATCGAGTCTGGCCGATACTCGAATTGCCGTAAACCTAGCTCGCAACGAGAGGGGTAACGGCGGATTCCCCAACAGAGGAGTGCGCGAATGAGCTTTTTGAAGAGAATCTTCGGAAGAGGTTGCTCTCACCGTTTTACCTGGCCCCGATTCGACAACAACGGCCGACACTATCAGATCTGCCTCACCTGCGGCGCTGCGTATGAGTATGACTGGAACGGAATGCATTCCACTGGTCGGATACTTACCCAAAATGCGCAGGCGGAGACACCGCTGCCGCGTTCAACGTCGGGAAGGGGCAATTGATTTCGCCTTCGCGATGACGGTAGCAGAGCCTTCCAAGAACGTGCAACGATAGAGGTTCGGCGGTCGTCGAGGTGCGATGGTATGCCCATTTGGGCGCGGGCTAGTCTGGCGGTTCTCTCTTGGGCGAATGACGAAGGCTGCGCCCTTCCACCAAGCGGAAAAGTTCTTCCGCGAGATTAGTGGCGTGGTCTCCTGCTCGCTCAAGCACCTGCGCAATCAACAGAACCTCCGTACTTTGCTGCATCCTGTCGATATCCTCCACCGCCAGATGGCGCCCAAGAAATCCCCGATAAATGCGGTCGATCTCCCGATCGGAGCTCAACACGTAATTTGCACCATCAAGTTCATGACCTTCCAATGAGACCCGCAGCTCTTTCAGCATCTCTTCCAAGATGTCGAGCATCGTCGCGAGATGCCGCATATCCCCTCGCGATAGCGGCATACGAAGATTTTGCAGCCGTTTCCCAACCCCGAACAGTAAGTCTCCAATGCGCTCCAGTTCCGTGCCGAACCGGGATGCTGCGAGAAGTTCTCTAGCCTGGAGCTCACTGACCTGACTAATGGCCGATGGTAGTTCCTCGTCTATTTGTTGCTCGATGCGGTCCAGTTCTTTTTCGCAGTCCCGCACTGCGAGGAAGGCCATGGGAGAGGATCCGAGGAGGAAATCCTTTATATTGAACGCCGCGTCACTTGCAATCGAGCATGCGTGGAGAGCTAAGGTCGAAAGCTCGTGAATTTCATTGCTTTGACGTCGAAGAGACCTCTTGGTCTCAAGTTTCATTTGGGCCGCTCTTGAAACGGAATTATGAGCGTACATAAGCAAACTCCAAACACTAACAACTTGCGTGTTACAGAGGCGTTAATTTCTTTAGCGGCGGCCATGAATTCCCCGAGGCTGACACTTCCAGTTCTTCTATCGGTGATTGGACTGCTTACCCCGAGCCCTCTCGCGTCACACGCCAAAAAGGCAAGCAGAAGCTCAGGCCCCGATGACTTGTCATTTATTAAAGTCCGTTTAAAAACAGTCTCTTACTAACAAACTACTCCGGCGTTCTCTCATCTATTCGCTCTTGAGTTGTCCAATATGAGGGTGGAAGGCTCTCTGAATATTTCCCACAAAATGTTGCCGTCGTTCTTTGTGGTCGGCCCACCTCGAACGGGTACAAGCTGGCTTCATCAAGTGTTGAAGGCCCGCGCGAGTTTACCCGAGTTCAAGGAGACGCGATTTTTCGATCTGCACTTTGGACGCGGCCTTGATTGGTATATCCGTCATTTCCCCAGGTGCGGGGAATCAGGACTTCCCGCTGGGGAGGTTGCGCCGACGTATTTCGCTTCTCCGGAGGCACGCAAACGCATAGCCCGGACGCTGCCTAAAGCTAAAGTCGCATGCATATTCCGGAACCCGGTGGAACGCATTGTCTCGCTTTACAGAGTTAAGCGCGCCCATGCAATGATTCCGTGGTCTTTTGAAGAAGCGCTTTTTCGAGACAAGGAACTTCTTGAGTCTTCCAAGTATGCCACGCACTTAGAGGCATGGCAGCAATTGCTCGGAAAAGACCAAGTGTTGCCCACACTTTATGATGATCTGCGCGAAAGCCCGCAGGCTTACCTTGATGTTCTTGGCGAGTTTGTCGGCATCGAAAGATTCACCGTGCCTGCCTCGGCGATGAGGCGAGTACATGCTTCAGAGTCATTGGCGCAACCGCGCTGGCATGTGGTTACGCACACCGGATCCTGCATAGCAGAGTGGCTGAAGAGCAAAAGGCTCAACCGGGTCGTGGCCGGCATTCGAGATTCTCGAATCGGTGAATTCCTGCTCGCTTCCGGGATGCCGTTCGAGCACGTACCGCCGGATCTCTCGCAAGTTGTTTACGGTCTCATTGCCGACGAAATCGATCGACTGGAGACGCTTTTAGGTTGGGATCTTTCACGCTGGCGGACGTCCCCGTCAGCCGTAGGACAAGGCTGCCTTCTAATGTGAGGGCGGGCAGGTAATTAATAATCACAATGCTCGGCTTTTTGGCCCAAAGGCACCCGCCCGCCATACGGTCAGCCTTGCTCCGACGTCTCGCATGCAAGAAATTGCTCTATGCAAGCTCACCAGGACCAGTCTCATGACGTGAAAGGGCAGCGTAGCTTGAGCTGCATAAGAGTTTTGACTGGAGATCATGGTGATGCCTCTCGTTTGCTGGTGTTCAGTCGAGCGGATCCTACATCAACTCACTTCAAAGTGGTATTAGAAGGCCATGAACGAATGATGAAGTCTGAAGTTGAGGCGGCCCCGCCCTTGGCAGTTACTATCGTCAGCTCAAGCTTCTGATTCTCCTATGGAGGTTCACGGCTCCCCGGTATCCTAAGCCGCGAACCGGGAGTGGGGAATTACACCCATGAAAAACGAAGAGTGGGTTGCACAATTAGCCAAGCTCACTGGCCTGCCCTATTACCAGCAACACAGAGTCTTCGGCGATAAAAGCGGAGCGCTTATCGGGGAGACCGATGGGTATATTGTGGCTCTCGGCCTGGGCAAGGCAGAGGGTGGTCACGCGGCGGTCAAACTATTGCTGCGTTTCGCCAAGACCCAAGTCCCGCAGCAAGTTCATCAAGGACTCGATCCAGCAAGGGGGAAATTCAAGCTCGTCACCGACGAAACAACCGCCACTCTGACTCGGACTTACTCGTTTGCCAAGCCCGATGCTTCAACCATTGCAGAAGATCTCCGTAATCTGCTGGCGGCACTAAAAACCTGTGCCATAGCAATCAATGGCAAGTGTGAGGAGTGCGGGCGAGCGGAACCGCAAATCCTGCTCCTGAATAATCTTCCCACTCACTATTGTTCCGGCTGCCAAGTTCAATTGAGACAGAAGCTAGATGCAGCGGCCGTGCAATATGAAAGCCTTGAAACGAACGTTCCCCTCGGCCTGATCTATGGATTTGGGGCGGCATTGTTGGGAAGCATCGCGTGGGCCGGCGTCGCCTACTTACTTCGTCGAATCTTCCTTTGGGGCGCAATTATCATTGGACTGTTCGTAGGCAAGGCGGTCGTCAAGGGAATCGGGAAGGTGACCTGGGGAGGCCGCATCATGATTGGCCTGTTTACGGCCGCGAGCGTGGCGTTCGGCGATGCAATTTTCTACGCCCTGGCGGTGGTGAGGGAACAGCAGTTGGCGTTCATGCCAACCCTGAAAGCGGTTCTTTTGAACTTCTGGGCTATTGAATCCGGTGCCGATGGCGGCATCGTCTCAATCTTGTTCGGCCTAATCGGCGCGGGAATTGTGGTGTATTCCACGCGGAAACCCGCGTTTAAGGCACAATTCACCCCATTGGGGAGCCCTGCGACCACCTTTGGGAGCGCTGCCTCCGCGAAATAACCGGCAGATTTCTCCGTTGAGCCAACTCAACACTTCGCGCTCCTTGCTTTCTTTGCCCTATCAATCCGAACCATCTACCTATTTACCTCAGCGCACCCGCGGGTGAGATGGAGCTGAGAGGGAAGCTTTTGGTTCGCCTGGAGTTCCCTCCGTTATATTCATTACATTGAGGTCCGATTCGCAAATGCGTATTACCCCGGCCAGCGATTCCGCGCTTCTCGTCACGTTTGACGATCGCGTCTCACTTGAAGCCCACACCAGGGTTATTGCGCTGTTTCGGGCATTTGAGCAGCGGCACGACCAGCGCGTTCGAAATCTGCATCCCGCGTACGCTTCGCTTTTGATCGACTTCGATCCGCTTTCTGCCACACACCAGGAACTGGAGAGTCTGGTGCTCTCGCTGAGTTCCAAGCTGGAAACCCCGGAGGTACTGACCAGTGACCTCATCGAAATTCCAGTCTGCTACGATCCGGAGTTTGCACCGGACTTGGCAAATGTTGCCGAGCACCTGCGACTATCGCCCGAGCAAGTTGTGACCCTTCACGCTACCGGTCAGTACTACGTGTACTTTCTCGGATTCTCGCCGGGGTTCGCCTACCTCGGTGGACTCCCGCAGGCGTTGCGGGTTCCGCGCCTAGCAACGCCCCGCACACTCGTGAGAGCTGGTTCGGTCGGGCTTGCAGGAGAACAGACCGGAATCTATCCGAACGATTCACCGGGTGGCTGGCAGCTCATTGGGCGTACGCCGCAAAGGATGTTTGATCCTTTACAAAATCGGGCGTCGAGGTTACGCCCCGGGGATCGTGTTCGCTTCAGAGGGATCAGCCGAGTGGAATTCGAACAGCTTGCCCGGGATAAGGAGCCAGGCGATTGATCCACGTAATCAAGCCTGGGCTTCTCACCACGGTTCAAGACCTTGGGCGCACCGGTTTTGCACATCTCGGTGTTTCGCCCGCGGGCGCGGCTGATTCGTTTTCCTTCCGACTTGCCAATCTGATGGTGGGAAACCCTGCGAACACTCCTGCCCTAGAGATCACACTTGTAGGCCCGACGCTTGAGTTCGACGCTCCTGCAACCCTGGCTCTCTCCGGGACGCGCGCGAGTACCTCGATACCAATCAACCAGGCGTTCAACGTTGTTCGTGGAGAGAAAATAGCGATCGGTTCGCTCCTAGACGGAGCCCGTGCCTACTTGGCGGTACAGGGAGGCATCGCCGTTGCCACAATCATGAACAGCTGTTCAACGTTTCTTCCCTCAAGCCTTGGTGGATTCCAGGGACGAGCACTCAGAGCCGGAGATTCCATTGCGATTGGCGAAAACGTGGTCTCTGCCACTAAGAATCTTCGGGCGGGTTTCCGCGAAGAACTTGCGCGTACGGCGCAGGGACCTCTTCGAGTGACCCATTCTGTACAGCACGACTGGTTTGGGCATGGCGAAATTCGGTTGCTGGGAGAGCAGACATTTACCGTCAACCAGGCTTCCAACCGCTCGGGCGTGCGTTTGTGGGGTAAGCCGGTTTTTCCCTTGGTGAAACGAGAACTGCTGACCGAAGGCATAGCTCTTGGGGCGGTGCAGATTCCTCCGGACGGGCAACCGATCATTCTCTTCGTAGACCAACAGACCACGGGTGGATATCCCAAGATTGCCAACGTGATCGCTGCGGACCTCTCTCGGGTAGGACAACTGCGGCCCCGTGACCAGGTGAGTTTTCAATTTGTAACCCTTGCAGAGGCTATTCAGGCCTTAAGGCGCCAGGAAGATCTTCTCCATCAGGCCTTTGCTCCATGACGTCACTGCTTCAATGGTATCGAGACACCACCGCTCAGCAGGCAAAGGTGCTGTGGGCTGCCCTGCTGGGGTGGGCGCTCGACGGCATGGACATCATGCTCTATGCCTTTGCCCTCACCAGCATTCAGCAGGAATTTCACCTTAGCCGGGCGCAAGCTGGCTGGATGGCGTCGACGACGCTTCTTGGCTCGGCTTTGGGTGGCCTTGTGTTCGGATTCATCGCGGACCGCCATGGACGCGTGCGTGCCCTTATTTACTCGATTCTGGCGTACTCCTTATTTACGGCTGCCACCGCGACGGCGCACTCTGCGGCGGAGCTTCTCATTTGGAGGTTTTTGGTAGGTCTTGGCCTCGGCGGCGAATGGGCTGCTGGATCAGTTCTGGTCGCCGAAGTCTGGGAGCCCGAGCATCGCGGGAAAGCCATCGGCCTGGTTCAATGTGGGTGGGCATTGGGGTATATGGCCGCGGCGCTTTTGGCAACCGCCATTCTCCCCACCCATGGCTGGCGGCCGTTGTTCGTCGTCGGAATTGCGCCAGCGTTGCTCACGCTGTGGATACGAAAGAACATCCCTGAACCCGAGATCTGGCGCAGAACGCAGCCAGGGAATGCACCAGATTTAATCCAGGTGTTCACGCGAATATTCGCTCCACCCTACTTGCGCGTCACCGTTTCCTTTATCGCGCTGAGCAGTGTGCTCATGTTCGCCTACTGGGGTCTATTCACGTGGATCCCGGCATACATCTCTACCTCGGTCACAGAGGGCGGCGCTGGCATGTCGATTGTGAAGTCCACGCCATGGATCATCTCCATGCAGGTCGGCGCCTTATTCGGCTACACCAGCTTCGGATTTCTCTCGGATCGCTTTGGGCGCCGGCCCAGTTTCCTGATATTCGTTCTTGGGGCTGCCTTGTGTGTTCCTGTCTACGCACTGCATGCTACGTCTTCGACCATGTTGATGCTCATCGGTCCACTCGTAGGCTTCTTTGGTCACGGTTATTTCAGTGTCTTCGGAGCGATGCTGGCGGAAGTTTTTCCCTCAATGCTGCGAGCAACCGCGCAAGGGCTCTGCTACAACGTAGGGCGTGGAATCAGTGTTCTTGCTCCGGCCACAATCGGATTCCTCGCGGATCGTCATGGAATTGGATCCGCGCTCGCCTCTACTTCTGTCTTATATGTTCTAGCTGCGGGAGTGATTTACCTATTGCCTGAGACCAAGGGAAGGAGTTTGGCGTGAGTTTGCTCACAATTGATGTCAATGCCGATATGGGCGAGTCCTATGAGCGCCTGGCTGACGGTAGCGATGCTGAACTCATGCGTTACATCACGTCTGCCAACATTGCGTGCGGGGGCCATGCCGGCGACTCCTCCACCATGGAGCAGACTCTGGAACTTGCCCTACAAAACCAGGTCGCGGCCGGTGCTCACCCGAGTTATCCGGACCGCGCTGGCTTTGGACGGGATGTCGTTCATCTCTCTGTGGAAGAGTTGCAAGCGTCCATCACAGATCAACTGAGTGGGCTTCAAGGCATTGCACGTCGACTCAATTCGAAAATTACTCATGTGAAGCCCCATGGCGCTCTCTATCACTCCTGTAATGAAGGCGGGGAGATTGCCCGAGTCATGGCCCGCGCAGTTCTCGCCGTAGACGCCAAGTGGATGCTGGTGGGGCAGGCAGGATCCCCATGCCTCGATGTTTATCGACAACTAGGTCTACGCGTCGCAGCAGAAGCCTTCGCCGACCGAAGGTATGAAGCGAATGGCCGGTTGCGCAGCCGGTCCCTTCCGGGTGCGTTGCTTGATGCGCCCGAGGAGGCCTCGCTACAGGCAGTGGAGATTGCTGCGCACAAGCGAGTGATTACAACGACCGGCTCGCGGTTGGGAGTTGAGGCCGACACAGTGTGTATCCACTCTGATACCAGGGGAGCTGCCCAGATCGCGTGTGCCGTGAAAGATCGCCTAATTCGGTCGGGCGTTTCGGTGCGGGCCCTGTAGCCGCACTCGGCTCCGATTTATTGCACTCATAAGCTCTTTCTATCAAAACCCATACCAAAGGATGATTGTCTCGAGCATTATGGCGAAATACCTTCAGGTATGGCTTCCTTAGCGGAGTGGCCCCCGCCAGCAAGAAACCTTGAGGTGAGCGCATCGATCGCGAGAACCGAGGGTGATTCTGGTTTGTCCGTCCTTCGGAGAGTGGCGGCCCGCATGTCTCATGCCGTCCCGCTTGAAAGCCTAAGGGACATCGTTGGGGTTGTGGGTCAGCTCGTGCCCTGCGATTCTTGCTGCCTTTATGTTCTTCAAGGCAGTGAACTGGTGCTCCATGCCTCCAAGAACCCGCCTCCAGGCCTCGTCGGTCGTCTCAAGCTCACAGTTGTAGAGAGCATGTCGGGATGGGCTTCCACCCCAAGAGAACTCGCCGTCATTTCTCGAGGGGCAGGGCTGGATCCGCGGTTCAAGCTTTTCAACGAACTGCCTCAATGCCAAGTTGAGGCTTTCCTGTCCATGCCCCTGGTAGGGAGGGGAAGGCTGGTAGGCGCCCTGAATGTCCAGAGTCGCGCCCCGCACGAATTCAGCGGGCGGGAGATCGGACTGGTCTCTGCTCTTGGCTATTTCGCCGGAGCAGAAATCGAGATGGCGAGGCTGGAAGGGCAGAACGCAGAACTTTCCAAAAAAATCGAGACCCGCACTCTGGTGGAACGAGCCAAGGGGATTTTGCAAGCGGACTTGCGGATCACGGAACAGGAAGCTTACCAAAAACTGCAGCGAAAGAGTCAACAGATGCGAAGGTCGATGAAGCAGATTGCAGAGGCTGTGGTGTTGGGCCACGCGCTGCGGAGTCAGGGCCAAGCGTGAGCTTCGCGCAACTCCGCGTCCGACAAGGGCTTTGGCCAGCCTCGATTTTCGCAGTAATGCCCATGATAAAAAGTTTGAATTTGACTTCGATGGTTTGGAGCAACATAATCCGCTTACGTTCGTGAGTTGTACCCCTCCTTTCGACGCTGAAAAGGGGCAGATCTTCAGGCACGACGCCGTGCCGATTCCGCAGCCAAGTAACCACTAAATTCTGATCGAGAGAGCACGAAATTTTTCTGAGCTTTGCGGCTGAACGCGCAAGCAAGTGGATCCGTGTCGGCGGAATCGGCCAGAGAAATCAGGGCGAGCGCGCGGTGAATGGGGGGTGAGAGGGAGGCGATGAAGTGGGTTTTCGCAACGGCAGAATTCATTTGGAGATTCCGGCAGCAGCTGAGGTTTGGCGAGCGCTCGCGTTTGCCCCTAAAGCTGGTCCGTATGGAATTGCGCGAAGGCTATGCCGAGTGCGAATGGATCGCGCGGAGAAGCGATCCCTGGGACGTGGACGTTGCGCCATGGGTCCGCGACCAAAACGAGACTTGGCAGGCTCTACGAGATGCCCTCAGCGTTCGCGAGGCGCTTTTCGCTTCGATCCCGCAAGTCCAGGGCGCAAGGCTGAAAGCGTATCGGCAACAGGAGGCGGGCGCGCCGGAGTTGATTATCGCGGGAACGGTGAGCCGGGAAGACGAACCGCCACGCGTGAGTTCTTTAGCAATGAAGGCCCAGCTTTACGGATTTCAATTCTTCCTGGAGGACGGTTCTCTTCGGCCTCTTGGAATCAGCAAGGCACTGCAGTTGGCAACTGAGTAGACCCAAGAAGGGGAAGACCATCGAAACACGCAACCACTAAGGAGAAACAGGAATGACTGCTAGGACCAGGCCGACGAAACAACTGTCACTATCTCAAAAGTTTGCGCGATTGCGGATGAGACTGAAAGATCCGCAGTGGCGTCGTTATGGAGGGACACTGCTGTCCGGGAAGATTCTCGGTGTAGGGATGGTACTGCTGCTCATGATGGTAGTCAGCGGACTTTTCTTCACCCATGTTTATGCGGACACGGGGACGCCAGATGTCAAAGCCGCCGATATCGTCAACCCGCTAAATACGGTGTGGACGCTGGTGGCGGCCTTCCTGGTGTTCGGCATGCAGGTTGGCTTCACCATGCTGGAAGCCGGATTTTGCCGCTCAAGAGAAACCGTGAACGTGCTGGTGGAGTGCGTAGTGGATACCTGTCTTTGCGGCATTCTCTTCTACGCCATCGGCTTTGCCTTCATGTTCAGTCACGGCAACGGGTTTATCGGGTATCACTGGTTCTTCCTGCAAGGCGCTCCGGCAACCTATGAAGGCACAGGCGTTGCCTTTCTGGCGGTGTGGATCTTCCAATTCGCCTTCGCCGACACCTGCTCCACGATTACCTCGGGCGCGATGATCGGACGCACCGGGTTCGTTGGCGACCTTCTCTATAGCGTCTGCGTAACCGGTTTCATTTACCCGATCATCGGACACTGGGCGTGGGGGCCGGATGGTTGGCTGGCTCTCATGGGTAGCGACGGTCACTTCTTCCGCTCGCTCGGTATCGGGTTCCACGACTTCGCCGGATCGACCGTGGTGCACACCATCGGTGGGTTCATTGCCCTCGCCGGAGCCATTGTGCTTGGGCCACGCATCGGGCGCAAATTCAAGCGCGACGGCGGGCAGCCCATGTTGCCGCACGACTTGACCATTGCCGTCAGCGGCGGACTCATCCTGTGGTTCGGCTGGTACGGGTTCAATCCAGGCAGCACATTGTCGGCGATGGACCTGGGAGGGATCGGCCGGGTTGCAGCCAATACCACGCTCGCGGCTTGTGCGGGCGGCCTGACTTCAATCTTGTACGGCTATTTCAGGTTTAAGAAATGGGATGCCAGCTACACGACCAACGGCTTCCTGGCTGGTCTAGTTGCCATCACTTGCCCCTGCTATTGGGTGAGTCCCACCGGTTCGGTGCTGCTCGGTGGCATCGCTGGGGTGCTGGTCATTTTCGCGGTCGATCTGCTTGAATGGCTGCGCATCGACGACCCAATCGGCGCGGTGCCTGTCCACGGCGTCTGCGGAATCTGGGGGACGATCTCACTCGGACTCTTCGCTTGTGGACAATACGGCGCAACCGGTCCATTGGGCGCTGACAACTCCGCTCCTCTCAAAGGCTTGTTCTACGGTGGTGGGTTTCAGGTGCTTCAGGCTCAGATCATCGGTAGCGCTTGCGTCACAATCTCAACCTTCGTGGCGGCGATGGTGGTGATGAAAACCGTGAACGCCATGGGCATGCTGCGCCTTCCAGCAGAGCTGGAAACCTACGGCATGGACCTGCACGAACACGGGATCTCGGCTTATCCGGAGTACGTCATCTCCGCGATTGGCGCGCCTGCTGGCATGGAGCAAGAGTTGCCCCTGACGCAGAGCGCACACGCCATGTCAAAGGTCAGTTCGCTGAATCGAGCTATCAGCTGACCAACCCCTGGCTGCAGCGGCAGCCGGAGCTTTTCCAAGGGAGACTCCGGCTGCCCGCCGCCCGAACTACTAAGGAGACACGATGATCAAGATTGAAGCAATCATTCAGCCCAACCGATTTGATTTGGTGAAAAAGGCGCTCATCGATATTGGCGTGGAAGGTATGACGGTTTCCGAAGTTCGAGGACACGGAAGGCAAAAGGGACACAAGGAAAGTTATCGAGGTGGCGAGTACAGCGTGGACCTCCTGCCCAAAGTGAAGCTCGAAGTCGTATTGCAAGAGAACATTGTTGAAAACGCCGTGAACACGATCATTTCACACGCCTCCACCGGGAAGATTGGTGACGGCAAAATCTTTCTCTACAAAGTAGAGGAGGCGATCCGAATTCGCAGCCAGGAGCGTGGTGCGGCTGCTGTTTGATGTCAGTCGTATGCGTCGGCCAAAACGTAGCGACGACCGTGGCGGGATGCAGGGACCTCTGTGTCTCGCCATTGCAAGTTCGAAGCCCCAAAACTTGGCTTGCTAAATAACGATTGAAGGAAGCGATTGATCTTGCATCTACACTTTCCAAAACGTCGGGCACCATGGACCTGGGTCCTAATCGCCTCTCTCGCCTTGGCGTGCGTGGCGCCTGGTCAGGGGATTTCGTTCGACCGGTTTAATCCCGATCGGTCCCATTCCGCGGACGTTTCGGTAGCCCGGCCCTCAAGCCTGGCGTTCTCGCAAGCGCGTATCACCAGGATCCAGCTGAAGAATGGTTGCAATAAGAAAGCCGTCTCGCATGTTTCGGGCACGAAAGTAGGACTTGCAGGCCTCACGGATTCATGGCTGTTGCTTCAGGATTCAAGCCAATTTCATGTTGTAGATCTATCTCCAGGATCTGGTCGCTCCCCTCCCTTGGCATTTCTCTAAACAATTTCCGGCTGGTTCGGGCCAACTCATCCGCTAAACGTGGGCGGGCGCGCGAGACCCAATATCTCGGTTTCTGGTGGGTGCCCGGGAATACCCACTTTCCTATCGCTTGGCATTATCCAATTTGAATGAGGAGAACGGGATGCTCACTGAACAATCGTGCGTCGTAGCGACCGCTGTGCGGCCAATTCGAACGTCGAAACAATCCGCGATTTCACCGCTACGAAGACTTTACCCATTCGGCCTGTTGCTGATACCAGCACTTGCACGCGCCACGGATCTGGAGTCAGTGGATGCAGCCGCAAAGGCAGCTCAAAGTGCAGGTGATAACGCCTGGATGCTCACGAGCGCAGCCCTTGTGCTGATGATGACCGGGCCTGGGCTCGCCCTTTTCTACGGAGGACTTGTACGAAAGAAGAACGTCCTTGCCACCATGATGCAAAGTTTCGTTCTCATGGCCGTCGTCACGGTGCTATGGGCCGTAGTCGGCTATAGCTTTTCCTTTGGCGAAGGTACTTCCTACATCGGTGGCCTGCGCTATTTGTTCTTGAGCGGCGTGGACGGTGTCCCCAACGCAGACTACGCTGCGACCATTCCCCACCAGACCTTCATGGTCTACCAACTCATGTTTGCAATCATCACTCCCGCGCTGATCACCGGCGCCTTTGGGGAGCGCATGAAGTTTAAGGCAATGCTCCTTTTCATGGTGCTTTGGTCCCTGCTGGTCTACTTCCCAATGGCACACATGGTCTGGGGCAAGGGAGGTCTACTGAACGCCTTTCTCGGCGGCCGCTTCCCATGTTTCGATTTCGCAGGAGGCACAGTCGTGCATGTCACTTCAGGGGTGTCTGCACTAGTCTGCGCGCTCTATCTCGGCAAGCGTTTGGGCTACCCGTCGGGGATGAAACCGCACAGCGTCGTAATTAGTTTCATTGGCGCTTGCCTGTTGTGGGTGGGGTGGTTCGGGTTCAATGCTGGCAGTGCTTTGGGTGCGTCCAGTTTGGCGACGAGTGCATTTGTGGCGACGCATTTCGCTGCGGCGACCGCGGCCCTCGGCTGGCTGTTGACGGAATGGATCAAAGTAGGCAAGCCCAGTGTTTTGGGCGGCATTTCTGGAAGCGTGGCGGGTCTGGTGGCGATCACACCGGCATCGGGGTTCGTGAAGCCTATGCCGGCGATGCTGATCGGCTTCCTAGCTGGGGTGTTCTGCTACTTCATGGTCACCACGGTGAAAAAGAAATTCGGCTACGACGATTCCTTGGATGCCTTCGGCGTGCACGGTGCGGGCGGAACTTTGGGCGCCATTCTTACCGGGGTGTTTGCCACCAATGCCGTCAACAACGCGTTGAGAGACAGCTCGGGCAACCCGCTTCCCCTGGGACTTGTGGACGGTCATGCCGGCCAGGTTCTCAATCAATTGATCGCAACCGCCATCGCTTGGGGTCTCGCGATTGTGGGCACGCTGATCATCTTGAAGATTTGCGATGTTTTGCTCGGACTGCGGGTTACTCCAGAGCACGAAATCGAAGGCCTGGATCTAGCGCTACACGGCGAAGAAGGCTACATCATGGAGGCCTAGAAAATCCATGAAGGCAATGCAAGAACCATACCGTTATAGATAGCCCTATGTTCGTCCAGGAGGACAACACGATGATGACAAAGATTGAAGCAATCATTCAGCCGGGAAAACTGGAGGCCCTGAAAACTGCGCTGATTGAGCTCGGTGCTCAGGGTATGACGATCTTTGAAGTTCGGGGACATGGACGTCAGAAAGGTCATACCGAGGTGTACCGGGGCCAGGAATACGTTGTCGATCTTCTACCAAAAATAAAGGTGGAGCTCGTGGTACCGGATCACCTCGCTGAAGCCACGGTCCAAGCCATCGTTCGAACCACTGCCACCGGGAAAATTGGGGACGGCAAGATATTTCTTTCGAATATCAACGACGCTGTCCGGATTCGTAATCAGGAAAGAGGAACCTCAGCACTATAGGTTTTCAAGAGTCGCGTAGCGTCGGCCAAACCTAGCGACGCCAGCGGCGGAATGTGGGGGGCCTCGCATTCCGCCGCATGGATACATCAGTTCTGCCGGGGAAGCTGCCCGGCGTTTTCTTCTTCCGCGCCGTGGGTTTCGCATCCTTTGCTGGTACCAAATCTGCTTCCACTTTTTGAGTTTGACACTTGGAGTTCCTGCTGCCATCGTTTTGCAGGGTTGGTGTGTCTTAGATGGATGGTTTGGCTCACATAGATCCTTTCAGGATGGGTGCGATGGCGATTACCAGACGAGAGATTCTTGCCTTGATTCCTGCTGCTGTGCCAGTCGCAGCAGCTCTGCCCGCAAGCGCGGGTGAACAAAGTGCGCTTCCTTCCGCAACATTTGAGTTTGATCGCTTGCCGATGGAAAGGGGCGATCATGCCGAAGTCCGGCACATCATGAAGGGGAAGCTGGCTACCGGAGAGTCGGTGGAGGTGCATGAAACCAGACTGCCGCCGAACGGGACTCCACATGCCCCGCATCATCACTTGCATTCGGAAATGTGGCTGATCCGTGAGGGGACGGTGCAACTCATGATCAATGGAAGTACCCATATTATTGGTCCTGGTGGAATGGGGTTCGTGCGCTCGAACGAGGAGCATGGAATCAGGAATATCGGTGACGTGCCTGCGAACTACTACGTTGTTGCGATTGGGCCGGGAGCTGACAATCAGCCCTGAGCAGCCCTGGCTCGCGAAGGGATTCGGTTTGCAGTGGACCGGCAGCTATAGGATGCTGTTTATGGTTGCAGGCTAGGTCTACGGTGGCGATTGCTGCAGTCCCTAGGTTCACCCGGAGTCGAGCCCGTGAAATCAATTAGCGACGAATGACCCAAGACTCTTTCAACCTAACCGGAAAGAATGCATTGGTAACCGGATCCACACGCGGTCTAGGCGCGGCGATTGCGATCGCGCTCGCTGAAGCCGGAGCCAATGTTGCGGTGCACGGGAGATCCAGCAGTGGGGAAGGCACCTGTAGCAGCGTGAGTCAGCGCGGGCGGCAAACCTTCTTCATTTCAGGTGACATCGCCGACGCCAGCTTCTGTTCGACACTGGTGGAGAAAACCATCGCGGAGTTCGGCACGCTGGATATTCTCATCAACAACGCAGGGACAATCCGGCGCGCGCCGGCCGCAGAATATTCCTTGGAAGACTGGAATCATCTGATTGCTGCCAACCTTTCCTCGGTATTCCGAGTTTCGCAGTTCGCCGGGCGTCATATGCTCGAGAGATCTTCCGGTGGCAAAATCGTGAACATTGCATCGCTGCTCTCGTTTCAGGGAGGAATCCTGGTTCCGGCATACGCGGCTGCAAAAGGAGGCGTGGCGCAGCTGACGAAAGCGTTCGCCAATGAATGGGCGCGGTACGGAATCAACGTAAACGCCATTGCGCCCGGCTACATGGAGACTGACAACACCCAAGCGTTGCGAAACGACCCGAATCGCAGCCGGCAGATCTTGGACCGAATTCCTGCCTGCCGCTGGGGCACCCCGCAAGATGTTGCTGGCGCCGCCGTGTTTCTATCCTCTCCGGCAGCAAATTACATTCATGGTCATGTCCTGGCAGTGGATGGCGGGTGGCTCGCGAGGTAGTCTTTTGATCGGAAAATGAAAGTCGTCAACATAGCCAACCTCCGGGAATTGGCGCGCCGCCGCGTGCCGGGAATCGTCTTCGATTATCTCGACGGAGGTTCTGACGCCGAAGTTACCATGCAAGAGAACCGGCGTGCCTTCCAGGAAGTTCTGTTCCGTCCCAAGCAGGCAATTGCATCTCCCGAATGCAATCTCCAAACTCGGGTCCTGGGATGCGATCTATCTATCCCCTTATTACTCGCACCGGTAGGCTACTTGCGGGTCATGCATCCAGGAGGTGAGATTGCCGCAGCGCGAGCTGCGGGCTGCGCGGGAGCGGGATTCGTGCTTTCTACCGTTTCCGGTCACAAACTGGAGGATGTGAAAGCCGCATCGACCGGGCCAGTATGGTTCCAGTTGTATTTAACGGGTGGACGGGAAGCCGTGGAACAAGCGCTCGACCGGGCTAAGACCGCGGGCTACCAAGTTCTCGTAATCACAATTGACACCACCGTAATCGGGCGGCGGGAGCGCGAACTGCGCTCGGGAATGGAGCAGCTACTTCGCGGAAGCTCCTGGTCGAAGCTCCCGTTCATTCCGCAATTGTTTGCGCGTCCGCGATGGCTGTTACGCTTCCTCCTCGATGGGGGCTTGCCGAAAATGCCCAATATCGTCCACCCGGAGAGGGGCCCGTTGCGGGTAAGTCAGGCACACACGGCGATGGTACGCACGGCTTTTTGTTGGTCCGACATGGCGTGGATACGGCAAGCTTGGAAAGGCCCCAACGTGATCAAAGGTGTGCTAACCGAGGATGATGCCCGGCGATCCATTGATGAGGGGGCAGCCGGCCTTGTGGTTTCAAACCACGGTGGCCGTCAACTGGATTGTGTGCAGGCCTCGTTGCGCGCGCTGCCCGAAGTTCTCCATGCCGTGCAGGGCAGAGCCGAGGTGCTTCTCGACAGCGGGATTCGCCGCGGCAGCGATGTTGTGAAAGCCCTCTGCATGGGGGCGCGGGCTGTGCTTATCGGGCGGGCGTTCGCATACGGTCTGGCGGCCGCGGGCCAGGACGGGGTTACTCGAGCTCTGGAAATTTTGCGCGAGGATATGGAGCGTACCTTGAGCCTGCTGGGCTGTAATTCCGTAGAACGATTGGACCCGACTTACTTGGATATTCCGCAAAAATGGACTCGGCCCTCCAGGTCGGATCCATCATCAGTCCGCTGATCGCGCAAAACTGTGCGTTCTCGACGCCGCACGATATATTCCCGTTAAGAATCCGCGGCGGGTGATCGTCAACCCGGACTCTCGAGGGCAAGGGACTCGACGCTTCTTAGTATCCTTTCACCTTGATGACGAAGTAGGTGAACTCTTTCGATCCCTCGAGGAGAATCTGGTGCGGAACCTTGGGAGGAATGCGAACCACATCTCCCGCAGAGAGTTGCTCACGGACTCCCCCCTCGATCTGGCCGTTCCGCTTTTCATGGGGCTCGACCGTTTCACCCCCAACCATCGTTCCACCCACCAGCAAGGTCGCCTTTCCCGACTGGACGAAGAAAACGTCTGCCTGGATTTCATGCCACTCGACAACGCCGTCGGCCTCGCGGTGGGCGAGCATAAAAAGATCGTTGGGGAAGTCTGCAAGCCGGCGAGTGGCGACGTGATGAGGCGTGCTCGCAGACTCCGTCCTGAGTTCTTGGGTCATCTGGGTTAAGGAAGCAGCCGTCCAGTGCTGGAATCCTTCGGGAGATGTTGGTTGAGCGGTTCCGACCAGGAGCGCAAGAACGAAGAGAGAGCAGAGCTTAAGGACCACGAATCACCTCGAGTGTAGAAATGTGAATTGTATTCCCCGGCAGCAAGAAACGCCGCGCAAGCCGAACCCTAGGCATCCCCGCAAAATGTGTCAAGCAGCAAATTCGAAACAGGCGCCGTCAAAAATATTGGGATCCAGCGGTCCCTGCCTAGAGGACGAAATGAAGGCCGCAACTGTAGAGTACCCTCTGCTATGATGAGCGCCGTTTCGAGTGCCCTAGTGTCACCTATGACGTCGCGCTAAGGGGAGCGAACTCTTAGGAGATTTGATGCGGATGAACCGAGGTTCTGGACCTAAGCGGGGGATGCCATGGATGAGGCTGCGATTCCAATTTGCGGCAGGCGTGCTGGCCTCTATAGCGGTGGTCGGCCCGGCGAGAGCACAGTCGGCGGGTTCAAGCGGCATTGCACATGTGGCCTTGCGAGTCAGCGATTTGGAGAAATCGCGAGCCTTCTATCAAAAACTTGGCTTTGAGCAAGCGTTCGAATTTTCTGAAGGGGGCAAGGTGACACAGTCGTTTATCAAAATCAATGACCGGCAATTCATCGAGTTGTATCCTCGCAACGAGGAAAGTCAGGCCATTGGATTGATGCACGTTTGTTACGAGTCCACAGATATTGCCCCACTCCGGGAGCTGCTGGTAGAACGTAGTGCCGATCCGACGGAGGTCAGAAAGGCGCGGGCAGGGAATCTTCTTTTCGTTTTACGCGATCCCGAGAACCAGGTGGTTGAATATACGCAGTACTTGCCGGGATCGCTGCACTCGGAGGACCGCGGGAAACACCTAGGGCCGAATCGATTCGTAGAACACTTGGGAAGCGTCCTGATTCCCGTGAAGAGTGGCAAAGCCGAGCAAGACTTCTATGCTGAGAAGCTAGGGTTTTCCAAGGGCAACCCTGCTGAGGACCCCCGCCGGATGAAAGTGCCAGGTTCGACGGACTCGGTTGAGCTCGCAGAAAGCGGCGAGAGCGTAACCCGCTTGCATTTCTTGGTTAAGAATTGGAAAGACGCCAGGCAAGGGCTTCGCGAGGCCGGAATGGCCTCGAGCGAGGATCATGGCGCCATGGTGGTCACCGATCCTGACGGGAACCAGGTTGTCCTTGACCCACCATTGGCTGGTTCAAGATGAAAGTCCGCCCCGCGCCAGCAACATCGGTCTAAAAGGCAAACTCAGGGAGGAAGCGGGGTTCGGCTTGCTCCCGGTCCGTCGTCAACCCTCCGGCCGCGGGTTCTTGGCGGTCAACCGCCCCACCGAACGACAGTAAGCCTCGAGACTTGTGCGACCGCGTTTAGACCGTTGCGCATCAAAAGAACCGACAGCAGGTTCCCCGAATCGGATCATCGCAACTTAGCTTACCTTTGGGCAGTCGTGTTTTTGGTCGCGTCAATCTAAGGGCTTGGTCGGTTAAGGGAACAGGCGGTGTCGGGGGAAGAACTCGAAAGATGATTTCTGAAAATTTCAAGTTATTTGCTGAGCACAGACGCGCATTTTCGGAATAGAATTTTGAGCGTGTGGTCTGGCTGCAAAGCCGCTTTCGTCTCTCTGAAGTGTCGGCAGGGTTGACCCCGGGTGGTTACGACGGACTTAGGAGCCGGTATGGCGGACCATGAACAATCCATGCAGCAAATGTCGGAGGCGTCGGCGCGGCGCATTACCCGACGCAACTTCATCAAAGGTGTAATTGGCAGCGGTGTGGCCGTTTCCTCGGCGGCCTACTTGTTCCGAGCCTCGCAAGTACTCGGAGACGGCAGTGGCGGTCGGCTTCTTACCCTAAATGTCAATGGTCAGCAGCGTCGAGTGGACGTCCTGAAGCAGGAGACGCTGGCCTGGACGCTTCGCTACAAACTTGGGCTCACGGGCACGAAGTTAGGATGCGACCGCGCGGAGTGCGGATCTTGCACTGTCCTGATCGAAGACGTTCCCCACTACTCGTGTTCCGTCCTGACCCATACCGTACGCAATAAGAAGGTGGTTACGATTGAAGGCCTGGCGAGCCCCGACGGCAAGCTGCATCCCGTGCAGCAGGGGGTCATCGACGAGCAAGGATTCCAGTGCGCTTATTGCATGTCGGGGTTCATTATGTCCGCCGTGGGCTTTTTGAAAACCAACCCCCACCCCACCCGTCTTGAAATGGCCCACGGCGTATCGGGAAACCTATGCCGCTGCCAGGATTACGACAAGATTCTCACCGCCTTGATGCGCGGAGCTGAAAACCTGCGGAAGGTGAGCCATGCCTAGTGAATGGAAACCGAATCAGCAAAAGTTCGGGGCCAAGTACAAAGTCCTCGGTAAGGACTACCCAACTCCCGATCTCTATGCCAAGGTGACCGGGCAAGCGAAATACGCGGAAGATTTTCGAGCCGACGGAATGCTGTTCTCGAAGTTGTTGTTGAGTCCGGTGCCACATGGCCGCGTGCGGCACCTCGATTTGAGCAAAGCGCTGGCGATGCCGGGAGTGAAGGCGGTGTTGACCTCAGAGGACCTTCCGGCGCCCGCCGACAGCGTCTCCGACCTGGGGGTGGTGACGAAGGCAAATCCGCAGGGCGAGAAAGCATTGACCATGGAGCCGCTCTACCAGGGAGAGCCCATCCTGGCGGTCGCAGCGGTCGACGAATATACCGCCGCCGAGGCGATTGAAGCCATCGACATCGAATTTGAGCATCTGCCGTTTGCCGTGGACCCGCTCGACACTCTGCGTCCCGGGGGGCCTAACCCACGGCTCGAAGGGAATGTCTGGGTGAAACAACCGACACCACCTTCCAAGCCGGGCGAGAAGCCGCAAGGACCTCCCCCTCCAAAACTTGGGGAGTTGAAGTGGACCGATGTCGAGTTTGCCGAAGCCAAGCAAGGACGGCTCCCCATGGGCAAGCCGCAAGATCAGTGGAGCTATGGCGACGTCGAGGCCGGACTCCGCAACGCTGCGCTGGTGCTGGACGAGACGTTTGTTACGCCGGACACAAGTCATCAGACGCTGGAGACCCGCAGCACACTGGCTTACTGGCAGAACGGGAAAGTTTTTATCCACATGGGAACGCAGAGCACGGTACAAACTCTGGCAGGCCTGGGACGCTGGTTGAACATGGACCCAAGCCAGATCGTGCTCATTAGCGAGTACACCGGCGGAGGGTTCGGCAGCAAGGCTACCGGATACATCTTCGCCATTATCCCGGCGCTGCTGGCGAAAAAAGCTGGCGCTCCGGTGATGATGCGGATCAGCCGCGAAGAAGAAACCTTCATCGGACGCGCGCGCCCGGGGTTCCAGGGACGCATGAAGGTGGGCTTCTCTAAAGATGGCCGCATCACCGCGCTGGACATGTACGTCATCTCTAACAACGGGCCCTACGACGCCGGCGGGGATGCAAATGCATCAGGGAACATCGTTTCCCTCTTGTATCAACCGGCCGCGATGCGTTGGCGGGGAGTGACAGCCCTCACCAACACTCCGCCTCGCGGACCACAAAGCGCTCCCGGCGGCATGCAAGGCATTGTCATGATGGAGCCCTTGTTATCGAAGGCGGCACGCCAGCTTTCGCTCGACCAGGTCGAGATCCGGAAAGCGAACTGCCCTGAGGGCAAATCCCCGTTCGGGCCCCCACGGGAGGGTAAACGCGGGCACTCGACCAGCGCGTTTTTGAAAGAAGCATTCGATCAGGGTGCGAGGCAGTTCGGCTGGAAGGAGCGCATGGCCCAGCCGAAGCGAAGCGGCACGAAGGTGAGGGGCCTCGGTGTCTCATCGAGCGCATTCTACGCTGGGTCGGTCGGATATGACGGGTTGTTTCTCATCAAACCCGACGGGCACATTTCGATTCAGTCAGGCATCGGGAATCTGGGCACGGAGTCGCTCAGCGACGTGCATCGCGTGGTGGCGGAGGAACTGGGAGTGCCGTGGGAGAAATGCGAGATCATTTGGGGTAACACGGCGAAGAACCTGCCCTGGACTTGCGTCTCCGGCGGCAGTCAAACCACACATGCCATGAGTCGGGCGGCTTATGCGGCGGCTCTGGACGCCAAACAAAAGCTACGGGAGATCGCAGCCAAGACCTACGGCGGGAAACCGGAGCAATACGAGGTTGCCAACGAGCGGGTCTTCCACAAAGCAGGCGGCGGCAGCATGACACTCGGACAGGCCGCGCAACATGCGATCAAACTCGGCGGAATCTATGACGGGCATGAAGCTTCCCCCGATGTGAACAAAGTGACCAAGGCTTCGATCGCCGCGCTTGCGGGACAAGGCCTGGTCGCATCTGCCAAAGACAAGTTCCCGCATGATGGCCAGAGCTTCTCTTACGTGGCCTGTTTCGCTGAGGTAGAAGCGGACGTGGAAACCGGAAAGTACCACATCACCGACTACCTGGCAGTCGCCGACGTTGGCACCGTGATTCACCCGAAAGCGCTGGGGGGACAGATTACCGGACGCTCAGTTCTGGGCATCGGCCACGCCATCGGGCAGAAGTGGGTGTTCGATCCGCAGTATGGGCACTTTGTATCGCGGCGTTTTTATCACACCAAGCCGCCTACGATTCTCGACGTTCCAGTCAACATGCAGTGGGCCGCGCTCGATATGCCGGATCCGGAGACGCCCATCGGAGCGCGAGGGATTGGCGAACCCCCGGTCGGGGGCGGTTGCGGTGCAATTCTCAATGCCCTTTCCGACGCGCTGGGAGATGAGGTTTACCGGCGGGCTCCGGTCAACCTGGACACGATTTTGACATCGCTCGAAGCCGGGCGTCCCATGCAAGACCCGCTGACGGCGCATGTGTGAGTGCGACTGCACAGACACGGAGTGAACTATGGCAGTAATTCGTGATGTGATGCCGGCGTTCCAGTTGCTACAGCCAACTTCGATCGCGGACGCACAAAAGTTGCTGGAACAGCAAGGGCACGAGGGAATGGTATTCGCGGGCGGCATGGATGCGTTCGATTGGCTCAAGGATAGAATCCGCAAGCCCAAGACGGTGGTTGACCTCAGCGGGGTCGAGGAAATGCGCGGCATTCGCGCGGCGGCCGATGGACTCGAAATCGGCGCGATGACAACCCTAACCGAGGTGGCGAATCACCCGATCGTTCGACAGCAGTACGGATTGCTGGCGCAAGCTGCGTCTCTGGTCGCTTCTCCCCAAATCCGCAACCAGGGAACTCTCGGCGGGAATGTCTCGCAAGACACCCGCTGCTGGTATTACCGCGCGGGATGGCCCTGCTACCGAGCTGGTGGCAACATCTGTTATGCCGATACACCCGTCGGCAGGAACCGCGAACATGCCATCTTGCATGCGGAGCGCTGCGTGGCCGTGAACGCCTCCGACACGGCACCGGCCTTGATTGCGCTCGATGCGGATTTCGTGATCAGGACTGCCCAAGGCGAGCGTGTCCTCCATGCCGAGGACTACTTCGTCGGACCCGACATTGACATCACGCGCATGAACATTTTGCGGCCGGGGGATTTGCTTACCTCAATCCGCATTCCTTCTACCTGGGCGGGCGCACAGTTCTTCTTCGAAAAGGTCCGCGACCGGAACGTTTGGGACTTCCCGTTATTGAATGTTGCTTCCGCGATCAAGCTCTCTGGCAACACAATTCAGGACATACGCATTGCGGTGAATGCGGCAGCCGCGCGGCCCTTACGGCTTAAGGCGGTGGAAAACGCGGTGCGCGGCCATGCCCGCGAGACCTCCACCGGAGAAATGGCTGGGAAACTAGCCGTCGAAGGGGCGGTTCCGTTGCAATTCAACGCCTACAAGATTCCATTAATGCGAAACCTGGTGAAGCGTTCCATCACCGGCGTCGAGGAGGCGTCATGGGCATAGTACAGTGGGCCACTAGCCCTTTGGGGCAGCACGTCCCCATTCACATCGCCTGGTTCCTCATCTGGATTGCGCTGATCGCGGGTATGGCTTTCCTCATCGCGCACGCGATCTATATGCGCTTTTTCGCCAAGGAGAAAGAGTTTGAGCCTGACCGGACGTCGTTTGATGGGGCACAATTGCCCGCCCGCGTTCCGCGCCACTCGCTGACGGCGAGATTGTTTCACTGGGTCATGGCTGCTTCGATGCTGACCCTCCTGTTCACCGCATTTTTGCCCAAGGTCGGTGTCGAATTCGACTGGGTCGAGTATCACTGGATCGCGGGTACGGTGCTTACAATCTCGATCCTGTTTCACATTGTGCACGCCTCCTTCTTTATGGAGTTTTGGTCCATATGGCCAGACCGGACCGACATCAAGGATGCATGGAATCGGGTGCAGCGGTTTTTCGGAAAGCCAGCGCCGGCGCCGCGCAAATTCGCCAAGTACCCACTGGAGAACAAGCTGTATCACGGAACCGTCATGCTCACCGGGCTCGCAGTCGTCGTCACCGGAATCTGCATGATGTTTCGAGTACGCACCATCTTTTTCCCGCGTAACCCTTATCTATTCGGCGACATGACCTGGGGTCTGATGTACGTGCTGCATGGTCTGGCCGGAGTGGGATTCATTACTCTCACCGTCGTGCACATCTATTTCGCCGTTCGCCCGGAAAAATTGCCAATCACTGCCGGCATGCTGGTAGGGACGATGAGCCGGGAGTTCTATCTGAAAGAACACGACCCGTCCCGCTGGATCGTCAAAAAGTTGAACCAGCCGCAACGAGGCACCGCCGATGGCGACTGACTTCCTCGATCGCTGTGACGCCATCGAAGAATGCTATGAGTTCATGCTCGGTTACGCCGGGAAGGGGATTCCGGGCGAGGGGGGAAGCGAGATTCGCACTCACTTGGAGCACGCGGCGGCTGCGCTCGATGGCATGGCAGCCGCATGCCTCGATGCCCTGGCGCAGGCCGGCGCCGAATCGCTCGAAAGAGCTCGAAAGTTTGTTTCCGTGCTGGACCGAGATGCAAGCGATTCGCTGGCGGCAATTGAAATGGTGCTCGGTCAGCCCGCGATCAACTCGCAGCTGATCGACAATCTGAACGCATCCATCCACCTACGCGCTTTGCTCACCGACATCTTCCTGATCAGCGACATCGTAGGCGCAAACATACCGGCGCTGCCCGAAAAGTCTTAGAAATCTCAGCCCTGGGCCCGCCGAACCGCGTGATCTAGGGAGTGTAAGCTAGCGCCGTCGACTGACGGAGAACAAGATCCGTGCCCAACGTGTATTCGGTTCCGGCTTGTGGAGGTGCGAGCCGCTCGACCTCATTGAGTAGCGCCTGGAAAGCGAGCCGTCCCGCCTCGGTTTGCGACATGCGAATGCTTGTGAGGGGTGGGATCACGAATCGCGCCAGCCGGATGTCATCGAAGCCGATGACCGAGAGTTGGTGGGGAACGGAAATTCGGCGCTCGTAGGCATGTCGCATTACGCCAAGCGCAGTCATGTCGTTCGAGCACATCACAGCGGTGAAGGAGGCCCCTCTATCGAGGAGTTCGCCGAAAGCGCGCATTCCACCCTCGATGGTGTGATCGCCCTCGATGACGAGAGAGGGATCAACGCACATGCCGATCTCACGGACAGAGTTCTCGAATGCTTGTTTCCGGGTTACTGCCGACTGAAGTGTCAAAGGCCCAGTGATGAACGCAATCCTCTGGTGACGCAGTGCGGCCAGATGCTGAACCGCTTGCCGGATTCCCCGCTGATAGTCGACCCGGATATTACAGATCCCGGGCAGAGCGGGGCCGACGTCGATGAATACCAAGGGTACCTTCCGGAATCGCAGTCCTTGCAGCAGGGAATCCTCCATGCCAAAGGTAAGCACCGCGACACCTTCGACACGGCGCTCGATCATGCGGCGGACGGAGGTTTCCATGCGCCGGGGGTCGTGCACAGTGGAGGTGAGGAGGATTTCGTAGTCGTGCTGTACGGCGATATCCTCAAAAGACTGAACGATCTCAGGGAAAAAAGGGTTGGTGATGTCAGAAACGATCAATCCGAAAATCCGGCTTCGCCCTGATACCAACGCGCGTGCTTGCGTATTGGGGAAATAACCCAGTTCTGCGACGATCTTCCACACCCGCTTGGCAAGCCGAGGATCTACCGTAGGCACCCGGTTAATGGTACGAGAGACCGTAGCGGTCGACACTTTCGCGCGTTTGGCAATTTCTCGAATGTTCATGGCAAGCATGCTTCTTTTCTAAGGCGCAGTTCCCTCTACCAGCCGGTAGCGGTTGCGATCGTGCTCCTCGCGCGTAGCTTCTTCGTGAAGTTGTGCGAGCTGTTTCAATAACCCAGGAACTTCGTTGTTGTGTTCGGTTTTGCGCAACGCCTGGATCAGGCGATAGAGGGTGGCTTGGTCTTTCGAGTTTAGATCGAGAGCCCTGCGGCACTCCCCAATCGCGCTCGGGTAATCATTCGCCTGCAAGTACAGCTTTCCGAGCACCGCATGAGCTGCGGCTAGCCGGGGGTTTAAGGCCACAGCTTTCTTCGCTGAACGCAGGGCGGATTCAAACCTTTCGGACCCTTTTTCTGTGCCCTCTTGGGTTAGAATGTCCGCCCGCAAATACAGCAGGGCGGCATCGTTCGGCTTTTCCGCCAGCTTTTGTTCCACGGTCTTGAGGGCGCCGGCGAGATCGCTCTTCTGGACAGCCAGCATGCCTTGAGCGGCGGTGGTCAGGGACTGACTGGGATCTAGCCGGTAGGCTGTTTCGAAGTCAGACTGCGCTTTCTCATAATTGGATAATTGGGCGTAGAGCATTCCCCGTGTGAAATACAGCGGTGCGGACTGCGGCTCGAGGTCGAGTCCGTCGTTCACAACGTTAATTCCGACTTGAAACGACTGGTGCGACGCAGACAGATTGGCGAAGTCCACATATAAACCGGAATTGGTGGGCTGAAGGAGAATGGCACGGCGCAGAGCGTCGACAGCCCTGTCTGTCTCATGCACGCCCTCGTAGGCGGACGATGCAAGTTCCAATGCTTCCACGTCCTGGGTGTCAGGGGACAGCAAGGGTTGGAGTGCGGCGATAGCTTTTTCGGGACGATTGGCCATCAGCTCGACGCTTGCCAGAAGGTGGAGCTCCTGTGGGTCACCCTGCTTCAGTTCGGCAGTGCGCTTGAGTATCGCCGCGGCCTTATCGAGTTGCTTCGATCGGACCAGACAGACAGCATAGGCATGCAGGGGCTCGACCTGAGATTGAAACAATGCCGCGGCTTTTTCGAAGTGCGGGAGGGCTTCCTCGCACTGCCCTTGCTGATATTCGAGCACCGCCAGCATGCCAAAAGTGGTGGTGTTCTCCGGACGTAAGCGAGCCAGGCGCGTCAACAGGGGTATGGCGCCGGGGTCGCCAGCATCAAACCCGATCTGCGCAGCCCCTTCAAGCGCAGGGATGGTATCGGGAGCAATCCTCAACGCATGCCTGAAAGCTGCGAGCGCATGTTGTTTGTCTCCCTGACGGTCATATGCCACGCCCTGCATCGTCCAGAGTTGTGCGTTTCCTGGAGCCCGGCCTAATGCCGGGCCTAGCAGCTCTAACGCCCGGGCATAATTTCCCTCGCGAATTGCGGATGCGATGCGCGATTCTTCGTTCCCTGCACTCTGGGCGAAGCCAAGCATGCACACCAGTAGGAACAGGAAACCAACTGCGCAATTTCGAATTCGAGGAGACGAGGACATCTTGTTCATCCAGAATACTGGGTCAGCTTCATTCAGGCTGCACCGCCAAGCCTGAAGATTCGCACTACGAAATTACTGTTCCTAACAAAAACGGCCCGCGCCTTGGGGACGCGGGCCATCGCTAAAGTGATGGTTGTCAGAACGAGAGCTTTCCGCCTATCTGCCAGAACCTCGGCTGATGGGAGGCAGTCGCTTGACCGAAAATCCCGTCTGCAATGTTGTTGTCAATGTTGGTGTAGTTTGCCCGGTTGAAGATATTGAAGAATTCAAACCGGACTTGGAAATTGACGCGTTCCGTGATGCGGGTGTCCTTGTAGAAATTCACGTCCGTTTCGTAGAAGTTCGGTCCGCGGAAGCCGTTCGACTTCTCATTTCCCCCGGACCCGAATGCCGGGAGTGCGAAGTTGCTCTTCGGTATCGCACCCGTTAGCCACGAGCTGTTGTTTGTGGACTGACTGTAACTGCTCGCGTCAGGAAAGTCGTAGTTGTTTCCATCGGCGTTGAAATCTCCGCTTCCCGGCGCGTAGCCGATGGCGGGATTTGCGACCGACGGGCAATTGCTCGGTCCGTTTTGGCATATAGGCTGGTAGGATGCACCGGTGAAGGCGGTCAGGGGATATCCGGATTGGAAGATACTGATTCCGCTAACTCCCCAACCTCCCGTCAACAGCCCGACTGCTCCCTTGCCATCCGCCAATCCCTTGATGGAATAGTTGAAGGACAAGGAGAAACGGTTCGGGACATCGAAGGGTGACAATCCGTAATACTTCGAAGGGTTGAACGGATCTGGATAGGTGAGGGCATCGTCTTTGGCCCGCGATCTTGTGTAGGTCGCGTCAATGAATCCCCGAGAGAACTTGCCCCTCATGTTGAAGTAGATGCTGTGGTAATTCGCGTAGCGATCATTGGCAGAATACGTAATCGCACCGAAGCTTGGGTTGAGCCGGGTTGGGACCAGGCTCTCATGGGTGATCAAGTCCCCCGGCAAAACGTTAATGTCTACGCCGTAGCTCACAATCCCACTTGCGTTTCCATTGCTCACGATGTCATAGGAGTGGGAGCCGGAATAGCCGACGCTCGCAGCCAACTTGGACGTCAATTTTCGTTGGACGCTGAACATCCAGATGTCAGCTTTCGGCGACTTCAGCAGAGGATTGATCCCCCCGATGCTGAAGCTTGCGCCCACCACGCCGCCCTGAGGGTTGAGCCCTCCCTGGAAAGTTGGAAATTGGAACCCGAATGGTGGCGTGCTGCTGCTTCCCAGTACGAAAAGTGGCGGCTGAGCGGTTGCGGTACCGCCAGCGAAGAACGTGGGCAAAACCAGCCCTGGGGGGCTGCCGCGGAATTCTTCTTGCACGTTGGCCTGCGTCAACCAGTTGTTATAGATGCCAAAACCACCGCGAACCGCCCAATCACCGTTTCCGGTTGGATCCCAGGCAAAGCCGACGCGCGGGCTGAATAGGTTGTTAACCGAGTGCAGCAGAGCATTGTGAGTGGCCTTGGCATAGCCGTTGGTGATTTGGTCCTGGACAGTCGTTCCAGTCCCGTAATAGAAGTTGCCGAAGACTGTGCTGGGACTCTTCGACCAAGGGTTGCCACTGTCGTCATAGCGTAACCCTAGGGTCAGAGTCAGATTTCTGCGGGCCTTCCACGTGTCCTGGACAAAGAGTCCGAAGGTTCGGGAAGCCGCGTTCCAGTTCCAGAGCTGTTGGGTTCCGGTGGCGGGGTCGTACATGACGCCGTTCTCGTCTCGAGGGGCGTCCTGTGCCAGTGCGAGCAGGTTGTTGAAATCGAACTTTGGCTGTGACCAAGGTCCTTGGAAAGGCTCAACGTCGTCCCCGTACCATCCTTCATATCCAATTTTCAAGGTATGGGTGCCCTGAATGTGGGTGAGCACGTCGCGCCAGTGCCAGTTGTGCTGGATGAAATCGCCTTGAGCAAAGCCCACGCCGTAGGCTTGGCCCGAATCGACGTTGATGCCGGACACGTTGATCGAGGGTACGGTGTAATCCTTGGCTCCGCTCCCCAAGACGCCCTCCACGCGGCTGACGCCGGCGGTGAAGTCGTTCAGCGTGTTGCCAGAGAAGGTGTGAGTCCAGGAGGCCTGTCCGGCAACTTGCCAGGTATTGTTCAGAGCTGAGAATTGGGGCATGGGCGAAGGTGCCCCGGTAAGAAGAAGGGTGCGGAACAGACTGGCATACACCCTGTCTTTATGAAATTCCTGATCGATGCGGGCGAAGTACTGGGTTCCGTTGCGCCGTGAGGTTGCTCCAAACGAACCTACATCGATCATCGCCAAAGAGCAGGGAACTCCGTTTTGGCCAGCGGTCGTCCCGCAGCCACCAGCGCCACTTCCGAAAATGTCCTGGGCGGTCTGCGAAACCGACGCGCCGCCAATTCCGGAAGGGAGGTAGTTGGTTAGCACGTGGGTCCCGACGGTGCCCGGGTAGTTGGTCTGCGCGAAGGAAATAAATGCCGGATCCGGGAATGTTACCTGTCCACCTGCACTCGAAGAAGAGCGCAGTGCCTCCACCGCAAAATAGAAGAAGCTTCCCTTGTGCGGAATGATCGGACCGCCGACGGAAAAGTTCAAATTGTTGGAGTGGAATGGCTTGTAAGGGGAGCCAACGAAGTGCTGGTTGGCAAACATTCCCTGATAGTTGAACCAGTCCGACACCGACCCGTGGAGCTGATTCGTGCCCGACTTTGTCGTAAAGATGGTTTGCAGCCCGGCAGCGCGACTGTATTCGCTGCTGAACGTGTTCACCTGAATGCTCGTTTCCTGAATCGCATCAGGTTGCGGGGTCAAGTTCAGCACGCCTTGGCGGATGCCGCTGGTGACGTCTAAGCCGTCAACCACGTACTGATTGTTGTTCTGCCCCTGGCCGTTGGCGCTTGCGTCCACCTGCTCTTCAGTCGAAAAATTGTCGACACCGGATGCAGGGCTTCCGGAGGCACTGGTGCCCAATCCGGAAACTCCCGGCGCAAGCGTGACAAGAGTCACCAGATTGCGCCCGACTACGGGCAACTCCGCGACCGCCTGGTTCTGGAGTGTTAATTCAACGCGGCTGTCGGCTGTGTCGACGACGGGTGTGGCCGCGGTGACATTCACGGCTTCCGTTACGGCACCCACCTTCAGCGTGACCGGCACGTTGATGTTTTGCTCGGTCAGCAGGGTCACGCTTGACTCGGAACGAGAATAGCCGGTCGCCTCGACTTTCAATGTGTAGCTGCCTGGCGCCAGGCTTACGAAGCGGTAATTCCCGTCAGCATCGGTGGTTGTGGTTCGCGTTACCTGAGTTGCGGAGTTGGTCAGAGTGACCGTCGCCTTGGGCACAACCGCGCCTGAGGAGTCCTGAACAACGCCCTGCATGTTACTGCTGAACTGGGCCCAGCCAGGGACCGCGAGCAGGGCTGCAAAAGCCAGTAGGCAGGAGAATCTTTTGAGAGACATGTGCACTCCTGGAAACTTCTCTGTGAGGATTTTCATGTAATCGTTTACTCGCATCGCCCTGGAGACGATTGAAATTCGGGCAGGCAGGGGAGACGAGAGTAGCAGCAGGCTAAGCGATTTGCCTGCACAGGCGAATGAGACAGATGTACTATGAATGTACTACTCTGCTCAGGATAGCTTTTGGAGTTTCATTCGCCGTTGAGTGGATCATGCCCCGGTATTTCCCATCCCTCGTACGCCAGGTGGCTTGCGTTAACGCGATCCTAGTATGCGTTTTCTCAAGTGCTTGCCGCCCACATTCCAAGCTGATTGCGGTCATTCCTCGCTCCTGCGGGACGGTGCTGTGGGAGCCGGAGCATGCCGGGGCTGCGCACTTGGCCCGGAAGCACGGGATCGAGGTGTACTGGAACGCGCCGCCACGAGAGGATGACGTCGAGGGGCAGATTGCCTTGCTGAGCAAAGTTGCAGACCGCTCGCCCGCCGGAGTGATTCTGACTCCGGACGAGACCTTACCTTTTCGAACCCCGGTTCGCAGAATCGTCGATCGTGGTCTTCCCGTGGTGGTGGTAGGAACGCAGTTGGGGATTGCCCCCTCCAAGAAATTGGCTTACGTGCTGAATGATGACGAGATAGGGGGCCAGATCGCGGCCCGACGCTTGGGGTCTGTCCTTGCCGGCACGGGTTCCGTCGCGATTCTTGGGATCAACCCCCAGTTGACGGGCCTTACGGCGAGGGAGCGTTCTCTTGAAAGAACGCTCGCGGAAGAGTTTCCCAGGATCCACGTGGTCGCTCGCCGGCTTGGAGAGTACAGCGTTCCCCAAGAACAACAGATCGCCGAAGACCTTCTGAATGGAGGCACCCCGCTTGATGCGATTGTGGCCCTCTCTTCCAGTTCCACGCGAGGCGCGTATTATGCCAGCGTTGAGTTCGGGAAGCCGCGGGCCATCAAGATCATCGGATTCGATCAGGACTTGATCCCACCGCTTCGAACAGGTGGCATCGACTCGATCGTGATGCAGCGGACCTACGATATGGGTCATGTTGCCATGAGTCTCATGCTCTCGCAGTTGAAGGGAGAATCGGTTCCTGGGATTACCGTCCTGCCCCCGCTTCTGCTGACTCGCGAAAACTTGGATTCCTCTGAAGTCTATGATCAGTTGACGGCCAACTGGTGGGCCAGCGAATGAAAACCCACTGGCGCTCGCGGCTTGTGTTGTTTGCGTTCGGCGTTACCGTCGCCGTCATCGCCTCGGCAGCGGTGTGGCGGTGGCGGGCATGGCATTCATCCTCTCTTCCTCTCGAACCAAGTCTCGAACGACTGGACGATTGGCAGCCCTTCGGAGGCGCATGGCAGTTTGTAAATGGCGCCATGCTGAACAACTCCGACGAGCGCGGGGCCAAGCTGATGTATGGCGACATCCGCCCCGCGGATTATCTGATCGAAGCCGATGTCCAGCTCCTGGGCCAGTACGGGGATGCTGGCCTGATTGTTCGAGCGAACAGTGAGGAGGTGGGCGTTGATGCCTACAACGGGTACTACGCCGGGTTGCGAGACTTGGATAACACCTTGATCCTTGGCCATGCGGAATTTGGCTGGATCGAATATCAAAGGAACCGGGTGGTACCGCGGGTGTTCGCCCAGCAGTGGTACCACCTGAGGTTCCTAGCCTACGAATGCAACATTGTTGCCAGTGCCACATCCGCGGGTGGGGCGGTAACCACCAATGCCGTCCGTGTGCCGGACTGTATCCGTTCCGGACATTTCGGCTTGAAGTCATACCAAACCGGAGGGCTGTGGCGCAACGTTCGCGTGCGCGCGGCAACCCGGCAAGACCTGACCAGCATGGTGGGGAACGCCGAGCTTCCCACCCCCAATCCGCTAACCAAGGTGGGGCCGATCGGGGATCCCACCAATGACACCAGCGAACAATATTTTGAGCCCTTGTACCTTGATATGCGTGATCACCACGTGGACCCGGGTGGAACGCCCATTTCAAATCTTGTAGCGCTCGCGCCCGACAAGCCGACGCAGGTCACCATCCACGGCGTTGTGACCCTTACGGTGCCTACCTTGTTCGTTCAGGACTCTACCGCGGGAGTGGAGATTCGGAACTTTCACGCGAAAACGCCTCCCCAGATCGGGGACCAGGTGGAAGCGAAAGGGGAGGCCCAGCCTCACGAGTTCGGTGCGCTCATGAACAATGCCGAGGTGCACAGCCTGTGGTCGCATGCGCCTCTGCACGCCATGACGGTGAACGCTTCCCAGGCATCCACCGGCGCCTTTGATGGGCGGTATATCGAAATCGAGGGCCGCCTGATCAGGAAGGAATCGGCCCGCGATGGCGGCATGATTCTGGATTTTGATGAAGACAATCAGTCCTTCCAAGCCATCACCAATGCCAGGAGCGGCGTGGCGCCGTTGCGGGGAATCAAAGAAGGGAGCCGCCTCCGGCTGCGCGGAATCTGCTCGGTCAGCTCGGAATTTACGCACGATCTCACACCCTTCGCGGTCCTGCTACCCTCTGGCAATGACGTGGAAGTGCTGCAGGGTCCACCCTGGTGGAACACCAGAAACATCGTGGTTGCAATCATTGCCTGCTTCATTGTGATTCTGATCGCTCAGGCGCTGCAAAATTATGTGGAGAGATCGAGGTTTGCCGCAGTGCTCGACGAGCGCCACCGTTTGGCACAAGAGATGCACGACACCCTGGCGCAAAGCTTCGCGGGAATCGGATTTCAATTGCAGGCCATCCGGGACGAGATTGATAACAAGGTAGCCATCCGGCAGGAGATCGAGGTCGCGTCAACCCTGGTGCGGCGGAGTCACGAAGAGGCCAAACGTAACATCGCTGCCTTGCGACCCGAACTGCTCGAGTCTGCAGGTTTATTGAAGGCGCTCGAAGAAAGTGCCCGAAGCATGGTAGCCGGGGGCACGATCCTGGTCATGGCCGAAAGTTCGGGAGAACCATTCCGCATACCCATCCGGATCGCGGATGCGCTGTTCCGTATTGGCCAGGAGGCGCTAGCGAATGCGGTCCGTCACGCCAGCCCAACCCTTCTCAAGGTTTCCCTCGCTTACGGGACCAACTCCATCGAGCTGAAGATTGAAGACAATGGTCGCGGTTTCTTGATCGAATCGCAGACCTTGGGATTCGGAATTCGGGGCATGCGAAACCGCGCTGACAAGATCTCCGGTGATTTATATATTGGGAGTACGGTTGGCGGCGGTACCACTGTTTCTGCGCTCGTACCCGTGTCCATGCTGATGCGAATACGATGGCCGATAGGTTTTTGGCATTCCCTTTGGGAGCATCGATCCAATGAACAAGGCAAACACAAAGAAGCCGATTCGACTGCTGATCGTGGATGATCATCCGGTCGTCAGGGCCGGCTTGAGCAGCATGCTCGGTAAGCACAAGGATCTTGAGCTTTCCGGCGTGGCGGCCAGCGCGGAGGAGGCGGCGGCGATCCTGGCTCGACGTTCTGTGGACGTAGCGTTGCTCGACTTACGAATGCCAAAGGTCAATGGCATTGACGCGATACACCTGTTTCGGCAGCATTCGGCACCACCCCGGGTAATTATTTTGTCGAGCTTCGAATTTGAAGAAGAGATTTTCCGCGCGGTTCAAGCCGGAGCTCGTGGATACCTGACCAAAGAGATGTCCCGCGATGAGATTGTTGCCGGGATTGTGGCAGTTCACGCGGGGAAAGAATATTTCCCGCCAGCCATTGCCGCCCGACTCTCGGAACGCAATCATCGGTCGAGCCTAAGCCCACGCGAGCTCGAGATCCTGGAACTTCTCTCGAAAGGCCTGACCAACAAAGAAATTGGCCAGGCTTTTGGCATCAGCAAGCATACGGTGCGAAACCACATCAATAACATCACGCAGAAACTCGACGTGACCGACCGCACGGAAGCGGCTTCGGTCGCCATGAAGCAGGGGATTATTCCGGTTAGCGGGTGAGTCGTCTCACAGGTTCCCGGACGCCTGAGGGGATCGTTGTCCGCCAGAGCTCAATGAGACAGATGTACCATGCACAGTGACCGATATTCGCTTATTTTTCTCGACTGGATACCTCTCTGAGAACCCTATGAAGAAGACCTCGCGACGCAAATTCATGCAAGTAACTGGAGCAGCCGCCGCCGGAGCGGCACTCATGCATCCTGCTCGCAAGCTGTGGGCAGCGGCCAGTTCAGTGCCGGTTGCGGTGGAACCGCCGCTTTCCGTCTTCGATTACGCTTCGGTACAGTTGCTACCGGGACCGTTCCGCGAGCAGTTCGATCGCAATCACGATGTGTTCTTGCATCTCGACGAAGATGCCCTGCTCAAGCCGTTTCGCCAGCGCGAAGGGATTCCGGCGCCAGGTCCGGACATGGGCGGATGGTATGACAATGCCGACGATTTCAGTCCGCCGGAAAATTTTCACGCCTTTGTTCCCGGGCACAGCTTTGGACAGTACATGTCGGGGCTGGCACGCGCATACGCGGTCACCGGATCGCAAGCCACCCAAGAGAAAGTGCATCGCCTGGTACGTGCGTTTGGAGAGACGGTTGGGGCGGAAGGCAAGTTCTATCGTGGGTATCACCTTCCTGCCTACACCTACGACAAAACCAGCTGCGGTTTGATTGACGCACACGAGTTTGCGAAATGTCCGGACGCGCTCGACGTTCATTGGCGCGCCACCCAGGCGGCCTTGCCTTACTTGCCGGAAAAGGCTTTGAGCCGCGCGGAACAACGGGCCAGGCCGCACCGCATGGTTGCGGATACTTGGGATGAGACCTATACCCTGCCCGAGAACTTCTTCCTCGCCTATCGGCGAAGCGGTAAGAAGGAGTACCGCGATCTGGCAGTGCGCTTTATTGAGCAGGACTACTTTGGCCCGCTCGCCGACGGCCAAAATGTCCTTCCCGGTGAGCACGCTTACAGCCACGTAAATGCTTTCAGTTCAGCGATGCAATCCTACTTTGTGCTGGGAGAAGAGAAATACCTCCGCGCCGCGAAGAACGGACTCCAGTTTGTTCATGAGCAGAGTTTTGCCACCGGTGGCTGGGGCCCGGATGAGGCGTTTGTTCCCCCTGGCAAAGGCTTGCTGGATGCGAGCCTGGGCACCACGCACGCCAGCTTCGAGACCCCGTGCGGAGCTTATGGGCACTTCAAGATCACGCGCTACCTGCTGCGCACGACCCGCGATTCCCGCTATGGCGATAGCATGGAGCGCATGTTGTACAACACCATTGCCGGAGCCCATCCGGTCATGCCTGACGGGACCAGCTTCTACTACGCCGACTACAACAACTCCGCGAAGAAGGTCCACTACAGAGACAAGTGGCCATGCTGCTCGGGCACATACCCGCAGCTTGCCGCCGACTACGGCATCAGTTCCTACTACAAGTCGAGCGACGGAATCTACGTGAATCTTTTTCTACCTTCACGAGTGACGTGGTCGCAGAACAACACCCAAGTTACGCTGACGCAGACGACGACCTATCCCCACGCGCAGACTACCCAGCTGGCATTCGCTCTCGCTCGTCCCGAGAGGTTCGCTGTTTACGTACGGATCCCTGCTTGGGCTGGCGCTAAGACCAATGTTTCGGTGAACGGCCGGCGCGCAGACGCTCCCTCAGAGCCTGGAAAGTTCATGGCCCTTGAGCGCAGCTGGAAAGACGGCGACCGGATTGAGGTCGAATTCGAGATGCCGCTGCGGCTCGAGCCTATCGACGATCAGAATCCCAATAACGTGGCGCTTGTCGGAGGACCACTTGCGTTGTTCGCGGTCACAGAAGTTCCTTCGCGAATTACGAAAGCGCAATTGTTAGGGGCGTCACGAGTTTCGCAATCTTCTGACGATTGGTTGGTGCGAACAGACTCGGGGACTCTAACCCTTCGTCCGTTCGCAAAGATCATGGACGAGGGTTATCGGCTGTACATGAGGATCGAGGGCTAGGGTTCTACCGATCCCCGGTGGGGCAATCCCGCGAATTCGGGATAATCTCAAAGGTACGCCCCGATCGGGGATAATACGGTGTAATGAATCGGTTTGGAAAACTGCTAGCTACCTGCACTTTTCTCTGGTGTTGTGCTTTCTCTTACGCGCAAACCCCTCCTGGGCCCGCCGCTGAAATCAGCAAAGCGCTAAGGCAAGGAAATCTCGATCAGGCGGTGCGGCTGGCTGAGCAGGGGCTTCGGTCATCACCCAACGATCCCCAGCTTTGGACTTTAAAGGGCATTGCCTTGTCCGGGCAGAAGCGCACGCAGGAAGCCCTCGGCGCCTACCATCGCGCGCTTACGATTTCTCCCAATTATTTGCCAGCGCTTGGAGGCGCTGCTCAGATTCAATACGAAGCGGGAGACAAGGAAGCCATCATCCTCCTGAGACGAATCGCAGAACTTCGTCCTTCCGACCAGACCAGCCATGCCATGCTGGGTGACCTGGCCTATAAGCAGGGCAACTGCACGGAGGCGGTGGCGGAATTCGAAAAAAGCCAGCAGTTGATCACGGCGCAACCCGGCGCTCTGCAGGAATACGGAACTTGCCTCCTGCGCTTGAAGCAGCACGACCAAGCGGTTGCCGTCTTCGAGCAACTTCTCGCATCGCATCCAGACGATCTGCGCGCCCGCCGCGCTCTCGGGACAGTGCAGTTAGCCTCAGGCCGCCGGCAAGAGGCACTGACTACGTTGCAGCCGCTGATCGAAGGTCCTGATCCCGACGTAGAGGCGCTGCAATTAGCCGCATCTGCACACGAGAGTCTTGGCGAAACTCCCGAGGCCGTGAAACTGCTGCACGCTGCCATCGTGAAAGATCCTCGGCGCGTACCGCTGTATGTGGACTTCGCGAATGTCGCATTTACCCACCAGTCATTCCAAGCGGGTATAGAAATGATGAGTTCCGGTCTCAAACTGCAGCCAACGGCGGCCCCCCTTTACCTCGCGCGTGGTGTTTTGTACGTGCAGATTGGCGACTTTGATCGGGCAGAGGCCGATTTTGAGAAAGGCGAGCAGTTGGATCCGCAGCATTCTGCGGCCGGAATTGCTCAGGGACTCATCGCCGAAGAGCGGCACCAGGGCGACCCCGACAAGGCGCTCGAGGTGGTTCGATCGAAACTGGCGAAGACGCCCAACGATGCCTTTCTGTTGTACCTCGAATCGGCCATCATTCAGCAGAAGGCACCCGCGGCAGGCACTCCGGAATTTCTGCATGGAATGCAGTCCGCGAGAAGAGCCGTGACTCTCGAGCCTAGCCTGTCGAGCGCACATGACGTGCTGGCAAATTTTTATTTGCAATCAGGGAAAACCGACGCCGCGATTGATGAATGCCGGGCCGCGCTCGAACACAACCCGCAAGACCAGACTGCGCTCTACCGGCTGATCGTAGCTTTGCGAAAGACCGACCGCAAGGCGGAAATCCCTGATCTCCTCAAGCGTCTGGCGGCTGCGCGCCAAGAGGCCACAAAGCAGGAAGCAGAAAACAATCGCTACAAACTTGTGGTGAATCCTTCGCAGTAGCGCCCTGCGCAGGCGCTTTCGTCGAACGGGTTACACTCTGTTACTGATGAATCCAAGGAGCTACCCAGGGTAATGTCCGTCACTCGCCGCTCGTTCCTATTGTTTTCACTTTGTGCGGCCGCTCGACCCGCACTTCCGCAGGGCATTGCCTCTCGCGATGTCAAAGCTCAGGCCGCGCCCCCTGCTTCGGGGAAACCGTACAATGCGCGCTTCGAGGACATCGCGGAGGCTGCCGGACTCGATGTGCCCGTCATTTATGGCGGAGTGGATAACAAGAAATACATCCTCGAAGCCAATGGTTGCGGCTGTGCTTTCATCGATTATGACAACGACGGTTGGATGGATGTCTTTCTGCTTTCCGGAACTCGCCTTGAAGGCGCCCCTCCGGAAGCCACCAACCGCCTGTACAAGAACAATCGCGACGGCACCTTTACCGATGTCACTGAGAAAGCCGGCTTGAAGTCCGCAGGCTGGGCCAGTGGGGTCTGCATTGCCGACTACAACAATGATGGCCTCGATGACATCTTCGTTACCTACTTCGGCCAGAACCGCCTCTACCGCAATAATGGCGACGGCACTTTTACCGATGTGACCCGGCAGGCCGGTCTGTGGGAAGAAGGGCTGGCGCGCTGGGGAGCGGGCTGTGCCTTCCTTGACTACGACCGCGACGGACATCTTGACCTGTTCGTCTCCAATTACATTCGATTCGACTTGAAGCACGCGCCGGTTCCGGGCGAGAACTCCACGTGCAATTGGAAGGGCGTTCCGGTGAACTGCGGTCCGCGCGGATTACCCACCGGCCGGCATTCGCTTTACCACAACAACGGGGATGGGACATTCTCGAACGTCACCCAGAAGGCCGGAATCGATGCTGCGATGGAAAGCTACGGGATGACGGTTGTCGTCGCAGACTTCGACGAGGACGGCTGGCCCGATATTTTCGTGGCCTGTGACTCAACGCCCAGCCTGCTGTTCATGAACAATCATGACGGCACCTTCCGCGAAGAAGGAGTCATGAGGGGGGTCGCGTTGAGCGAAGATGGCATGGAACAGGCAGGAATGGGCGTTGGTATCGGCGACTACAACCTCGACGGCCATCTCGATTTATTCAAGACGCACTTCATCGGAGATACCAACGGCTTTTACCGAAACAATGGCAAAGGTGAGTTCGATGACGTCACGCGATCGGTGAAGGTCGGTGTTGAAACCCGCTATACCAGTTGGGGTACGGGCATTGCGGATTTCGACAATGACGGTCATCCCGACCTCCTCATTGTCACCGGCAGCGTTTACCCTGAAGTGGAAGCCAAACTTCCGCAATATCCGTACAAAACGCCCCGCGTGTTGTTCCGCAACCTAGGCGACGGTACGTTTGAGGAATTACCTACCCAAGGCGGTCCAGGAATAAGTACGCCCCACAGCAGCCGCGGTTGCGCCTTCGGCGACTTTGACAACGATGGCGATTTGGATGTTCTGATCATGAACATGAACGAGCGCCCATCCCTGCTGCGAAATGATGTGGATCCGAAGCAGCATTGGATCAAAGTGAAGTTGGAAGGCGTGAAGTCAAACCGCAGCGCCATTGGTGCCCGTGTGCTCGTGAGTTACCTTGACAAGCGGCAGGCCCAGGCGGTCGTCAGCCAGTCCAGCTACTACTCGTGCAGCGACCCGCGTTTACACTTCGGCCTAGGCAAAGTGAACAGGGTTGACCTCGAGGTGTATTGGCCAAGTGGACTGCATGAAAGCTACAAAAATATTCCCACGGACCAGCTCATTACCATACGCGAGGGCACAGGCCGGGTTGCTAACAAGGGTTGGGAGAAGGCGTGACCTGGCGACGCAGTTCAAGGCATCAGGTCGATCCAGGTCCCGCCTTGAGTGAGTGGTACGACATAGCCACCGCGCTCCTTTTGCAGTCGCTGTTTTGGACGGTAGGTGCCCACTCCGCTGATCTTTGCAGGTTGTTCGATGGTCAGCAACGCCTGCGAAGTGTACTCGGTCGATCGGGCGAAACCAATTCGAACCATGCCAGTCGCTGAATCGACCTGGATTCGGTCGAAAGTGCCAGACTCGAGTGTGAGCCACAACCCAAGCGGCCCGAGGTAAACGCGCGTGCGAGCTGAGTCGAGCGGCGTGACATCGACTAGCTTGCCTTTGGTGGTGAGATTCCCTCCGAAAGCCTGCCAGCCAAACTGCGGGTCCTTCACCAAATAAGTTGCCGTATTCCACGCATGGCCGAAAAAGTTCGGGCCATAGTCGCCAGTGATTGGATCGGGCTTCAGCATATCGGGAAAGGAATGGAATGCGGCGGCGGGAAATCCTTTCTGATCGATATCGGTAATTGCACCCATCGTGCCCGCGTACCCCACCCGAAGCAAGTAAGTGTCGTCTGGATGATCCCGGTATTCCGCCAGTAAAGGTATAGCGTTTAACGACGAGCCATAGTGATGCAGCTGGCGTTCCAGTCGGCGGTCTTCGCCGGCAAAGATGAAATCCCAATAACGGCGCGCACTCCCGTTGTATCCCCAATGCGGAATGGCCGGATCGTATCCCAGAATTGCGTTCAACGTGACTTCTGCTTTGTCACGATAGCCGAAATATTTTGTCCAGTCGTAAACCTCTTCTTGCCCGGTGGAGTCCCAGGGCATTTCGCTGCCAAAGGGATAAGCTTCGGCCTTCCACCGATCGGCGCGGGCGCGCATCCGAGTCTCAAGATCAGCGGCTTTGTCGTTCATGCCTTCGCGTTTGAGATCGGCAAGAATCTGCAGAAAGATGGTTCCTTCCATCTGCCCGAACACCGCATACTCGCGAGCGAACTTTGTCATCGCCACTGAGGTTTCATAGGACTGATTCAGATACCAGCCCCAGGGGTGATTGGAAACCAGGCCATGATTGTTGCGCGCGAGCCGGTACATCACCCAGTACAGTGCGGCGACATGGGGATAATCGTAGGAGCGGTCGACCCGCTCGGCGTGTTGTTTGTTCCAACTGGTCCAGGTCGTCCAGTCGAAATCGGAGCGGTAGTAACCGGCGGGAAACTGGTCGGGCTGGTAGTAGAAGAGGCTCTTGCGCACACCAAATTTGCGCTCGCCGTCTTTGTATTGCAGTCCCCCCCAAACCACACCGTCGATGAATTGCTGAAGTTTGTCGATCTCCTCCTTGTTCGGCTGGACCAGTTGTTTCATGATGGCGGCGATCCATGCTCCACCCCCGCCTTCATCGCCCAGTCCGGCAATCCATGCGCGGCTGTCCTCGAGCACAACCTTGTTTTGCTCGCGGTCGTAGGTCATGGGCGAGGGGCTGCGGTGGAAGGGATCGTTGGGATTTACAAACCAGTCTGTGGTAGTGAGGAATCGGCCCATATCGGCGACCACCTCGCGCTCGGGCTTGGTCACAAGGTAATGAATGGTTTGCTCCAGGCCGTCGTTGTAGGTGATCGTGACCCGCGCGCGGCCCCATTGCTTGCCTCTAACGGAATAAGAAGCCCAACCTTTGTTTTGAGGTGGTAGAAGCTTGGTCAAGGACAGTGCGCCCAAAGGCTCAATGGATATTGACTTTACCGCTTTGGGGTATTTAAGGAAGAGTCGGGCATCGAGATCGCTCGGAAGAATGTATCCGGGAATTCCCACGGCAACCGGACGCTGGTTTGCCGCAAGCGTCTGCTCGATATCACGGATGGAGGTGGACAACAGGAATTTCACACCGTATGTTTTCGCCTGCCCCGGCTCAAGTGTTACCGAAGTGGGTTGGTTCCACTGCTGAACACCTTTCCATTCGTTTTCCGCATAAGCCTTGCTGTGAGCCAGCCATTCATAGAAGCCTTCGAAGGTAATGCCGCGGGGTGTGGGATCGGTGAAAATGGGGGCTGCGCCGAAATGATTGGCTTTATCGAGGATGGGGTTATAGGCTTCAAACTTGTTGTCGCCTTCGGGAACCACCACAAGCGCCGGCCCGTGTCCACTGAGGCGTGTGACTTGAAGATACCCCGCCTGCTGGCCCACGTAAGGATCATAGAACGAGCACTTCGCATGGGCTTCCTCGAGAGAGCGTTCGTTTAGAACGTTGTTGAAAACCATGGGAAACCCCAGCGCCCCGATCTCGATCGCCTCGTTGGACTTATTTTTCAGTGAGAAACGCAAGACGAGCTTGTCATTTTGTACTGCCCAAGTGCGAATGATTTGAAGGGGAACATCGGAGGGCAGAGTCGGTGCCAGGTCGGCTGCGGCCAAAACCCCTGAAGAAGCGGGCAGGCTGGTCACGGGCGCACGATTTGTCGCGGTTGAATAATTCCTCCATGGTCCAGAGTTTCGAGCGCGAAGACGCAACGTGATATCGCCAAGATGGAAGTATCCGTTCTGCGAACGCTCGATCAACAAGTCACCGGGCGTGAAATCGAAATCAGGATCGGATTTGGGCTTGAGAGCGGCAATGGTCTGGGAGGAACGCACCAGTAACAAATGGAAGTAGGGCGTTTCGAGCTCCATGGTCCCGCCCTGGAGCATGGGACCGGGAACCGGCGGCGATTTTTTCTTGTCCTGCTGAGCCCCGGCCGTGGCAAGGAGAACACAGCACACGGCAAACCAGGAAACCCAAAATCTTGGAAGGGTGCAACCCACTGCGCGAACCTCACCTGCTGGCATCGTCTTCTCCTGGAGTCATTTCGTGGGCTTCAGTGACTGGATTACTGCGGTGAAATCCTGTTCCGAATAGCCTTCAGCTTGCGCCCGTCGAAATACCGAAAGCGCAGCTTGCGCCGTCGGCAATGCGACGCCTCGCGACCTTGCTTCTTCGACGGCATAGGTCAGATCCTTGGTCATCAGGCGCAAGAAGAAGTGCGGCGTGAAATCTCCCGAACTCACCCGGGCCGCGACCCGTTTCACCATCGGACTACCCGGTGCTCCTTCGCCGAGGATGGCCGAGGCTTTGTCCACATCGAGGCCCCCGGCCTGGATCAATGCCAACGCCTCTCCGAACGAGACGGCTTGCACAGCAGCCATGAAGTTGTTGATCAATTTCATAAGCGCGCCGCTTGCGGTTGGGCCCAAATGAACGATGTCCCGCCCGAGAACCGACAGCACCGGGCGTGCGCTCTCGACGGCATTGGCCGAGCCGCCGACAAGAAACAACAATTGTCCGGATTCGGCATGCGGTTTTGTTCCTGTAACCGGCGCATCCAGAAACTGGCAATCACGCTGGGAAGCGGCGGCGGCCAGTTCCTCTACCCAGCCAACCGTGAGCGTGCTGGACTCGATCAATACCGAGCCGCTGGGTGCACCGGCGAGCGCGCCCGCATCACCCATCCACACTTCCCGTGAAGCCGTGTCATCGGAGACCATGCTGATGACGATATGGGCGCGTGAGGCTGCCTGCCGTGGAGAATCCGCAACGAAAACGCCGAGCTCTGAGAAGGGAGCCGCCTTTTCTCGGCTGCGGCTGTAAACGCTCAGCGGGAATCCAGAAGAAGCCAGCCGTCGCGCCATGCCGGAGCCCATGATTCCTAATCCCAAAATTGCAACCGGAATTTTCATGATTTGTTATTCGAGAGGTGTGACGCTCACTAGTTGGGATGGTGTATCTGCTCTTGAGACGCTGCTTCGCAGCGGTCGCCCGAATCCCTCGAAGTGAATCTGGACAAGATCACCGGGGGAGAGGCGCACGCCCTCACCGAAACTCAAGCAATCCGCGCCTAGAAAGTGAACGTGAATATCGCCGGGGCGGCGGTGGCCGGCGAACTTGAAGTGATGGTGCTCGATGTTTTGCAGGGTGTGGCACATTTCTGCTTCCCCAGTCCGGATTTGTTTTGACCAGACGGAATGCTGACCGCGAGTGATGGAAACCTGGCCCGGAACGGAGTGGAACTCGGGATCGATCACCAGTTCTGGTCCGATGGCGCAAGCACGCAACTTCGAACTGGCAAGGTAGAGGTAGTTCCGCTTTTCGAAACCATGGTCGGAAAACTCATTCCCTTGAGTCATCCCGATGCGTACGGGCTGCCCTGCGGCCGAAATAAGATACACGCCTGCGATCTCGGCTTCCTCGCCGCCATCTTCGGCATATTCGGGAATTTCCAGGGCCTCGTCATGCGCCCGCAGGCCTGCGCCGGTGCCTTTGAAGAACCACTCAGGCGAAACCCCAATTTCACCGGCGGGCGGGCGGCCGCCATCCCGTCCCCAGCGGAACATCTTCATGCTGTCGGTGAGATTCTCATCGCTGCGAGCGTTATCAGAGTGCATCGACTGCCGATCCCGGGCGCTGCCTAGATGTGTCAGCCCAGTTCCCGAAACCAGGCAGCGGGCTGGCTCGTGGGGATGATCGATGGCGGGCAGAATGCGCCATTCATTCCGGCCTTCGTAAACAGAGTCGTAATCCAATACTTCGCCGGTGGCTTTCTCTGCCGCCAGCGACGATAGTCTCCTCCGCTGTTCCAGGGATTCACTAGCCAGCGTGTAAATCGACTCGGCAACGGCCAGCAAATGCAGGTGAGGCTCGTCAACCAATGCGACTGCCCGGTCGGCGCCTTTCCGCAGTTGGATAAGTCGTGTGCTCATGCCATGATTTGAAAATTATCTTTGAGCGACTGCTCGTTGATCGTGAGCCCCAGGCCCGGCAAATCGTCGTTCAGATCTATGAAGCCGTCCCGCGCCCTGGGTTCACCATCGAAGATGTACCAGAACAATTCGTTCCCCACCTCTACCTCGACAACCGGAAAATATTCCGCCATTGGACAATTCAGACTCGACATCACCACGTGATAGTTGTGCATCTGTCCGGCATGGGGGATAACCGGAACCGAGTGCGCTTCGGCAAGTGCGCAAATCTTTCGCGCTTGCGAAATTCCTCCGACACGGTTGGTATCAAACTGGACGTAATCGACCGCCCGCTTGTCCAAAAGCTCGCGGAATCCATACACGGTGAATTCATGTTCCCCGCCGGCAATGGGAATTCGTCCGTAAGATTTCAGTTCTGCATAGCCGGAAATGTCATCGGGAATGACGGGTTCTTCCAACCATCGCAAACGGAAAGGCTCGAGCAGGGGGAGCATTCGCTTTGCATAGTCGAGAGTCCAGCCCATGTAGGCATCAGCCATTACATCGATGCCATCTCCGACGGCTTCGCGCACGGTACGGACCAGGGCAACATTGTTTTGCATGCCGGCTGCCCCGTCGGTCGGACCCCAGCCGAAGCGCAACTTCATGGCCTTATAGCCTTCGTTCTTGTAGCGCAAGGCCTCGGCTGCAAGTTCTCCGAGCGGTGTGCTGTAGAGCCGGCTGGCATAGACCGGAATGCGTGGTTTTGTTCGGCCGCCGAGAAGCCGGTAGACCGGTTGACGGGCGCTTTTCCCGAGCAGGTCCCAGAGCGCGATATCGACCGCACTGATTGCCGCCATGGCCGTCCCTTTGCGGCCAAACGCCATCGTCTTGCGGTACATCTGCTGCCACAGGAACTCGAGATTCCAAGGGTCCGCGCCGAGCAGGATCGGTTTCAGGTACAGATCCACGACCGCGCGGCTAAGTTGGGGAGAAAGCGCGGCATTCCCGATCCCGGTATGGCCGTCGTCAGAGAAGACCTCCACGATAAGCCACTCGTGAAATGTGAACGTGCTCATGGATGCGGGCGATCCGGTGTGGTCCCGGTTGACAGAATCGGCAACCAAATCCATTGGGTTGGTACAGAAATGGCCAGGAAGGGGGACGGTTTTTCCCTTCCAGCGGACGACACGAGTACGAATGTCTTGAATTTTCAACCGGCTGCCTCGAGGCCAAGTGGCCGCTTATCCATCAGGGGGCCGACCACGGGAATCATCAGCAAAATAATCACAAATGCAATCACATGAAGACTGCCTGCCATTGCAAACACCGGGCCGTAGCCGGATCCGTGGTCGAGCAAATATCCGACCAGTTGTCCGAAGGCGATCCCGCCCATCGCCCCGCCGAACCCAACCAGACCGGCAACACTGCCCACCACCGCGCGCGGAAAAACGTCGGTCGGCAACACCATCACCAAGGTCGACCATGACTGCTGTCCAAAATAGGCGATGCTGAACAGGGCCAGTGCCCATGAGATGGGAACGTGCGGGATGAGGAAAACGCAGGGCATTACGGCGGCGCTGAGCCCAAGAGCGATTTTCCTGGCGGCGCCAAGGGGCAGGCGCCGTTCGACCAAATAGCTGGAAAAGCCGCCGCCGACGAGGCAGCCGATCCCTGCAGCGGCGTAGGGAATCCAGGCGAACTGCCCGACGGCTTTGATGTCGAACCCACGCGCATCATAGAGATACTTGGGCAGCCAGAATAGATAGAAGTACCAAGCGGCATCGCTCAGGAACTTCGCGATCACCAGGCCCCAGGTTTCTCGAATCAGCAACAGCGCCGGCCACTGGAGGTTGCCGTTCGACTCAAGTTGAGCGCTCCCTTGTTCGATTGGATCGGGCTCAGGGTCGGTGTAAGACAAGCGCCACCAGATTGCCCATGCCAGTCCGATTGCCCCGGTGGCAAAGAAAATCCAGCGCCAATTTGCCAAGAGCAGAATGGCAGCGATCAAGGGCGGTGCCACCACGGCGCCGGCCGCGGTGCCGGCGTTGATGATGCCCATGGCGGTGGCGCGCTCGTTTACCGGAAACCATTCCGCCACGGCCCGGGTCGCCGCCGGGAAGCCGCCGCCTTCGCCTAACCCCAGCAGAAAGCGGCTCCCCGCCAACATGGCGAAATTGAGAGCAAGTCCGTGACTGGCACAGGCAATGGACCAGAAAAACATAATCAGAAAGAAGCCGCGTCGGGTTCCGAGCGCGTCGGCAAGCTTGCCTCCTCCGGCATACATCACCGCGTACGCGAGAAGAAACGCCGACTGCAAATAAGAGAACTGCTCGTTCGAGAGCGGGATGTCGCGCGCGATGGCTTTAACCGCTACCGGCAGGGTTTGCCGGTCCAAATAACTGATCGCAATCGCAGCGCTTACCAGAACCGCAATTCGCCAGCGCTCCACTCATCTCTCCCCGGGTTAGGTGCGTATGTATGGTACCCAGACTTGCATGGCGCACGACTGGCGGTTTGCCCACACGTAGTATGGGATCAGCGATATATCGGTGAGTCGCGTCTTGGGCGCAGCGAGGTTCGCCGGCCCGTATAGGACTTCATCGGCCGACGCGGACTCCAGCACGCCACCGCGATGATGCAGCACCACGATGCCGTCGAGCATTTCTGCTTTGTAATCGTGTTGGAACTCCGTGCCGCCGCGCGGTGAAAGATCAAGCGAGACATCTGCAAACGTGACGCCCTTCGGCTGGTCTAACTCTTCCATGCAGTAAATGATCGGACCGCGCCGGACGGCAACCCGGCCGCGGTTTTCAGCAACTCGAGGATTCGACGCGATCGCTTCGGTGCTCATGGGGAACCCCAGTTTCACGGCATCGCCCGCGGCCCAGGTGCGGCGAATGGCGAGATATTCGCCAGCTTTCACTCCGGTCTGCGGCTTGCCATTGACAGAGGCGGAAGCGCCGTGCGCCCAAGACGGGATCCTGACATACAGCGTGAACTCGTGTGGCTCCGAAGGGGCGACTGTGAGTTCGACATCGCCATCCCAGGGATAGTTGGTCTTCTGCTGAATCTTCAGCGGAGTGCCATCTTCCAAATGCCAATCGAGCACAGAATTATCGTAAAGGTGCACGTACAGCCCGTCCTTGCTGGTGCTATAGAAGTAGCCCGGCAGGGAAGACAGCGTACGTTCAAGATTGGGCGGGCAGCAGGTAACGTCGTACCAGGGGTTGCGAATCTTTTCCCCGGAGGAAGGATCGAAGGCGAGTGGATTGCGATAGCAGTAGGTTGTGCCGTCGAGTGACATACCGGAGTTGATGCCGTTGTACAGCGCGCGCTCGATTACATCGGCGAATTTTGCCTCGCCGCTCGCGGTTAGCATGCGCCAGTTCCACATCATGTTGCCGATGGCGGCGCAACTCTCGCCATAGGCTTGAGCATTCGGCAGCTCGTAGGGATCGCCAAAGGCTTCCCACTGCGCACGCGCTCCCACTCCGCCGGTCACATACATCTGCCGCTTGGTGAGATCTTCCCAAAGCGTGTTGAGAGTCTTCCAATATGCCTGATCGCCGGTCTCCAGGTAGTAGTCCGTGGCACCGCAGCATGCGTACATGGCGCGAACCGCGTGTCCTTCGAGCTTGGTCCGCGAAGTGAACGGCGTTCCACAGTACATGTAGATGATCCGCTGTGGCTCGATCTTCCACCGGTCATCGCCGTGCAGAATGTAGCCGGCGAGATCTACGTACTGCTTCTTTCCAGTCGTGCGGTAGAGTTCGATCAGAGCCATTTCGATTTCCGGATGTCCGGAGACGATTGGCTTCTGATTCGGGCCTGGACCGTAGTTGGGAATTACAAAATTGTCGACCATCCGAGCCCCTGCGTCCATCAGCGTGCTGTCGCCAGTCCCGCGGTAATAGGCGATTGCGCCCTGGATCATGTGGCCCAAGCAGTACATCTCATGCCCGACCTCCTGATCATGCTGGCTCATCCGCAAAGAAACCCGGTCGCCCTGATAGTAGGTGTTGAGATATCCGCCCGGCTCCTGAATGGCAACAACTTCGCCAATCATCGATTCGGTGGTCCGCCGGAGCTCGGGCATGGCGCCCGACTGTAAGGCCCAGCCCACGGCATCGATCCACTTGTAGATATCGGAGTCGGCGAAATAAGGTCCGATCTGTGGCGCCGAACTTTTTCCCACCAGGCGCCGGAAGTTGTCCATGCGCCCGTGCGACTCGAGTTCCTTGTGCATCGTGGGGATGCTGCGCTCTACATTGGTCTTTCGGCGTTTCGACCAAAATCCTTCCTCAATGGTGACCGCGCGAACCGGCACCGAATGCAGCTTTGCGAACGGTGATTTCGCCACGTTCAAAACCCCTTGATCCTGCCAGCCGAGCGATGCTCCGGCCGCGGCTAGATCGAAGAAGCGCGCCCGAGCTGCCTCGCCAAAGGCTAGAGAAAACGCAGGCTTCGCGAGAATGCCGGCAGCAGAAGAGGTTGCGACAGTTGACAAGAACCGACGACGGGAAAAGTTTGAAGGGGAAGGCATAGGTTAGCTCAAATCACAGGAAAACATGGAATCCATCGATGTCGAAGCAAACGTTTACTTAACTTTGAATAAAGTAGTCTCCAGCAACTCCGCTGTCAACGGTAGCCCTATAGTTCGAATGTTCTATTCCGATCAGCGCCTTGCGAAATTAACCCCAGCGGAGTGCGACTCTGAAGAATCCGAGGTACTGACATGTCGATCCATGATCCGACGATCCCGCGAGATCCAGTTCTCCGATCTATCCGCCGAAGATTGACCGTTGTTTCTGCGCGGACGTAAGATTCAGAGCCGGTGCAGGGCAAGTGAGCGGTTTTTCCGGCACCCGCTTTTGGGAAACGTGCAAGGAAGTTCAGAGGACTCGGAGCGAGGATGGCAGACTATATCGGGGCGATTGACCAGGGCACTACCAGTTCACGATTCATCGTTTTCAACCGTGCCGGTGAAATTGTAAGCAGCGCCCAGCAAGAGCACCAGCAGATCTATCCAAAACCGGGATGGGTCGAGCACGATGCAGAGGAAATCTGGCAACGCACCCAGGCTGTGATTGCGCGGGCCATGGAAGCATCGCGCCTTAAGCCCGCCGATCTTGCGGCGATTGGGATCACCAATCAGCGCGAGACCACCGTAGTGTGGAACAGAAACACCGGCAAACCACTCTGTAATGCGATCGTTTGGCAGGACACGCGGGTTGCCGACGATGTCGCGGAGTTCTCTAGGCAGGGAGGGCAAGACCGCTTTCGCGCAAAAACCGGTCTGCCCCTGGCATGCTATTTCAGCGCCCTGAAGATTCGCTGGATCCTTAACAAAGTTCCGCAAGCTCGAGAACGAGCGGAAGCCGGAGAGGTCCTGTGCGGAACCATCGACAGCTTCCTGATCTGGAAGCTTACCGGGGGACCGAACGGCGGACTGCATCTCACGGATGTCACCAATGCGAGCCGCACTCAGTTGATGGATCTCTCGACGCTCGAATGGGACGCAAAGATCCTTGAGGACTTTGAAATCCCAAGACAAATCCTTCCCAAGATCGTTTCGAGCAGCGAATTTTTTGGCAACGCCGCGGTCCCCGGAATAGAGGGCGTGGCGATCGCGGGTGTGCTGGGCGATCAGCAGGCGGCGCTCGTCGGCCAAGCCTGTTTCCAACCTGGCGAAGCCAAGAATACATACGGGACAGGCTGTTTCATGCTGATGAATACCGGAACCAAGCCGGTGCTCTCCAAGTACGGATTGTTGACGACCGTCGGGTATCGTCTGGGCGCCGCACCGGCCCACTACGCGCTGGAAGGCAGCATCGCGATTACAGGTGCGCTGGTACAGTGGCTCCGTGACAACCTGGGCCTGATTCAGTCCAGCTCAGACGCGGAGCATCTGGCAAGAACCGTGGAAGACAATGGCGGGGTGTATTTTGTGCCGGCGTTCTCCGGGCTTTATGCGCCCTATTGGAAGGACAGTGCGCGCGGGGTAATCGCCGGACTGACTCGATACGCCAACAAAGGGCATATTGCACGTGCCGCCCTGGAAGCCACCGCGTTTCAGGTTCGGGAAGTGGCGGAGGCAATGCGGGAAGACTCAGGTGTAAAGGCCGATGTCTTGCGCGTGGATGGCGGCATGGTTGTAAATCAGCTGCTGATGCAGTTCCAGTCGGATATTCTCGCCATTCCGGTGGTTCGTCCCAGGGTCACTGAAACCACGGCGCTTGGAGCCGCTTATGCTGCCGGCCTGGCAGTCGGATTCTTTAGCGGCACGGAAGAACTGGTTGCCAATTGGGCGGTGGATCATCGCTGGGAACCCCAGATGAACGCCCCGACTCGTGAAAAGCTTTTTCACAGCTGGAAAAAGGCAGTTTCGCGAAGCTTCGACTGGGTGGAGTAGTTCTCGGATTAAGGGGAGGAAACATGCACGGGCCATTTTGGGGCGAGTTCATGGGTACGATGGTGCTCATTGTGCTGGGCGACGGAGCGGTTGCGAACGTGTTGCTGAAGAAATCCAAAGGCGAGAATTCGGGCTGGATCGTTATTGCGACCGCCTGGGGAATGGCTGTTGTGGCGGGGATCTGCACAGCCATCGCCTGCGGCAGTCCGGGTGCACACATCAATCCGGCAATCACGCTCGCGGTGGCGATTCTCTCGAAAAACTGGTCGAATGTGGGTCCGTTCTGGATTGCGCAAATCCTGGGCGCATTCACCGGCGCCTTCCTGGTATGGCTGGTTTACCTCCCGCACTGGAAAGAAACGCCGGACGCGTCAGCCAAGCTAGGAGTTTTTTGCACCGCTCCCGCAATCCGAAACATTCCCGCCAACCTGCTGTGTGAAACCCTGGTGACAATGCTGCTAGTTATAGTCGGGTTCAGTTTTGGGAGTAAGGAGTTGGCACCGGCTGGATTGGCACCTGGCTTCAGTCCATGGTTTTGGGGAGTGCTGGTCTGGGTGTTGGGTTTGAGTCTGGGCGGCCCAACCGGGTATGCGATCAATCCAGCCCGGGATTTCGGGCCTCGCCTCGCCCACGCGGTTTTTCCCCTACCCGGGAAAGGGAACTCGGATTGGGGCTATGCTCTGGTCCCAATCATGGGACCGCTTGTCGGAGGCGCACTCGCCGCGGGCATCGTGAAACTTGCGGGAATCGCCTAACGGGGCGCAAAGAGAATGAATCGGGCAGAAATGTGGGCACGCGCCGCCGAACATCGTGGCCCTTGGGACATGATTGTAGTCGGGGGCGGGGCCACGGGAGTGGGGATTGCGATCGACGCCGCTTCGCGTGGCTTCCGTGTCCTGCTTCTCGAGCAAAGTGATTTCGGCAAAGGAACATCAAGCCGCAGCACGAAGCTTGCGCATGGCGGAGTGCGATATCTCGAAAAAGGCGATATCGGCCTGGTCATGGAAGCCCTGAAAGAGCGCGGACTGCTGCTGCAGAATGCCCCCCACTTGGTGCACGATCTGGCTTTTATTGTTCCTAACTATGAATGGTGGGAAGCGCCGTTCTACGGGCTGGGGTTGAAACTGTATCAGGTGCTCGCCGGGAAATATGGTTTCGGGAAATCGCGCCTGCTGTCGAGAGAAGAAACGCTCGAACATCTGCCCACGTTGAAAACCGACGGCCTGCGTGGCGGCGCGATCTACTACGATGGCCAATTCGATGACGCGCGGCTCTTGATCCACATGGTGTTTACCGCATTCGAGCAAGGCGCGACCTTGCTGAATTACGTGCAAGTCACCGGAGTCACAAAGGATTCTCAGGATTTCGTGGATGGCGTGGTAGCGCGGGACCTAGAAAGCGGCAAGGAGTTTCGCGTCTCGGCGCGGGTGGTCATTAATGCTACCGGTGCTTTCGCGGATGCGCTTCGGCGCACCGCGGACTTAACTGCCAAGCCGATGATCGCGCCCAGCCAGGGTATTCATCTGGTGTTCAAGTCAGAATTCCTTCCCGGCAATAGCGCCATCATGGTGCCGCATACGAGCGATGGCCGCGTGCTCTTCGCGATCCCTTGGCATGGGCATTTGTTGGTTGGAACAACCGATACGCCGGTGAGTAATGCCACGCTCGAACCAGTGGCCCGGGAGCAGGAAATCGACTTCATTCTGGCGACTGCGAGTCAGTACCTGGCGAAATCGCCGACCCGCGCCGACGTGCTCAGCATGTTCGCGGGAATTCGCCCGCTGGTGAAAGCCGAAGGCGCGGTAAGTACTGCGGCGCTTTCGCGCGATCACGTGATTCACATCGACCGTTCTGGGCTGATGACGATCTGCGGTGGCAAGTGGACCACCTATCGTCACATGGCGGAAGATTGCGTAGACCAGGCGATTACCTTGGCACAGTTGCCGGAACGTGAGTGCGTTACGCGACACCTGAGAATCCACGGATCCGGTGCGGGAGCGAAAACTGCAACTCCCCTGGCGGTGTATGGTGCCGATGCGGGAGGGATTGAACGCTTGTCAGAGCAGAACCCTATGCTGAGCGAACGCTTGCACCCAGCCCTTCCTCACCTTAAGGCGGAAGTTGTGTGGGCCGCACGAGAGGAAATGGCACGGACGGTTGAGGATGTGCTCGCACGCCGCACTCGGTCTCTCTTCCTGAATGCTCGGGCAAGCCTGGAGATGGCTTCAACCGTCGCCGACTTGCTCGCAGGAGAACTGGGGTGGGATGACCGCAGGAAAGAACACCAGGTTTCCGAGTTCCGCGCCCTTGCACTCCAGTACTTGCCCTCCTGAGCGGAGTAGAATTGCGGTTGGCGTAGTTCATCCATGTTGAGAACCCTGCAAGTTTTCTACCGGCAGTTCGGGCTCTTGATCTTTGCGGCTTTCGTCACCTTTCCCACCTCCCAGGCCCTGACTTCGCAAACCCTTGCGGGAAACGTTCGCGAATCGAACGGGACTCCGGTCCGTGCTGCTCGGGTCATCCTCACCGAGAGGGGAGCCTCCAAAGAAGAGGCGCTTACAGATGGCGAAGGTAACTTCTCGCTCACGGCCCCGGAATCGGGAAGCTTTGTACTGCGCGTGCACAAAGAGGGATTTCGCGATGCTGAGCAGCCGCTAACATTGCCAGCCGCGAACAAGATGCTCAGCATTTCACTCGTGCGGGCAGACGGCTCGGCAGCCAGTAACGTTTCCGAACCAGGCATCCAGTTCAACGACCAACCGAACTTCACGGTCGCCGGAATCACCGACTGGACTGCGGCCGGCGGACATGGAAGCGATGTAAATCTCCGGGCCAGTGAGGCGCTGGCCAAGGACACGCGCTCGCTGAGCGCGCGAGATACGCTAGCGGACTCGCCCGATCCTGAACTGGAAAAGCGACTTCGGGAAGCGCTGTTGAAAGAACCCTTGAGTTTCAAGGCGAATCGCGGGCTGGGCGCATTTTGCTTGCGCGAGCGCCACTACAGGGATGCCATTCCGCCTCTCGAGAAAGCGCACGAGTTAAGCCCCGGCCATTTCGACGCTGCATTCGAGTTGGTGCAGGCCTATGAAGGGGCGGGTGAACACCTCAAAGCGAAAGCGCTGGTCGAGCAGTTGCTGGCATCGGGCGAGCGGGCTGAGTTGCACCGCCTTTCCGGCGACATCGAAGAAAGCCTTGAGAATCCGCTGGCAGCGGAGCGAGCGTATGAGCGCGCGGTCGGGCTTAACCCGAGCGAACAGAACTATTTTGCCTGGGGAGGGGAACTGCTGGTGCATCGGGCCGTAGAGGCTGCGGTCGAAGTATTCAGCAAAGGTGCGAATGCATTCCCGCAATCCGAGCGTATGCTCGCGGGACTTGGCGCCGCGCTTTATGCGAATGGGGCCTATGAACCAGCGGCTCGCAACGTCTGTAAAGCTTCCGATCTGAACCCATCAGACCCGGAGCCGTATCTGTTCCTCGGACGAATGGCGCAAGCCGCGCCCCAAGTGCTGCCATGTGTGGAAGAAAGGCTGGCGAGGTTTGCTCGCGAACGTCCGAGAGACGCGAGTGCGAATTTTTATTACGCGGTCGCCATTCTCAAAGCCGGGGGACCAGAGCAGCGCAAGCGGCAAGCCGAGGCTTTGCTCGAAGAAGCAGCGCGGATCGATCCCGCGTTCGCCGAAGCCTATTTGCAGCTAGGAGCCCTGCAATCGCAGCGTGGCGATTGGCCGAGGGCGAAGGCCTCCTACGAAAGAGCGGTGGCTGCGAATGCAGAGTTCCCGGATCCGCACTTCCGCCTGGCGCAGGTGTATCAGCACACCGGCGATGGCAAGCGGGCCGCAGAAGAACTTCAAATCTTCGAGCGCTTGAAGCAGACCGATGCCGCAGCCGTTGAGCAACGGCGACGTGAAATCCGACAATTTATCGTGGTGCTTCGGGAGCCCGCGTCTGCGGTGTCTCGCTGATGCCCACCCACTAAGTTGATAAAACGCTTAACCTCCTATATAAATGCAGGTTTTGTTGTCTCGTCTTCAAGGCCAGTTCAGGAGGGGAAAATGAGGTTCAACCCGGTTCTTCTCATCGCATTTCTTGCCATCCCATCCATAGCCCTAATCGCGCAGTCCAGCTACGACTTGAAGTCCCCGGACAACCGGATTGAGGTCCGCATTCGGACCTCCGGCCAACTTCGTTATGACGTGCTCTTGCGAGGCGACGTGCTGCTAGAGAATTCCACATTGTCACTGGATGTGGAGCACAAGAAACTCGGAGCACAGCCGAAGGTTACGAGCGAGAAACGGCGAACGAACGACCAAGTGCTGGAACCGGTGGTAAGGCAAAAGTTTGCCAAGGTTCGCGATCATTACAACGAACTGCGTCTCACCCTGGATGGTGGTTACGCTGTCACCTTCCGGGCTTACGACCAGGGCGTTGCCTACCGCTTCGAAACTACGCTTCCCGACAAGCAGGTGAAGATTTATGGCGAGGAAGCGAATTTCAATTTCCCCACCAACTTTGTTGTGTACTATCCGCAGGAAGATACGTTTTATTCACATAATGAGCGCAAGTATCTCCCACAACACCTCAGCGAAATCGCTCCCATGTTCATTGCCACGCTGCCCGCGGTCATTGACGTCGGACATGGCGCGAAACTCGCGATTGCCGAATCCGACCTGAGCGATTATCCCGGCCTGTGGTTAGCTGGCGCGGCGCCGCAGTTCGGCCTGAAGGCGACTTTTCCTCCGTATCCTCTGAAAGAGCAGCAGACGAGCGATCGAGATTACAAGGTCGTCGAAGCAGCCGACTACATCGCGGTCACATCCGGCACCCGCAGTTTTCCCTGGCGAGTGCTGGGGATTGCCGATCGCGATGGCGACCTGATTACCAATCAGTTGGTCTACTTGCTCGAGAGCCCCTCGAAGCTTCAGGACACATCGTGGATCAAACCGGGCAAAGTTTCCTGGGATTGGTGGAATGATTGGAACATCGACGGGGTGGATTTCCACGCCGGCATCAATACCAAGACCTACGAGTATTACGTAGACTTCGCGGCGAAGTATGGAATTCCGTACATCATCCTCGATGACGGTTGGTACAAGCTGGGCGACCTGTTGCAAGTTACGCCCCAACTGAACATGGACGAGCTGGTCGCATACGCCAAGCAGAAAAACGTTGGCCTGATCTTGTGGGCCTCCTGGAAGACACTGGACGACCAATTGGTTCCTGCCCTCGATCAATTCGAGAAGTGGGGAATCAAGGGCATCAAAGTGGACTTCATGCAGCGAAGCGATCAGATCATGATCAACTACTACGACAAGGTCTGTCGCGAGGCCGCCAAGCGCCACATGCTGGTGGATTTCCACGGCAACCAAAAGCCCGCGGTGATGACCCGCACTTGGCCGAACCTGATCAACACCGAAGGCGTACGCGGGATGGAGTGGAGCAAGTGGAGCCGGGAGTCCGAGCCTGCGCACGATGTAAGCCTGCCGTTTACGCGGATGTTCCTGGGGCCGCTCGACTTTACTCCTGGGGCCATGCGCAATGCCACGCGCGAAACCTTCGCGCCGATCATGTCGCAACCCATGGCACTGGGTACACGCTGCCAGCAACTGGCAATGTATGTCGTGTACGAAGCTCCGCTGCAGATGTTGTCTGACAGCCCATCGAACTACTTGCGTGAGCCGGAAACGATGGAGTTCCTTGCTGAGGTGCCTACGGTGTGGGACGACAGCCGAGTGCTCGACGCAAAGATGTCGCAATATGTTCTGCTGGCTCGCCGAAACGGAAACGACTGGTATGTTGGCGCGATGACCGACTGGACCGAACGCGATCTGGAGGTCGACTTCTCATTTCTGCCAGACGGAAATTTCACGCTAGATTCTTATCAGGATGGAGTGAATGCGGACCGCAACGCCAGCGACTACAAGAAGATGACACGGCAGGTGAGCAAGACGACGAAATTGAAGATTCACCTTGCGCCTGGTGGAGGTTGGGCCGCGCGCATTCATCAATAGCCACAAGCACAGCGCGGGATGACAGGAGGGAGCTGGCGTCATGGGAAAACTGAATCGGCGTCAATTTGTAGGAACCTCGGCAGTGGTGTTGGGGGCGGCAGGCCTTCGGCTGCCGATATGGGCGCAACATGCTGCCAGTAACCCAGCGGCTGGGCCGCTCTTGCTGGGCGTTGATTACTATCCTGACCAGACACCCGAATCTTTGTGGGAAGAAGATGCACGCAAGATTTCCGAAGCCGGCCTCACGAATGTCCGCATCGCGGAGTTTGCCTGGGCATTGATGGAGCCCACCGAGAGCAAGTTCGATTTCGCTTGGTTGCAGCGGGCGGTGGACATTCTTCATCGGAATAACATCGCCGTGATTCTTGGAACTCCTTCCGCGGCTCCCCCTCCATGGCTGACGATGAAGTATCCAGACGTGGTCCAGGTAAACGAGAAAGGCGAAAAGCTGCGCCCGGGAGGTCGACGCTTCACCTGTCCCACCAACCAGACCTACCGGCGTCTCTCGCTTGCGGTTGCAACCGAGATGGCGAGAAAGTTTGCCGCCCATCCTGGAGTGATTGGATGGCAGATCGATAACGAACTTACTCTGGGGTCTTCTCCCCGCTGTTATTGCGACTTTTGCCGCGCGGGATTTCAGGCGTGGGCGCGTACAAAATACGGCACGCTTGAGAAGGTCAACCAGACCTGGGGAACGAATTTTTGGAGTCAGCGCTACACGGACTGGGGGCAAATTCCCGTGCCGCTGCCTTCGGGAGCCGATCCAAATCCGAGCCTGGCGTTAGACTACGGCCGCTACCAATCCTTCGCCAATGCGTCCTTTCTCGGAGAGCAGCTCGCGATGTTGCGCAAACTGTGCGCCAAACATTTCGTGACCACCAATAACATTGGCGTTCCCTACGATGTGATCGATGCTCGCGAACTTTATGCCCAGCTCGATTTGGTTGCCTTTGACAATTACCCCGGCTTCTTCGACATGCTGCTGCACCAAGGCGGCCAAACCGGGCCACTGTTGAGCAGCGTGATTCCTGCGACGATTGCCATGCAACACGATTTTGGCCGCAGCATCCTGCGCAAACCGTTCCTGATCATGGAGCAGCAGTCGGGCAAGGCCGGACAGCAGACATTCTCACCACAGCCGGAACCCGGGCAAGTGCGTTTGTGGAGTTATCAGGCCATCGCGCATGGCGCGATGGGAATCAACTATTTCCGTTGGGATACGGCCACCCTCGGCGCGGAACAGTACTGGCACGGAATGCTGAATCACGATCGATCGCAAAGCCCTGCATTCGGCGAAATCCTGCAGACCGTGAAAGAGTTGAAATCGCTTGGCCCAGAGTTTCTGAACTCCGGATATGAGGCGCAGTCGGCTCTGTATTTTGATTACGACTCTAGTTGGGCCGTTAAGATTCAGCCGGGGCATTTCCGCTTGAGCTACTCCGAGCAAGCAACCACCTGGTATGGTGCGGCTTCACCGAGTCACACGGGGATTGATCTGGTCGGTCCGGGAAGCGATCTCTCCGCTTACAAGATTGTGTTCGCTCCCGTGGTCTACGTGCTCTCGGAATCTCAGGCCGACAAGATTCGGCAATATGTGAAAAATGGCGGCGTTTTCGTAACCAGCTTCCGGTTAGGCGTGAAAACCGAGTCTAGTCAGATTGTGGGCACGCCTCTGCCCGGATTTCTGGCAGATGTGATGGGCGTAACGCTCGAAGATTATGCACCCATCTATGCCGAGAATCCGCAGGTAAAGTTCGCTGCCATGCTGGCGGGAGCGGATGCTGAGTGTGGTATTTGGGCGGACATCCTGAAGCCTTCAACTGCGGAAGTGCTGGCCACCTATAGTTCCGGCCAGCATAGCGGCAAGGCCGCAATCACCCTCAACCGGCTTGGCAACGGTCAGGCGATCTATGTCGGAGCCGATTTGCGCGGACCGGATCTATCCAAAGTCCTTGCTACGTTTGTAGCCTCAGCAGGAGTCAAGCGTCCCCTCGATGTGCCAGCGGGAGTCGAGCTGACGGTGCGGAAGAACGCAAACAAGCGCTGGCTCTGCGTGCTAAATCACCACAGCCAATCGCGAACGATCAACCTGGACGGGTCCTTTAAAGATGCCATTACGGGACAAGCACATAGCGGAGCGGCCGAAATCGGGGGCTACGGAGTACTCGTGCTGGAAAAGATGTAAGGCATACAAGTCGGAAAACTCGACCAGGACTCGCAAGCTTCGCAACACGAGCTAAGGCAATCCCGCACCCGGGATGGTTGTTTCTTCCGCGTGCTTGCAGCGTGGTTGCGTCTTCTGTGGTTCTAGGGGTTTTTCGAAGTTGGAGCCCGGGAGCCATCCTGGGGAGCGGTAATCCCTAGGCCTTCCCGAATCGTAAGGATCTGATTGGCTTTCACTTTGGTGAAGCGTTCGACTTTCTGCGTGGTGGGCCACTTTACTTCGATCGCATCCACTATTTCGACCTTCCCCAGGCCGAAGTGGAGGCGCAGGTCTCCTTGTGACATCACGCTGGACCCGCTGTGGACTTCATCCATTTGCGTGTGGTTCCCTGTGATCACGCGTACCCGGGCGCCAATGGCGGTGCGGTTACATTGGGTCCCGATGAGCTTGATTTTGATCCAGTTCTGCTCGTTGCCGCCGTCATTCCTGAGGAGGGACGGAATGTCTCCCATGTTCAACACGAGAACGTCGATGTCGCCGTCGTTGTCATAGTCTCCGAATGCAGCGCCGCGGCTGGAGTAATGCTCGGTGATGCCGGGACCGAGCTGCTCGGAAACGTCTTTAAATTGTCCGTTTCGCAGGTTCTTATACACAAGCCGCGGATTCTTATAGCTCTGGCCGATATTGTGGGCGTCGATTTGCGGATATACGTGGCCGTTGATCTGAATGATGTCTTGCCAGCCGTCGTTGTCGTAATCGACAAAGCCGCAGCCCCATGCAACGTACCGGTTATTTACTCCAACCCCTGAGGAAAATGTTACGTCGCTGAACGTGCCATCGCCGTTGTTGTGATACAGATTGCAGGTGTCATCGGCGAAGTTGGTCTTGAAGATGTCAAACCAGCCATCGCAATCGTAATCGCCCACCCCAACTCCCATGCCAGCCTGCTCATGACCGTTCTCGCTGTAGGCGCAACCGGAAATGACGGCAATGTCCGTGAACGTTCCATCGTGATTGTTGCGAAACAGGATGCTCGGCTGCGAATCGACGGCGACGTAGATGTCAGGCCAGCCATCGTTGTCAAAGTCGTAGGAAACTGCGGTGATCGAGTAGCGCGGACCGGGCTTCAGGATGCCGGCTTTTTCGGAAACGTCGGTAAACGTGCCATCCCGGTTGTTGCGGTACAGGACATTGGTATCGCCGGGAAGGCCACGGGGGCCGCACATGACCGGAATACCCTTCCACTGGCACATTGCTGGGTCACCCGGCCCAGGAGTCTGAGCCGGATCAAGTTTGATGTAGTTGCAGACGAAAAGATCAAGATGGCCGTCGCGATCGTAATCGAAAAATGTGCATCCTGCGCCCCAGCGAATCTGGGGGTCGTGAAGCCCGGCCTTCTGCGTGACGTCGGTGAAGGTACCGTCGCCATTGTTGTGAAACAGAAGGTTGTGTCCCCAGAAGCAGCAGAACAGATCGTCCCATCCGTCGTTGTTGTAATCGCCAACGCAGACGCCCGTCTGCCAGCCGGTGCGCGCCAGCCCCGATTTTTCCGTGACGTTGGTAAAGGTGCCGTCGCGATTGTTTTTGAACAGTTGTGACGTGGGTTCCTTTCCAGCGGGCCACTTCTCGCCCAGGCGCGTGCCGTTGGTGAGGTAAATATCCAGCCAGCCGTCGTTGTCATAATCGAAGAAAGCAATGCCGCTTCCCTTAGCCTCGATGATGTAGCGCTTGTTCGTGTCCGAGCCCCAAACGTTCGGAATGTTGAGCCCGGCTTCCTTGGCAACATCAAGGAACTTGACCTGTTCCCCTTCAGCCTGGGTTTTGGCATCGAGCAGGAGCGGACGCTTCCATTTCCACAGAGGCGTAGCTAGGGCATCCATAAGGGTGGAGCCGAAGATCAAAAGGGACGATCCCAGGAATTGACGGCGAGGAATATTCACTGGGAGCTCGCAATCCGGGGGAATTTGCGAGGCACGATCCCGCTGCCTTCTTTGACCGCGAGAATCTGATCGACAGGGACATCGGCAAGCTTCTGAACCTGTCCGCTCGGCCAGGTGATTTCGAGCGAGTCAATCTTGGTGCGGTTGCCCAGTCCGAAGTGAATGCGGGGATCGCTTGCCGACATATACCCCATGCCGCCTTTTGCTTGCTCGTATTGCACCACCCCCTGGGATGTCAGCTTCAGCGATGCGCCGATCCCGTCGCGATTCGACTTGGTTCCAATGAGCAGGATGGTGAGCCAGTGGTTGGCATTGCCGCCATCGTTGCGCAGCAAAGAAGGATAGTCGCCGCGGTTGTTGCTGACGATATCGAGGTCGCCGTCGTTGTCATAGTCGGCAGTCGCGACTCCGCGGCCGACAATGGGCCGCATGAAATCGGGCCCCAGCGAGTCGGATACCTTCTCGAACTGCCCTTTCCCCAAATTTCGAAACATCAGCAAAGGCTCTTTGTACTTCACTTCCGAGTGATATAGCTGAATGTTGTCAAGCATTGCGCCATTCAGTTGGAGAATGTCTTGCCAGCCGTCGTTGTCGTAATCGAGGAATTTCATCGAAACGCCGCTCAGCAGGATTGCTTTGTTGCCGATTCCGGACGCAAAGGTATCGTCAGTAAAGGTGCCGTCCTGATTGTTGTGATAGAGACGATTTAACTCGAAATCCAGGTGAGTGATGTAGAGATCCTGCCAGCCATCTCCGTCCACATCCGCGGCATCAATGCCCATCCCGGCCTCGTAACGGCCGTCTTCACTGGCGGCAATTCCTGAAACAAGCGACACATCTTCAAATGTGCCGTCGTGTTTGTTGATGAAAAGAAAATTCGGCCAGGAATCGTTGGCCACGGCAATGTCGGGCCAGCCATCGTTATTGAAGTCAGCAAGCACAACGCCCATGCCCTTCGCCTCCGGCTTGCCCACGCCAGAAGAATCGCTGGCGTCCGTGAAGGTTCCGTCGTGATTGTTGTGATAGAGCTTGATGCGCTGCCCTTTGTAGTTGCCAGGGTGGCAGTAGGAGCGGTAACCGGGTCTGTGTTCTCCGCACCAAAGATTGTTCTTCGGACTCCACTCGATGTAGTTCGTGACCACCAGGTCGAGCCATCCATCCCGGTCGTAATCGAACCAGCCAGCACTGGTTGACCATCCACCTTCATCCGCAACGCCGGCTTTTGCCGTGACGTCTGTAAAGGTACCGTCACCATTGTTGTGGTAGAGAAGGGCGCGGCCATACCCGGTGACGTAGATGTCAGGGAATCCATCGTTGTCAAAATCGCCGACCGCGACACCTTGGCCGTAATGGCCTTCACCGCCAAGGCCAGCTTTATCGGTGACATCGGTGAAGGTTCCATCCCCGTTGTTGTGATAGAGCGCACAGCGGAGGGGACGAGAGGGCTTGTAGATGTCGGTGGCAGCAGATTGGACGAAGAACAAGTCCATCAGACCGTCCTGGTCATAATCGAGCCAGGCCACGCCGGTGCCCATGGTTTCGAGATAGTACTTCTCGTCGGTTTGGGTCGAGTCCTGCTGAAACGTAATGCCGGCAGCCTGACGAACGTCGGTGTAATGAACCTGAATACCTTTCTTGACTGGAGCCTTGGCCGCTTGCTGAGAGCGGAGGTCGGAGCCGGCTGTCACGGCCACAGAAAGAAACAGCGCGGCGATGACCTGGCGTGCGCGAATTCCCTTGCTGGCTGGTTGCGATGGTTTCCCCATTTCCTGGATGAGATGAATCCTGTCTTGTCCTGGAGTTGAGTGATGGACGACTCTTTCGGCATTCTAGCGCAGCCTGAAGCTGCGGCTCAAAGCGTTCGGTCGGCGATGACCAGTGCGAATTGCAGTAATTGCTGGCGCGCCTGATTCGGCAATGGTTCGGTAGCGGAGCCAGACGTGGCCGGGGCTGTCGACAAAGCCTGCTCGATACGCCCTACGTCCAGGCCGCCTGCATTGCTCCCCTTAAAGCGATTCAGGACCTCGCGAGCCTTGTCGATCTGTCCCGTCTGATAATAAAAGACGCCAAGCGTGGAGTAGCTCCCCGACCATTCCGGCAACAATTCTACGGCGCGCTCCAGTTGCTCGGCGGCTTGCGGGGTGTCGCCCTTGAGCGCGGAAAGCAATCCCAGTCCCCACTGAATTTTTCCGGACACCGGAATTCGATCCCGGCCCTTCTTGAGGGTTTGTTCTGCGCCCTGAATGTCTCCGCTGCGAAGCTGGACCAGCATCAGCGAGAGGTAGTATTGGTCGTTGTCGGGATTGCGGCCGATGGCATCCTGAAAAATCCCGGCACTTTTCTGGTTTTCACCGAGATGAGCGTAGATGTCGCCTGTCAAAGAAAGGCAAGTGTCATCCTGCTGCCCGGCAGCTGAAATGGTCTGCACCGTTTGCAAGGCTTCGGGATACATTCCCTTGCGGAAGTACGCGTCCGCCAGGTCAAATTTGATCTCATCGGAACCGGAATTAGTGCGCAGTGCGTTTTGGAAGTGCACGATCGCCTGATCGTAAAGGCGGCTTTGCGCAAGTAAGACGCCGACACCCGCCTGCGTGCGGTAATCATCGGAACTGAGCTGGTCGAGTCGCGAGACGACCTGCAGAGCTTCCTCATGCTTTCCCAGCTTCAGGTAAGCCTGAGCCAGCAGGTACAAATCCTGGGGTTGACCCGGATTCTTCTTGATCTGCTCGATGAGTTCTGTGACGTCCAGCTGTGCACGTTCGGTCGGGGTTAGCTTGGTACGGTTTTCCAAATAATCGAACAGGTGCTGATACGGATAAGGACCGGTATTCGCGTTCTTCGAGAGAGTCTGGAAAACTTTGAGGTCGCGCTCCGCCGCGTCCATCTGGTGAAGGCTGCGCTCCACCATGGCAAGCTTGTAGTAGCCGGAAGAGGGCTCGCGAGCGACTTTGACGTAACGGTGCAGAAGCTCGGCCGCTTCCGCGTATTTCTTGTCCTTCGTCCGCAGATTGGCCAACTCCAGCAGGGCCTCGGAAAAGTCGGGGTTGGAGCGAAGGGCCTGCTGGAAGTGCTGGTCCGCGGCCGCGGCGTTGCCCTGGCGTTCTTCGATGAATCCGATGTTGAACAGGCATGCGGCGTTGGTGGGCTCAAGTTTTAGGCCTTCTTCGAAATACTTGCGCGCCTCGTCAAAGCGACCCAGATGCCGGTAGGAAAGACCCATAAAGGTGTAGGAACGAGCGGAAGGCTCGAGCGCGATCAGCCGCTTGAATTCCTCGATGGCCCGGTCCGCCTTGCCGGACATGAAGTAGCTTTCGCCGAGCGCCGCGCGCAAGTCGGCGCGTTGCGGCGCGGTTTTCAATCCAGACTCGAGCAGAGGGATTGCGTCCTCAAAAAAGTTCTGCCCCATGCTGACGCGCGCCAGCAGAAAAATGATGTCGGGATTTTCGGGAGCGAGTTTGTGGGCACGAGCAAGCAAATCCAGGGCATCTGCGGGACGGGCTTCGTCGTTGAACGCCTGGGCCAATAAGTACAAGACGTCGGCGGAATCAGGCTTCAGCTTGAGGGCACGGTCAAGGACGAGTTCCGCTTTGCCGTACTGTTTTGCGCGCAGGTACGCCTGCCCAAGATTAAAAAGGATTTCAAATGTTCCGGGACTCAGAGCGTCAGCCTTTTCCAGCTCGAGTTGGGCGGCTTTGTATTGCTTCTCCTCTGCCAGCAGGACCCCCAGCGTGAAGTGACGTTGCACATTGCTGGGGTCTTGGGCCGAGAGCGTCTGCGCTAACTTAAGTCCCTCCGCCACGCGGTTCGCACGTAAATAGGCGCGCACGAGATTGATTCTCGCTTCGAGCGTCGATGGACGGACGTGTTCGAGGAACGGAATTGCTTCCGAAGGCTTACCCCGAGAGATCAGCAACAGGGCGATGTTGTAATTGGCTTCGCCATTGGAGGGCACCAAAGACAGAGTTTTGCGGAACTCCTTCTCTGCCAGGTCCGCTTTTCCAGCGGCAGCGTACAAGTTCCCTAGGTTGTTATGCGACTTCGTGGAGCCTGGATTCAGCTTCAAAGCATGTTGAAACGCATCGAGGGCGCATTCATAGTCACGCGCATGGCTGCAAACGATGCCGAGCAGGTTGTAGGCCTCGGCACTGGAGGGATGCAACTTGAGATATTCAACCGTGGATGCCTTAGCCTCCTCCATCCGTCCTTGCTGCAGAAGCATCTCGACCTGCGCCAGTTCGGAGGGTTGCGATGTTCGATCAGAATTCTTGCGCTGTCCGGCGCCTTCGGCGGCACGAACTGGAACCGCCGACCATAGCAGCAAAAACAGCAGGAAGCTGAGTATTCCACGAGAAAGTTGAAGAGATCCCGACATCTGGTGTGCTGGCCTCACTGTAGCATTTTGAGCGCCTGCTGAGCCATGGCGTGCTGGGGTTGTTGCCGCAACAGCTCCTCAAGAATTTCTCGCGCTTGGCGCTTGTTGTTCTGAAGAACGTAGAGCCGGGCGAGGTTCAGATATGCCTGATCGAAGTTTGAATTGCTGCGAATGCAAGAGCGGAATTTTTCTTCCGCATCCGAGTATCTTTGCTCGCGCACGAGCAGCACGCCGTAGTTGTTGAGCGCGTCGGCATATTCCGGCCGGACTCTTAGTGCATTCTCAAAGCCTTGTTCGGCTTTGCCCACCTGGTTCTGCTGTGCGTAAAGCATTCCCAAACTGTAGTTGACGTCCGGGTTATCGGGCTCTACCTCGAGCGCATGGTTCAAAAGCTTTTCTGCATCCGCAAATTGCTTTTGGCGGCGGTATAAATTCCCCAGATTCAAAAGGGCTACGACGAAGTCCGGTCGCTGCTGAAGGCACTGCTGAAAATTCCGAATGGCTTCGTCCGTGTGCCCTTCCTCGGCTGAAATCATGCCGAGATTGTTCCATGCCTCGGCTTGGGTAGGCTTCAGTTCGACTGCTTTCTCAAGATAGAGACGAGCCGAATCTGGGTCCTTGCGGCGTAAGTAAAGCGTGCCCAGGTTGTAGTAGGCTTCGGCATCGTCGGGTTTTGAAGCCAGCACCTCCTTAAAAGACTCCGCGGCTGCGTCGAGATACCCTCGCTGGAAGAACGCGACGCCGTAGGTAAAGTCATTTCGTTGGAACGCTCCGAGGTGGAGTGTGCCGGGGAAGGGAAGCGCCAGCTCTTTGCGCTCTCCCGGGATGCGCGGCAACTTCTCGAGGTCTTCCCCAACTCGTTCAGGCCGGACTTCTCCCTGATACACCTTGACAATCCTTCCCTCCGCATCGATCAGGAATGACGTCGGTGCATCCAGATCGCGGTGCCGGTCGAACAGATAGCGGAAGACGATGTTGTAGGTGCCCCTCACATCGGAGCTGGCGAGCAGAATGGGGAATCGCAGCGCTTGCTTGTCCGCAAACGATCTGATCGCAGACTCGTTCGGGGGATCGTCGAGGTTCAAAGCCAGAACCTGCAGGCGGCCTACATTGTGGTGATTGAGAGACTGTAGTTGCGAAAGGGACTTCGAGGATGCGGTAGCCCAGAAGACCAGCAGTTTGTTTTCCCCCAACGAGTGCAGCTCCCACCGCTTACCGGCACTATCGCTCAAGGAGAAGCCGGGGGCTCGAAGTGGCTGAAGCAGCCAGCTCTCTAGGTTCTCGGGGAAAGATCCGGATGGCGGTGACGCTGCAGGGTTGCTTATGCCGCGGCTTGCGGCAAAAGGCGTGACCTGCAGATCGTTGGATCCTTCCCTGACGCCGATCCGGTGATGCACGGGAATTCGTTCTAAGACCTGTTCGGTTCCGCTCGGCCAGCGGATGGTTGCCGTGAGAGTTCCGGAAAAATCTCCGACGCCGAAGAATACCTCTTTCGTGTGCTGAGAAAGAAAGCCGGATCCTGCCTGGACGTGCTTGGTCTGCTTTCGACCCGCGGCTTCGATGGTGATCGCGGCTCCGATTGCGTCGCGATTGCTCTTTGTGCCGCGCAGCCGGAACGAGAGCGAGTGCCCGATTTCGCGCATTACATTGCGGAGCAGGCGCAACTGCGGTGCGTTGCGGTTCTTGAGCAGGACCTCAGGACGCCCATCCTGGTCAAGGTCGGCGAGAGCGAATGCACGGCCGTCGTCTGGAAAGTCGAGGCCGGTGATCCCGGAAATGTCAGAAAACGTGGCATCGCCATTGCCGCAATGAAAAACGTTGCGCTCGTAACCACTCCAGGATCGGTCTGAACGGATGAGCTCGTTAATTGCGTTCCATCCCTGCTCGTATTTCGCAGAGGAAGACAATTTCGCTGGAGAATTGCCCACAACCTGACGCCAGAAGAAGCTGGACAAATCAGATTCCGGCATGCCCGAGACGTAGCCGTTCGCGATGAAGATGTCGGGATGGCCATCCTGATCAAAGTCCCAGGAATCCGAGGACCACGCCCACCCGCCGTACTCCGTCCCATTTTCTGCCGCGACATTGCGGAACTTCCCTCCGGAGAGATTCCTGTAAAAGGAATTTCCGCGGGCGTGGCGGCGGTACATCCCGCGAATCTCTTCGGAGTCGCCAGCATGGAACTTGCTCTCGCTGGAGACGCGCAATCCAGCCGCAGACCACATGTTTGCCACATAAATGTCCTGCTGCCCGCCTGCATTCGAGTCCAGCCAGCAGGCACTCATGCCCGCACCCACATCTTCAACGTGCGCTTCGGTGGCAATTGCAGAAAATGTTCCGTCGCCATTGTTGCGGTAGAGATTGCTGCGCCCGAAGTCGTTGGCTACGTAGAGGTCAGGCCAGCCGTTGCCGTCGAGATCTCCCCAGGCACAGGCAAAGCTGTAACGGTCGTTGTCGATGTTCAGGCCTGAGGCGTGGGTGCGATCGGAAAAAGTCCAATTACCCTGGTTGTGAAGCAGAAAATTAGGGGGACCATTGCGCGCGTCGAAATAGGGAGATGGATAGCGATACTGATCGAGGCCGGCGTAATAGTTGTACAGGCAAAAATAAACATCCAGCCGGCCGTCGTGATCGTAGTCGGCGAGCGCGGCGTGCGTGAACGTTCCTTGAGGCGAATGATCGAATCGAAAAGCATCACGCTTCAGAGAAAACGTACCCTGTCCGCTATTCACGAACAGCAAAGGGCCGCTGCTGGTCACCACGAGCAGGTCTTGATGACCTCGATTTTCGAAGTCGGCGAACAATGCGCAGGAAGTGGCGTCTAGAACGCCAAGCCCGGCGCGTTCGGTGACGTCCTCAAAGGTCCCGTCCCCGCGATTTCGATAGAGGCGGTCGGGAAGGCCGGCTGGTTGGCAGACGTACACATCGTCAAAACCATCGCCATCGAAATCTCCGACTGCGATACCTTGGTTGCCGTAAACATCGATTCCCGAAGCACCATCAAGTATGGTGCGCCAATGATCGACACCGCGCGACAGCTGTTCCCGGTAAGAATCGATACCTCCAAATGCCTGGGCAGAAACTTCTGCAAAAATAGGCGTCTGAACGCTGCTGAGGGTTTCCTCGGTTGCGATCCACTGGGTGACGCGCCAATCGTGTTCGGCGTACCCGAGCCACTCGGTGTGCCAGGTCCCTATGCGCTGCTCGCCTGCTCCCTCCCTCCCGCCCACAAAGGTGTAACGAATCTCCGCCTTGACCCGGAGCGGTGACGCTTCGATCTGCTCGATCCGCACGATCTGAAACTCCGCGCTTTTCAAGGGACGGAATGAGCTCACGTAATTGCGCAGCTCCGCCAAAGCCTGGTCGCGCGCAAGGGTTGGTTCTCCGGCAAATTTTCGTCGGGTGACGTGGATGCCATAGCGGCTGCGAACCGGACGCTCCGAGGTGGGCAGGAAGCTCGAGCTTCGCAGCGACCGATCGACAAACTTGTCCAGCAACTCCGATCCAAGATTTTGCTGTTTCAAAGCGCTCGCCCATCGCTCGAGAGGTTCTGCAATTTCGAATGCGTACTTTTCCGTCACGAACTGATCAGAACCAGGCGGCACCAGTGCCATCATCTGGTCCATGGGGGAACCGGAGGGGTAGTGGGGGGTAATCCGCAAGTCTGCGAATGGAATTCCGGTCGCTTGGCTCCAGGCGCCGAAGGCCCAGAGCGACTTTAATGGCGCGGGAAGTAGCGCGATGGGGGCATATTGCAGCGACTTCAAAAGGGCGCGGCGGGAGAAGGTATGAGCCAGGGAGTTGTGTTCCGACATCTCGAGTCCACGCCTAGGACGGCTCTCAAAAGTGTATCAGGGGTGTCCGTTCGACACCGGCCCTGAGGATTCACCGATGACAAGTTCGGCGTCGATGGGATATTCCCTGCCGGTGGCGTCTTTCGAACTGGAGAGTTCATGCAGTGCTTCGGCGGCGATCCGCCCGAGCAGGTCGCGATGGATGTCCACCGTGGTAAGCGAGGGGTTCGAGTATTCCGCCAGGCGAGTTCGATCGAAACCGGTTACGGAAACGTCTTCGGGCACACGGCATCCGCGTTGCAGCAATCCTTTGATCACACCGATGGCGGTAAGGTCGTTCACCGCCACCACTGCAGTCGGCCGCGGTTTGAGTTGTCCAATGGCAAGGCCCGCCTCGAGGCCGCCTTCGAAGCGCAGATTTCCCTTGAGAATGGGGCCGGGTTTTAATCCCAAATCGCGCATCGTGCTTTCATAAGCTTTTTGCCGCATGGTGTTTGACCGCAACCCTTCCCGTCCAGCCACGAAGGCGATGCGACGATGCCCATTGCTGTGCAGGTAGTGGACAATCTGTTCAATTCCCGATGCGTAGTTAATGCGGAGATTGCTCATGTAAACGCGCGCCGGGGCCAAGTCGAGAAACGTGACCGCGATGCGCCGCTGCGCAAGTTCGTGGACCAGGCGCATGCTGATTTCCGAGGTCATAATTGCGACGCCGCGAACTTTGTGCTCCATCATTCGCTCCGCAGCCTCTTGGGTGCGATGCGGGTCGTAATTGGTATCGCCGAGGATGGCATCGTAGCCAAGTTCCCGGGCGCGCGTCTCGAAGCTCTTGATGATTTCCGGGAAGAAGGGATTTTCTACGTCAGAGACAATGATTCCCAGGGTACGGCGATTGTTCGAGGCCAGACGTCGGGCGTGGACGTCGGGTACATAGCCCAGACGCTTCACCGTGGCAAGCACATGTCGCTGGGTCCGGGCACCGACTTTTCCGGTGTTGTTGAGGACGTTCGAGACCGTAGCTGTGGAAACTCCTGCTGCGATCGCAACATCCCGAATCGTTACTGTCATCGCCAAAGGAAAATCGTTTTTGTTCAGACTATTTGCAGGTTGAGCTGCAAACCCCGGAGCAAATACTTCGGGGTGGAGTGTAGCACACAAGAAAAAAATCTTGACAATGATTTCTGGCACATGATAAACGACCAAAACATAGGTTAAGCGGTTAACTTTTTTAAGCGCTTAACCAACTCTGGATTTCGTGGAGAGTACTCTGCCTTGGTGGGCTGAGGCGTGAGTTCTTGAATGGGTTGATTTCCAAACGGGGGTGGCTGATTCGTTTTGCCGCGAAAAGCTAATAGGGATTTTGTCTGTGACTCGCAGCACCACTGCGGGATACGTGTCTTTGTGCCCAAATGTTGATTGCGCGAGGACACTCATCGAGGGATCGTTTCGGCACTCAGACGTCGAACAGCTGACTAGGAGAACGGAAATGAGTCAAAGCAGTTCTCGGGTTCTGCGAGGTTTATTCGCAATTCTAATGGGCATGGCGTTGTTCGGGGTAACAACCCTGTATGCCCAGGTCGATACAGGTTCCATAACGGGCGTGGTTTCGGACGCTTCCGGCGCGGTCGTTTCGGGTGCCAAGGTGACATTGACTAACGAGGGCACGGGCGCATCCCTCACTACCAGCACCGGCTCCGATGGCGTCTACACCTTTTCCCCGGTGAGGATCGGAAGCTACAAGTTGGAAGTTACCTCTCAGGGGTTTCAGACCACCACCCAGTCGGGCGTAGTGGTAAACATCGGATCGAACGTGGCGCTGAATTTTGCCTTGAAGCCTGGCAGCCAAACCGAGACCGTCGAGGTCACGGGGGCGATTCCCGTCCTGCAGACCCAAGACGCATCGGTAGGACAGGTTATCGATCAGCGGGGAGTGAATGATCTTCCGCTCAATGGTCGAAACTTCACCTTTCTGGCTCAGTTGATTCAAGGTGTGAATTCCCCTCAGTCCGACACGCGGGGCAATGCTTCTACCGGGGCTTTTTCCGCCAACGGTTTCCGTCCCGCCCAGAACAACTACATGCTCGATGGAATTGACAACAATTCCGATACGGTCGACTTTCTCAATGGAACCAACTTCGTAGTGTTGCCGCCGGTTGACGCCATTCAGGAATTCAGGGTTCAAACCACAAATTTCAGCGCCGAGTATGGACGTTCCGGCGCAGCGGTGCTAAACGCGACCCTGAAGTCGGGCACCAATCAGTTTCATGGAAACGTTTGGGAGTTTTTCCGCAACGACGCTCTCGATGCCAGAGACTTCTTTGAGCATGATTGCAACAATGGAGTTTGCACGCCTAGGAAAAAGGCCGAGCTGCGCTGGAATCAATTCGGGGGCACGATCGGTGGCCCGGTAATCAAGAACAAGGTTTTCTTCTTCGGGGACGCGCAGTTTTGGCGCTTGCGCCAGGGCCAACCGCAGATCGGTTCGGTGCCGACGGTGGCAGAGCGGGCGAGCGGGTACACGAATTTGCAAGACCTGATACAAACTGGTACGACCGAAACCGATGCCCTCAACAGGAGTTTCCCAAAAGGCACCATTTTTGACCCGGCAACCACCAGGGCGGCCGGCGCGACCTTTGTCCGGGACCCGTTCGGATTCTCGACATGCAGCGGTGGTCCTGCGTTCACCTTGGCCAGCTGTCCCGGCCTAAACCTCCTTCCCGCGAACCGCTTGGATCCGATCGCCATCAATTTGTTGAACCTCTATCCGACACCAACCAACGGGAACATCGTCAACAACTATGCCAATTCGCCCGTGCTGATCCAAAACGAGAAGCAGTTTGACGTGCGACTCGACTTGAACTTGAGCCAAAGGGATCAGCTTTATTACAGCTTCAGCTACGACGATAAGCCAGAGTTGATTCCCAGTATTTTTGGCGGAATCCCTGATGGCGGCGGGTTCTTTCAAGGAAATCAGACTGCCAACTCGCAACACAGTGCGCTGGTTTGGAACCACACATTTTCACCCACAACCATCAACGTGGCACGCGTCGGCCTGAATTACTTGCACACCACCCGCAATATTCCAGAGGCCAACAACCTCACGGATATTCCGGGAAGCTTCGGTATTCTGGGGATTCCTCAGCAGAAGGAGAACGGTGGTCTACCCGCTCTTAGCATTGGCGGACTCCAGACCCTCGGAGGCAACGCCTTCCTGCCCTCGGACGAAGTGACTTCGACGATCCAGGTGACCGACGATTTCACGAAGATTTACGGAAAACACACTTTCAAGACCGGCTTCGAGCAGCAGCATGTGAAGTTTTCGACATTGCAGCCGCCGTGGTCCCGCGGTCAGTTCGACTTTAACGGTGCTTATACTCAGATTCCCAATAACGGCGACAACACCACTGGCCGCGCGCAGTTCTTGCTCTTGCCAACCGCTTCGACGGTTGTTGGTGGCCGAGACTTTGTCGGAGGGCCCAACGAGGTGTTTGCTTCCAATATTTCGTTGAGCGACAACGGCAAGAACTACTGGGGGGTTTACGTCCAGGATGACTGGAAGGTCTCCTCAAAGCTGACCCTGAATCTTGGACTCAGATGGGACTTCTTTACCCTGGTCTATGACCACTACGGGAAGCAAGCAAACTTCGTGCCGTTTGGTCCTCCAAACAACTCGCCGATGTACATCGTTCCCCAGAGCGCTAATTCGGCTGCGACCAATTTCTCGCCGAGCTTTAGCAGCTTGTTGACAACAGACGGCATCGCTTTGGCCGTTACCAACCGGTACGGCAAAGGCTTGGGCAATTCGCAAAAATCGAATTTTGCGCCCCGCTTCGGCTTCGCCTACCAAGTAACGCCTAAGTTTGTGGCCCGAGGTGGCTTCGGTATTTTCTACAACGGCTTTGAGAATCGCGGCTACTCCCCCAACCTGGGCGAGAACTATCCGTTCCAGTTCTCTTTCGACTTCAACCACACAAATGACTGGACTCCGGTGAGTTTCAGTTCTCCATGTCCTCCCGGAACAGCCACACCCTCAAATAGTGCAACTCTCGCTACCGGTTTTTCTTGTATCCCGCTGACACCGGTCCTGGTGAACGCCCAGGGCCTGCAACTCCGCGGGATCCAGTTCGATTACCAAACCCCGTATTCCATGGGCGGCAACTTCACGTTGCAATATCAACTGAGTCCTTCGATGTCGATCCAGGCCGGATACGTCACAACCCTGGGCCGGCACTTGGAGGTGTTCCCCGGTTCGAACCAAGTGTCTGCCTTATTTGCGCCAGGCACAACGCTGACGAAGTCAACACCAACCGATATTGTCCCGACGCCGTCGGTGGGTGGGTTGCAGTTCCCCGACTTCGCACGCGGCGCAAGCTATGCGGCGACTTGGGGCAGCAGTTACTACCATGGGCTACAAACAAACTTCACCAAGAAGTTTCAGGGTGGGCTGAACTTCTCGGCCGCTTACACCTACTCGAAAGTGCGGTCTGATGCTCTGGATCTGTTAAACGGGTTTGCCGGCAACGGCTACCGCGCACCGTACATACCGGGAGTCGGAATTCATAGTGACTACGGGCTAGCGAATTTCGACATCCGCAATGTATTCCACTTTAGTGGTGGCTATGAATTGCCCTTCGGCAAGGGTAAGTCGATGGCAGGAAACGCCACCGGCGCAAAGAACGCGATCATAGGTGGCTGGGCCATGCAGTGGATCGTTAATTTGCAGGGCGGACAACCGTTCAAGATTGATTGTCCGATTGGGACGGCGGCCGGGGCCAGTTGCTATGCGTTCGTTTTGCCCGGCAAGAACCCAAGGACTTCCCTGCACATTATGCCCAACGGAAATCCGGCTATGCTGAATGCCGCGGCTTTCGCCCAACCCTGTGCCGTCGGAGCGACTCCGGCAACCCAAGCCGGGTGTATTCCGAACACCACTCCCGCCGGCATCTTGGGCGGCAACCAGCCTTCCCAGATTGCCGGGCCAACGTTTTATCGCTTCGATTTCTCTCTGTTTAAGAACTTCCAACTCTCGGAACGCTTCCGGCTTGAATTCAGGTCCGAGTTCTTCAACCTATTCAATCACCCGAACTTCAACTATCCGGGATTTGGTGGAAACGGCGTGAATGCTGTATCCGGATCGACTGACTTCAGGGGAGGCACGTTCGGTCAAATTGGATCAACTCGCGACAATCCTTTGGATCCGCGCGAGATCCAACTCGCTCTGAAGTTGTACTTCTAACCCTTCGTTCCCGGCGCGACGAAAATCGCGCCGGGATTTATCCCTGCATGGATCGTGCGCGTCCTGCAGGCTTCGAATCGCGCTTCGGCAGTCCTCTCGACGCGGGCGGTGCTAACATACAGTTGCTGTGATCCTTCGGTTCATTTGCTTTTGCCTGACAGCCACCTGTACGCTGTCGCCCGCTCTGGGCGCGGAGATCGAGCAGAAACAGCAATTCCAGCGCAAGTTTCAGGAAGCAGTCGAGTTATACGATTCCAACCACCTGTCGGAGGCGGCGGCGCGACTCGAGGCCCTTGTGCAACAACTTCCGGAGAGCTTCGATGTCCACGAACTATTAGGCATGGTTTATTCCTCCCAGGGAAAGGCAACCCAAGCCAACAGCCATCTGCAAAAGGCTGCGCGCCTAAGCCCGAATTCCGCGGCTGCACGAACCAACCTCGCCACCAATCTGGTTCAGCTGCACCAATTGGGGCCGGCGGAATTTGAGTTTAAGAGGGCTCGTGCACTCGAGCCGGAGAGTTACGATACCAACCATAACCTGGGCGAGTTCTACATCACTGCGGGGAAGTTGCAGCAGGCGGTCCCTTTTCTCGAGAAAGCGTATCAGCTCAAGCCCGACGCCTACGATAATGGCTACAACCTTGCCCTTGCCTACATCGAGACTTCCAAGAACGACCTGGCGGAACGGGTGACGAACGAACTCCTCTCGAGGCAAAACACCGCCGAGCTGCACAATCTGCTGGCGGAGATTGAGGAGAACAAACAGAACTTTGTCTCGGCCGCGAACGAATACGAGACCGCCGCGCACATGGACCCCAGCGAAAGCAATCTCTTTGATTGGGGAAGCGAGCTCTTGCTGCACCGCACGCTCGATGCGGCAGTAGAAATCTTTCAGCGGGCCACCGAACGCTACCCCAAGTCTCCACGGCTGGCGATTGGGCTCGGCATGGCCCTGTACTCACGCGGCAACTATGATGAAGCGGTGAAGGCGCTGCTCCTGGGGGCGGACCTGGACCCCTCAGACACACAGTGCTACTACTTCCTTTCTAAGGCATACGACAGTTCCCCTGGCCAGGCCGACGAGGTCATTCAACGCTTTCGGCGCTTCATGGATCTCAAGCCCCGGAATGGCCACGCTCCTTATTACTATGCAATGAGTCTATGGAAAGGGCGCCGTGCGCAGGACGCTAGCGTGGATGTCGACCAGATCGAAACACTGCTGAAGAAATCTGTAGCCCTTGATCCCAAATTTCCCGAAGCTCACCTGCAACTGGGGAATCTTTATTCCGACCAGAAGAAATACGATGTCGCCATCGCCCAATATCAGCGGGCGATTGCATTGGACGCGGACTTGGCAGACGCCCACTATCGGCTCGGGCAAGCGCTGGTACACACCGGGAAGAAAGATGAAGCGCAAGAACATCTACGCGTCTACCAGAAACTGCGAACCGAACATCTGGCCGAATTGGAGCGGCAGCGGGCCGAGGTGAGACAGTTCGTCTACTCCGAAAAGAAGGCAGCGGCAGGAAATCCATGACGCGCCTGGAAGAGTTCAGCCGGCAGATTTCGCGCACACGCCGCGAGTTCCTGCGTGATGCCACTGGGATTGCGCTCGGAACCGCAGCCCTGGGCTCACGGTTCGCTCGTGCCGCAGCTCTGCCCAAGAATAAGAAGGTGGTGGTGATCACCTTTGGCGGCGGCGCGCGCGATCAGGAGACCTTTGCACCCGAGGGGCAGGAGAACGTCCCTAACATGCTCCGGGACCTTATCCCGCGTTCAACGTTCTTCACCCAGGTGGTCAACCACGGCATTCTAGGTCACTACGTCGCTACCGCTAGCCTCGCGACGGGAGCGTATGAGACCGTCAACAACTTTGCGTCGCTCCCGCCGGAAAATCCAACGGTCTTCGAATACTACCGCAAAGAGTTGAGGCGGCCCTCATCCGATGCATGGGTCGTCGCTCCCAGCAACGGATTCAATCGGATCGGCGAAAGCAGCCACAGATCTTACGGGGCAGGATTGGGTGCGCGGGTCATTCTGCCCAAGCACTTGCTTGCCGCCGCTCTTTCCAGCGGCCACCCCGACTATGCGCATCTGCTGCGCGACAACTACGAGACGCCCTACTTTACGCCGGAGCTCGCCGGGGGTGAATTCGAATTACAGCAACTCGAAGACCTGCTCAAGCTTTCCGTCACTGACTTCAAATCCCATGCCGAGACTCTGTCGAGTCCGGACGAACTGTCGGTCTACATTGCACGGCAACTCATGCGGCAGGTCGCGCCCAGCCTGCTGTGGATCACAATGCACGACATCGATATCGCGCACGCGGGGACCTATTCGCTTTATGTCGACGGCATTCGCCGGACCGACCGACTGTGTGCCGAAATGTGGAAGATCATCGAGAGCGAACCAGAGTATCAAGGCAAAACCACTCTATTGATCCTCCCCGATTTCGGCCGGGATGCCGATGATGATCCCGGCGGAAATGGTTTCCAGCACCACCGTACTGGCGACCCGTTATCGCGTACGACCTGGCTGATGGCCATTGGCCCCGGCATTCGGGAAGGCTTGGTTCACGATCGGCCGGTGGATTCGCTTGATCTTGTTCCGACCATCGGATCGATGATGGGATTTTCGGCTGCCATGTCGCAGGGAAAACCGATCGCAGAGATTCTGTAATGCTGCCTAGCGAACTCAAACCGGAGCACTTCGGCTCGTATCCAAAGGATGCGAGGAAGTTGGCGACCGACTATCTTACGGTTCTTCGCGAGTTGCCGCTCAGCTTCGTGCCAGAACTGTTGCGGGAAGTCATCGACTACGACTACAAGTTTCCTGCCGAGCAGACCTCACTCAAGAAGGAACTCGCCAACCTGGGGCACCTCTCCGACTCCGAAAGAAGAGATTGGCTCGCGGGGTTCAGAAGCATCACGCTCTCGCCCAACCTCGAGCGTTTCGATTGGATCAATTCGCCCGCACAGTTTGTCGAACAACTCTCGGCGCATTTGTGGACGACCCATCAACTGGACGCTTTCCGCGTGGCCGCAACGAAGTACGCCGACCGTCTCCAGGCTGCTGTGCCGGCAGAAGAGCCCAAATGTCCTCGCCTCGGGATCACGGTCATTGGCGAAGGAGTGGATTTCTACGAGGCCCCGCTGTTCCGCAAACTTCGCCCTCATGGAGCGTATTTCTCGCGAGTGGTTCCCGACAATGGGCTCAAAATTCTGCTCGATGCGGTGAGCGAGCGTGCGAAAAATTACAGCGGCAGCTATGCACACTGGTATATCGATGGCGGAGAAGCCGCGGGCCATGATCCGGCTCTAACCGCGGTCTCCTACGGGGAGTTGGAACCGATGCGCAGCGCTCTCCTCGAAAGGATGCATTTTGAACTGCAGAAGCCGGGCATGGGCCCTGAGATGTTGCGTACGCTGATGGCACAAATGCATCCTGCAGACTTGAGCGTGAAGTCATCTGCAGATCCCGTGCTCGATCGCTTTGCAGTCAAATTGCTGACCGAAGGCTCTGGTACGCAGATCTTCAGCACAAGCTTTGCCCAGTGGGCGGCTCGGGAAGCCCTGCGGCGGGCTCAGCCGGTCACCTTATTAGTGAGATTTGCTCCCAGGCAGCGCCAGAAGCCTATGAGTGAGATGTTGAGGCCGAGCGCCGAAAGGCCCGAGTTGGATCCGGTAGGCTCGCTGGTGGACGGCGACATAGGCGCCTATTACAACTGGCTGAATCAGCAGCGCTTGCCTGGGGCTGAGAAAGCTTCGTTCCTGGCGTGGTTTGAGGGGCATAACATCGCGGCGTTGATCGGGCCGACGGTTCCGCGCGGCACCGAATCGAGCGCCCCAACGGACATGAAGCAGTTGCTTTCCTGGATCTTGTGATCATCAGTAGTTTGCCGTTCCCCGACGACGGGAGATTTTTGTGCGTGAAAGGATTGCCTGATGGACAGACGTGACTTTATCCGTACAACCGGTACTTTGCTGGCGGGCGCTGGCCTGGCGCCTCATGCTTTGGGGGAGAGTTCAGCCGCAAATACAGCGGGAGGCAGATTGATCCTTCCCATCAATCGCGGCTGGCGGTTCAGCCCGAAGCAGGCGGAGGGCGGGCACGACAAGAATTTTGACGATTCCGCCTTCGATCGCATCGTCGTTCCTCACACCAATCAGCGGGTGCCGTGGCATGGGTTCGACGAAAAAGACTATCAATTTGTCTCTCTGTATCGCCGGCGCTTCAAGCTGCCGAAGCAGGCGAAAGGCAAACGCGTTTTTGCGGATTTCGAAGGGGTGATGACGGCATCCACCGTTTGGATCAACGGCGTACGGCTTGGGGAGTACAAAGGAGGATACACTCCGTTCTTTTTTGAACTGACACCGCACCTCGATTGGGAGGGCGAGAATGTGCTCGCTGTCGACGTGGATTCCACCGAGCGGCCGGATATACCCCCCTTTGGCTATGAGATCGATTATCTGACCTTTGGGGGCATTTATCGCGAAGTGTCGCTTCGAATTGTTCCCGATACTTTCATCGAAAACATCTTTGTCCGCCCGAAAGACGTGCTCAGTAGTAAACCGCTAGTGGAAGTGGAGTGCTTCCTGGAGAACGCGAACGCCGCGCGCAAGTCACTTTCGCTTGAACTCGAATTATTGGATGGAAATCAGACCGTTGGTAAGGTGAGTCAAAAGATTCCAATCTCTGTGCCGCTGCGCAAGTCAGCTGGAAGCGCCGCGTCCGATGCCGGCACCAACTCTTCCCATGTGCTTACCATTCGCGATCTGGGGGGAGTCAAGCTCTGGAACCTCAAGGATCGGAATTTGTACAAGGCTCGTGTGCGCTTGTTGGACGGAGCCCAAGTGCTCGACGAGGATGTGCGCCGTTTCGGTTTCCGCAAGGCCGAGTTTACCGAGCATGGATTCGAACTGAATGGCGAGGTCATCAAGCTTCGTGGTTTAAATCGCCATCAGACCTTCCCCTGGGTGGGGCAAGCCATGCCGGCGCGCGTGCAGCGTCGGGATGCCGACATTCTGCGAAATAAATTGCACTGCAATCTCGTGCGTACGTCGCATTACCCTCAGTCGCGCCACTTTTTGGATGCCTGCGACGAGATAGGCTTGTTGGTGCTCGAAGAGATCCCCGGATGGCAGCACATAGGAGACGAGGCATGGAAGCAGCTTGCGATCGATAACGTCCGCCGCATGATTCGTCGTGATTGGAACCATCCCTCAATCATCCTCTGGGGAGTGCGCATCAACGAGTCGAAGGATGATCATGATTTCTACACTCGCACGAACGCCGTTGCTCACCAACTGGACTCCACTCGGCAAACCGGAGGCATTCGCTACTTTCAGGAATCAGAGTTCCTCGAAGACGTGTTCACGATGAACGATTTCGGCTTTCCGCTCAAGCCACCGAACCATCCGCGTTATCTAAATACGGAGTTTGTGGGCCATACTTTCCCGACAAAGACGATCGACAACACCGAGCGCTTGACCGAGCACACCATGCGCCACGCGCGCATTCACGACCAGTTAGCTTCGAATCCGCAGTATGCCGGCGGGATTGGATGGTGTGCCTTTGACTACAACACGCATGCCAATTTCGGCTCGGGCGACCGCATCTGTTATCACGGAGTGACCGACATTTTTCGCGAGCCCAAGCCGGCGGCAGGCTTCTACAAATCGCAATGCGATCCCTCGGAAGAGATCGTACTCGAGCCGGCCTTTCATTGGGCGCGCGGCGATGAGTCGATTGGCTTTACCAAGGCGGTTTTCTGTTCCAATTGCGAGCACCTGAAGCTCTACATCAATGACAAGCTGATTGCCGAGGCGGATCCCGAACGAAAACAGTTTCCAAATCTTCGTTACGCGCCGTTCGTTCTGGACGCTGGCTCCGGATTGCGCCATGGCTGGGGAGACCTGCGAGTCGAAGGCTACATCGGCGGCAATAAGGTCATAGAAAAGCGGATGTCGGGCCGGGGAGTTGACACCAAGTTCACCATCACGGCTGATGAAACCACGCTTACCGGCGACGGTGCTGATGCGGCGAGAGTGGTTCTTCGCGTCACCGATGAGTTCGGCGCAATTCGGCCATTTGCCAACGACGCGATCCATTTCAAGCTGGACGGCCCAGCGGAACTCATTGGGGATAATCCGTTTTCGCTGATTGGCGGAACAGGTGCGATCTGGATCCGTGCGCAAGAACAGCCAGGAACGCTTGCCTTAACCGCAACTCATCCCGTCCTTGGGGAGCAAAAACTGCAATTTCAAATTCTGCAAGCCGCTTCGGAGGAAGCATGATGCGAACGCAAGAGCAATCGGGGAAGAAGGCAATACTTCGTTGGGTGTTGGCGCTGGGGCTTCTTGTCTCTCCCCTGTGTGCCACCTCCTCTGCTGCCGAGCCTCCGCGTTTGGTGGAAAAAGATGGCCGTTGGGCACTCCTGGTGGAAGGACAGCCATATCTTATGCTGGGCGGTCAGCTCCACAATTCCAGTGCATGGCCTTCGGAGCTGCCAGCAGTGTGGAAGTCTTTGGCCGAGTTGCATGCCAACACTGCGGAAGCGCCCGTCTACTGGGAACAGGTAGAGCCGCAAGAGGGCAAGTTCAACTGGGACAATGTTGACGCGCTGGTCCAGGGAGCGCGCGAGCACAACCTGCACCTGGTGTTGCTCTGGTTCGGCACGTGGAAAAACGGCAACATGCATTACGTGCCGCAGTGGGTGAAGACCGATACCAAGCGGTTTCCCCGCGTCATTCGTGCCGACGGAGAACCGATCGATGTGCTTTCGGCCAGTTCCCGCTCCACACTTCAGGCTGACAAAGCCGCATTCGTTGCGCTTATGCGCCATCTCAAAACCCTGGACGGAAACCAGCACACCATCCTGATGGTCCAGGTTGAAAACGAGTCGGGCATTATCGGCAGTCCGCGTGATTTTTCTCCAGAGTCAAACAAGGAGTTTGCGGGACAAGTCCCCCCAGATATGTTGGCCGCTGCCAAAAAACAGCCCGGGACATGGAGGGAAGTATTCGGGGGAGACGCCGACGAACTTTTCCAGCTCTACCACCAGGCACACTATCTCAATGAGATCGCAAGTGCGGGCAAATCGGAGTTCGATATACCTCTTTATATGAATGTGTGGTTGAGTTATCCCCCGGCAGCATTGCCGGAGCGGCGGCTGCCAATTCCCGGGATTCAGTACCCGAGTGGCGGAGCCGTGCAGCGATGGGTAGGCTTGTGGCGCGCCTTGGCTCCTTCCATTCAGGCAATTGCTCCCGACATTTACGGGGACGATGCCGGCTTCGTTCGCGATGTGCTCGCCGCCTATCACCGGCCCGACAATCCCTTGCTCGTACCCGAAATCGCCAAGACGGACAACTTTGCACGCTACGATTTTCTGGCCTTAGGCGAAGGCGCACTGGGGATCGCGCCCTTTGGAATTGATCCAAGAGGATGGAACATTCTCGGAGACAGCGCCGCAAAAGGCCATGCGACAAATTTCGCTCTGCTCGCCCCGATGAGCCGCGAGATCGCGAAGCTGAATTTCGAAGGCAAGCTGAAGACCTCCATGGAAGAGATCGGCCGAGCTCAGCAGGAACTCGATTTTGGCGCATGGCAAGCGACCGTGTCTTATGGCTTCCCGCAGTACGATGGCCGGCGGCCACCAGGGAATAAGGATGCCCATGGCGCAGCCCTGATCGCACAACTTGGTCCGAATGAATTTCTAGTTACTGGGATCGATGCGAGCGTGAGCTTTCACCTTCCAGGGAAATTGCCCGGAATGCGCATGCAGATTCTTTCCGCTGAGGAAGGCACTTACGAGAACGGCGTTTGGACCCCAAAGCGCCTATGGAACGGCGACGAAACCGATCGCGGGCTGCAGTTTTCCGGGGAAAGCCCTGCCGTCGTGAGGATCCAGTTGGGCCAGTTCTGATTGACGCTTGGTGCTCGCCCGAATTTTTCGAGCAGCTAGGGAGTGGTCCGAAGCCGGTCGGAAACTTCGGCCTGGGTGTCCCTGCCCAACCCCTCGATCAGGTTGCATGCCGAAGCCAGCGCTCCTGAGGAGTCCATCTTCTTCGAGAGCTCCACAGAGCGTTGCTTGATTCCCCGATCGCTCAGAAGGACATTCAGAGCACGCACCACGCGAGCTGAGTTGTATCTCTCCGGAGCAATGGTCGCTCCCAAACCCATTTTCACCACCCGGGCAGCATTGTCCGGCTGATCGTGGCCGTGGGGTACGACCAAATGCGGAACCCCGGACTTGATGGCCTGTGCCATGGTGCCAATCCCGCCCGGGTACACAAGAGCAGAGCAGCGGGAGAGTATCTGCCCAAAAGGCAGATAGGGAAAATGGCGAATGCCGGACGGCAGATCAGGCGGCAATTGCTCCGGAAAATTCGTAACCAACATGGCGCGGTAGCCCGCAAGCCGGCAAGCTTCGACGGATTCTCGGAAGAAGGCTTTCAGAGTGGCGGCGGCGGAACCGGGAGTGAACAGTATTGGCGGAGATCCGGCTGCCAAGAACTCTTCAACCTCGTCAGTCAGCCTGCGCCGATGGCCATCGTCATGGAGCAAGAAGCCCGTCAAGTGAGTGTTCGGCGGCCAGTCGGGTTGAACTGGTGCGAACCAGTCGGGGAAAAGTCCGACGACCAGCTGCGGGGAGTGCACGAATTCATCAAAGATGCGATGAACCGGGGGCAAGCCGACGGTTGCCCGGAAAGAATTTACGGGAGGCGCCAGCGCCCGGTCGACGATGAACTTATCGAGACACCAGAAGAATGCTCTCTTAATGACCCGCGGGACACTTGCATCCATCCGAACGCGCCCCTGGCGGCCACTGTCGACGAGGCTGCGCAACAACGCCGGCTGCAAATGAACAGTGGCCAGCGGAATACGGAACTTGTCGTAGGCAATCCGCGCGCCAAGGCAAAGACCTGAAGCTGCCACCAGGGTCCCCGGGCCTTTCCGATCTTCGAGGATGCGGTAAAGCCGCTGAATATTGGGAACGATCGCACGCTCGACAATACAGTCGAACGACTTTGTGGGATGCCACAGACGCGGGTCAGCAATCGTTGCTTCGGCTTCACGAAGTGTGCCGAGCGGGACAAAGTCCAAACCAGCGTCCCTGATCTGCTGTTCAAAGAACTCATTGGTGACCACCGTGGCTTGGTGCCCGCGTCTTTTGAACTCCATTCCGAGTTCGATCACCGGGTGGACATCGCCTGCGCTGCCGATGGTAGGAAGAAGGATATCCAGCGGACCGCGAGGAGCGGAGCTCGGGCCTTGTTCCTGGTTTTGAGCTGCTGAAGGCATTTTGAATTCAACTTTACAGGAGCTTACGTGCCTCTTGGGATGGTGTGTAGTCGCCTCAAAATATTATGCGGCCACATGCTGCTGCTCGGCGGTCCGAAGGGGATCGCCTGGCAAGTTGCGCAGGGCGGTGCTAGGATTGCCTGCCATGTTCAATCTGGAGTGGTTTGCACCCTCTTTATTATTTAAGCTCACGATCGCAGTTCTCGGTATGGCGATTACGGCTTCTGCGGCAGACCTGCCGACCAAGAAATACCTAGACCTGAAATCGATCAAGGCGTTGGTATCAGCCGCTGAGGCTGAAGCCCAGCGCCAGCACGTCAGCGTGACCCTTTGCATCGTGGACGAAAGCGGGAACCTGCTGTTCCTTCAAAAGGGAGACACCGCATCTCTGAACACGATCACCTGGGCACAAAGGAAAGCGCGGCATGCGGCGTTCTATAACGCTCCCTCCAAGAATGCCGAGGACACGGTGAAGCAAGGGCATGTAGAGGCCCTGGCTTATCCTGAGTTTTTCCCTAATCAAGGCGGTTTGCCGATCGTGGTGGACGGCCAGCTTGTGGGTGGAATGTCAGCGAGCGGTGCGAAGTCGGAGATCGATGAAGCCATCGTAAAGGCGGCGCTGGACGCCTTTGCGAAGAAGTAGCCTTGGCGGCGTTTTCAAGTTCGGTTCTACGGTGACGAGGCGATTGGATATCGGACGAGAGCAGGCTAGTATTTCAGAATGACGTCCTCCGCTGGCAGCGCCGGCCAGGCCGCAGCGCCTCTGCGGCGCCGGCGCCGGCCTCGTTTTCCGATGCGTTCGCTGGCGTACGTCAGACTCCAGGAAAATAACGGCGGAATCATTCGCGACCTGACGGAATCAGGCATTGCCTTGCAAGCCGTGACCCCGCTCCAGCCTGGCGAAAGTTTGCCTCTCCGCTTCGAATTGTTTTCACCACGAGTAAAGGTTGAGACCCAAGGCCGCGTCATCTGGGCGGATGAGAATGGGCAGGCCGGAGTGTGTTTCGATGACGTGCCCGCAAGAACCAGGCGCGCAGTCCGCGACTGGATCTTGATTCAGATGCTCTATGCTGCAGCGGCTTCAGGCCGGGTGTCGATCTTTACTCCGGTTATTGACTCGCAGCTGGTGCTCTCCTCAGCGGCAAGACCAGCAATTTCTCTGCCCGTACCAATGGAGCAGGAGGCGGTGCGATGGGGATTTCTGTCCTTCTCCAGACACGGATTTTCAGTTTTCGTGGACAGCTTGGTGCTGCTGTGTGCGGTTCTAGTGTTTTCTATCAGCGCGATCGCCGTGATGGGTGGAGTTCCGCCCCTGCCGCTGGCGGGTGCCTTGCTGTTTGCCGCTAGCGCCATCTTCTTGGCGGCGTATCAGCTCATCTTCTCTGAATTTCTCTGTGGCGCCAGCCCCGGCAAAAGGTTGGCAGCTGAGGCCGCACAAGCACAAAACGAAGAATTCTTATTCACCCGCTTCAGGTAGCCTATCGCCGTTGTAAGTAGCTGAAAATTCAGGAAAAAGAGCAATCCTGCTTCCGATCTGTGGATCGGGAAGGGTTCCTTTCGTTACCTACGGACATACACCTCGGGTACGTGGGTGAGGCTCGGCCTTCTGCCTATCATGGCTTAACTGGTCTAACGAACCAGAGCCTTGTTATTGCAGGGTTCAGGAGAGGTCGTGCGTACAGAAAACAACAAGATCCGAAGCTCGATGGCCGGGGCGGCGCTTCATCAACCCGGCGCTGAGCCTGTCCTACCGGCTTCGAAGGCACGGGGCTTCAGCTTGGTCGAACTCCTAATTGTCATGGCGGTGCTTTTGATTGTGGGGGCCATTGCCACCCCAACGATTGCGACGACCATGGACGCGTACCGTATGCGAGGAACGCTCTCGGGCATCACTAGTTTGACGCAGCGTTGCCGCCTCCTTGCCTTGAAGAAGAACAGCACAGCTCACATGTTTGTGACCACCAGTAACGGAAGCGTGGTGATGTACTGCAAAGAGCTCACCGACGCCAGTGCCATGAACAGTGCCGACCCTCAGATGCAGCTGCCGGTGCAGTTTTCAATTCCTGGACTGCCAACGGGTGGCCCGACGCAGCTGACGGCTAATGCGATGTGGGGATCGTCTGGTTCAACCTTCAGCGCGGACTCGGATCCTTACTTCAACTCGCGCGGACTGCCTTGCAATGCGGTGAATATCGGCTCGCCGTGCACGAGTGTTACCGGATACGTCTACTACTTCAAGTACACGCGCAACGGGGCGCACTGGACAGCTTTGAGTGTCTCGCCCGCGAGTCGCATTCAGAACTGGTTTTGGAACGGAACGAGTTGGGGGAACTGATGACGAGAACAGTCGAACTCCGTAAGCTTCACCCGGAAGCGGGAATGACTCTGATCGAACTGGCCATCGCCGGTTTCGTATTGGTGTTTGGCATGCTGTCGATCATGGGTCTGCTGGTGATTGCCATCGGCAACAACGGCCGCAGCAAAGTCGACAGTTCCGCAACCATGCTCTCGCAGGCGGTGCTCGAGCAGTTGAGCGCGAAGCTTTCCGGCGGCGGTCCCGGGTCACTGACCGACAACTCCAATTGCAACGGGACCGGTACAACCCATCAGATCGGGTATGACGCTGGGGGGGCGACTATCTCTGGAGGTGGCATCGATTTCACCCAGGCGCAAAACAGCATCGGCACCGATAGCAACGGCAATCCTTATTACATGGACTACATCGAGTGCAACAACAACGTCACGCAGGTTTATGACATTCGCTGGAACATTCAATCCGTGGGCAATGCCACTTACCTGGTAACTGTAGGCGCGAAGCCTAAAAACACCTTACCTCAGCGGTTTGCTTTTGCCATTCCCGTGAACATGCGGACCTACGTGGGAGGAAACTAGCCCCATGCGACTGATCAGCTGCAAGCGACAGAGTTTTCCAAAACCGGAGCTTGGGTTCACCCTCATCGAAATGATGGTCGTGCTTCTGGTACTCACCATCATCATGGGATCGGTGTTCAAGTCGATCAACGTGACCCAGCAAACCTCGACTTCACAGCAGATCAAGCTCGACTTGACCCAACAAGCGCGCGAATTTGTGGATCAGATCACCACCGACCTGCGGACGTCCGGCTATCCCTACAAACGAAACATGACGCTCGGGACAGTGAACCCGAACAGCCCCAATGCCGCGCCTTTCAACACCTTCGTGAGCGCCTATGATCCCAACAACGCTCCGGGATTGATCTATGTGGACAACAGCTCGCTGTGGTTTGCCGGAGCGGTTGACGGATCGAACGGGGCTGTCGTCGGGACGGCCAACGTAAAGATTGTCCGTTACGACTACGTAGCCGCGGGTACCGGTTGCCCATGTTTGCGGCGAACGGAATTCACGAGAAACGGCGGCGATCCGCTCGCCGATGCTCAGAACCCTGGCGCTGCTCCCGCACAACTCGAAATTCAGGGAATTCAGGGGGGCACCACGGCTGCCGGCGCAATCTTTACGGTGTATGACGCGACCGGAAATCCGATCGCCTTGCCCATCGACTTCGACAACAACGCCGCGACGCTAGCGTCTGTGAACTCGTTGAAGGTGAGCTTGACGGTGCAGTCCCAAGTCAAGGATTACACCGGTGCACAGGCGGTTACGACAGTGGTTTCGAGTATGGCGCTGATGAACAGCTGTTCGGAGGCGCTGCTGAACGGTTATACCCCGCCATTCTGCGAGTAGAGAGGAAGGTATGACGAAGAATAATTTTGTGCGAAATTCAGGTCGAAAGCCAGCGTTCTTGCGCCGGGAGCGTGGAATTGCGCTCTTGATGACGATCTTTGGCCTTCTGCTCCTCACGGGCATTGCGGTGGCCATGATGTATTCCTCCGATTCCGAGACGATGATCGCGGTAAACTACCGCGACAAACAGGTGGCCACCTACGCGGCCCTCTCCGCACTCGAGGAAGCCCGGCAGCGCATTCACCCTCAGTTCGGTGATCTATCGATAGCCGGCTATACTCCGACGAACATACCCAGCACCTCGAATGGCCAGGTCCTCTATATCATTAACCCCAACACGGCCAATGGTGAAACGGTGGCCAGCATCGCTCCCTGGCAGTATCAGATCGGCGGCAAAGTAAATCCTTACTTTGACGCGGAGCTTTGCCAGGAGAACATGCTGGGGCTAGCGGGTACGCGGGGCGTGGCCTGTACGGGTACGGGCGCTGTCCCTTCGCAAGCGTGTTCTGTGGCCGGCAGTGGCGGTGGAGGCTGGTGCTCTTACTACGACAACAGCGCAAACGCCACCAACTGGAAGCTCGCCGCGCCACTAGATTACAAGTGGGTCCGCATTACCTTGAAGGAAGATTGGAATACTCCGATGTACGTCCCTAGCCCATTACTCGCTTCGGGTAAACAGGTTTGCTGGGACGGTGGGTATCAAAACCAGATCCCGGTGGGCTATGGCACCAACTGCCAGGGGACGTCAGGGAATGTGGTCGTTGGTGTGAACGTGACCGCTGCGGGCACGGGATACACTTCCGCACCAACGGTAACGATTTCTGGCGGCGGAGGTAGTGGTGCGACTGCAGTGGCGAACATGGGCACGTCATCAACCGGGACCATCACCAGCGCGGCGGTGACGACCGCCGGGTCAGGTTACACGACCACCCCAACCGTTACAGTCCAGAATCCTGACGGAAGCGGAGCGACATTCCAAGCTCTGATTTCGGGTGCACCCATTAGCAGCGTCACCATGAATAACACGGGTGTGAATTACTGCTATACGTCCGGAACTACGCCCTCGGTGAGCTTCACTACATCACCAACCACCAACACCCTGAGCAATGCTACCGGAACAGTGAATATGAATACTGCGGTGGGATGTATCACAACCGTACAAATCCCGGCAGGCACCTG